>Ga0272446_1006135_pt1 | contig 12741 bp, 8 predicted proteins | sample YNPCB0061_FD_194587 | JGI IMG/M metagenome (GOLD analysis project Ga0272446, IMG submission 194587) | Hot spring microbial mat communities from Yellowstone National Park, WY, United States - YNP-CB-006-1 | ecosystem: Environmental > Aquatic > Thermal springs > Hot (42-90C) > Sediment | place... | reverse complement strand
ACATATTGTGCTGAAAATCATGACGGATGATTCAGGGAAAAGACGCGACGAGCCTAGTCCGCCAGCACATGGGAGCCAGGGCGCGTAGGCGCAAAAAAGCCGTTGGTTGCGTGGTGCGCGGTGCGCGGTGCGTGTTGCGTGGTGCATGGTGAGTGGCGAGACGGAACACGAAACACGCAATACGCTTAAGCCCATCTGCGCCAGGGCGTCAGGCGGTCAGGGTCATCCGCGTAAAGTGGGTGATGTAACGTTGCGCCAGGTGCGGCCAGCCCAGCTCCTCTTCGATGCGTTGGCGAGCAGCGGCGCCCATTTGCTGGCGCAGCGCCGGGTTCACTGCCAACAAGGCAAGCGCCGCCGCCAACGCAGCGGAGTCCTGCTCCGGCACGATGACGCCGGTGACGCCGTCCACAATCGCCAGCGGATTGCCGGCCACCGGGGTGCCGATCACGGGCTTGCCACAGCTCATCGCATCGAGCACACAGACATTCAGCCCGTCGGCTGGGCGGCTCACCGACGGCATCGCCAAGAGATCAGCCAGGTTGTAGTACTTGCCGATCTCTGTTTTGGGCACATTGCCAACCCAACGCAGCCGCTCACCGACGCCCAGCTCCGCCGCCAACGCCTGCCAGGCAGCCTTGTCGTCGCCCTCGCCCACCATCACGCCGATCATGGGCAATTCCTGGAGGATGGGGTCAGCCAGGGCGCGGATCAGCACGTCGAAGCCCTTTTTCGGCACCATGCGCCCCACACACAGCGCCACGACCGCATCCGGTGCAATGTGCAACTGTTGGCGCAACGCTGCCACGCCGGTGGTGTCCGGGCGCAGCGCCGTAGGATCGACGCCGTAGATGATCATGTCGAAGCGGCTCAAGTCCGCGCCCAACGGCGCCACCGCGTCGCGTAGATCGGCGCTGTTGGCAGTGAGCAGCTTCGCCTGGCGCAACGCAAAGCGCGCCATTGCCCGGAAGAGCGGATTGCTGCGCGCCACCTGGGCGTCAGAGCCAGGAATAGAGATTGCCAACGGGATGCCCAATTGCCGGCTGACCACAGCAGCAATGAAGCCATTGGGCAACAACCAGTGCGCGTGCAAGACATCGGGGTGCTCACGACGCGCGTCCGCCATCACAGCCTGGATGCCACGCACAAAAAGCGCCGGGCTGAGGGCGTATGCTTCCAGCCGCAGCGCCAGGTCAGAGCGCATTGTGCGCATGTAGCCCAGCTTGTGCAGCGAAGCGGGCCAGGCGTATCGGTAGAGCCGCAGCCGCACCATCCCTTCCAGTGGCCGGCGATAAGCCGGATCGTAGGGCGCCCACACCGTCACCCGCTGCTGCTGCCGCGCTAACTCCTCGCACAAGGCCTCGACAAAAGTGCCGCTGAAATCGCCGGGAAAGCGTGGATAGTTGTGCGTCAACACACCGATATGCATAGACAAAGTGTAGCACCCCTCGCATGACGCCGAGAAAACGGGGAGAGGCACGCGTATCACGTGCGCTCACGATCTCCTCATCGCCAATCGAAAAGCCGGGATTCCCTCTGGAACCCCGGCTTGAGCGCTGCTATTCAGTTGTCAGGCGCCTACGACAGACGCCAACGCCGGCCCCCCGCCAACGAAACTGACAACGGATTCAGGCAGCATTCCGATGGAAGAGAGCACATAGCGATGGCGCTGCTTCCACCAGGACGACCTGATTCACCCGGTGTAGGCTTACGGCACACAGACCGAGTCGCCAGGATAGACATAGTAGTGGGGACGGCTGTAGACCCACGGATTGGCAGCCAACATAGCGCTGGCCGACACGCCATAGGCGGCGCCGATGCCGTACAGACTATCGCCCGGCTGCACTGTCACCGTGTACCGGCAGCTACCCGATGATCCACCCTGCGCGGGGCCATAGATCACGCTTTCCCAGTGACCGACCTGCTGGTTTTCGAAGTCCCACACCTTGACCGGTGAGCCGGGCTTGTTGGGTAGACGCACGTTGTAGCAGAGCGAGGTGTGCGGCAGCCAGCCCGCGCGCTGCTCTTCGCAGATCTGGTAACGGGCGCCAGGCACGCGGTAGTCATTCGTCGCAAAGTCGAAACGGTAGTTGCCCAGGCCGTCAGTCTTGACGTACTTGACGCCGTTTTCTTCCGTGCCGTTCAAGGGCAGCGCGCCGCCTGTGTCCAACGGCTTGATCGTGATCTTCCAGTCTGGAATGCCAACCTTGCCGTTGGTGTCGATCTTGCGGCCGACAAAGCTGTAGCCAAAGTCCTGCTCGTTAATGAAGTTCACTTCGACGCACGGTTCAGCCTGCGTAACCTGGGCAGTGAATCCAGTCGGATAGGCTGGTGCCCAGCCTGCACGCAACTCTTCGATCACTGTGTAGGGGCCGAAGGGCAGATTGCTGAAGGTGACCTTGCCAGTGGCGTCGGTGTAGCCGGTGGCGACGACGGTGCCATTGGCGCGCTTGACAGTCATTTTCCAGCCGGGCAACGGCGTGGCGGCTTCACCTTCGAGCACAGGCACGTCATACTTGTAGACGTCGATGCAACCATGCTCAGTGACACGATTCTTGAAGCGCAAGTATTGCGGATCAGGCTGACCATTGCCATCCTCATCCACCCACTTCACCAACAGCGACTGATGACCGGTGGTCGGCACGATCGGCGTGTAGCTGACGCCCGCCGGCGCACGTTCCGTGAAGTTCCACTGACCTTCGGTCAGATAGAAGATCGCCTGTCCCTCTGGCAAGCCCTTGGTTCTATTCCCTGTCACTTCCTCCACTGGCGACGCAAACCAGTTGCCGCGCGCAGGTTCGGCGCGAATCGTCCAGCCATTCAACGGCGTGTGCTGGTCGTCAATCTTCGTCACGACTACAGGGACGCGGCGCACAAGTTTCCAGCGAATCTGGACGCACTTGTCGTTGCCGTACTTGAGCGGCACATTGAAGGACAGGGCTGTGATGCCTTCCCAAGGCCCGTTCGCGGTCGGGTCCAGGGAGAAGGTCCAGTCGCCAACGGAAAGCCCTTCCTCGATCTTGAACTTGCCGTACTCGTCAGTTGTCACTGTGGATGTCTCAGTGCCACCCGCTGGCCCATACGTGATAGTCCAGGTATAGTCACTGAGCAGAACTTCGTTGAAGTTGATGACGGAGCCTTCGACGCAGATTTTGTCGTTGGGCGTCACCGCGGTGTTTTGATCTTGAGCATACGCGCTGATCACGGGGATCAGCAGTCCCAGCGCCAGGATTACTGCCAGAAGCGTCCGCACACGCCAAGGCAACCACTGTCGCTGACTGGTCTTACCAGACATACGACTCTCCTTTCAAAAGAGTATACTGTTGTTGGGGTATGTTATTCACCAAAAACTCTGAGTACTATGCGCTGCGGTTCGTGCTGCTCACATGGCATGCTCCTTTCGCAAAGAATCTTGCAAACATGGATGCGATTGGCGGCCCTCCGTGAAACAAGATTCGTTGACAAGTCTACCATGATTTTTGCAAGAGTGCAAGGGGTTTTCATAACGTAATGCCAGGAAATTTGGAGGAATACACCAATTGTCTATACAGAGATGGTCTATTTCCAGAGAAAGTAGAACGATCCCAGCAAATTCTAGTGGCTATTTTTATGGGAGAGTCGCCCTCTAAAGATCGCAAAATAAATTGAGGCGGGAGTGAGAGAGTGGAGATTGGAGACTAGAGATTGGAGGTTGGAGGCGGACGTCAATCTCTAATCTCCAATCTCTCCTTCTCTTATTCTTTACGCAGCCGCTGCACTTCCTCTTCCAGCCGGCGCAGTTGGGTGCGCAGTTCCTGCAACTGCTTTTGTTGTGCGCTCTCGGCGGGCGCGCCGCTCTTGCGCAACGCATCTGCGGCGCGGCGGGCGACGACGGCTTCCTGCTGCACGCGACTGCGGGCGAATTGCTCCAGCGCAGAGATGGCCTCGGTGGCCCCCATCTGCGCCAGCCCGCGCGCGGCAGCCACCGCCACCTGATAGACCGGGTCGCGCAGCAGCGCCACCAGCGCCTCGGCGATGCGCGTGCGCGCCGGCTTCTCGACGTGGCGGCCCAATTCGGCCAGCGCAGGCACAGCGAAACGCCGCACGGCGTAGTCGCTGCCGCCATAGCGCACCAGTGGCAGCAGCACATCGACAGCGTCGGCGCGGCGCGTGGCCGCCAGCCCGCGGATGGCGCCAACCTGTGCAACGCCGTTGATCGAAGGCGTCCGCGCCGCCGCCACAAGCAGGTCATAGGGAGCGTCGTCGCGCTGGGCGCCGAGAGCTTCATAAGCCGCCTGGGTCGCCAGTGGCGTCAGTCCCGCCTCCAGCCGCTGCAGGATCGCGTTGCGCACGCCAGCCTCCTGATAGACGCCAGCCGATCGTAACAATGTCGGCAGGACGTGAGGATGACGCTCTGTCGCAATCAGCGCAGGCAGGCCAGCGGCGGCGGCGGCGCTGTTTGCCTTTGCCAGAGCCTGCGCCATCTCCACCCGCACGCCCCAGAATGGCTCCGTAGCGTAGGCGGTGAGGATTGCCTGGATGTTGGCGTGGCGGCCAGTGGCGGCCAGTTCCCTGGCGGCGTGAATACGCGCCAGCACAGTCGGCCCGGCGGTCAGTTGACGGCGCAACAGATCGTCGCCGGGGTTGAAGGCGAGTTTGTGCAACACGGCGGCATCGGGATCGAAGATCACCATCTCCGACATCCTGGACATGGCAAACATAAAGACCTGGCGCGGCTGATCGACGTGGAGAGGCGCTGTGTGTTGCTCGCCATCGATCCACCAGGCGATGGCGCTCTGGAAGTGGAAGACCGGGACGCCCTCAGCGGCATTGACCTGTTTTTGCTCGACGGTGAGCACACCGCGCCCGGCGTCAGCATCGAACTCGAAGCTCACCTTCAGATCGGGGTAGCCAGGTTGGTGGAACCATTGATCGAAGAAGCGCCCCAATGCGCGGCCAGAATGTTTCTCCAGGGTCAGGCGGAAGTCGTCCGTTTCCACCACGCGCCCCTGGTAGGTGGCGAGATAGTCGCGCACGCCAGCCCAAAAGATGTCGTCGCCCAACTCGTGGCGCAGGGTGTGGAGCCGGCACGCTCCGCCCGGATAGAGATGATCATCGTACATATCCCAGGACGATTGAAAGTGGCGATGCACGATCGGGCGGCGGTAATCGTTGTCAGCCTCCTCAAAATAGGCGGTGGCGTGTTCGTGATAGACGTAGAGCGCTTCGTCTTGCCCGTAGTTCTCTTCGCAGTAGACCTGCTCGATGTAGGTCGCCCACGACTCCTTGAGCCAGGCATGAGCGTAGTCGCGACAGACGACGGCGTCGCCGAAGTAGCTGTGCGCCATCTCGTGGACGTTGACCGCATCGAGCAGCCACGTCCATTCATCCGCCAACGCCGCGTCGAGCACGTAGCGCTCATCCCAACTGACCAGCGAGATGTTCTCCATCGCACCGGACACGCCGGGCGCAGCCCACTGATAATACTTGGGATAAGGGAAAGGCTGGCCGAGTTTGCGCGTCATCCAGGCCAGCATCGGTTTAGTGCGACCAAAGCTGCGCATCAAGTCCCCGGCGGTGTGCAGCGGGCTGCAGAAGTAGGCTACGGGGATGCGCTGCTGACCATCGTCGAAGTCGCCATCATCGGCGCGGACAAATTCACCCACGGCAAAGCAAAGGAGATAGCTGGGGCAACGTTGCTCGAGCCGCCAATGCGCCGTCTTCGTGCCATCGTCGTGCACACTCTCCGCCACCAGATACCCGTTTGCCAGGATCGTGAAACGCTGCCCGGCGCGCAACTTGATATCGAGCGTTGTGCGCACATTGGGCAGGTCGATGCAGGGCAGCCAGTGGCGGGCGCGTTCCGTCTCGTGGTCGGTGACGGCGTACCAGGGCATATCTGGATACGCAGCATCCGGTTGCGAGAAGTAGAGGCCGGAGACAGGGTGCTCAACGGCGTAATGGATCGCAACACGGCGCTCCTCGCCCAGCGCAAAGGGCGTCTCCCAGTGAATCGCCAGCGTCTTGCCGTCGTTGCGCCAGGTCAAGCTGCGCCCGTCCACATCGACTACGGCGGAGACAGCCAGATCAACGGCGTCGAGGGTGAGCGTGCGTAGCTTTGCGCGCCGTGCGACGACTGTATGCGTGACTGCGCCCGCGGCGCGGCGTGCAGCAATGTCGATGGCGAGATCAATTTCCAGATGCACTGGCTCCAGCCCTAGATCGGGCGGGTACTGTGCGACCGTCGTGGCGGGGTCGAAAGGCGAATCTTCCAGGCTGAAGCGACGCCAGCGATGAAAATCTTGTGGCATTATCTTCTCCAAATCGTTGTCGAAGCAGGAATCACATTGCTCGATCCAGAGAATCATACAGACAGCCGAATCGAGTTGCGTACATTATGATATGACAAAAAGCAATTGCCGAATTTCAACGGCAAAGTCAACCCACAAACACACAGGTTTTTATGTCGATCGATCAAAGAAAAGCGGATCACATCCGCATCAATGTGACGGAAAATGTCCAGTTTCCCCATGTGACGACGGGTCTGGAGCGTTACCGGCTTGTCCATCAGGCGCTGCCCGAAGTTGACCTGGGCGACGTCCGTCTGGATGTTGCTGTCTTTGGCAAGCGCGTCCACGCGCCGTTGTTGATCAGCTCAATGACGGGCGGCACCGAGCAGGCCGCCTTCATCAACCGCAACCTGGCGGAGGCGGCGCAGGCGCAACGCGTGGCGATGGGCGTCGGCAGCCAGCGCGCCGGCATCGAGCACGAGTCGGTGCGGCAGACCTTTCGCGTGCGTGACGTGGCGCCCGACGTTCTGCTCTTCGCCAACCTGGGCGCCGTGCAGTTCAACTATGGCTACACCGTCGATCAATGCCGCCGCGCCGTGGAGATGATCGACGCCGATGCGCTGATCCTCCACCTGAACCCGCTGCAAGAGGCGGTTCAACCCGAAGGCGACGTGAACTGGCGCGGACTGCTCGGCAAGATCGCCGATGTGTGCGCGCGGTTGGGCAAACCGGTCATCGTCAAGGAAGTGGGTTGGGGCATCAGCGCACAGGCGGCGCGGCGGCTGATCGAGGCTGGCGTCAGCGCCATCGACGTCGCTGGCGCCGGCGGCACCTCGTGGAGCCAGGTCGAGATGCACCGTGCGCCCACTGAACGGCTGCGCCGCCTGGCAGGTGCATTTGCGGACTGGGGCATTCCCACGGCAGAAAGTCTGGTCGCCGCGGCGCGGGTGCGCGCCGAGCTGAGCCGCGGCGATGTGCACCTCTTCGCCAGCGGCGGCATCCGCACCGGGCAGGACATCGTCAAGTGTGTTGCGTTGGGCGCCGACCTGGTTGGGCTGGCGTCACCTTTCCTGAAGGCGGCGATGGAATCTGCTGAAGCCGTCATTGAGGAGATGGAACTGCTCACCGCTGAGGCGCGCATTGCCATGTTCTGCAGCGGCGCCGAGAGCATCGACGCGTTGCGCTCACCAGGAGTTTTGGTCAAAGAAGGGTAGAGATTGGGAGAGTGGAGATTCGAGATTGGAGATTCGAGATTGAAGACCAGAAAGGTTGTCACACAATCTCCAATCTCCATTCTCCACTTTCCGCTCTCCTAACCTCTCCCCCACCAACAGGAGTCATCTTCATGCTCAATGACTTTTCGACGCGCTGGCTGCCGCTTCTGGAACAGGAGATGCGCTCCGTCTTGGCCAGCGCTGACGCCGCTGTCGCTGCACATTACGGCATGATGCACTATCACATGGGCTGGGTTGACGCCGGGTTCCAACCGGTGACCCTGCCCGCCGGCAAGCGCTTGCGCCCCTTGCTCTGCCTGATGGCGTGCGCGGCTGTCGGCGGCGACGCGCACCAGGCCGTGCCCGCCGCCGCCGCGCTGGAAATTCTGCACAACTTTTCGCTGGTGCACGACGACATCGAGGATGGCGACGAGACGCGACGCCATCGTCCCACCCTGTGGAAGTTGTGGGGCGCGCCACAGGCGATCAACGTAGGCGACGGCATGTTTGCGCTGGCTTTCGCAGCCATGCAGCGGCTGCCCGCGCGCGGGGTGAGCGCCGCACACACGTTGGCCGCGCTGGAGGTCTTCACCGAAATGTGTGTGGCATTGACCGAGGGTCAGCATCTCGACATGAGCTTCGAGCAGCGCACGGATGTCTCCGTCGGCGAGTATCTGCGCATGATCCAGGGCAAGACGGCCGCACTGATCGGCGCCAGCGTGGCGATCGGTGGGCTGATCGGCGGCGCCGCGCCTGACGGTGGCGCCGCGCTGCGCCGCTTCGGTCAGGAGATCGGCCTGGCGTTTCAGATTCAGGATGACATTCTCGGCATCTGGGGCGACCCGGCTGTGACGGGCAAGGCGGCCGGCAACGACATCCTGCGCCGCAAGAAGAGCCTGCCGATCCTGCACGCACTCAACGACGGTGCACACGGCGCGGCGTTCCAGGCGCTGTTACAGAAGCCAGATCTCAGCGCAGAGGATGTGCCGGACGCGCTGGCGTTGCTGGCGATGGCTGGCGCTCACGACTACGCGGTGCAGGAAATGAACACCCATTACGCCCTCGCGCTGGATGCACTGCGCGCTGCGCTGGGCGAGCGCGCTGAAAGCAGCCTGCTCTGGGCAACGGCGCAATGGTTGATACAGCGCAAGGCGTGAGGCCGTATCGGAACCCCGACCGTCAGGGAGGGGCGTAGGCAAAGAATGGAACGCGGATGACGCGGATTCAACGGATCGAAACGGATCAAGACATCCGCGTAAATCCGCCCGATCCGCGTCATCCGCGTTCTATCTCAGCTTGCGTAGCCTTCGAGGTGTTTCTTGACTGCTGCGCAGAAGGCGTCGGCAGTGGCGCCGTCGAGCACGCGGTGGTCGTAGCTAAAGCCAAGCGTCGTCATCGGCTTGAAGACCAGCGCGTCGCCCAGGTTTGGCTCCAACGGATGACCAGCGCTGACGACGACAGCACGCTTTTCCACCGCACCGACGCCCAGGATGCCCACCTGCGGCTGGACGATAATCGGCGTCTGGAAGCGGCTGCCCGATGTGCCATAGTTGCTCAGGGTGAAGGTGCCATCGGCCAGGTCTTCGGGCTTCAGTTCGTTCTTGCGCGCCCGTTCCGCCAGATCGTTGACGGCGCGGGCGATGCCCAACAGGTTCAAGTCGCCTGCGTTCTTGATCACCGGCACGATCAACCCGCCAACGCCATATTGATCCATCGGCAGCGCTGTCGCCATCCCAATGTTGTAATAGCGCTTGATCACCACGCCCTCGTCCGTCCACGTGGCATTGGCGGCAGGCACGGCTCTCAAGCCCGCAATGATCGCCTCCACCAGATACGCCGTAATCGTCAGGTTGACGCCAGCAGCGGCGAACTCCTTTTTGTGCGCGGCGCGATGCTGCAAGACCGAGCTCATCTCCACATCCCACATCGTCGTGACGTGGGGCGCTGTGAAGAGGCTCTGCGCCGTGTTGCGGGCGACAGCGGCGCGCATCCGTGACAGCTTGACCAGTTCTTCGCCCGGCTTGAGTTGCGCCGGTGCAGGCGCTGCAGTTGGCTTGGGCGCAGCAGGTGCGGCGCTGACCGGCGCGGGCGCAACTGGCGTCGACGGCGGCGCAACTGGCGTCTGTGCGGTCGCGGCGACTTCGCCCCTTGCCCCTTGCCTCGCGCCCCGCCAATACTCCGGCTCGACGCGCACCGGTTTGCCTGCGGCGCGGCTGGCGACGGCGCTGAGTACGTCGTACACGGTGAGCGTGCTCAACGGGCGGTCGCCAGCGATCTCGCGCAGGTTGATGTTGTGTTCGGCGGCGGCGCGGCGCACTGCCAGCGACGGCGCGTCGGCCAGGTCGCCGGGCAGAGAGGCGGCAATCATCGCCGATGACGCCGTGATCGAGTGCGCCAGTACATCTTGCTTGGTGATTTGGCCGCCAGGGCCGGTGCCGGCGACGCCGGTCAGATCGACGCCCTTGTCGGCGGCGACGCGTTTCGCCACAGGTGTGGCTTTGACGCCGACGGCTTCTGTTGCTGGCGCTGGTGCACTGGGCGCGCTGACCGGCGCTGGCGCAGCAGCTTCGGCGGGCGCGCTGGCGGCGTCGACGCGTTCACCCGCCTGACCAATGTATCCCATCACGGCGGCGACGGGCGCCAATTCGCCGGCGCGAAAGTTGATTTTCAGCAACACGCCCGTGGCCGGCGCCTGGATTTCTGTGTCGACCTTGTCGGTGGCGACTTCGAGGATCACGTCACCGGCGTTGACCGCGTCGCCAACGTTGACGCGCCACCGGTTGATGGTGACATCGGCGACGCCTTCGCCCAGTTCGGGCAGCCTGATTTCTGTAGCCATGATTTCCCCTTATCTCAGCATTTCCAGCACGGCGGCCTTGATATTCTTCTTCCAGGGCAGCAACTCTTCTTCCAGTGGCTTGGAGACCGGGATCGAGGCCGGCGCCATGCCCAGCCGCCGCGCTGGCGCCTTGAGCAGGTAGGGGGCTTCTTCGTACGCACGCGCCACGATCTCCGCCCCGATGCCAGCATTGGCTTGCGACTCGTGCACAGCTAACAGCCGCCCCGTTTTGGCGACCGAGGTGAGCACTGTCTCCATGTCCAGCGGCGTAATGCTGCGCAGATCGACGACCTCGATATCGATGCCATGCTCCGCTTTCAGCTCCTCGGCGGCTTCCAACGCCTGTAGCAAGTTGTAGCTGAAGGTGGCGAGGGTCAAATCCTTGCCCTCACGCTTGACGTCAGCCTTGCCGATGGGCACCGTGTATTCCTCCTCGGCGTCGGGCATATCGCCGCGTGTGAAATACAGCATCTTGTGTTCGAGGAAGAGCACCGGGTTGTCGTCGCGAATCGCGGAGATGAGCAGTCCTTTGGCGTCGTAAGGCGTAGCCGGCGCCACCACCTTGATGCCGGGGAATTGGGCAAAAACGCTCTCGACGCTCGCACTGTGCTGCGAGCCATAGCGTTTGCCGCCGCCTTGCTGACCGCGGATCACCATCGGCACGTGCAGCAGGCCGCCAGTCATGTAGTGCATCCTGGCTGCCTGGTTGAAGATCTGGTCGGCGCAAACAAGGAAGAAGTCCATGTACATCAGCTCGACGATCGGGCGCAACCCCACCATCGCCGCGCCGACCGCCATCCCCATGAAGCCCTGCTCGCTGATCGGCGTGTCGATGACGCGGCGTTCGCCGAACTCCTCCATCAAGTTGCGCGTGACGCGAAAGAGGCCGCCATAGTGGCCGATGTCCTCGCCGATGAGAAAAACGCGTTCGTCGCGACGCATTTCGTCGCGCATCGCTTCGTTGATTGCTTGAATATATGTAGTCTTACGCATAGTTGTTCGTTTCCTCGTGCAGGAGATTAGAGACGGGAGCGTGAGCGCTTGTGCGAGCGGGAGATTGGCGACAGCTTGCGCTCGCTCGCAGCATCCTCCCTTTCCCTTCCGCCCCTATCGTTGTCCCCACTGGTCTCGGCTAGACTTTGTAAACGTCCGTGTACGCTTCGGCGACATCGGGCCAGGGGGCGGCGACGGCATACTCGACGGCGGCCTGGACTTCCTCCTCCACCCCGGCGCGGATGCGGTTGAGCTCCGCCTCGTCGACGCCGCGCTCCAGCAACTTCTGATGCAGTTGCGTCAACGGCTCGTAGGCGCGCTGCATCTCGATCTCCTCAGCGGTGCGATAGGTCTCCAGATCCCCAGCCATGTGACCGGCAAGCCGGTACGTAATGCCTTCGATGAAGGTTGGGCCTTCGCCGGCGCGGGCGCGAGCGGCGGCTTTGGAGACGGCGTCGTAGACCACTTCGACGTCGTTGCCGTCGATCTGGATGCTCTCCATGCCGTACGCGCGCACAAATTGGTAAATCTCGCTGACGGAAGAGGTGCGCGCAATCGGCGTCATCTCGGAATAGCGATTGTTTTCGCAGTAAAAGATGACAGGGAGCTTCCACTTTTGCGCCATGTTGAATGTCTCGTGCATCAAGCCTTGATAGAGCGCGCCGTCGCCGAAGAAGGTGATGGCGATGCGGTCATCGCCGCGAATCTTGGAGGCCAACGCCATGCCAGCAGCGTGGGGCACCTGCGCGCCGACGATGCCGTTGGCGCCCATCAACCCCAACGACGGATCGAGAAAGTGCATCGAGCCGCCCTTGCCTTTGGCGAAACCGGGCGCTTTGCCGAGCACCTCGCAGATGGCGCGCTTGGGGTCCATGCCACGCGCCAGCGAATGGTGGTGGCCGCGATAGGTGCACGTCAGATAATCGTCCTTGCGCAAGGCGGCTGCCATGCCGACCGCCGCGCCCTCGTGCCCGATCGCCGTGTGCATGGCGCCGCCGATCTTGCCGGACTCGGCCAGTTCCAGCAACGACTCTTCGACACGACGAATCAACACCATCATGCGGTACATGGGGATGAGTTGTTCTGTGGCAAGGACGGCAGTCGGTTCCGCCACCGCCGCCTTTGCCGAAGGCACACCGGCCTTTAGGGAAGGTTTTGTCATGTTTTGCATTCCTCGCTTTTCTTCTGGTCTCAAGACCCAGGGTTTGAGGTTGTTTTTCGGCGCCTATCACCTGGCCGCCAAACACGGCGCATTTTTGATTGACGCACGATTATAACACGGGTCGGCATCCTGACTCTGTAATGTCGCAAGGGAGGTAGTGTATCTCTGATGGTTGAAAATAAGGATAGGGCGGTACTCTTGGTAAAGTAGGAGTATTGAGATCAAACCGAACCAAGGAGAACCGCCCCAATGGCAAGCATAACGACA
>Ga0272446_1006134_pt1 | contig 12743 bp, 9 predicted proteins | sample YNPCB0061_FD_194587 | JGI IMG/M metagenome (GOLD analysis project Ga0272446, IMG submission 194587) | Hot spring microbial mat communities from Yellowstone National Park, WY, United States - YNP-CB-006-1 | ecosystem: Environmental > Aquatic > Thermal springs > Hot (42-90C) > Sediment | place... | reverse complement strand
AGGCGCAGGTACTTGGGCATCGCTGCCTGTGGGAGCTCTGGGTTTCGATCTTCTCGGTTCCACACCCGCCGATGCCAGCCCTCCAGCGGCTCGTGGGTCCCAAACCGCCGCACCTTGGTGAGTGCTGCCCACTCCCGATCAATGGTCTCACGCTTCAGGGCTACCCTTTCCAAGTGACGCACTTCTTTATCATCACCGTTGATGCGAACCGGCTTTTTTGCGTGGTGCCACGCCAAGTACAGCGCCAGCCGCCCCACCTGCCGCTCGGGTCGTTTTGCCCAGCGCGTGGTCTGGCACACGTGCTCGGACAGATCCTTGCGCAGCTGACGATCGAGGTAATGAAAGGCAAACAAGGGGGTGGTCTCACCTGATGGCTGTGGGGTGACAACCGGCACATGCTGCCACCGCTCTCCCACCCCTGCCTTTTGTAAAGCTAGGGGATAAACAGGATTTGTGTCCGTAAATAGGGTGATGGATTGGTTGTGGGGTGCTATCCCATTTTCATAGGTGGTGAGAAGCTCACCGCATCGGTCGGACAGCGCCTCGTTGAAGGAGGCGTCGAGGTTTGCTGATTCGTCCGGTTCTTGACGGGAGGTGGGATTTTGAGGCGTCATTTCGGCAAAACGGAAGATGTTGAAAGCCCAAACAACCTCGCTATTCTGACCAACCAGAAGCTGAAGCATGGTGCGGTACTTGTGGGAATAGACAAAACTTTCTACCCTACCCATGATGAGCGCACTCTCTGGCTTGGCCGTTCGAAGGGCACGGGCATGAAAACTCAACACCTGGGGCACGAGCTTGGCTTGACGGCGAGCAACCACCTTGGGACTGAGACCCAACGCACGCCCCATCTGACGAATCCCTTGGCAGGTGGGAAGATGCTCAAGGATGGTTTCGTAGCTGACATCCAGCTTGTCGTAATAGGTAAGGTTAAACGTTTGAAGCGAGAACGAGCAACCACACACCTTACAACGGAAACGAGGGATGCGCTCGTAAAGACGACTGGAGTAATAGCCGTTGCGGCGGTACCAGGGTTTGGGGGAAGCGGGTTGAGGATTAGGATGGTGGGGGCAATTCGGGTTGGGACAAAAAGAGGGAGTGAACATCGAGAGCCTCCTGGTGGGGTTGGGGGCGGCTGGGGTAAATGATGATCGTGGATGGTGCCCCCTTTCTCCTTATAAATGGTTGGAAGGTGCGAAATTGTCTTATGTTTAGTGAACCCGAAAATGTGTAAATGCTTTTTAGCAAAAATTACAGAAGAAAATTTTGAAAAAACCTGTTTTGAGTCGAATTTTGGCTTAGGAAGATTTAGCGCCCTTCCTTAGAAATCGAAAAAGTCATGGCTGAAGAGTTAGATGTTTTTGTGACACATTTTCGGCGTCACTTATAAATAAAACTGAAAATAGAACCATCGAATCAAGACCTACGCCAACCTCAAACTACCCACCAAACTCCTCACAAATTTTATTTCAGCAAAAAGTTTGAAATCTTAAAATTCAAGCTCGATACTTCTTCGTCCCAGGTCACAATCCCAATTTCCTAACAGAGGCATGTCTACCTAATAATAAACAACATGTGTGTGATTCTTCCCTTCAATACTGTTCTCACCCTATACCCTCAACACCAAGGGTAAGACGACCCAACCTAACCTGAAATTACCTTATATCATAACGCTGAGTTTTTGGAACTATCAAAAACAGCTTCGTCACTTTTTATTCTGCTATTTCTTAGGATAAAATGGGTTTAAGTTTTGTTAGCGACTTCTTATGGAAAGAATTAAATTGGTGGTTTTCTGCGTTAAATTGGCTAGGTCATTATTGATGACCTAGCCAACTTTTTCAGACTTTTGCCTGTGCCTTAACGTATGTCTGCTGCTCAGACACCACGTCCCGCATTACTGTCTTAAATGCTGGCAAAATCTGACTAGCAATGGTGATCGAACTATAAGTTCCCACAATAATACCAAACAGGAGGGTCAACGAGAAATTGCGAACATCCCCATCCGTTACCACTGCAAGAACAACAACAACGAGCAAGGTGGTTAATGAAGTAACGATGGTTCGACTTAGGCTTTGGGTAATGCTTTCATCCAAGATTTGTGAAAATTTTAAGTCCTTTTTCAACCGAATGTTCTCACGGATTCGGTCAAATACAACGATGGTGTCATTGATCGAATAACCAATCAGGGTGAGGATGGCTGCCACAACCGAGGTGCTAAGTTCGATTCCGGCGGCACCGATAAATCCCAACGTGAAAAGCACGTCGTGGATGAGGGCTAACAGGGCACCCATGGCATAACCAAATCGAAAGCGAATTGTAATGTAAATAGCCATCAACAAAAGAACAACCAGAATGAGCGTCAAGGTTTGAACCACCAGGTCTGCACTCAAACTGGGACCAATATAGTCAACCGAAAGAACATTAACATTGTCTTCCCCAAACTTTGTTTTCAAGCCCTGGCTTGCTTTGTCCTCCATATCTTGAAGTAAATCTTCCTTACTACCTGGAATCGGTGCCCGGATAACGAAGTCCTGTGAATCACGACCACCAGAGGTTTGAACGGTATAACTATACGGAAGATTAGCTAAAGTAGCCCGCACCTGATCGATAGGGGCATTATTAACCGTCACGACCATGCTAATACCCGGTTGAAAATCAATGCCAAGCTTGAAACCATTGTTCAAGAAAAAGGCAATGCCCAAAAGGATACCAATACCAACCAAACTAAAAATGTAATAACCATATCGATACTTAAAGAAGGGAATTGCTTTTTTCATTCGATCTTCCTCCAGGTGATGCTTAACTTTTTGGGCTTCAACACATCTATTGAAAAGTCAAAAAGGAAGCGACTCACAAATATAGCAGAGAACAAGGTTGTAACAATACCTGTACTTAGAGTAACCCCAAATCCTTGTACCGGACCGCTTCCCAGTAACGAAAGACTCAACGAAGCCACCAAAGTGGTGATATTCGAATCGAAAATAGTCCAAAAAGCTCGGTCAAACCCAGCCTTAACAGCCATCGCGGGCGTCTTGCCACCAAACCACTCTTCTTTAATGCGTTCAAAGATGATGACGTTAGCATCAACGGCCATACCAGCGGTTAAAACCAACCCTGCAATCGAGGTCATGGTCAAGGTTAACCCAAAAGCAGAAAGGAGGGAGAGCAAAAAGAAAATGTTAAATAGAAGCCCTATAACCGCATTGATACCAGCACCCTTGTAATAAACAATCATGAAAATCAACACGGCTGCAAAGCCCCAAATGATGGCATTGAGTCCTCGGCGAACCGTATCCTCCCCAAGGCTAGCCCCTATTTGGCGCGCACTACGAATACTTAAATCAACGGGAAGGCTCCCACTTCGCAACACTGTTTTAAGCTGATTGGCTGCTTCCAGGTCGAATCCGGTGACTCGCACATTCCCACCCGCGATTGCTTCGCTGATCCGTGCACCAGCCTTGGCTCTTCCGTCCATCACCACGGCCATGGTCTTTCCTACGTGAGCACTCGTCAGTTGGAAAAACAAGGTGGCGCCCTCCCCGGTCAAACTAAAAATTACGTTTGGCTCACCGGTAGTTCGATCACGATCAACAAGTGCATCTTGGATGTATCGACCACTCATACTGCCCGTTGGATCGGTCATGATCACCAAATTTTGCTTAAATCGATCTAGTCCGTAGCGATCTTTTTCATAAAGCCCTACTACTTTGAGTCCCTCCGCAAGACTCCCCGGGGGTGGTTGGAATCCTTCTTGGCGCCACTCAACTGGAAATTTACTAGACAACTGCGCCATCGCCTCATCATTCACAATGTTGAAGCTGAGCGAACCTTGACTTCTCAGCAAAGCTTCAGCCTGTTGTCGAGCACCATCACCAGGAAGGTCTAGGTAAATTCGATTTCCGGAAGGTTCGCGCTTAATTTGAGGCTCAGTCACACCAAAGCTATCGACCCGGTTTCGTAAAACCTCTAAGGCACGCTGAACCGCATCTTCTTTTTCTTGGGGAGTGAGCGAATCTTTTCCAAGGGACTGGGCTAACTTATCCCAATCTGCCTCAATGACCATGCTCAAACCACCTGAAAGATCCAAGCCCAAGCTGATGAGCCCCTTGGTTTCCTTAATCGCCAAAATTTTTTCACGGAAATGATTTTCGATTTCAATGGCGACTTCTCGCTCACCCCGGAAGGCTTTTGAGACGGTGGTCACCGTCCACTTGTCCGGCTTAGGTTGTCCCAAAAGTCGATAGTTGGCCTCAGCAACAGGGATTAGGAATTCCAAATCTGGTGGCAAGCTGCTATCGGGGTTATCTTTGGCGAGGCTTCTTAATTTTTGAATCCAGTTGCGAGCAAGCTGACGGGTTTGTTCACGGATGTAGTCTCTTGAGGCTTGCGCAAGCTCCTTGGTTGCTGGGTCAAGAATAAAATACCAGTTAACTGTTGGCCAAATCATCCAGGTAGCCGCAGCAAGCGATAACAGAATGATAATGAGCCGAAGTCTTTTACTCATTTGCCTTTCCACCTACTGGGGTTACTGTCGCAATTGCGCTTTTCGCAAACTTTAGTTTTGTATTTTCGTCAGCCTTGATGATCACATAGTTGTCACCAACATTGTCTACGATTCCGTGAAGACCTCCAATGGTTACAACCGAGTCTCCCTTTTTCATGCCCGCAATCATTCTTTCGAGTTCTTTTTGCTTTTTACTTTGGGGGCGAATCATCAAAAAGTAGAAAATCAAAATTACAATAATTATTGGAGCGAAGGAGAAGAGCATGGCCATGGGGTCAGAGCTGGTTGCGCCTTGCTCGGGTACGCCTAATAAAAACATGGGAAGAGTGGTTAAACCGTTCATTTCATATTCCTTTTATTCAGAGATTTGGTTGAGTAGGCTAACATAGCAACGATTGCTAGTCAAGCCAGAAATTAAAGGTAAAGGTAGCGCTTTACCCCTTGGGGAACCACCGAAAGTCCAAAGGCACGTTTCAATTCTTCAACATTCTTGTAAGGATGCTTGGTTAGTTCGTTATAGGCCACCAATACTGCGCGCATCCCCTCATCATCTTGATGGAGTAGGGCTCTTGCAAGAGAAGCCTTGAAAAGCCGTGCCTTAATTAGTTCATCCAAGGTAGCATTTTTGTACTTTTGTAAAAGTGCTCTATCCACAATAGCGCTTTGATCCTGGTAGCCAATGATGAATGGAAAAACTTCTTTAATCATAATGAAAAGATTACTCAATTTTCTTAAAAATGACCAGTGGAAACCCTTGAGTAAACCACTGAAGGCGTGTAATATCAATCTACAATTTTTTGGAGGAAACTATGGCTCAAAAATTAACTAAAATTGTTGCTACCATTTCAGACCTTCAGTGTGACGTCGAGCACATCCGTGCCTTACACCAAGCCGGGGTCGACGTTGTGCGGCTCAACACGGCGCACCAAAAACAGGAAGACACACTCAAGGTCATTCAATCGGTCCGCGCTGTTTCCGACAAAATTGCCCTCTTGCTCGACACCAAGGGACCCGAGGTTCGCACCGCAGGGATCGAAAACCCCATCGAAGTTAAAGCTGGTGACAAGGTTAAAATTGCTCGCAAAATCGCTGGACCTGACTCATTTGAGGTAAATTACGACGGGTTTATTCGAGAAGTTAATGTGGGTAATAACGTTCTTATTGATGACGGCGAAATTGGAATGAAGGTTATTGAAAAAGTTGATAACGAGTACTTGGTATGCGAAGTGGAAAACTCCGGCAAGATCAAAAACCGAAAAAGCGTTAATGTGCCAGGCATTCACCTTAATTTACCCAGCATCACGCCAAAGGACCGTGATTACCTTAAGTTTGCAGCTGAATACGATTTGGACTTCATTGCCCACAGCTTTGTCCGCTCTAAACAAGATGTGCTCGATGTTCAGGCTATTTTGGATGAGTACGGCTCCAAGGCTAAGATCATCGCCAAAATTGAAAACCGCGAAGGCGTCGATAACATCGACGAAATCCTCGAAGTGACCTACGGGGTTATGGTGGCACGCGGAGATTTAGGAATCGAAGTCCCTGCTAACGAGGTCCCCATCATTCAAAAGCGAATCATCCACAAGTGTATCGAAGCCGCCAAACCCGTGATCACAGCCACCCAAATGCTTCACACCATGATCGAAAATCCACGGCCAACGCGCGCAGAAGTAAGCGATGTGGCAAATGCCATTTTTGATGGAACCGATGCCGTTATGCTCTCAGGTGAAACCGCATATGGGAAATATCCTTTAGAAGCCGTCAAGGTAATGGCTGAAATCGCTCGAACCGTCGAGGCCGTCAAGGAAAAATTTCGAAATCACCCTATTTACGCGGGTTCATCCCCTATTCGCGATTACCTCTGCAAGGCGGCTATCAACGCAGTGGAAGCCTTGCCCGTCAAAGCCATCGTGGTTGATAGCCTCACCGGACGTTCGGCAAGGATTTTGTCCACCTACCGTGTCGATATTCCAGTCTATGTCAAAGCCCATGATCCTAGGGTTATGCGCCAACTGGCTTTGAGTTACGGTATCTTTGCAGACTACCTGGCCTTACCACCCACCACCAGCCAGCTCATCACCCAAGCGTTAGACGATCTTGTCAGTAAGGGCCACCTTCACAACACCGATTTAATTGTAGTTTTAGCCGGAACACCGGGCGATTCAACGGGGTCGAACTTAATTGAGATCAATACCGTTGAAAACTGTCTTCGCGGTCATCGACGTAATTCTTAGGTGCTCGAAGTGGCTAAAGTATATCAATCATCCTCGGAGCCTTGTTGAATGGTTTTCTCCATTCCAAGGACGATGGTTTGAAGTCGATCGATAAGTTGTTGGTTTTTGCGGGCAATTTCAATAAGATTATTAGCGAATTCTTGGGTAGACTTTGACACCTCAAGCTCCTTTTGGGTCACCAGAAAGATTTCATCAAACCCACTTTGAAGATTCTCCATGTTTTCTTTGAGGTGAAGATTAACAGTTTGAGCGTCTTCTACTTCATGCTGAGTATTTGTAGCCCCCTTAACCAAACCGGTAATGTTTTGTAAGATGATCTGCGCTCCTGCATTTTGCTCGTTCATGGCGCTAGCAATTTCAGCCACCATTTGTACCGTTTTTTGAATTTCTTGGGAAATGATTTGAAGGCTTTCCCCGGCCTCCGAGGAGACTCGGGAACTGTTTTCGACAAGCACCAGCATTTCTTGGATTTTGTTGGTGATTTTTCGAGTAATTTGCGAACTGGACGTTGCAAGGTTGCGGACCTCCTCGGCAACAACCGCAAAACCACGTCCTGCATCGCCCGCATGCGCCGCCTCAATCGAGGCATTCATTGCCAGCAAATTTGTTTGCGAACTGATCTTTGCAATACCATTCACGTACTTTTTAATTTCATGGCTTGATTGGTAGATATCCTTGATAGCATTGATCCCTTGATTGACTGATTTGAAACCAGTCTGTGCCACTTGACTCAGTTTTGATGCTATTGCTTTTGCCGTTTGAGTCGTATTATAAACGGAATTGATGCTTGCCGCCATCTCGTGAACAGCGCTGCTCGTATCATTGACAGCTTCAACCTGATTTTGAATGCCGTTCACGATGGTTCTAAGTTTTTCCAATGTTTTCTGATAGCTTGCAACAGTTTCTTCGAGAATGGTTTTTTGAACCGCGGTTGACTTTTGCATTGTCCCAGAATTTTCTGTAAGATTTTTGACCGCTTCCTCAAAAAATTCAATGATTTTTGATAATTGTTCTGAGGCATTCTTAGCCGCTAAACTACTTCCTTCCAAGTGATAATAATTTCGCCGTTGTTTCAAAATAATTTGGTTAATCCGATCCTCGATAAAACCAATCTCATCGTTGGTTACTAGGTCTAGCAATTTCAGTGTTTGTCCCGACGCTAGCTTATCGATGTTTTCAGATAAAGACTTCAGTTGTCGATCGCGGTAAATGCCAAAGATAAATCCTGAAGTGATTGAAATGCCTAATAATACCAACCCAAACAATAAACCAAAAACAATAACATCGTTCCAATTCGGCTCAAATTTGTCAAAGCTTTGGTTTGAAAAAAAGTCGGACTTAAAACCGGTAGAGTCAATTATCCCTCTCACGAAATGTTCAACAGCCTCAGGCTCTTTGATCTTTCCTTCTAAAAGTTCATTTTTAATTTCATAATAGAGAATATGAGTCTTTGAAAAATATAATATCATGATTGACTGCGAATAAATCAAAAAGATGACTAAAAGAACGTTGAAAATGACATTTTTCGTTAAAAAACGCCATTGTTTTTTTGCCATTGAAAAATCTGACAAACTACGTATTCCTAAGAGTTTTAAGGGCTTTTCCAGGATGAGATCCGTGAGCGAAAGAAGTACCATAATACTAATGACACCGCTCACCACGCTGGGCAGGGTATTGAGCAAGGTTCCACGAAAGTAGATGGTGCCCAGAGAAACTAATACATTGATCAGAAAACCAATCAAATAACCGGTGCCCACAAAGAGGATCAACCTATTTTTGAAATTAAAATAGTTTTTAAGTGCTCCTTCTTTTTCTTCTGGTGTGATCGAATCGCCACGTTCGAGCTTTTTTACTAGATTAAAAACAGGATTTAAGCTCCAAGCTAGGTAAAATGAAATACCTAGTATAGGGATGGCGGATTGTATCGATACGGTGACAAAGTTGGTCAACAAAAGAGCACCCACCGCCATGCCTGGTATGATCATGGCTTGAAAAACGATGCTAATTGAGAGATAAAACATCAAGGTAAAATAAACTACCCCAGCGATCAAAAACCCAATTAACCTTTGTTGAGTCATTAAAGTCTTAGATTTTAGCATTAGAAAAAGATTACAAAAAAAACATGGATTTTTCAATGAAAATCTGTTTTTTTCTGAGAAATAAATCTTTTTCTATCAACAATTTATGACTTAATTGAGATTTGTGATTTAACACAGCAAGGGACACAGGCAATACGATCCGATATGACCCATTGTATCTTTATGACTCTATTAAAAATGATTTTTGAGTATTTATGACTCACTAAAAGAAATTAAAAAATTATTTTATTATTTTGAAATGATTTATTTATCCTTATTACGCAAGTGAAAATTTTGGCACGGTCTTTGCTATATTATAATGAAATCAAAAATAATAAACAGGAGGTGCGCTATGAAAAATGCGCTTGAACAAGTTACTCGGTATCCCAGCATTTGGGATGAAATGCGAGCCTTCAGTGAGGCTCTTTGGGGAGATAACTCCTTGGTTAGCGTCTTCCCCAAAACAGACGTGGTTGAATTCAACGACCGCTACGAAATGAAGATGGATCTCCCAGGATTCAACCAGAAAAACGTCGAAATCAAGGTCAAGGATGGGGTCCTAACCGTTGCTTCCAGCCTTGAGGAGGGGAAGGAAAAGAAGGTCAACCAGGAGGAAGTAAAATACCTTCTGAAAGAGCGCCGCAACGTTAGCTTTGAAAGAAGTTTCCGTCTTCCCAAGGATGTTAAGGATGATGGTATTGAGGCAACCTTTGCTGAAGGTATTTTAACCATTAAGCTTCCTCGAAAACCCGAGGCCCAACCTCGTACCATCGAAATCAAGGCGAACTAAACCGAGCGTTCTTTGATAAAGGGCCGACCGTCCGCTGCGGGCGGTCGAGCCTTTCCCACAAAACCAATCAATACTAACAAGGTTAAAATATAGGGAATCATGGCTAGAATGGTGCTAGGAATGGGAAATCTCGTCCCCAGGTAAACTTCCAACCCCTTTGCCAAACCAAAAAACAAGCAAGCGCCGAGGGTTCCCTGTGGAGTCCATTTTCCAAAAATCATGGCAGCTAGAGCAATAAAGCCGTGTCCACTGATCAATCCTGGGCTAAAACGCGCGACAACAGCAATGCTCATGGCAGCTCCCCCCCAACCTGCCAACACTCCGGATGAAACCACACCGATGGTCTTTAATTGGGCGACCGAAAGCCCTAGGGTTTCAGCTGCTAAGGGATGCTCGCCTGCGCTCCGCAAGCGAAGCCCAAGAGTAGTTCGATAAAGAACGAACCACACCACCACCACTAAGATCAGGGCAAGATAGACTGTTGCATCCTGCTTGAACACGAGATCGAAAAAACTCTTTGATGGGAACACACCGTCAAAAATTTTGGGGATTTTGTTCGGAACAGTTAGGGTCTGGGTAGCGCCATTGAACACCAGTCGGCTAATGAAAAGCGCCAACCCAGGGCCAATGAAATTGATCGCTATACCCGAAATGATGTGGTCGGCACCAAATTTCACGGTTGACAAAACATGAAGCAATGAAAGTAGCCCGCCTGCCAACCCGCCCGCTAAAAATCCTAGCCAAGGATCAGCGGTGTAATAGGCTACTGCCGCTGCAGTAAAAGCGCCAAGGGTCATCATGCCTTCTAAGCCAATGTTGACAACCCCGGTGCTCTCGGTTACAACCCCGCCCAGGGCGGTAAAAATGAGAGGGCTTGCATATAGGAGTGTCACGCCAATCAAAAAGCCTAAATCACTGATGCCGATGAATATGGTTTCCACGCCACTTCCTCCAATACAAAACTAGGTACTGCCAGATTCCGGGCAGGGAAAGAAAGAAGATCACCGAGCCCATGATGATTTGAATGATTTCCATGGGGATGCCTAGGGCCGGCTGAAGTTTGGGGCCACCGTGCTTTAGCGATCCATACATTAGGGCAGCTCCAAACACTCCCCAAGGCTGGCTGAACCCAATCAGGGCCACTGCAATGCCATCAAAGCCCATTCCCTCCATCGCGGCTAAGCGGGCAACTTCTCGCGACACGCCTTGAACTTGGAGGGCACCAGCAAGCCCCGCCAAGGCTCCGGCAACGACCATGGCGGTTATGGTGCTCTTCGCTACCGAAATTCCAGAAAAGGCTGCCGCCTCCTTATTGAAGCCAACCGCTTTGAGCCGATAACCCATCACGGTTTTTTCAAGAACAAATCCTATGAGGATCACGGCCAAGATGGCAATGACAATTCCGAAATTTGCTGGGGTTCGCAAAATATCATCGAGTAGGGGAAAATCTTGACGAAATGCTAAACCCTCCGGACTCGTTTTCCATGCGCCCAAAAAATCAAGGCGCGCTGTATCTAAAATTTTGTTCGAGGCCTCACTATGTTCCCTTCTGAAGCCATCGAGCATAACAACGCTATTGTTTAAGTACAAGGCAATCCAGTTGAGCATAATAGTCGAAATCACTTCGTTAATTCCCCAGCGGGCTTTCAGCACACCGGAAAGACCGCCCCACAATGCACCGAACAGCACCCCCACGAGCATGGTTAGTGGAATGTGCAAAATTGCGGGCATGGGTACTAAAACTCCCACAAGGGCGGCTCCTAAGGCTCCCATGATGAATTGCCCCTCGGCCCCAATGTTGAAGAGTCCCGTTCGAAAGGCGAAGGCTACGCTTAACCCTGTCAAAATAAGAGGGGTCGAACGGATGATGACGAAGCTCCAATCCCGAGCCGCGGCAAGGGTGCCCACTGTGAGGGTGGCGTAAGCTTCGAGGGGATTGTAACCGCTCAACAGCAAGGCAATGGCACCCACCAACAAGCCGGCTACCAGCGATAAACCAGTAACAACCAAGGGAGGAAGTTTAGACATGGAGGGCTCCTGCCATAGCACGTCCCAGAATTTCTTCGGAAGCCTCATTGCGTTCAAAGACGCCTTGACTTTGACCCTCATAAAGAACCAAGATGCGATCCGCTAGCTCCAACACCTCATCCAGCTCAAATGAAATCAATAAAATAGCGTGTCCTAAATCGCGTTGCTCCAGAAGCGCACGATGCACAAATTCGATAGCCCCCACATCGAGGCCGCGGGTAGGCTGGGCGGCAATAATAACCCGTAGATTTTGCGATAGAGCCCGACCGATCACCACCTTTTGCTGATTTCCGCCGCTGAGTTCACCGACGTAGGTCTTCGAGTTGGTCGGACGAATGTCGTACTTTTGAATTTGCACCTGGGCGTTCTGCGTGATGGATTGAACATTCAAGAAACCCCGTTGGCTAAACTGAGGAAGGTGAACCTTGTCCAAAACCAGGTTTTCTTCAATGCTAAATTCCAATACTAGACCTTTTCGCTGCCTGTCTTCGGGAATGGCGTTCATACCAGCGACCCTTAACGCGTTAGGATTGGGTTTTTCAAAAACTTGAGCTCCAATCACCATTCTTCCCTTTTCGGCTCGTCGAAGCCCACACAAATAATCCAGAAGCTCAGCCTGGCCATTCCCCTCAACGCCTGCAATGGCCAAAATTTCTCCGGCACGAACTTCAAAACTTAACCCCTTCACCGCTAGAAGCCCCCGATAATCCTTCACCATCAAATCTTCCAGCCGAAGCAGAACTTCTCCGGGCTGAAAATTTTTGCGGGGCAGGTGCCATTGAACTTGCCGTCCAACCATGAGGCTGGCAAGCTCATCCTTGCTTGTTTGCCCAACCTCCAAAGTCGCGATCTTTTTTCCCTTTCGAATTACCGTACACCGATCGGCCATGGCGAGGATTTCGTTTAGCTTGTGGGTAATCAAAATGACACTTTTTCCCTCAGCACAAAGGGAACGGATGATTTTACCGAGATCTTGGATTTCTTGCGGGGTCAGAACAGCTGTTGGCTCATCAAGGATTAGGATCTCAGCCCCCCGATAGAGGGCTTTGAGGATCTCTACTTTTTGCTGAGCTCCAACGCTGATGTCCTCAATCACGGCCTTAGGGTCA
>Ga0272446_1006133_pt1 | contig 12746 bp, 7 predicted proteins | sample YNPCB0061_FD_194587 | JGI IMG/M metagenome (GOLD analysis project Ga0272446, IMG submission 194587) | Hot spring microbial mat communities from Yellowstone National Park, WY, United States - YNP-CB-006-1 | ecosystem: Environmental > Aquatic > Thermal springs > Hot (42-90C) > Sediment | place... | reverse complement strand
CGCTGAGCTCGCTCACCGCGCCGCTCGTCTCCGAGGCGGCCCGGGCCTGGTCCTGGGCGCCGGCGGCGACCTGCTGGATCGTCGTCGCGACCTGCTGGGTGGCCGCCCCGGTCTGGGTCGCCGCCTCGTTCAGCTGCGCGCTCAGCTCGCTCAGCTGGCGGCTGGTGCGGGCCGCCTCGACGAGCGTGTCGAAGACGGCCGACTTGAGCTCCGGGTAGTGCTCGGAGAGGTCGTGCTCGACGTTCGTGACCTCGACCGTCGAGAGATCCAGGCCGATCGACTGGAGGTAGTCGTAGAAGAACGCGTCGGCGACCGCCTGGATGTCGTAGTTGAAGACCGTGAAGATCGCTCGTGCCGCCTTCGCCCGCAGGAACGGTCGGAGCCGGAGTCCCCTGGCCAGGTACTTGCGCACCAGGTCCTGGTAGAGCGCGTAGCTGCCGACGTACCACTTGAGGGGCAGGTCGATCGTGTTGTGCAGCTTCCCGACGTGGAGCCGCTTCTCGAAGTACTCGGTGCCGAACCGGCCGCCGCCAGCGGCTTCCTCGAAGATCTGCCGGAAGTAGCCCGCCTGGGCGGCCTCGAGCGCCCGCCGCACCTCGCTGATCGACCGGCCCGTCCGGCGGGCATGGCCCTCGAAGAACGCCACCGTGGCCGGGAAGGTGAACTGGTGGTCGTAGAACTCCCGGGCGATGTCGTCGGCATAGCGATTCGCCCAGGGGGCGAGCCGGCGCAGGACCGCGACGTCGTCCGGGGTCAGGCGGATGAACTCGCGCCTCAGCTGGAGGCTGGGCTCGGTGATCCTGTAGAGAGCGCTCAGGCGTTCCATGGACCGGATCTCCTCAGGTGCGGCGTACTGTGGTTCTCCACACGGGGCGGCAAGCTCGTGGCGGGAGTCAGGAGTGGACTCTGCTCTCTGCCGGCGGTCGACGGCCATCGGGGTTCACCCCGAAAGGCGAGCCCGGCTCCTGCGGCTGGGCCGGGGCGAGGGGCTGCCGGCGACGACGGAGCTTGGCCGCGTAGAGCGCGGTGTCCGCCCGGGCGAACAGGGCCTCCGCGCTGTCCTGCGGATCGGCGGACGCGATCCCCAGGCTCATCGCCGACTGGCCGCAGCATGGGAGGTCGTCCTCGATCCCGTCCCCGAGACGCTCGGCGAGGCTCTCCGTCGGGTCGCTGCGGACGAGGACGGCGAACTCGTCGCCACCGAGTCGGTAGACGGCGTCGTCGGCGCGGACCGCCCGCCGGAGGGCGGCCGAGAGGCCGATCAGCATCTGGTCGCCGATGGCATGTCCCAAGCGGTCGTTCACCTGCTTCAGCCGATCGACGTCACCCAGGATCAGGACGAGGTGACCGGCAGCGCGCCGGTCGGCGAGGGCGGCCGCGAGGTCGCGCTCGAAGGCGCGACGATTGCCCAGTCCGGTGAGCGGGTCCGTCAGGCTCTCCCGGCGCCGACGCCGGGCGTCGTGCCTGGCGCGCTCGAGTCGACGGCCGAGTCGCCGGGCCCGGCGTCGCTCGCGAGCGGCGAGGCCGTTGACCAGCACGGTGATCATGATCGCGAGCCCGCTGATGACCAGCTGCTGGGCGATCGCGAGCCCGGTCAGGCCGTGGTCCAGGGAGATCGAGAGGAGGTGGGCGGTCATGCTCGCGGCGGTCACGAGCGCCGCGACCGGCAGCACCTCCAGGTAGGCGGTCAGGATGACCACGCCCACGAAGCCGACGCTGTACGGGCTGTCGTGGCCGCCGGTCAGGAGTCCGTAGGCGGACTCCGCCCCGATCGCGCTGATCGCCGCCGCGACCACGGCCGGGCGGGGGAGCCACCGGGCGGGGACGGTGAGCAGGGCGATCGAGCCGATCGCGATCGTGGCCAGGACGGCGAGGCGAGCCGCCGGCTGGCCGGTCGTCGGGACGAGCGACCAGGTGAGGAGCGCCATGGTGAGCGCGGCGACCCCGAGCGCACCGAGCGCCCGGGCGAGCACATGATGGGCAGCCGGGCTCCGGGACCGCCCCAGGCTGCCGAACGGGCCGAACCGGCCGAGGCGACCGAGGTGGCCGATACTCGTCCTCGACGACCCTCGGGCCGAGCCGAGGGCCCGGCGCAGGGCCGGCCCGGGGCCCTCGACGATCCAGCCTCGCCCGTCGCGCTGCCACGGGGACGCCTGCATCGATCTTGCCGGGATCGCCGGTCAGGCCGCGGCGGCGGAGAGGGCGGCAGCGTCGGCTTCGCCGAACAGGCCGTCGAGCGCGAGCAGGATGATCAGGCGTTCGCCGAGCTTGGCGATCCCGCGCAGGTAGGCGGCCTCGCTGCCGGCGGCGACCTCGGGCGTTGGCTCGATCGCGTCGGCCGGGACCATGAGGACCTCGGAGACGCCGTCGACGACGAGCCCGACCCGCGTTCCGGCGGCCTCTGCGACGACGATCCGGCTGGCCCGGGTGAGTTCGCCCGTGGCCATCCCGAAGCGCTCGCGCAGGTCGACGACCGGGATGATCCGGCCGCGCAGGTTGATCACGCCCTCGACGAACGCGGGGGCCTGGGGGACCGCGGTGATCGGCTGGTGGCGAATGATCTCGTAGACGGTGGCGATGTCGAGTCCGTAGCGCTCCTCGCCGAGCTCGAAGACGACGATCTGGAGCTCGCTCGTCCGGGCCGCGCCGCTCGCGGCGCTCGTCGGGTCGGGGCTGGTCGGGCTGGTCAGGGTGGCGGTGGTGGCCATGGCGCTGGTCTCCTGTGGCTGCAGGCGAAGGCGGGTGGACGGCGACGACCGGAGGGGGGATCCCCGGTCGTCGCCATCGGTGGGCGTCGGGCGGCTGGCTAGGCGGCCTTCCAGTCCGACGCCCGGCGGCGCTGGACGACCGTGGCGCCCGTGCCGGCGGCAGCTCGGCTCCCGGTGCCGGCCTCGAGCCGGAAGCGGGCGACGAGCGCGTCGAGCTGGGCCGCCATCGCGGCCAGGCTCTGGGCCGAGGCGACGACCTCCTCGGCCTGGGCGCTCATCTCCTCGGTCGCGGCGCTGACCTCCTCGGCGGCCGCGCTGTTCTCCTCGGAGACCGCGGCGATCGACTCGACCGAGCGGGTAACGGAGGTGGCGCTGGTGGTCATCGTCGCCGCGGCGGCCTGGTTCGCCTCGGCGATCGCGGCGATCTCGTCGATGGCGCTGACGACGCCCGCGGACGCCTTGCTCATCGCCCCGACCGAGGCGGTGATCCGCCCCACGGCGGCCTTCGTCGCGGCGACCGCGGCGGCGATCTCGTCCAGGGCGGTCTTGCTCTCGACCGCGAGCTGGGCGCCTGTCTCGACCTCGGTTGCCCCGGTCTGCATCGCCTTGACCGCCTCCTCGGTCCCGGCCTGGACCTCGGCGATCAGGGCGGCGATCTCCTTGGTCGCCCGGCCACTCCGTTCGGCGAGCTTCCTGACCTCGTCGGCGACGACGGCGAAGCCCTTGCCCTGCTCGCCGGCCCGGGCCGCCTCGATCGCGGCGTTGAGCGCGAGCAGGTTCGTCTGGTCGGCGATGTCGTCGATCGTCTCGACGATCGCCCCGATCTGGTCGCCCTTGGCGCCGAGCTCGGTGACCTTGACCGCGGAGGCCTCGACGGCGCTCTTGATCCGGGCCATCCCGTCGGCCGTCTTGCCGACCGCGGCGAGGCCGTTGGAGGCGGCCTCGGCGGCGGTGGCCGAGACCTGGCCGACCTCGTCGGAGGCGGTCGAAGCCTCGCTGATCGCGGCCGCCATCTGCCCGATCGTGGCCGAGGCCTGCTCGACCTTGCGGGTCGTCTCGGTGGCCCCGGCACCCACCTTGGCGATCACCCCGCTGAGCTCGCTCACCGCGCCGCTCGTCTCCGAGGCGGCCCGGGCCTGGTCCTGGGCGCCGGCGGCGACCTGCTGGATCGTCGTCGCGACCTGCTGGGTGGCCGCCCCGGTCTGGGTCGCCGCCTCATTGAGCTGGCCGCTCGTCTGGGCGACCGCGTCGGAGGCCTCCTTGACCTCGCTGATCGTGCCGGCCAGGCCCCGGCGCGCCTCGTTGTAGGCCTCGATCGCGGCCACGATCTTGTCGCGCAGCAGGTCGGTCTTCTCCGCGGTCTGGCCGATCTCGTCGGCGCCGTACTTGCCGATCCGCGGTGTGACCGGGGTGATCTCGTAGGTGAGGTCGTTGTCGCGCAGTCGGCCGAGACCCTCGGCCAGCCAGGTCGCGCACTTGTCGGCCAGCGAGGTGACGGCGGCCTGGACGCTCTTTGCGCCGTTGCTGATCCCGCGCGCCACGTAGAAGGCGAGCCCGAAGCCGATGATCGCGGCCAGGAAGAGGACGGCGATCGAGATGATGAAGCTCGTCTCGTACGTCGACTTCGTCTGCGCGGCCAGGCGACCGGCCTCGTCGACGTTGATCTTGCTGAGCGCCTCGACGGCGTCATTGACCTTGAGGTAGGTCGCGAGCGCGTCCTTGTTGGCGGCCTTGGCCTCCTCGACTTTGCCCGCCCGAGCCAGGACGCGCGCCGCCTCGCGTTGCTGCTGGTAGAGCGCGTAGCTTGTCCGGAAATCGGCCAGGCCGGCCTTCTCCGAGTCGAGCAGGAACGTCGCCGCGTAGGCGTCGAGCTGCTCCTTGACCAGCGCCTCGTCGGCGGCGATGTCCGTGTCCACCTGCGCCTGGATGTCGGCCTGGCCGGCGTAGAGGATGCCGCGCAGGGCGAGGCGTTGCTCGTCGACGAGCGCCAAGTCGATCTTGCCCAGCTGGTCGATCGGGACCGTCCGATCGGCATACATCGAGTGCGCCAGATCGTTCACCGTGCTCAGGTTGAAGATCCCGAACAGGCCGATCGCGACAAGGAGCGCGACCAGGAGCCCGGCCATCCCGAGCAGCTTGGCCCGGACTCCCAACTTGTTGAGCTTCATCTCGAACTCCCTGGGCTGGATGACGATGATCGAACGTGCCCGTTCGACGGCCGCGCAGGCCACGGACCGGTCGGCCGCGGCTGCTGCCTGGACGGTGACTTCACCACTCGCGGGGCGCCAGGCCAATCGGGGTTCACCCTGAAGTTCGGCCTCTCCCCGGCGGACCGGCCGTTCGCCCCGGGCAGGCGTGCTCCCGTCCGTCGCGCGCCGGGCCCTGACGCGGCTCGCCCGCCAGCGGGGACGAGCCCGAGCGGGGCGAAGGCCGGGTCGCTGTCCGGTCGATCCGCCGGGCCAGCGGCTGTCGATGGGTGGTTGATCGTACGACCCTCGGGCAGGACGAATGGCAGCTGCGGTGCGCACGATCGGTGCCGATACCTCCCGTGAGCGGGAGGCCGCGGCCGGGCCGGACACGGGGCCCGGTCGCTGCCAGGGAAAGGGGTGTAGGCGTGAACCTTCGGGGATCCAGGTAGGGAGGCCGGCTGGATCGTGATCCTGGACAGGACCCCGAGCGGACGCTCGGTCGGATCTTCGGGACGTGGTCGACGCCAGGTTGACCCGGCCGTCATGCATCTCCCGTTGGCGGTGATCGCCGCCGGGTTCGGACTCCTCGTCCTGATCGACGGCAACGGGCCGGGCATGGCGCTGGGCGGTCTGCTTCTCGGCGCGCTGCTCGCCGGCGCCGCGTTCATGCTTCCCTGGGCGATCGTCTGGCGCGAGGACGGCCGCCGCCGCGCCGGGGAGGCGGCGGGCGCCACCGAGGCGCACTTCCGGGCGATCGTCGAGCGCGGGTCGGATCTCGTGACCGTCGTCGGTGCCGAGGGCACGATCCGCTACCAGACGCCGAGCGCCCGGCGCCTCCTCGGCCGCTCCGCTACGGAGATCGTGGGGACGGGCCTGGGCGACCTCGTCGAGCCGGACGATCGCGAGCTGGCAGAGGCGCTGGTCCGCGAGGCGCTGGCCCGGCCGGTCGGCGAGCCGAGCCGAGCGGTCGAGCTGCGCTACCGCCGCCCGGACGGCGAGCGCCGGATTCTCGAGTCGATCGCGACCGTCATCGGCGACGGCACGGGCCCACCGGCGGTTGTCATCAACTCGCGCGACATCACCGAGCGCAGGCACCTCGAGGACGAGCTGCGGGCTGCCAGGGAGGCGGCCGAGGCGGCGAGCCGGGCGAAGAGCGAGTTCCTGGCGACGATGAGCCACGAGATCCGGACCCCGATGAATGGGATCATCGGCATGGCCAACCTGATCCTCGACTCGGACCTGTCCGATGAGCAGCGCGATTTCGCCGCGACCCTGCGCGATTCGGCGGAGGCGCTGCTGGCGATCCTCACCGACATCCTGGACTTCTCGAAGATCGAGGCCCATCGGGTGGAGCTCGAGATGATCGACTTCGACCTGCGGACGACGGTCGAAAGCGTCATCGGCCTGCTGGCCCGGTCGGCCAGCCAGCGCGGACTTCAGCTTCTCGACATCGTTCATGCCCAGGTGCCCAGCCTGCTTCGGGGCGATGCCGGGCGCCTCCGCCAGGTGCTGACCAACCTGGTCGGCAACGCCATCAAGTTCACCGAGGCGGGCGAGGTCGTCGTCCTGGTCGGCCTCGACGGGCCGGTTGCGGGCAGTGTCGTGACGATCCGGGTCGAGGTGACAGACACCGGTCCCGGCATCCCGCCCGACCACCAGGATCGTCTCTTCCAGCCCTTCAGCCAGGCCGACGGCTCCACGAGCCGCCGCTTCGGGGGAACCGGACTCGGCCTGGCGATCTGCCGTCAGCTCGTCGAGCTCATGGGCGGCGAGATCGGCGTTCGGAGCATGGTAGGGGTCGGGAGCACGTTCTGGTTCACCGCCCGCTTCGAGGTCCAGGACGCGACGCCCATGGCGTTGCCACGCTCGGAGCTCCAGGGCCGGCGGGTGCTCGTCGTCGACGACAAGCCGACGAGCCGTGCGATCCTGGTCGAGAAGATCGAGAGCTGGGGGATGCGCACCCTCGTCGCTGCGGGCGCGGAGGAGGTGCCGGCGGCCATCCGCGCGGCCCGCCAGGCGGGTGACCCGATCGAGGCCGTCCTCCTCGACGACCTGGCGAGCGGGATCAGCGGGCTGGAGTTCGCCCGCCGGCTGAAGAACGATCCCGAGACGGCGATGGTGCCGGTCGCCTTCCTGACCTCGCACGGCCGGCGGGACGAGGCGAAGACGGCCGGTGAGGCCGGGATCGCGGCCTGCCTTACCAAGCCGTTCCGCTCCGACGACCTGCGCGAAACGCTCCGGGCCCTCCTCGAGATCGGTGCAAGCCCTCGTCCGCCGACGCTCATCACCCGGCACACGCTGGCCGAGGCAAGGAACCGGTCCCGGGCCCGGATCCTCCTGGTCGAGGACGACCTGGTCAACCAGAAGGTCGGCGTTGCGATCCTCGAGCGGCTCGGCTACCGGGCGGAGATCGCGTCCAGCGGACCCGAGGCGCTCGAGGCCGTTCTGGCGAACCGCTACGACCTGATCTTCATGGACTGCCGTCTGCCCGGCTTCGACGGGCTCACGGCGGCGACGAGGATCCGCGCCGCCGAGCCGCCGGAGCGGCGGGCGGTCATCGTCGCGCTGACCTCGAATGCGACCGCCGAGGATCGCGCCCACTGCCTCGCCGCCGGGATGGACGACTACCTGGCCAAGCCGGTGCGGCCCGAGGCGCTCGAGGCGGTACTGGGGCGCTGGCTCCCGGAGTCTCTCCGGGCCGGTGCCGGAACCGACGCCGAGTCCGATCAGCTCCCGGCGGGGGAGCCATGTCCTGTCTCGGAGATCGAGCCAGCCCTCCCGGAGATCGAGCCGCCCGCCCCGGTGCTCATCGATCGACAGGCGCTGGACACGATCCGGGCCATGGCCGAGGGCGAGCCGGGCGACATGCTCGGCGAACTGATCGAGCTGTTCATCACCGAGGCGGAGCGTCAGCTGGCGACGATCGGCGAGGCGATCGAGCGCGGGGACACCGGGACGCTGGCCGCCGTCGCCCACACGCTCAAGGGCAGCGCCGGCGCGCTCGGCGCCGTCCGGATCGCCGACCTCGCCGCTCGGCTCGTGACCGCCGGTCGGGCTGCCGACCTGGCCGCTGCCCGGAACAGCCTGCCCGCGCTCCGGCGCGCGTTCTCGGAGACGCGTGCCGCATTGGAGGCCGAACGGGCCGCTGGCTCGCCGGTCGTCGTTCCGGTGCCTGCGGGCCTCACCTTCGGTTCGGGCACCGCCGACACCTCCGACGAGCCACCAGCGTGTGCCGTGCCATGAGTTGGGTGCCATGACCATCCTTGTCGTCGAAGACGATCCCGTCTCGCAGCGGCTCCTGGAGATGACGCTCAGGCGGCGGAACTTCCAGGTGGCCTCGGTGACGAACGCGCCCGCCGCCTTCGAGTGGCTGAAGCAGGAATCGGCGGTCGAACTGATCATCACCGACCTCAACCTGGGCGGCATGTCCGGCCTGCAGCTGTTCACGGCCCTCCACGCGGACCCGCGCTGGCGCAACCTGCCGGTCATCCTGTGCACCGCCGTGGCGGACCACGACACGGTCGTCGAGGCGGTCCGCCGTGGCTTCCGGCACTTCGTCGTGAAGCCGATCCGGCCCGCATACCTGCTCGAGAAGGTCAGCGAGATCCTGGCCCAGCAGGTGCCGGTGGTGGAACCCAGGTTCGACGCGATGGCCCGGCTGCAGCTGTCGGAGGCCGAGTACCGGACGCTCGTCGAGACGACCCTGGACCACCTGGCCGCGCTCGCCGAGCGACTCGGGGCTGTCCGCGAGGCGGGGGACTACGTCGAGGCGATCCTCGTTGCGCACCGGTTCCGCGAGCCGGCCGCGCTGCTCGGCGCCGAGCGTAGCCTGGCCGCCCTGGCCACCCTCGACGAGGCGGCAAACGCCTGGCAGCGCGACCGCGCGCTGGCCCTGATCAGCCAGGAGATCGCAACTCTCCAGGAGGCGCTCTCCGGGGTTGCCCGGCCGGTCTCGCCGGTGAAGGCGAAGACGGCCGTGGCCTCCTCAGCCGCGCCGCAGGGAGAGCCATGAGCGGCCAGCCATCGGGGCGCTTCCGGCCGGACGCCGGCGACGTCCCGGCGTCCACCCGCGCCGGTCAGCTGACCGCGATCCTGGAAGCGGCGCCCGATTTCGTCGGTTCCTTCGCCCCGACGGGGCAGCTCTCCTCCGCGAACGCGGCCCTGCGGCAGCTGCTCGGGGCGGGCGAGGTCGACCTGGAGGGCGTCGGGCTCGGGAACCTGCTCGAGTCCCAGGGTCTCGACTTCGTGCGCGAGTGGGCGATTCCCTGCGCCCGCCGGCTCGGGACGTGGTCCGGCGACCTGACCTTCGTCGGCGCGTCCGGGCTGCGGGTCCACGTCTCGGTCGTCTTCGTCGCCCACGGCGGACCGGACGCAGACGGCCCGATCTCGCTGATCGCCCGGGACCTGAGCGAACGGTTGCGCGCCGAGGAGGAGCTGCGATCCCGGCTCGCGGCCGAGGCCGCCAGCCGGGCAAAGAGCGACTTCCTGGCGGTCATGAGCCACGAGATCCGCACCCCGCTGGCCGCCGTCATCGGCATGACCGACCTGCTCCACACGACGGCCCTGTCGTCCGAGCAGCGCGAGTACGTCGAGGCGATCCGGACGTCAGGGGACCATCTCCTCTCCCTGGTCAGCGACATCCTCGACCTGTCGAAGATCGAGGCCGGCCAGGTCGAGCTCGACACCGTCGGGTTCGACCTCCGGGCCGTCGTCGAGGAGGTGGGCGCGATCCTCGCCGAGTCGGCCCAGGCGCGGCGGGTCCAGCTCACCTGCCAGGTCGACCCGGCGATCCCGGGGCGCCTGCGGGGCGATCCGGCGCGCCTCCGCCAGGTCCTCGTCAACCTGGTCGGGAATGCCGTGAAGTTCACCGAGGACGGCGACGCCCTGGTGGCGGTCCGGCCGGCAGCCGCGCCCGCGGGAGGCCACGTCGACCTCCAGTTCGAGGTGAGCGACACCGGGATCGGGATCGCGCCGGATGCGATGGCGCGCCTCTTCAGTCCGTTCAGCCAGGGCGACGGATCGATGAGCCGCCGGTACGGCGGGAGCGGCCTCGGGCTCGTGATCTCCCGCCAGCTCGTCAGCCGCATGGGGGGCGACATCGGAGTGGAGAGTCGCGAGGGTGTCGGGAGCACGTTCTGGTTCACCGTCCGGCTGGCGATCGATGAGACCGGAGATGCGACGGGCGCGACGGATGCGCCAGCCACGGATGTCGTCGCCGGCGAGCCCGTCGCCAGCGACTCCCCGGTGGTCCTCCTGGTCGAGGACAACCCGATCAACCAGAAGATCGCCGCCGTCATGCTCCGCCGCCTGGGCGTCGAGGTCGACGTCGTCGCCGACGGCCAGGAGGCGGTCGCCGCGGTCCGGCGTCGCGAGTACAGGAGATGGTGTTCATGGACTGCCAGCTGCCGGGCATGGACGGCGTCACCGCGACCGAGACGATCCGGGCCGGCGAGGGGGTCCGCCGGGTCCCGATCGTGGCGGTCACGGCCAACGGCACCGCCTACGACCGCGATCAGTGCCTGGCCGCGGGTATGGACGGCTACCTCGTCAAACCAGTTCGGCCCGAGTCGCTGGCCGCGGCGCTCGCTCGCTGGATGCCCGGTGCCCGGGTCTGATTCCCGGTCAGGCCGGCCGGGCGCGCGCCGGCGGCCGTCCATGTGACCGGGACGCCCGGCAGTCGTCAGCGCCCCGAGCCCTCCAGGACCTCCCCCACGGAACCGAGGAGATCGCCGGGCGCGAACGGCTTCCGGAGCAGCGGGTGGGCCGTGGTGGCAACCCCGCGCTGGTTGAGGACGCGATCCGCGTACCCTGAGATGAGGAGCACCGCAAGCTCCGGTCGCTCGTTCACGAGGCGCTCGGCGAGATCCACTCCGTTCAGCCCCGGCATCACGACATCGGTGATCAGCAGGTCGATCCGCCCGCGATGGCCGGCGCTGAGCGTCAGCGCCTCCTCGGCCGAGGAGGCCGTGAGCACCCTGTAGCCCTCGCGGACCAGTGCCATCTGGGCAGCCGCGAGGACGGCCGGTTCGTCTTCCACGAGCAGCACTGTCCTCGGCACCGGGGCCCTGCCGACTGACCGACGGGCAGGCAGGCCTCGCTCGGCCTCGCCGGCAACCTGGGGAAAGTAGATGTTGAAGCACGTGCCGGCTCCGGATGCGCTGTCGACCGCGATATAGCCACCGGACTGCTTCACGAAACCGTAGACCGTCGCGAGGCCGAGGCCGGTGCCCTTCCCCTGCCCCTTGGTGGTGAAGAACGGCTCGAAGAGGTGCATTCTCGCCTCCTCCGTCAGTCCGACGCCCGTATCGCAGACGGAGAGGAGCACGTACTTCGAGCGGTGATCGGCTCGGCCCGTTACCGCGAGCCGGGCGTCGGTCACGACATTTCGCGTCTCGATCGTCAGCGTCCCGCCGGAGGGCATGGCATCGCGGGCGTTGAGCGCCAGGTTGAGGATCACCTGGACGAGGTGTTCCGGATCGACCGAGACCGTCCCCAGGCCATGCTCGGAGCGAATGTCGAGGGTGATCGCCTCACCGAGCGTGGCCTCCAGCATCGCCCGATTGTCGGCGATGATCGCACTCAGATCGACGAGCCTGGGCTTGAGGATCTGGCGCCGGCTGAACGCGAGCAGATCGCGGGCCAGGGCTGCCGCCTGGTCCGCCGCTCGCAGGATCTCTTCGACGTGCTCGCGCCGGGGATCCGCCGGATCGAGGTCGGCGAGCAGCATACCGCCATAGCCGTTGATGACGGTCAGCAGGTTGTTGAAGTCGTGGGCGACTCCACCTGCCAGTCGGCCAATCGCCTCCATCTCGGCGGCCTGTCGCGCTTCGAACGATTGCGCCGCGCTCACATCGTGCACCAGCCCAACGTAGTTGACTCCACCGTTCCGGTCAGTGAACGGCAGCACGGTCATGGCGATCTCGTAGGGGCTGCCGTCCTTGCGACGGTTGACGACCCTGCCGCTCCACGTCCGGCCCGTGGTGATCGTGGACCACATGTCCGAGTAGAAGGCGAGGTCGTGGTGGCCGCTCTTGAAGACGGCGGGCGTGCGGCCGAGCAGCTCGTCTCGGGTGTAGCCCGAGATCCGCTCGAACGCCGGATTCGCGTATATGATCCGGCCCGTCGCATCCGTGATCATGATCCCCTCGGTCACCCGCTCGACGACCAGCCTCAGTCCGGCGTGGGTAACCTGAGTAGGATCGGCGTCGATGTCGCTGAGGCCGGCGATCACTCCCGCGACCTCATTGTGCTCGTCCGGCTCCGGGGTCAACGTCGCCTGCCAGGCGAGGCCGTTGCGGGCGATCGCCGCCGAGGTGACCGTGCCGGCCAATGTCCGGCTGAGCGCATCACGCGCATCGGTACTGTCGCGGCAGATCGTTGCCGCCGGCGTCCGTGATGATGGCCCGTCGATCCATCGCCAACACGATGACCGGCGAGTGACGGATGAACCTGCATAAGGATGACGCTCAAACATCTGCTGCCCAATTGCTGCCCAATCGCCTGTGCCGCCCGATTGGGCAGATCGCGCACGCACCGACCGAAGTTCAGTCGTCGACGGCGAGATCGTCAATAATGCACTAATCGCCCGTGGCTGGCGAATGGTACTTGCGGATGCCGTCCCGCCGCAGCCCAGGCCGCGATCGCCTCGGCGATCCGTCCCAGGGGCAGGATCCGGTCGGCCAGGCCGGCCTCGGCGACCGCCGCGGGCATCCCGTAGACCGTGGAGGTCGGCGCGTCCTGGGCGAGGACCGTGCCGCCGTGGGCCTTGACGGCCCGGGCGCCCTCGCGCCCGTCGGCACCCATGCCGGTCAGGACCACGCACAGGAGTCGTTCCCGCCAGGCCGGGGCC
>Ga0272446_1006132_pt1 | contig 12748 bp, 12 predicted proteins | sample YNPCB0061_FD_194587 | JGI IMG/M metagenome (GOLD analysis project Ga0272446, IMG submission 194587) | Hot spring microbial mat communities from Yellowstone National Park, WY, United States - YNP-CB-006-1 | ecosystem: Environmental > Aquatic > Thermal springs > Hot (42-90C) > Sediment | place... | reverse complement strand
GCGAGGCGGTCAGATCGTTCGCAAAACACTCCAACAGCTTCGTGCGCACCGATTTCCTCAAACGAGGGCTTCTTTGCTGCATTTTCTCTAGATTAGCATGTGCTTAGCTAGTCTAGAGCCACCTTTTTTATTCTCATATCAAATACGCTAAAATACCCTTACAGGGCTTGGAGTGTGGGGTACCATACCCGAGTAGCCCGCCAAAATTGGAAATCGGAATCAGAAGCCGAAACGGGGTCGGCGCGAAGAGCCGACACAAACGCATTCCCGCCAAAATTCCCGAACCAAAAGGTTTTTTCATGCTCAAACTTTGTTGACCATCGCCCCTGTTACGCTAGAATGAAAATACTATGGCAGAAAAGGCGAAAGGTGTTCTTGATGGATTTCAGCGGTTCATCATGCGCGGCAATGTCGTCGATCTGGCAGTCGGCATCATCATTGGCGCATCGTTCACCGCGGTTGTGAACTCGCTCGTAAGGGATATTATTACACCGTTTATCGCGGCGATTGGATCACAACCTGATTTTTCAAAACTTGCGTTTCAAATTCGCGGCAGTACATTCATGTATGGTGATTTTCTCAATACGCTTATCTCATTCATCATTCAGGCGAGCATCGTCTATTTCGCAATAGTACTTCCGATTAATGCTCTTCGTGAGAGCATGCAAAAGGCGTCTGTTCCTGCCGATCCAACGAGCAAGAAGTGCCCGCAGTGCAAGAGCGAAATCCCAATCGACGCGACGCGCTGCGCGCACTGCACCCAGCCTGTCTGATATGCACAGCCGCGCTCGACGCCACCTCAGTCGGCGTTATGCTATGGACATGAGGTCTTAGAGAGATATGGCGCCATTCACTATTATTCTGGCTGGTGCATCTTGCGTAATTCTCGGTATGCTTTGGTATAACCAACACCTCTTGGGGGAAGCATGGATGCGCATGTCGAATATTACACCTGAACAGGCCGAGCGGGCAGCAAAGCGCCGCTCGATGTCGGCCCTTATTGGTTTGATTGCGGCGATGTTCATGGCGTGGACACTCTCGATTGTCGAGACTGCGTTCGGTGTTTATGACTGGTTTGGTGGGATGCTCGCCGGTTTTTGGATTTGGGCCGGTTTTGTCGCGCCCGTGCTTCTCGGTACTGTGCTCTGGGAGGCGAAACCATTTAAACTTTATCTTACAAACGCACTCTACTGGCTCGTCGCGCTCCTCGCGATGGGAGTGATCGTCTCGTTCTAGCATGCAAACACGCGCGCTCGCGCTTGCGGGGCTTCCGCTCATCATCCTCATCGCTGCTGTCGCGATTGTGGAGTATCATAGGCCACAACGTGGTCCGGATATGCTGCGTATCGGCCGCGCCGTCGTTCACATTGAGCTCGCAACAACGACCGCGGCTCGTAGCCTCGGCTTAGGCGATCGCGATAGTCTTGTCTCGGATTCTGGCATGCTTTTCGTTTTTCCGGATACGGGTTCACACGCGTTTTGGATGAAAGATATGCGATTCTCAATAGACATTGTGTGGCTTGACGATTCTGCCCGCGTGATATTCATACGGAGAGCCGTTGCGCCGGATACCTACCCGGCGACATTCGATGCGCAGAGCCCGTCGCGATACGTCGTGGAGCTCCCTGCCGGATACGCACGAGCGCACGCTATTGAGCTGGGCAATGAGGCGCGATTTTTGAACGGCACACCGCTTTCCTCGATACCAGCCCAGTGATATGGCTCAAATACTTGACTTTTAAGAGTTATCAACAGTCAAGCAAAAAAGCTTCTCTCGGCGCGTCTTTGCTACAATAAGCACATTAACCGGTAGGGAACACGCGCATGACAAAGCTCGTAACCAAAAAGGACGAGAGTTTAAAAACAGCCCTGGCGCAGCACGATGGCGCTATGATTCGGGTCTATAAGAAGTATCTTCCGCAGATACAAAAGCGAGATGGGCGCGTCGTTGCCTTCGAGTTCGAAAAGGTCGTAAATGCGATCCACAAGGCCATGCTCGCATCGGGTGAGGGTTCGCAGGATGAGGCGGAGGTCGTGGCACACAAGGTCGCCGGCGAGATGATGCGCATTGCCAAGACGTACAAAAACTTCCTCCCCACTGTCGAAGGCTGCCAAGATGAAGTTGAGCGTCAGCTTATGCTCTCCGACTACGTTGCCACCTCAAAGGCGTACATTCTCTATCGTGCCAAGCGCGCCGAGGTTCGCAAGGAGCACGGCGAGGTGCCTGAAAACGTCAAGAAGCTTGCAGAAGAGAGTGCGCGGTACTTTAAGGACAATCCGCTGGGTGAGTTTATCTATCTACGTACCTATGCGCGCTGGATAGAAGGTGAGCAGCGCCGCGAGACCTGGGTGGAGACGGTGGATCGCTACGTCAATTTCATGCGAGAAAATCTCGGCAAAAAACTTACCGAAGCCGAATACAGAGAATTGCGCGAAGCCATCCTCAAGCAGGAGGTTATGCCTTCAATGCGTGCGATGCAATTTGCGGGCGCACCAGCACGCAAGTGCAATACCTGTTTTTACAACTGTTCGTTTATTGCGCCGGTGAAGCTTGAGGATTTTGCCGAGATCATGTACCTCTCGATGCAGGGCTGCGGCGTCGGTTACGCTGTTGAAAGCCAAAATATTCAGCAGCTTCCACAGATCGAAAAGCAGACTGGCGAGAAGCTCCCGAAGCATGTAATCCAAGATACCAAGGAGGGTTGGTGCGATGCGCTCACACTGGGATTGAAGACGTGGTACGCTGGCAAGGATATCGAGTTTGACTTCTCGATGATCCGCCCAGCGGGGGCGCGCCTCAAGACGATGGGCGGCAAGGCATCTGGTCCGGAGCCGCTGCGCAGTCTGCTTGGTTTTGCCCGTGATCGAATTCTCGCGCGCCAGGGAAGGCGCCTGCGCAATATCGACGCGCACGACATAATCTGCAAGATTGGCGAATGCGTGGTTGCCGGCGGTGTGCGCCGCACGGCGATGATCTCCCTCTCCGATCTCGACGATGCCGAGGTTCGCGACGCAAAGAAGGGTCAGTTTTATATGACCGATCCGTACCGCTCCGTCGCCAACAATTCTGCGGTATACGAGCAGAAGCCGACATCGGCTGAGCTCATGGACGAATGGGTCGCGCTCATGAAGAGTGGCACTGGCGAGCGCGGCATCTTCAACCGCGGAAGCCTTGAGAAGACGATGCCGAAGCGCCGCGTCGAGTTTCTCAAGAAGAAATACGGCGGGAAGCGCTCAGGCTACATGGGCCAGATCGGCACGAATCCGTGCGCGGAGATCATCCTGCAGTCGAAGCAGTTTTGCAATCTCTCCGAGGTGATCGCACGCGCACACGACGATGAAAAATCACTTTTGCGTAAAGCGCGCCTCGCGGCAATTCTTGGTACGTATCAATCCACGCTCACCAAGTTTAACTACATCTCGAAGGAGTGGGCACAAAACTGCGAAGAAGAACGATTGCTCGGTGTTTCCATTACCGGGCAGTGGGACTGTCCCGCTGTCCGTAATGAAAAAACGCTTCAAAAAATGCGCGACACGGCCATAAAGGCAAACGTAACGTACGCTAAGCGCTTTGGTGTCACGCCGTCGATGTCGGTTACGGCCGTCAAGCCTTCGGGTACTGTCTCCCAAACCTTCGACTGCTCATCGGGCCTTCATCCGCGCCACTCACAGTACTACATTCGCCGCGTGCGCATTTCGGCGACCGATTCGCTTTTCAAGCTCATGCGCGATCAGGGCGTGCCGCATCATCCGGAAGTCGGCCAATCGGCAGGGGAGGCGAATACCTATGTGCTCGAATTCCCCGTCAAGGCACCGAACGGCTCTGTCTTCAAGGATGATCTCTCTGCGATTCAACAGCTCGAATATTGGAAGATGGTAAAATTGAATTACACCGAGCACAATCCCTCTGCCACCATATCGGTCGGCGACGATGAGTGGGTAGAGGTGGTCGCATGGGTCGAGAAAAACTGGGATATTATCGGGGGGCTTTCGTTCCTCCCTCGCGAAAATCACGTGTACCGTCTGGCCCCCTATGAGGCGATTGATAAAGAAACCTACGAACGCCTGGCGGATAACTTCCCGAAGATCGATTACTCGAAGCTCGTCATCTATGAGCGTACCGATGAGACCGACCAGAAAAAGGAACTCGCGTGCGTTGGCGGTACGTGCGAGATTGTATAAGGAGAACTTTATGACACGTCTCTCAACTAAAAACCACCCTTGCGGGTGGTTTTTAGCGCGCCGGTAAGCCGGGTTCTGTCGTGGGCGATCATATATCTGGGATGATCGTTACCGATCACCTCGAGCGGCTCTCTCATCTCAACACGTGGTAAAGACGAGCACGGCCTTGCACGCGGGTAGGAATTTTGCCGTTTCAATCCTGCATTACTGCAGACCTCATCCCGTAAGGCGACGCCTTACGGGAGCCGTTGCCTCTCGGCATTGGCGTCTCTGTTCGCATCCCTGTCTCTCGACGGCGGGTGTTACCCGCTACCGTTCTGCTTCGAGACTGCTCTCGAAGCGCGTGCCCGGACTTTCCTCGGTGTTTTATGACACCGCGATCGCCTGGCGCTGTCAATAGAGTACCACACCGATTCTGTCTCGCAACCCTGGTGTTTATGGAGTGGCGGTGTCATACTCGCGCTCAGGCAATAGTACCTTACAGGAGGTGAACAAGATGTATTGCTGTGATATGGAGATGCTACTCTCGATTCTCGAGAGAGCCGGGAATCCCGAGCTTTCCAAGGAGTGCGGCATCCTTCGTTCAGACATGCGTCGTTGCGAAGATGGATTAGTCTCGGTTGGCCTCAAAATCCACATTATGCCGGAAGCGAGGCAGTTCTTTGATCAACTGATGCTGGGCATCGATGAGCACAACAAACGCATGCACAACCTAGGGAATATGTTCCGCGCATCCAAAGCGTGGCTTACCCTTGTTCTGCCCCCCGTGGGCAGTGCGACGGCGGCCATCAGGCTGGTGAATGCTCTTGAGCATTTTGTCGGCACTCCGTTGTTCGGCAATGTGCATACCCAAATACAGGTGTGCGCTCCCGGCAGGTTACCGGTCGAGTTGTGCGCGATTCTCGGCGTTGGGTTCTATCTCTCGTCGGAACGAATCAGGAGCTATGCGCCCACTGATCTGAGAACGACCGTTTCCAATGACGATTACTATCGTCGGGGAGATCGGCTCGTACTCTACGACGCATATGGGATAAGCGGTGAGTTCGATGGTAACTTTCCCTGGTGGAACGCGGCAAACGGATCGATCGTTGTTACGCCACGATTACCGTTTGAGCGCATGCGGACCGATGTTCTCGTCGGTGTCGCGGATCCGCAGGATATCAGAAATGTAAACCTCATTGCCTCACTGCTCGTGCACTATTCGTACCATGGCGCATGGGCCCAGCTCGGCTCATGGTTTGTGAGCCAGGTGCGGTTACTGCTCAACGAGCATCAGCTCGGTGGCATATTGTCAGCATCCTGGGTAACGCCGACCATTGGCATCGGTTTGGATGCTCAGGAAGTGCACGTCGCAGATCGTGTGTTTGCGGGCGTACTCGATGAGCTCTCGTGGTATGCATTGGGCGAGGCTGAACGGTGCGAAAAACACGGCGCGCATGACGGCATCTTGCATCAGATGCAGGAGATAATGCAATTTGCTCGCTACTGTGTTAAAACGCACAATATTACGCTCGACCAACGAGGAGATGCAGCATGATCACGTGCGACCAGCCTGGTTCGCGGCCGTTCGAAAAGCCCGAATCTGTTCCGAATCCGGCGACGAAGCCCGCACGGACTCCGGCGCCGAGAGAAAAACCTCCCGTCCGGGTTCCCAAAAGGGAGCCCGTAAAGACATACTTGACCCCGGCGATTCCGCCGGGGTTTTTATGCTAGAATCGCGCCATGATACGCCGCTTCTTTGGATATCTCTCTCAGGAAGTGCGCGGATTACATGCGGCGGCCTACGTGCTCGCGGCCGCGGCGCTTCTCTCGTCTATTCTTGCGCTCGCGCGCGACCGACTCCTTGCACACACGTTTGGCGCCAGCACCACGCTCGACATTTACTACGCCGCATTCCGTATCCCGGATCTCATCTTCGTCGCGACAGGAGCATTGGTATCCGTCTACATCCTGATTCCAGAGCTCGCACGGCGCTCGGCGGGGGAGCAGGTGCGTTACCTCGATACGATTATTGCGGGATTCTCCGCCTTTGCGGCAATCGTCGCGCTCGTGGCCGCGTTTATTGCGCCGTACGCTCTGACGATCCTCTATCCCGATCTCGCGCGCACGTATCTTACTGATCTCGTTGCACTCACACGCATCATGCTCTTGCAGCCAATACTACTCGGACTTTCGAATATCTTTGCAGCAGTAACGCAGGCGCGCGGCCGCTACACGCTCTATGCGATTTCGCCGCTTTTGTATAATGCGGGAATCATTGCAGGCGTCGCTGTACTCTATCCGCTGTGGGGATTGCCCGGTCTTGCGTGGGGTGTTGTCCTCGGAGCGGCAATGCACGCTGGCATACAGATCCCCAGTGTTTGGCACGATGGTTTTTTGCGCCGCGTGCCGTACGTTGCCGACACACAGGACCTCATGCGGACGGTTTTAATTTCCCTCCCGCGTGCGCTCACACTCTCGATGTCGCAGGTTACCTTTATTGGGCTTACCGCGCTTGCCGGACTTTTGGGGCCGGGTTCGATTGCGGTGTTTATGTTCGCCTACAATTTGCAGGCAGTGCCGCTCGCCATCATCGGCGCGAGCTATTCTGTCGCCGCGTTTCCGACACTTGCCGCCGCACTCTCGAACGGTCAACGTGAACACTTTATAGATCAAGTAGCACTCGCGGCACGCTATGTATTTTTTTGGTCAATCCCGGCAGTTGCGCTAATCATTGTATTGCGCGCGTACCTCGTGCGTGTCGTCCTCGGTTCCGGTAATTTCGACTGGACAGATACACGGCTCACCGCAGCGGTTTTTGCACTCCTCGCGTTTTCCTTGGCGGCGCAGGGAATAACTCTCCTCATGGTACGCGCCTACTATGCCGCCGGGCGCACTTTCATGCCATTCCTCATCGCGTGCGCCACTACCGTTACCACGCTCGCGGTTGCGGCCTGGGCTATCGAGGCGTTCAACAATTCGTTTGTGCATTGGGTGGGGGAAGTCCTTTTGCGCTCGCAGGATGTTCCCGGTACGCGCGTTCTTGCGCTCGGCATCGGCTTTTCGTGTGCCTCTGTTGCGGGTGCGATTGTACTCATCGCACTTTTTGAACACCGCTTTCATGGATTTTGGATTCGCGTACGTCGCGCATTTGTTGAGAGCATTCTCGCCGGTATTGCCGGGGGTGCGGCGGCATACGTCATGCTCGACGTCCTCGGCCCGATTGATATTGGATCGACAACCGGTACCGTATTTCTAAAGGGCTTTGCTGCGGGCGCTCTCGGCCTTATAGTGGCAGGACTCTGCTACGCTCTCTTGGGCAGTGTCGAATTTCGTGAGCTCATGGCGACATTGGGTTCGAGAATATCGCGTGCAGGAATGCTCATGCGCGGCCGCCAGGTTGCCGTAGCTTCCTCGGCCGAAGACACGGCGTAGCGAGACGACATGGCACGCAACATACGCAATTTTTCCATAATCGCGCACATCGATCACGGCAAATCGACGCTGGCGGATCGCATGCTTGAGCTCACCGGCACTATTGAGAAACGGCGCATGCAAGAGCAGGTTCTCGATAAAATGGATCTCGAGCGCGAGCGCGGCATTACCATCAAAATGGCGCCGGTTCGCATGAACTGGAAAAAGGGAGGCGATGAATACATTCTAAACCTCATCGATACGCCGGGACATGTTGATTTTGCTTACGAGGTTTCTCGCGCACTAACGGCGGTTGAGGGCGTTATTTTGCTCGTCGATTCAACGCAGGGTGTTGAGGCTCAAACGCTCTCGGTCCTCAATGTGGCACGTGAACTTGGTGTGGTCATCATTCCAGTCGTCTCAAAAATCGATGCGCCGCACGCACGCGTTGCCGACATTAAAAGCGAGCTCGCACTTCTCCTCGGTGTTGAGGAATCGATGGTTTTGGGGGCGTCGGGGAAAACCGGCGAGGGCGTTGCTACAGTTCTCGACGCGGTCGTCGATCGCGTGCCGCCGCCAAAGCCGAGTACTGCAGGAGCGCAGGGTCTCATCTTTGATTTTGGCTACTCTGACCATCGCGGCATTATTGTGTATTTGCGCATCTTTGGTGGCACCTTTAAAAAGGGCGACTATTTGCGATTTGTCGCGGCCAACGCCGAGTTTATTGCGCTCGAAGTCGGCGTCCTCTCGCCCGAAGAGCGGCCGGTGGATGTGCTCGGCGAAGGAGAGATTGGCTACATCGTAACCGGCGTTAAGCGCCCTGGAATTGCGCACGTAGGCGATACCATTACTTTTAGCAAAAATCCCGCTCCCGCTCTTTCGGGTTATCGCGCGCCGACGCCCGTGATATGGGCGAGCGTTTATCCCGAATCGCAAGACGATCTCGTCATGCTCCGTCAAGCGCTCGACAAGCTCAAACTCAGTGATTCGTCGCTCTCATACGAAGAGGAATCCTCCGGCGTAATGGGCAGGGGATTCCGCTGCGGGTTTTTGGGCATGCTCCATCTCGAAATCATCATTGAGCGCCTCAAGCGAGAGTTCAATATGGTGCTCGTCGTGACTCAACCCACCACTGTCTACGAGATCACGCGCCACAACGGCACGGTCGAGGAAATTTATGCCCCGGCGCGCCTTCCCAACGACGGCACGGTGAAGCTCATTCGCGAGATGTGGTCGGACGTAACGATCATTACGCCGCCCGCCTACCTCGGCGGTATCTCGCAACTTTTGTACGAGCACGAAGCAAAGGTGGGCGCCACCGAGACACTTCCCGATGGCAAGATAGAACTGAAAGCGCAGATGCCGCTGCGCGAGCTCATGCGCGGATTTTTCGACCGACTCAAGAGTGTTTCCTCAGGTTTTGCCTCGCTGTCCTACGAGCTCTCTGGCATGCAAGATGCCGATGTTATACGGCTCGACGTCCTTGTTGCCGAGGAGCTGGTACCGGCATTTTCGCGCATTGTCTCGCGACGCCGCCTGAATCTCGAAGCACAAGCATTGGTAGAAAAATTGGAGAAACTTTTGCCACGCCAGCTCTTCGAGCTCAAGATCCAGGCCAAAGCCGACGGCCGCATCATCGCGAGTGCGCGTAAATCGGCGCTCCGCAAAGATGTTACCGGCTACCTCTACGGCGGCGATGTATCCCGCAAAAATAAACTTCTCGACAAGCAGAAAAGAGGAAAAAAGAAACTTCTCGCACGAGGAAAAGTTGATATCCCCCACGACGTGTTCCTAAAGGTCGTGCGCGAGAACGATTAACATCGGGCGGATGTTTTGCACGAGTCTCAGTTCAGGATGCCGTCTTTGTGCGCGCAATAACTATTGCAACAGCAGATTGGTGAGACCAGGAGCAAAGAAGAGCACCATGCCGAGGATAACGAGAATGGCCACGACAACCCAAATGGCATTGATGACCTTTTTCGTGCGCTTGTGGAATAGGAAGCTCATGCTTCGGTTCGTTAGAATATGCAGTATTATACGGGAATGGCGCTCACGAGGCAACAGGAGGCAGTTAGGCTTTTATTTCGCCGCGTGCTTCTCCTCGGCCTCATTTTTCTTGTCGTTTTTTTGAGCTGGGCTGTCTGGGGGGTGTATAGGAAGAATCAGGTAGCGGCGGAATTGCGCGCACAATCAGAGCACAAGCTTTCGGATCTCCAGGCGCACTATGAGGCCCTCTCGGCATCAATTGAGATGTTGAGCACCGATCGCGGCAGGGAGCAACTCCTGCGCGAGACGAGGGATATGGGAAAGCCGGGAGAAAAGCTGATCGTCATCATCAATTCCTCTGCTTCTTCTGGTACGGTGCCGCTGAGTACCTCGACACCAAAAGCCTGGTGGCGCTTTTGGTAGTTTGGTACACTGCCGCAGTTGGGCGGATATAGTTTAGTGGTAAAACGAGTGCTTCCCAAGCATTAGATCGGGGTTCGATTCCCCGTATCCGCACCGAGGGAGCGAAGCGAACGAGAATGCGGATACGAGCGAAGCGCCTGCGCGCTGTATCCGAAACCACAAGGGAAGTGTGGATGGGCGTTGGGAGATGTGAATCATTTGATATACTTTGTTTATGAAGCTCAGCAAGTTCATTGCCGGAGTGATGATTACCGTTGCATGCGCCTCGCCGACGGTCGCCGCAGCCGAGACGGACACACAGCTCGTCTCGCTCTACCAGCAGCTCATCGGGATTCTCACGCAAGAATTAACTCTTCTTAAAAAAGCGTCTGAAACCGCGACCACGCAGCCAGCCCCAGCTCCCATTTCGATCGATGCGCCACACGGCACCGCCCCCTACATTGCACTTATTTCGCTCGGCGCGCTCGATGGTACCGAGGCGGTCGATTTTGGTGATGGGCATTCGACGGGTAGCGGCGGTTGTGTCAAGAATGCCCGGGGTTACTGCGATCTGAAGCACCAGATGGTTCATACCTACCAATTTCCAGGCACGTACACGGTGACCCTGTATCGCCATTCAGCAGAGCACCGCGAGGGCTATGTGGTGTCGCAGCGTACCGTCGTGGTACAGTAGCCACATTTGGTTGTTTTGAAAGCATGTTATACTTATAAGTAATTAGTAATAAGGTATCGTCGCGTATGGCAACACCCCCCGTCACTATCTATTCAACACCGACCTGTCACTTCTGCCACATGGCAAAGGAAATGTTCGATGCACATCACATACCGTATACGGATTACAATGTTGCGACTGATCTCCAGCGCCGTCAGGAGATGATACAAAGAAGCGGTCAAATGGGCGTTCCGGTTATCTTTGTGGGCGATCAGCTCATTGTGGGATTCGATGAACCGCGCCTCAAGGAACTCCTACATATTTAGCGGCCACTGCCGTCAAAGCGAGGGCGTGCTACAGTATCGTGTGGCACGCCCTCTCTAATAATTGGTGCCTCCTCGCCCTCGTAGCTCAATGGATAGAGCAGTCCCGTCCTAAGGGAACGATGTAGGTTCGATTCCTGCCGAGGGCACCAAGACAAAACTTTTCGGTTTTTCACCAGCCATTTGGTGGGCGGTACAAAGTGCCGCCCACTGGTTTTTTGGCGAGAAATCAATGCCGCTCGGCGCGCAGACGCGCGCCTCGCGGTTGGCCAAAAAGAGGTTCGAACCGAACAAAGTTCGGTAGGCACTTTTTTGTAAAAGGTTGCCCTCTTGTGCGATTTTAGGCAAGTTTCTTGCCTCGACAACGGGAGTGAGTTTGCGCACCTCTTCCACGATGCCGGTGACGCCCTTTCCATCCGTCACTACCATACCTATCCGCGGTGTCCAAAGATGAACGGCACCGTGGAACGCTTCAACAGGACGCTCTCGGAGGACTTCATTCGACATCATGTGCCGGTGCTTCGGGACGACGTACCCCAATTCAATGTTCTCTTGATCGACTGGCTGATCTGGTACAACACTGAACGTCCCCATCAATTCCTTGGTGGTCTTGCTCCGCTCGAGTACTATGTGAAGTCATTATCGGCTGAGGAGTGCCAAATGTGGTGGACGCGTACACACTATTGTAAAATGTCTTCTTATCTGCTATTCTCTAGATAAAGGCAACGACGCTGTTGACACAGCCGAGCCAAGGGAAGAAATCTCGTAAAAGAGAAATTAGAACCCTTCGGGATAAGCCCGTAATAGCTTCAAGTCACAGTGAGGTGATTACGAGGTTTGGTAATGCCAGACGAAGTAAGGTGGCACCGCGAAAAATCGCCCTTACAAATTCATCAACTCTTAATTGGTGATTTTGTAAGGGTAATTTTTATTTAGAAATATGCAAAGACTACATATAAACGAAATTAAAGAACATATTGGAAAAAAGGTTAAGATTGCTGGTTTCGTCCAAACTATACGCGATCAGGGGAGCATCAAGTTTCTTCTGATACGCGATATTACGGGAGTTATTCAAGTTGTGGTCACCAAACATAGCCCCGATGCTTTAGCTGTAGCAAAAACTCTTACTCACGAATCAGTAGCGGAAATCGTTGGTTTAGCTAAGGAGGAAAAGCAAGCTCCCGGCGGCTTTGAAATTGAAGCGGAAAAAATCATAATTTTATCTCTTGCCGACCCAGAACTACCGATACCGATTATAGTGAAGGGACAGCAAGGAGAAACGGAACAATCAATACGTCTTGATTGGCGTTGGATTGATCTGCGCAAGCCTCAAGGGGCACTCACATTCAAGGTATGGACCGAGCTTGAAGCAGCTTTCCGCGAGTTTTGGACAAAAAACGGTTATATAGAGATACATTCTCCGAAACTCATTTCTACCGCAAGTGAGTCCGGTGCGGAAGTATTCGAGGTTAAATACTTTGATCGCAAGGCATATCTAGCTCAATCTCCGCAATTCTACAAACAGATGGCGATGTCAGCCGGATTTGAAAGAGTTTTTGAAGTCGGACCGGTGTTCAGAGCGGAGCCATCATTTACATCACGACATGCCACAGAGTTTACTGGTTATGACGCTGAAATATCATACATTGAGTCTCATGAAGACGTAATGCAAGAGGAAGAGAAGGTTATCCAATTCGTCGTCAGTAAGGTAAAGGAGAAATTCGGCGAGGAAATAAAGCAGGTTTTCGGGAGAGAAGTCGTCGCTCCGACACTTCCATTCCCAAGAATA
>Ga0272446_1006131_pt1 | contig 12751 bp, 8 predicted proteins | sample YNPCB0061_FD_194587 | JGI IMG/M metagenome (GOLD analysis project Ga0272446, IMG submission 194587) | Hot spring microbial mat communities from Yellowstone National Park, WY, United States - YNP-CB-006-1 | ecosystem: Environmental > Aquatic > Thermal springs > Hot (42-90C) > Sediment | place... | reverse complement strand
TCACCAGCCCGATTAGGATCGGGAGGGGCGAACGGCGCTTAGGGGCGGTAGGTTGCGGCCCCGTGGGAGCAATGGCGGTAGGGGTATCGTAGGGGGAGACCGTGGGGGCATCTGGGCGCGGGATGGAGGTCGGCGTGTGCTGCGCAGGGTCAGTGGGCGGCGGCGGCGGCATGATTCCCCGTCGGGCGTCCCGGAATGCGACCAAAATCTCATGACCCGTTTGGAAGCGTCCGGTTGGGGTCTTCGCCATTGTCCGGCTGATGACGGCATCAAGGGGCGGCGTGATGTCCTTGCGTTGGCGGGCAAGGCTCGGTACGGGTTCCATCAGGTGCTTGTACATCAGGGCGGAGGGGGTATCGGCCTTAAAAGGGATGTCGCCCGCCAAAATCTCATACAACATGACGCCTAAGGCATACAAATCGGCACGGGAATCGACCTTTTCGCCGCGCCACTGCTCCGGGGACATGTAATGGGGCGTGCACATGCTGATGCCGCTTTGGGTGAGGGCCGTCCTCTCGCTCGTCAGGACTTTAGCGATGCCGAAATCGGTGAGGGCGGCGTTCCCACTTTCGTCTAGTAAGACGTTTTGGGGCTTTATATCCCGGTGGATGACGCCCTTTCGGTGCGCATAGTCCAGCGCCTCTGTGAGTTGGGCGATAAGGCGTTCGGCCTCGTCAAGGGAGAGCGGTTGGCGCTTCAAGCGTTGGGCCAACGTGCCGCCCAACTTGAGTTCCATGACCAGATACAGCAAGTCCCCTTGCTGGCCGAAATCAAACAGCTTGAGGATGTGGGGATGATCAAGGGTGGCGATGGTCTCGGCCTCACGGCGGAAGCGCATGACGAACTCAGAGTCGCGGGCGAGTTTCGTCTCGATCACCTTAACGGCTACATCGCGGGAGACAGTGGTTTGTTGCGCACGATAGACCGTCGCCATCCCCCCTTCGCCAAGGATGCTGATAATCTTGTACTGTCCGAGTTGTTGCCCGATGAGGTCCGCCATTGCCCCGCCCCTTTATTCTGCTAATGGACTGAGAGTTTAACATGAGCAGGGTAAATTTTCAATCAACTAAGCATCATTTTTTCGGGGATGGGGAACCTCACCCCCTAACCCCCTCTCTTTTGGGAGAGGGGGAGTAAGAGAGGGCGGGGTTAGCGCGGCAGTAACGGAATGATTTCAGTATTGGGGGCCGCCGCCCCGCGCAGGTGCTTCGGCGTGACGGGCGGGCACTCCCACGCCTCCGCCGGAGTCTCGCTCCGGACTTGGCTAAACTTCGGCAGAATCCCGCAGGCGAAGCACTTATCGCGGCAATCGACCCGCGTTTCCCCGCGCTGAGACATGAGGTAGTCTTCTTGCAGGAACTTCTTTTTAACGGCCACATCAATATGATCCCAAGGGAAGGTTTCATGCAGGCTGCGTTGGCGGTACACATAGAATCCGATGTCTAGGCCGCAATCGGCGAAGGCTTGTTCCCACCGGGCATGGTGGTACTGATCCTGCCATGCGTCGAACTTGGCCCCCAATTCCCACGCCCGCAGGATCACGGCCCCCAAGCGCCGATCCCCACGTGTTAGGAACCCTTCAAAGATGGCTTCTTCGGGCTTGTTCCACCGGAGCCGCATCCCGACGCCGCGCAGTTGCGTCCTAAGCAGGTTTTGCTTGGCGTACACCTGATCCAGCGTATCCAGCGTACTCCATTGGAAGGGCGTATGGGGCTTAGGGATGAAGGTACTCACGCCCACATTGACATTGGCCTTCTTGCCGTGAATTTTGCGGCCCTCGCGCAGCACCGCTTGGGAGAGGTCTACAATGGCCTGCACGTCCTCAAGCGTCTCGCTAGGATGGCCGATCATGAAATACAGCTTGATCGTGCGCCAACCACGCTTATAGATTTCGTGGGCCGTCTCTAACACCTGCTGATCCGGCACGTACTTGTTAATAATATCCCGCATTTTCTCGGTGGCGGCTTCGGGGGCAAGGGTAAACCCACTCCGGCGGGTATCGCGCAGGGCGTCCATCAGGTCGGCGCTCATCGATTCGATCCGCAGGCTGGGCAGGCTGATGCTCAGGCCGCGTGCGCCCCACTTATCGCCGATTTCGCGCACCAATTGCTTGACGTGCGTGTAGTCCGACGAGGACAGGCTCAGCAGGCCGATTTCTTCAAAGCCCGTGTTTTGCACAATCTCATCGACGGCAGCGGAAACTTCGGCAACGGTGCGCTCCCGTACCGGGCGCGTGACCATCCCGGCATGGCAGAACCGACAGCCCCGCGTACACCCGCGCATGATCTCAATCGGGGCGCGGTTGTGGACGGTATCCACATTCGGGACGATGAAGCGCGTGAAGGGCGGCGGCAAGATCGGCACGATCCGTTTGAGGACTTTGGCGGGTGCTTCGGGCACGTTGGGCGTGACGCGCTCAATCGTGCCATCGGGATGGTAGGTTACATCGTATAGGCGCGGGATGTACAGCCCCTCAATGCTTGCCAACCGCCGCAGTTGCTCCATACGGGGGAGGCCGCGCACGGCCATCAGGCCCCGCGCAATATCGACGATGATTTCTTCGCCCTCCCCGATCACGAAGGCATCGATAAAGTCGGCCATCGGTTCGGGGTTGTAAACAGCGTGGCCGCCTGCAATGACCAACGGGTAACGTTCGTCACGGTCAGCGGCACGGACGGGCATCCCGGCGAGGTCGATCAGGTTCAGGGCGTTGGTGTACAGCTGCTCGTAGGGCAGGCTAATGCCGAGTAGGTCAAATTCCCGGATGGCGTGCTTCGTCTCTAGGCTGTAGAGGGGCAGGCCGTGTGCCCGCATCTGGGCTTCCATATCGACCCAAGGGCTGTACACGCGCTCGGCCAGCATATCCGGCTGCTTGTTCAAAATGTCGTACAGGATCATCAGGCCCAGATTGGACATGCCCAGATCGTAAATGTCTGGGAAGGCGAGGGCCGCCCGGAAGGGGATTTGGCCCCAATCCTTCATCACGCTGTTGTATTCGCCGCCAACGTAGCGGCCCGGCTTGATCACCGACGGTAAAATCTGGTCTAGCTTACGTTCAATCTGTTCCGGCGTCACGGTAGAAACTCCCTCTAGAACCCCATCCCCGCCCCCCTCTCCTTCGGGTGAGGGAGGAGCGCAGCGCTGAGGCTTGCGTATGATGTTCGTTTAGTCAGGGCAGCAGACTAACACTATACGGGCTGCGCTATATGCGCTATGATGAACTTGAAGGCTGGATTCATTATACTCGGTGAATGGCATTCTCCTAGTTTCGACGATTGCATTTCCAGAGAGTGAGGGCAAAATGGTACAGTTTAACCCACCCCCGCCTCCCCCGAACCGCCCTAAACCACCAGAGCAAAACGTCCAGCTTCCCGACGCGAACTATGCTGATTATGTGAGTGGAACCAACCCGCAAGAGGCGGTTGAAGACCGTCAAAATATGATCCGGTTGCCGTTGTGGGTTCCAGACTGGTTCCCGCGGGATGCCCGCATTTTGCTGCCGCTGATGATCCTCTCTGGCGCGGGGCTGTTGTTGCTGATAGGGGTGTGCGGCGCATTGACCCTCGCCATCATCCTTGACCCCGGACGCCGAGCGACGGCGACTCCGACAGTTGCGCCGACCCAGACCGTCGGTGCGATCTTCGTCACGGCCACCGCCGACCCCCTCCAAACGCCTATTTTCCCGCCTACATCGATTCCCGTCGCCTTCAACCCCTATGAGTCAGCGAATTTGGCTGGGATGCAGGGCATCCAACTTGATCTTTACGACCCAATCACGGGCCAACCGAACACGCTCTCGACCTTCATGGCCAATACGCCCCAACTCGCCCAATTTGCGGTAGCGTTCAACATTTCTGCGTTCCCCGTCCCGCGTGACCTAAACTGCCCAACAGTGGTGCGCCTCAACGCCCTGCGGCAAGACGGATCAACGGTGGCTTTTAACGTCTGCTTGAAGTCCCAGAGCGTGGTGCTGCGGGATATTCCCGAACTCAACGACAACGATTTACCGATGGGGCCGTACTTCATCGATGTGTTGCGGCCCCTGCTGCCAGAGGCTTACCAGCGTCTGTTGGATTAGCCCCCTGTCCCCCACCTACGTAGACGGGGAGAAAGGGGCACAAGAGGGAGACCCTCCACTTCCCCCTCTCACGTGGAAGAGGGGGGAGGTTTCGCCTCGCTTGTGCGGCAGAGGGCGGTTTGGCAGAAGGCCGCCCGCTGGGTACAATCGTTGACGGTTCATCGTTCCCGGCCCCGCCGGGTTCATTTCTTGGATGGCTGTATGCAAAACCTGAACCCTTCCCGCATTATTGCCCGGCGCGGCCGCGACCTAATGGTGATTGGGGCACTATTGCTGCTGGTCGGAATGCTGGCGATTAGCTTCGGCTTTTTTGTGTTGTTGCTCTTCTCAACCCAACTGCTGGGCTTAATCATCATCTTGATAGGGATAGCCGCTTTCTTGGCCGGGATCGGGTTCATGGTGCGGGGCCTCACCCTCCGTACGGAAAACATTCCAGCGGCACAGGTCGCCGAAGTCCTTGCCCAAGTGCTAGATGCCCAATATACCTTCATCCGCAACGTGAGCCGTCGTGGGTTAGGCTACATCGATGCCGTCCTGATCGGCCCAGCGGGGGCACTTGTCTTTCGCATTCACGATAAACCGGGCGATTACCTGAACGAAGGGGGCGACTGGCTCGAACGCAAACCCGGTAAACCCTACGTCCTGACCAACCTCAACCTGACGCGGGAAGTGGTCAACGACGTACATGCCCTCCGCAAATACTTTGCGGAACGTAAATTGGGACATGTGCCCGTCTTTGCACTGGTGGTGTTTACCCACCCTAATGCGCTGATCACGGCCCGTCAACCACGTGTGCCCATTGCCCAACTCAACACGCTAATCGTTGTCCTAAAAGGGGATTTCCTACGTGCTGTCCGCATCGATGCGCCTACCGTCAAAGCGGCTGTTGCGGCGATTTACCAGTAACCGAATCGTGCGGCACGGTTCCCCCCCGACTGTCCTAAGTATTGCGCTTCCCGCGCAAGGAGTCTGATTCTGTATGGTCAAGCCCATCATCAACGTGTCAGTCAAGCCCAACCTCCCGCCCAATTTGGAGCGCCTGTACGAATTGGCGAATAACCTCCGTTGGGCGTGGAACCATGAGACGATCTTCCTCTTTCGGCGGCTAGACCGTGACCTGTGGGAGAAGACCGGCCACAACCCGATCTTGATGCTCGGCCAGATCGACCAGCGCATCTTGAACACTGCGGCCTCCGACGAGGCGTTTTTAGCCCACCTCGACCGGGTCTGCCAATCCTTTGACCGCTACATGAGCAATACCACCACCACATGGTACGCTAAGCGCTACGGCCCGCCGCCAGAAAAGCCCCTGATCGCCTACTTTTCGATGGAGTTCGGCCTGACGGAATCGCTCCGCAACTATTCGGGCGGCTTGGGCATCCTCTCCGGCGATCACCTCAAAAGTGCTTCCGATTTGGGCCTGCCCTTGATTGGGATGGGGTTGCTGTACCAAGAAGGCTACTTCTCTCAATACCTCAGCGCTGACGGCTGGCAGCAAGAAGACTACCCGATCAACGACTATGCCAACCAACCCGTCCAGATGGTGCGCGAGGCCGATAGCAAGCCGCTGTTGGTGGGGGTGCAGTTGCCGGGCCGCACCCTGTATGCCCGCGCATGGAAGGTGCAAGTTGGGCGCGTCTCGCTGTACTTGCTGGACTCCAACATCCCTGAAAACCCGCTGCCTGAAGACCGCGACCTGACGGACCGGCTCTACGGCGGGGATCGGCGGCAACGCATCCGCCAAGAAATCTTGATGGGGATCGGCGGGATTCAACTGCTGAACAGACTGGACATTCATCCGACGGTCTACCACCTGAATGAAGGGCATAGCACCTTCATGGGGCTGGAACGCATCCGTAACCTGATGGCGCAGGCCCCCCAACTCAGCTTTGAACAAGCCGTTGAAATCTGCGCTGCCAATACCATCTTTACCACACATACGCCCGTTCCGGCAGGCTTGGAGCGCTTCGGCTTCGACCTGATCGACGAACATTTTAGCTACCTGTGGCCTCAATTGAAGCTCACCCGCGAACAGTTCCACGATCTGGGCCGCGAAAATATGGGCAACTATGACTTGTTCAGTATGCCCGTGTTGGCCTTGCGCCTCTCCAGCGCAGCGAACGGCGTCGCTAGGCTGCATGGTGAAGTTAGCCGCCGCCTGTGGCAGTGGATGTACCCCGGCCTGCCGAAAGACGATGTCCCTGTAAGCCACGTCACCAATGGTATTCACGTTGAGAGCTGGGTCAGTAGCGAAATGGGGGCCTTGTATGACCGCTACCTCGACCCGGCATGGCGCGAAGACCCCACCGATCCCAACATCTGGTGGGATGTGGACAAGATTCCCGATGCAGAATTGTGGCGCACCCACGAACGCCGCAAAGAACAGCTTGTTGCCTTCGCCCGCGAACGGTTGCGCCAGCAACTCACGGCGCGGGGGGCCTCCACTGCCGAGATCGAGGACGCTGACGAAGTCCTCAACCCCGAAATCCTGACGATTGGCTTTGCCCGCCGCTTCGCCACGTACAAGCGGGCTTCGATGATCTTCCGAGATCGGGAACGGTTGGCGCGCCTGCTCAACAACCCAGACCGTCCGGTGCAGATCATCTTCGCGGGGAAGGCCCACCCGCACGACCAACCCGGCAAAGAGATCATCCGAGAGATCGTGCACATGGCCCGCTTGCCCGAATTCCGCCATAACGTGGTCTTCCTTGAAAACTACGATATGGCCATCGCCCGTATGATGCTACAGGGCGTGGATGTGTGGTTGAACAACCCCCGCCGCCCCGAAGAGGCGAGCGGAACCAGCGGCATGAAGGCCATTTACAATGGGGCGCTAAACCTCAGCACCCTAGACGGCTGGTGGGACGAGGCCTATGACCCGTCGGTGGGCTTCCAGATTGGCAACGGGGAAGAATACCCGCCCGATCAGTGGGCGCAGCAGGACTACATCGAAGCCCAAGCGCTCTACAATGTATTGGAGAACGACGTTGTGCCGCTGTACTACAACCGTTCCCGCGATGGGTTGCCGCGTGATTGGATCGGGAAGGTCAAAAACAGCATCCGCAAGCTGGCCCCCTTCTTCAACACCCATCGCATGGTCGCCGAATATACCGAGAACTTCTACATGCCCGCCCGCGAGCGCTGGTTACGCCTGACGACGCCCAACTACGAAGCCGGAATCGCACTTTCCAATTGGCGCCAGAAGATGTACACTGAGTGGAACAGCGTCCGGATCGTGGAAGTGCGGACATCTGGCAACGATCTCAAGGTAGGGACTGAGCAAGAGGTCGAAGCCATCGTCCAGTTGGGCAAACTCACCCCCGCCGATGTGATCGTCCAACTCTACTACGGCGACCTAGACCGGCACGGAATCATCGTGAAGGGCAACGCCATCAACATGGCCCCCATCGCGGACTACCACGACCAACCCGGTCTGTACAAGTTTGCCACGAAGGTCGCCTACCGTAGTACAGGCGAACAAGGTATTTCGGTGCGGGTGCTGCCCAACCATGAAAACCTGCCGACGCCCTTCCAACGGGGCCTGATCCGCTGGGCGTAAGCCGCACAGCAACAGGCTATCGCTACAGATGCCCCGCCTAGCCCTTGGGTGGGGCATGTTTCGCCTGATGCATGACTTGCATGATTGTATGGGTTAGGATGCATTTATGAACCATCGTCGTGTGTTGATTCTCGTTATTGCGCTGCTGATGGTCGGCGGCCTCGCTTTCTGGCCGACCACCAATCCCTATGCAGATGGGGAAGTGTTAGTTGGGGCAGGGGATATTGCCTCTTGCGGCTCTGAGGGGGATGAACTGACTGCCAACCTGCTCGATAACATCGATGGCGTGGTGTTCACGGCGGGGGATACCTCTCAGGCGGATGGCACGCCCCAATTTTGGCAAGAATGCTATGAACCCAGCTGGGGCCGTCACAAGGCCCGTACCCGCCCAGCGATTGGTAACCACGAGTATCAGGGCGTCCCTTCGCCCAAAGCCTATTACGATTACTTTGGGGAAAATGCTGGGCCGCCGATGCTCGGTTACTACAGTTACAATCTCGGTTCGTGGCACATCATCGTCTTGAACAGCATGTTGCCGATTGGGAAGGGCACGCCACAGGAACAATGGCTCCGCGCAGACCTCGCCGCCAACCCGACGGCCTGCACCTTAGCGATTTGGCATCACCCGATCTACAGTTCGGGGCGGTACGGCTACACTACCCGAATGCGCCAAGCGTGGAACCTGCTGTACGCGGCGGGCGCGGATGTGGTCATTAACGGCGATGCTCACCACTACGAACGCTTCGCCCCAATGGACCCGCGGGGGCGCATCGACCGCGAACATGGCATCCGTCAGTTCATCGTGGGGACGGGCGGCGGCTACCTGACGCCACTCGGTAAGGCATGGCCCGCCACCGAAGCCCGCCAAAACGAGGCATGGGGCGTCCTGAAGATGACCCTCGGCAACGGCGGCTACAGTTGGGAGTTCATCCCTGTCGTTGGGCGTAGCTACACCGACTCCGGCTCGGCGGCGTGCGTTGGGCCGCGCCAGCAGTAATGCCTCCCTCGCCAACCGAAGGCCCCGCCTAAGCGGGGTCTTTTTGATCGCCCTGCCAGACGACTCGTCCGGCTTTGATCACGGTGTGGGCTAAATTCGTGCCGAAACGGTAGGCAAGGTGGCGGTAATCGTAGACATCCCACAGCACCAGATCGGCGCGTTGGCCCACCGCCACTGACCCCACCTCGCCGCCGCGCCCAACGGCATACGCCGCGTTGACCGTCGCTGCGGCGAGCGCCTGTGCCGGGCTAAGTTTGAGCACCCGCGTCGCAAGGGCCATCACGAACTGCATACTCTCGCACCACGCCGTACCGGGGTTACAGTCCGTCGCAAGGGCAATGGCTGCCCCTGCGTCGATCAGGGCGCGGGCGGGGGCCGTGTTCGGGATGCCTAAACCGAAGGGCGTTGCCGGCAGCAAAACCGCCACCGTCTCAGAAGCAGCCAATTTCGCCACGTCGTCGGGGGTGGTCACTAAGAGGTGATCGACGCTGACCGCACCCATACTCACCGCGAGGGCCGTCCCCCCCAGCGACACAAATTCGTCGGCATGAAGGCGCAAGGCGAAGCCCGCCGCCTTCGCCGCCCGCAAGATGCGTTCGGTTTGGGGCAGGGTGAACACGCCTTTTTCGCAGAAGGCATCACAATACAGCGTGCCCGGCCAGTGTTCAGCCTTCCACGCGGCGACGGCGGGCAACATTTTTTCGACGATCAGATCGACGTAGGCATCGGGGGAGTCAGCGAATTCGGGCGGGATGTCGTGGGCGCCTAAAAACGTCGGGACGAGGTCGATGGGGTGTTCAGTATCCAGCAGGGCAATGGCGTTCAGCAGGGTGAGTTCGGTTTCAAGGTTCAGGCCGTAGCCCGTCTTGACCTCGACGGTTGTTGTGCCATGCCGCAACATGCGCTGAAGGCGCGATCCGGTCTGTTCGATCAAATCCGGCAAGCTAGCGCTGCGGGTTTGGCGGACGGTGCGGTTAATCCCGCCACCTGCCGCCGCGATCTCAAGGTAGGTGGCCCCGCGCAGGCGCTGTTCAAATTCATCAGCCCGATCCCCCGCCCAAACGAGGTGGGTGTGGGGGTCGATCAGGCCGGGCGTTGCCACCCGCCCGCCCGCGTTGAGGTAATGGGTGGCGGCGTAGTTCTCCAAGACCGCGTTACGCGGGCCGTAGGCCACGAACTTTTCGCCACGAATGGCAAGGGCGGCCCCTTCTACCATGCCAAGCGTCCCGAAATCGGCCCCACGTTGCGGCCCATGTTGGCTGGGTAGGGTGCACAGTTGGCCGATGTTGTCAATGATCAGGTCTACGAAGGTGTGCATTCAGGGTCTCGCCCTTCTGGTTAGCGAAGGGTGCGCCGCCATTGGTCTTTGAACTGAATATTACTTAGGTCGGGGGCCTCCAACACGTCGATCAGCAGGCGGTTGAAACGGGCCGTCATCTCCAGCATGGGGAAATGGCGTACGGTGGGGTCAACAATCGGGAGGAACTGGCCGGGTTGCTTACCCGCATTGATCGCCCGTAGCATGGACAGGCTAGGGGCAGGGATAAAGGCATCTTCTTCGCCATGTAACAAGAAGGTGGGCGTGGTCAGGCGCTTAAGTTCAAGGGCGAGGTTCGTCACGGCGAGGGATTGGGCACTTTTGACGAGGGCCAATTCTTCGGCCTTGTCGACCTCCGTCCGCAAGATGTCAAGATCGGGCATGTCGCGGTCTACAATTTTGGCGAGCAACCCACTCGGCTTGATGCCGAGCATCTTTTCGACGAGGGCGGCGATGGCGGCCTGCCCAATGTTGTTCGCGGTGGCCCCACCCGGCATGGCCGCGATCCCCGTCGGCAAGACGGGGCCTGCCCGCCCCGTTTCCCCCCCCGTGCGGAAGGGGTTGGACAGGAGGGTTTCGCTGGTGGTGCTGAATTGCAAGCCGGGGTTAGTAGGCGGGCGGGCGGGGAGTTCGTCACCCAAGCCGCCCATATCGGTGAGGGGGGGGCTGATCAGCATTAGGCGATGGGCGCGTTGGGGGTGTTCCCGCGCAAAACCGACCACGACAGCCGCGCCGAGCGAGTGACCGACCAGCACCGCCTTCGGGATGCCCAGCCGCTCAAAGAACTGGTAGAGGAGGGTGATCTGTTCTCGGAGGCCGTATTTGGTGGCATCCTTGCCGGAATCACCGAAGCCCCACAGGTCAAGGGCATAGCCGCGATAGGTTCCGCTGAGGTATTGCATGGCCGGAACCCAGTACCGCCACGACCCCAGCCAGCCATGCACAAAAATGACTGGGCGGCCACGCCCCAACACTTCATAATGTACGAGGTCGTTTTCGATTGTGATCGCGCTCATGCGATGCCCTTCCTCGGGGTTGGCGCTACACTAGGCTTTACTAGGCTTTGTTGAACTTACGTAAAATCTCGGCGACACGGGCGGCGAGTTCTTCAGGGGCGAAGGGCTTCAAAATGTAGTCGTAAGCGCCCACATCAAAGCCCGTTTCGATCTCGGTATCTTGCCCTTTGGCGGAAAGAAAGACGACGGGAATATCTTTCACGCCGTCGATCTGTTTCATGGCTCGGCACGCTTCGTAGCCCGTCATGCGCGGCATACGGATGTCCATCATGATCAAATCTGGCATGACCTTCGGGGCTAACTCTACCGCTTCGGCCCCATTCGCCGCCTTGATCACCTCATGTTTGGCGAACAAGGTCAACGAAATTTCGATCAGGTCACGGATGTCGCGTTCATCTTCGGCAATTAAGATGCGTGCCATGCAGTTTCCTCACGTCCTGTGATTGTATTACGCTTGCGTTTCGGCAACATAGGCCGGGATGCGCAGGTAGAAGGTCGTGCCTTGCCCCGTATCGCTCTCCAGCCACACTTCCCCTTCATGCATGGTGACGTATTCCTTCACGATGCTGAGGCCTAGCCCCGCGCCGGAACTTTCCATCACCAGCCGTTCGTCTTCATCCCGGTAGAAGCGGTTCCAGATTTGGGCCTGCTTCTCTTTCGGGATGCCTACCCCCGTATCCTTCACCGTAATCAGCACGGAGTCTTGCTCGGCCTCCGCCGCGATGGTGATCGTCCCCCCCGTGTGGGTGTAATTAAAGGCGTTGTTGACCAAGTGGGTCATCACCTGTGTGATTTTATCAAAGTCTGCGCGGAGGGTGGGCAGCCCTTCGGGGACGTTGGTCTGCACGTTGATGCGCTTGTTCTCGGTTGTGATGCGGTCTTGCAGGTGGCGCAGGGTCAGTTGCAGTACTTCGGCGAAGTTGACCGCTCCAAAGTTGAGCTTGATCACCCCCCGATCAATGCGGGAAATGTCCAGCAGTTCGTTGACCAAGATCGACAGCCGGTCTGCGTTGGCTTTGACGGTGGACAGGAAGCGTTGCTGCATATCGTTGATCGGCCCGGCGGCCCCCAATAACAGCAGGTCTGCATAGCCCTTGATGGAGGTCATCGGGGTGCGCAGTTCGTGGCTGACCGTCGCCACAAATTCGGACTTCATGCGGTCAACTTCGACCTCCCGCGTCACGTCCCGGAACACGGACACCGTCCCCAAGAACTGGTCGCCCATGTTGACGGGGGCCAGCGTGATCGAAACGATCTTGCCCGTCTCCAGTTCGACTTGGGTGCGGTAGGCCTCGCCGGGCCGGTGCGAAGCCGGATCGTCGATCCACTCTTCAATGGCCTCTAGCCAGCTGCGCCCGCCCGTCGCCGCATACAGGCCAGACAGTACGCTGATGTGGTTATTGATGACTTGTTGGCGCGGCAGGCCGAGGATCGCCTCGGCGGCGCTGTTGAACTGGGTGATGTCGCCGTCTTGGTTGGCGACCAGCACCCCATCCGCGATGGATTCGACAATGGCGAGGTTCTTGGTGGAATCGACCTGTTCGCGGCGCACCATCGCGCTGAGGCGTTCAGCTTGTTCGCGGATCAGGGCGTACAGGTCGGCGTTATTCATGGCGTTCGCCATTTGGGTGGCCGCTGCCGCCACCAACGGGACTTGTTCCTGTGAGAAGTGGTTCGGTTGGCGGTTGAAGAGCATCACCACGCCCTGAATTTCGTCGTTGGCCTCCAGCAACGTCACAATGGCGGCGCGGGGCACACTGTCGAAGTCGGTGAGCTTCACCCA
>Ga0272446_1006129_pt1 | contig 12754 bp, 2 predicted proteins | sample YNPCB0061_FD_194587 | JGI IMG/M metagenome (GOLD analysis project Ga0272446, IMG submission 194587) | Hot spring microbial mat communities from Yellowstone National Park, WY, United States - YNP-CB-006-1 | ecosystem: Environmental > Aquatic > Thermal springs > Hot (42-90C) > Sediment | place... | reverse complement strand
ACGCGCACGCCGTCGGCGTAATGGATATGATTGCCGCACATGGCGTCACGATGAGCGATGACGGCAACGACAATGCGGAACTGCCAACTGGATTTGGTATCACATAGACCGTGGTTGGCTGCCCCTGCCAATCTCCGGCAGGGGCAGCCCGGCGTGCAATACCATCCTAACGCCTGACGAGCGGCAGGAAGAGCTCTGGTTGGGCCGGCGGTGCGGGCGTGGGGGTGGGTGGGAGCGGCAGCTGATCGGTCACGGTCCAGGTAAAACGCGCCGGTGAGAGGTCAACGTAGCCCTCGGTGTCGATCGCCCGCACGCGGAAGGTGTGTGCGCCCTTGCTCAGACCGTTGTAGACGGTGGGGCTGGAGCAGGTGATGTACGGCTCGCCGTCGAGGCTGCAGGCGAAGCCGCCGATCCCGCGCTCGCCCGCGGTGGCGCTGAAGCTGAACGTGGCGCTGGTCGCGGTCGTCGGGTCGCTCGGCCCGGCGGTGATCGCGGTGTCGGGCGGGTTCGCCGTGGTGATCGCCACGACCACGCTGCCGGTCACGCTGGTCACACGGCCGGCGAGGTCGGTGGCTCGCACCACCACCGCCAGCGTGCGGCCCTGGGGATCGGTGACGGGCACTGCGGTGCGCCATGTGCCGTTGCCGAACGTCACATCGCTAAAGGGCGCCCCGTCCACGCTGATCTGCACCGCGGCCAGGCCCACACGGTCGCTCGCCGTGCCGTTGAAACGCAGGATGTTGCTGCCCGGCCCGTAGCTGTCGGCCACGGTCAGTGGCGAGTCGTCCAGCGTGACGACCGGATCCTGCGTGTCCAGGGTGAACTGCACAGGGAAGAGGGTGGTTTGTACGCGGCCGGTCCAATCGGTGGCACGGGCGACGAGGGTGTGTGGCCCCTCGTCGTTCGGCGTGACCGTCACTGTGCGCCGGTTGCGCCGCACGTTGTCGGCCTGGGCGAAGCTGGCCGTGTCCACCACCGTGCCGTCGAGGCTGAGGGTTACCTCGCGCAGCGGCTGATCCGCCTCGGCAGCCACCTCAACACTCACGGCTCCGCTCGATGCGACGTAGGCATCGGGGGCGGGCGCCACCACCACGGCGATGGGCGGGCCGGCCGCAGCCGCGGCCAGATTCACCGCGGTGTTGATCGTGGTGCAGTTGCCGTTCACGTCGCAGGCCCGGGCCGTGCGGGTGAACTGCCCGACGGACTCCCACTGGCTGTACGTGCGGGCCAGCCCGTCGCGGACGGTCAGGTCGGGGAAGAGGCTCCGGATGATCGGGTCGTCGTCGAAGGAGCGGGTGGGCGGCGGCAGGTTCGTGCCGGGGCAGCTGAAGCTCACCTCGCTCAGGTAGCGGTCCTGGGCGCCGCAGACGTAGCGCACCGCGCTGCGGTAGCCGTTCACGGCCTGGTCGAAGTAGGCCGCAGCAGAGGTTTGCGCCGTCAGCACCACCCGTGGTGCCAGACTGTCCACCACGCCGCGCCAGAGCCTGGGCGTGATGGCCCGGTTGCCGAGCATGTCGCTGCTCCGCAGGTCGAGCTGGAACTCGCCTTCGAGTCCCGTGGGCACGGATAGGCTCCAGGTCGTATTGGTCGCACCGGCACCGCGCTGGGCCAGCGACACGGGATACCATTGCCGGTCGGCGGCGGCGAAGAGCGCCTGCACCTCGGCGAGGGTGAGGGCGTGGGCGACGATTGTCAACTCATCCAGCGCACCCTGGAGGAACAGCGGCGGCCCACCCTGCACCTGGGTCTGCCCGCCGATCTGCAGGATGTCGGCGCTGGCGAAGCTGCCGGTGACGGCGCTGGTGTCGCGCAGCACGCCGTCCACGTAGAGGCGGGCCTGGCCGCTGGCCCGATCAACGCTGCCAACGATGAAGTGCCACTGGTTGTCGTTCAGGGCCGGGCCGCCGCTCACCCGCAGCTGTGTGCTCCCGTTGCCGAGGTCGAAGGCGGCCACGCCCCCGACGAGGCCGAGGCGGTAGCTCTGCTGGCCACGGCCCTTACGGACGATCACCGCGTCGGCCTGGCCGGTGCGGAGCCAGCCGGCCACACTGAAGCTCTCCTGGGCACCAAAGTTCAGGCTGGCGGCGTCGTCCACGCGGAGCGGCTGTACGGCACCGTTGAAGTCGAGCGCCCGATCCACCCGGCCTGCTGCTGTGGTCGCACAGGTCGGGGCCTGGTCGCAGACGGTGTTGTTGCCGAAGCCCGAAACGTCGCTGTAGAAGGCCACCCCGGCCGGCTCGTCGAAGGGCAAGCGCAGCACAGCGTCGGACAGGGGCAGCACCTGGTTGATCGGGGCGAAGCTGGCCTCCAGGCTGTCGATCCCTACCGGGCTGTTGACGTCGCTGATCACGCCGCTCAGCGCGAGCGTGCCGGTAATCACCGCGCGGGCGTTGTCCTGAGCACTCAGGGCCACGCGGGGCGCCGCGGCGTCCAGCGCCAGGTTCTCCTGGTTCGTCGCGGTGTTGCCGACGGCGTCGGCGGCGCGTAGCTCCACGATGTACGAACCGGTCGGGTCGGCCAGACCGACGGGGAACAGGTAGCCCGCGCTCCACTGGCCGCCGCTGAGCACCACCGGCTGCCAGGGGTTGATCGTCGCGGCGTCATCCTGGCGTCGCACCCGCACCTGGATCGAGTCGAGGACGAGGCCGCTGCCGTCCCGGATCTCGCCGCTGCCGCCGAACAGGCCGACCTGCGGGTCATCGATGAAGCCGCCCACGCTCACGGCCCACTGGCCGTTGGCGGTGCGGGTGGGGACGAACGGTACGGTGGGCACGTTGAGGAAGTTGATCCGGGGCGCGAAGCCGTCGGCACGCACGGTGATGCCGGGGCCGGGGTTTTCGACGTTGCCGGCGTTGTCGGTGGCCCTGGTCTGGATGACAAACAGGCCGTCGTCGATCACGAGCGGAAAGCTCCAGGCCTCGCGGCCGTCGGCGAGTTGCCAGGGGCCGTTGTTGACCCGCACCTCCACCCTGGCCACGCCAGATTCGGTGTCGCTGGCCGTACCGCCGATGATCAGCGTGGTCGGCCGGCCAGGCTGAGCGCCCCGGACGTACTGGTCGTTCTGGAGCGAGGCAAGGCCCGAGGTGGGCAGGATGCCGTCAACGGTCACGGGCAGGCTGCCATTGGCGGTGATCGTGCCGCCGTTGTTCGGCCGCTGTCCGGTAACCTGGCTGCTGATCGTGCGCGGGCCGGAGGCGGCGTTGCCGGCGACCGTGACCGGCGTGGCCTGGCTGACGCTCTGCGAGCCGCTGAACGTGGTCGGGCTGAAGGGCAGGGTGGCGTTGACGGTGGTGTTGCCGAGGCCGTCGGGCAGGCTCACGGCGAGCTGGCTGGGGCTGAGGGCCACCAGCGTGACGACGGTCGTGGTGTAGGTGAAGCTCTGGCCCAGGCCGACGATGCCGTCGGAGTCGCTGCTGCTGGTGAGCACGCTGATCAGCGGGGCGTTGGTGACATCAGGCGAGAAGGGGCGGTTCTGGCTGTCCACCCGGTTGGCCGGGTTGGGATCGCTCGCCAGCTGCCGCTCCACGGCGTCGCTGATGCCGTCGTTGTCGGCGTCTACGCTGAGGGGGTTCGAGGAGACGCGGACGGTCAGGGCGTTGGCGCCGTCGATCACCACGTCCCAGCCGCCTTCCCAGGTGGTGGTTGGCTGGCAGGTGGTGGTGTCGTAGCGCTGGTGCCAGAACTCCTGGGCGTCGGGTACCCCGTCCTGGTCGCTGTCGGCGTTGCCCGGGTTGGTGCCGAACAGGGCCTCCTGGCCGTCGGCGAGGCCGTCGTTGTCGGTGTCGCAGCGGGTGGGGTTGAAGGCTGCGCCACGGGAGCGGCGGTCGAACTCATAGCCGTCGGTGAGGCCGTCGCCATCGGTGTCGGGCCTGGTGTCGTCCGGGTCGAGGCCGGCCAGGGACTGGCGGCGCACCCCGTCGCCGTCGCCGTCGCCGATCGGCGTGAAGCGCGCATCCCAGCTCAGGCGCAGCCCGCCGTCAGCGCTGGCGACGGTGGCGAGAAAGTCGTCGAGGGTGGCGGGGAACACGTCGAAGACCAGGGGTTGGAGCGCGCTGGAGCTGCTGTCGGCCAGGTCGCGGGTGTAGCACACACCGAGGATCAGCAGGCCCCAGCACTCGTAGGCGGGGATGGCGTAGCCGAAGTTCAGGGTGAGCGGGAACGAACGGTTCAGGCCCGCGCTCAGGGTGAGGCCGCTGAGCGGTGGCGTGGTCTGGGCGGCCTGGCCGCGATACATCGGGCTCGCCAGGTACTTGCGGTCCTCGCGCACGTTCTGCCAGGCGGTGTTCATCTGGTTGCGCGCGACGCTGACCGTCTCCTCGTTCCCACCACTCAGGGTGTATCTGAACGTGCTGGTGCGCAGGTTGTCGGCTGAGAACAGCCACATGTAGGGGTAGATCAGCACGCCGTCCTTGGGATCGGGGTCCTTGTGGACGATCGTGGTGGTGACGGCTATCGTCACGCTGAGCTGGTTGCCGGCGGAGTAGCCCCTGCTGGGGTCGGCGAGGCGGGCGTTGGGCGCGCCGGTGGTGAGCAGGTCGGCGCGGCTGGTGTCAACCATGGGACTGTAGTTGTAGAGCGAGAAGGCCAGACCCTTGATCGCGGCCGTACCGAGGGTGAAGCAGGCGCCGCCCAGGCCGGGCACCGTGCGCAGGGCGTCCACGCCCAGTTCGCAGATCGCGCCCAGGATCGCGTCGATCAGGCCGATAATGCCAACCAGCAGCGCACCGATCAGGGTGGCTGCGAGGGCAAAGAGCAGCACGGCGTAGATCGTGGCCGCGATCGTCTCGGCCAGGGCGCGGTTGAACTCGGGGCTGAAGGCCGAGACTCTGTTGGCGACCATACTGTAGATGAAGAAGCCCCAGGTGATCGCAACCCCGATCACCAGGCCGATCACCCCGGCCGCCTTGCACGATCCCGCCAGCTCGGTGCTGAGGGTGAAGGCCGCCGTCGCTGAGCGGCCGATGCTCCTGAAGGCGTCGACGAAGTCCAGCAGCGTCAGGAGCGGTTTCACCACCGTGAAGTAGGTGATAATGCCGGTGACGACGGTTTTAAAGATGATACTGACTGCCAGGTTGTCCACGAAGAAGTAGGAGATCAGGGTGCCCACAAGGGCCAGGGCGACCAGCACCACCCCGGCGGCCAGCAGCCCGGCTGCCACGCGCACCACCGGGCTGCCGTAGCCGAGCACGGTGACGAGCTGCTTCGCCGTCTTCACCGCCTCCTGGGCAGTGGTCTTGAGCTCCTTGTACAGCTTGCCAAGCTCTTTGAGCACCGTGGTCTGGTTGACGAAGCGGGCAGTGATCACGAAGCTGGCGATCTCCTTCACCACTACGTTGCTGCCGGTCAGGATCACGCGCACCAGACCGGCGTACTGGGGGTCGTTCCTGGTGCCATATTTGTAGGCCACCAGCACGTTGTTCTGCTGCACCACCCGGTTGAGACCGGCAATCAGCTGGGAGCTGTACAGGTTCATCAGCATCACCCGGCCGGCGCCGAGATCGCTGTCGGTCGGGTCGTCCCCGGGCAAGGGCTGGGTGGCCGGTGAGCGCCGCTCCAGCTCGTTCCACCAGCTCTCGGTGTCGCAGGCAGACCAGACGGGCGTGGCCCCGGCCGGCGCGCAGAAGGGCGTCCACTGGACACGGGCCGTCGTCAGCAGCGGCGTGGCCGGCTGGCCGGCTGGCTGAAAGTCCACGGTCAGGCTGCTGCCGTTGATCACGATGGTACCGTCGGCGGCGCGGCGTCCATCCAGGCCCACGGCACGGGCGCGATCCTCTTGCGCGAACAGCAGCAGCGGCTTGATGCTGTTGTCGGTGGCCCAGCGCGGGTTGAACTGGCTGCTGAGGATGCGGGCCGTCTCGGTCATCGTGGTGGTGATCAGGGCCTGGTCGAAGGTCGGGTAGTCCTTGCGCTCGACCCGCAGGTAGTTGGGGATGGCCCAGCGCTGATCCTCGTTCACCGCAGCGTTGCCGAGGCGGTCGAAGCGCCGCACAAGCTCGCTGAGGTCCACGTCGCGCCGGCCGTCGTTGTCCTGGTCACGCCCGCTGAGGAAGGCGTTGTCGAGGCCAGCCGAGAGGGCGGTAAGGGCGGGTTCGTCCTTCAAGTTCGGATCGACGGCCGGGTCCTCGTAGACCACGGCGACGCTGGCGCCGTTGTCCTCCTTGACGTTGAGGCCGGTGAGCGTCCAGCTATCGTAGTAGGTCTGCACCACCTGGGCCTGGTTGCGGATGTAGCCGTCGCTGCCGCAGCCCTGCTGGGCGGCGTTGGCGGCCGCGGGGTCGCAACGCACGTCGTTCAGCACCTGTACCACCCAGGCCAGGCGCACCTGGTGAGGCGTGGCCCAGCTGCCGGTGGGCAGGTAGCGCATCCGTCCGCTGAAGGCCACACGCTGGCCGGATTTCTCGTCGGTGACGACGTTGAGCGGCAGGTAGGCAACCCTGGTCGCCCCGCCGGGGACGAAGTCGTTGACGGTGATGTTGTAGGGCGAAAGATCGCTCTGGGGCGGCAGATTGCCGTCGGCGGCGTTGAAGCGAATCTCCAGCATTGGGATGAGCTTCATGTCGCCGAAGTACTCGTTCGGGCTGATCGCACGGCCCTGGGCCTGGGCCAGATCGGCGTAGGTGCGGCCGTCGCTATCGCGGATCTGGCCAACGCTCTCCAGGGGCCAGTCCAGCACGTTGAGGGCAAACCAGAGCCGCTGCTGATTGCTGGGGCGCAGCTGGAACTCCACAAACGTCGGCCTGCCTGCGGCCAGGTTGTTCACCCGCAGGTTGAGGGGGCTGGCCTCGCTGAAGGTCGGGGCGAGTGTGCTGAAGGGCGACAGATCCCTGGCATCGGGCACGCCGTCGCCGTCGTTATCGACGTCGAAGGCGTCGGGCACGCCGTCGCCGTCGGTGTCGTCGGGGACGTCATTGGTGTCGAGGTCGTACTCCAGCCCGTCGGCGATCCCGTCGCTGTTGCTGTCCACCTGGCGTGGGTTGAGGAACCAGCGCTGGCCGTTGAAGGTGCTCCCCCTGGCCTCGATGTTGTCGGTGACACCGTCTTCGTCGCTGTCGTTGAAGGCCGGATCGGTGCCGACGCGCTCCTCCTGATAGTCGGTCAGGCCGTCGCTGTCGCTGTCTACGCCGTTGTCGATGAGCAGAACATTGGGCTGGAACCGATCCGGAAGCGTCTCGGAAACCCCGTCGGGAGCCACGGGTATCTCGGGCGTGTCCAGCGGGTCGGCGTGGGGATCGAACGGCGCTGATCGCTGAAGCTGGCGGAGTTGCGCCTGCTCGGCCCGCTCCTGATCGCTGGCGGCGGCCTGGGCGGCCTGGGCGTCGAGGAAGCTGCGGACGCGCATGCCCTGGAGCAGCGGGCCGGCCACCAGGGTGACGATCAGGGTGAGCGAGAGCGCCACGGCTAGCCGCTGCGAGTGCCGGTAGCGGATCAGCGCCCCCATACAGGCCAGGGCTGCCAGCAACACGAGTGCGACCAATGGGTCGGGCACGGCGCCGGCGACGGCGGACAGGGAGCCGAGGGCCGGCACCTGTCCGTAGGCCGAGAAGCTGGTATCGATCGTCGCGCTGACCTGCTCGCCGCCCTGCTCGGGGAAGTGCAGCGTAAGCAACTGGCGCAGCGGCAGCCCGTCCTGGCCGACCCACAGCTCGCCGCTGCCGGTCAGTTCGCTGTAGGCAGCGGGCACGCCGGCCTTCATACCGGGCGGCAGGGTTTCACGGGCGCGCAGCGCCCGGTCGAGTTCGGCGCGCATCGTGGCGGCGAGCGCGGGGCCGTCGATGCGGAAGGTAAGCCGCGTGAAGCTGACCCCGGCACGGGTCTCGGGTGCGTGGGCCTGTACGTCGCGGGCCGCACCCAGATAGGCCATCAGGTCGCCACTCGGCGCGAAGCCGTCGGCCACACCGGGGCGCTCCTGCCAGGGGCCGCTGCTGGTGCGAATGAAGGTCTTGCCGTCGGCCACGCGCAGGCCGAGGGCGTCCTCGGCTGCGAGCGCCGAGCCCTCGCCAGACCAGAGCTGCATCTCGGCCTGCCGGCGGTCCAGATCGACCTGGCCCTCAAGGTAAAGCCGGGTGCTCGTGCTGGAGCGGCCGACGTTGCTCACGCTGCTGCTGGGCGTGGTCACCTGAAGCACGTCGCCCGCGAAGTGGTACGAGCCGGCCTCGCGGGCCCTGGCGATGGCCGCCGCCACCTGATCCTGGTTGCGGGGCAGGACGCGCAGCGCCGGCACCAGCCACAGCGCGGTGAGGGCGAGTACGACCACCAGGATCGGTAGGACGATCGGCGTGCGTGGTCGGGCCGAGGGCGAGGCGGGGCGCGGTGTCGCGTCCGGGGCATGGTGTGCAGGCGTCGACATAGGGATCCTCCCAGCTGAGCCCGCTAGCGGGTAAGCAAGGCGTGGGGCTGACGGGCGAAGGAACGTATTGGGCGACCGGCGGCTAGACGAAGTGTAGTCGTGCAGCGTAAGGAGTCCGTACCGGCAGGGGCCGGCATTGGTAAAAATCCGGTAGAGCGGGCAAGGGCAATCTGCGTCATCTGCAGCTGGGCAGGGCTGAGCCACTGTGGCAGGGCCGTGCTATACTGAGCCAATGCCCCCAGATGGCACACGTGAACTAAGGCATCGTTCACACTCGCTTGACAATCTGGCCTTCACCTCCACAGCTCTAGAGCTCCATAGACCAGTCATGCGGGGCCGTGGAGCAATGGTCAGGCTGGGAGATCCAGGTCTGAGACATGCCTAAGACAGAGGAGTTGTGAGCATGCCTCGTCTTGCCGTGACCCTGCTCGGTGGTTTCGCCGTGGCTGTTGAGGGACGTCCGGTCCAGCGGTTCGAGAGCGACCGGGTGCGGGCGCTGCTGGCCTATCTGGCGCTGCCGCCGGGCCGCGCTCACAGCCGTGCCCACCTGGCCGATCTGCTCTGGCCCGGCCAGCCCGCCGATGCTGCCAGGGCCAATCTCCGCAACACCCTTTCCCGACTGCGCCACGCGCTCGACGACCACGATCCCAGGCGGCCGCTGATCCTCGCCGACCAGCGTACGGTCGCCCTGGCTGCCGGCCCCGAGGTGGTGTGCGACGCGGCGCATTTCGTCGCCCTGGCCGACAGGTGCGCGGCCCACGAGCACTGGCAACTTGAGGCGTGTCGCACCTGTGCGCCCCAGTTCCGTGAGGCCGCCGAGCTCTACCAGGGTGCGCTGCTCGGCGATCTGTCGCTTTCGCACAGCCCGCACTTCGAAGAGTGGCTGCTCGCCAGCAGGGCGCGCCTGGAGCAGCAGGCGCTGGAGCTGTTTGGGGCACTTGCGAGGGCCGCCGAGGCCAGCGGCAACGCCGCTCAACTGCAGCTGTTCGCACGCCGCCAGCTGGTGATCGAGCCATGGCGCGAGCAGGCCCATCGTCAGCTGATGCTTGGCCTGGCGCTGGGCGGCGAACGGGGCGCCGCTCTGGCCCAGTACCGGCAACTCCAGACGTTGCTGGCCCACGAGCTGCGGCTTGAGCCGGAGGCTGCAACGCGTGAGCTTTACGAGCGCATCCGCACCACCACTCAACTTGACACCAGCGGCGGATCCGCCAACCCCCGCTTTCGGCTGCCGGCACCCCTCACCCCGCTGGTCGGCCGCGAGGGCGAACTGGCTGCACTGCGCGCGCACCACGGCTGGCGGCTGCTCACCCTGACCGGCATGGGCGGCATCGGCAAAACCCGGCTGGCGCTGGAACTGGCCCGCGGCGAACTGGCCGCGTTCAGCCACGGTGTGTACTTTGTGGATCTGGCCCCGCTGGAGCGAGGCGACTCGATTGTCTCGGCGATCGGCGCTGCGCTCGACCTCGTGCTTCATGGTGACCCCGAGGCTGCGCTCATCAACGCGCTCCGTAACAAGCAACTGCTGCTGATCCTCGACAACTGCGAGCACGTGCTGGACGACCTCGGGATCGTCGCGGCGATCCTGGAGGCCGCGCCCCAAGTGCAGATCCTGGCCACCTCACGGGAGCGGCTGAACCTGCGCGGCGAACAGGTCTATCTCGTTGAGGGGCTCGCCTACCGTGCAGAGGGGGACGAGCCACTGGCGGCCGAGCCGCCGGCAGTGCGGCTGTTTGTGCAATGCGCTCGCCGTGTCATGCCCTCGTTCGCGCTGGATGAGGAACAGCAGCGCGCGGTGCTGCAGATCTGCCGGCTGCTCGAGGGATTGCCCCTCGGGCTGGAGCTGGCGGCGGCCAGAGCCGACGCTCTGAGCCCGGCTGAGATCGCGGCCGAGCTGAGCCGCAGTAGCCGTTTTCTGGAGGGCGGCTGGCGCGATGTCCATCCGCATCAGCGCAGCCTCCACGCCGCCTTCGACTGGTCGTGGCGGCTGCTTGGCAGCGACGAGCAGCAGGCGTTATGCCGCCTGACAATCTTTCGGGGCGGCTGGACCCGTGAAGCCGCCGAGGAGGTTGTCGCGGTATCACACCAGCACCTGCTGCTGCTACTGCGGAAATCGCTGCTCCGCCGCGACGGCGATGGCCGCTACAGCCTGCTGGAGCCGCTGCGGCAGCTTGCGGCGGAGCGGCTGCCGGCCAACGTGGCCCACGCGGTGGCGGAGCGCCATTGTGCCTACTACCTCGAACTGATGGCCGCACAAGTACGGCAGCTTTCGGATGAGCAGCCACACCGGGCGATTGCCACGATCCGGCGCGAGCTGGACAATGTGCACCACGCCTGGTTCTGGGCCGTGGCCAATGGGCAGGCCCGGCTGCTGGAGGCTAGCCTCTACGCATTTAAGGAGTTTTACCTCTGGACGGGCCTGCTGGGCGAGGTTATCTGCAGCCTTGAGGCCGCGGCGGAGCGGTTGCGCGAGGCTGCGGACGCGCCCCACGTCGCCGCGGCCCGCTCGCGGATGTTAGGGCTTGTGGCGGGTCTCCAGCTTGCCCAGGGCCGCTACACCCTGGCGGCGCAGCGGGCCGAGGAGGCCGTGGCCATCAGTGTGCGCCTGGGTAGCCGCGAGGGCGAGGCCCACGCTCGGCTGGTGCTGGGGGTGACCCAGCTGGTGCAGGGCCCGGACGCGGGCGTTGACGAGCTGCAACGCGCGCTCACGATCGCCAGAGCAGCGATGGATTGCGGCGTACAGAGCGACCTGCCTGGCTACGACGAACTTCAGTGCTGTTACTGGCTGGCCTGGGCTTGCCACCGCCGCTGCGATTTCACCGCAGCACAGCGCTGGGCCGCTGAGGGGTTGGCGGTGAGCAGGCGGCTTGGCCGACAGCGCGGCGAGATCAGCTGCCTGTACCTCATGGCACTTGTCGCGCGTGATGCTGACGACGGTGCGGGATTGGAGCGCTGCGCTGAGCAGCTGGCTGCGGCAGCCCGGGTGAGCAGCTACCCACGGGCCGAAGGATTGGCAATGCACATTGGCGGCGAGTTGCTGGCGCGCCAGGGGCGCTATGTCGAGGCACGCGCCCACCTGGAGCGCGCCGTTAGGCTGCTTAAGGCAATCGGCGATGACGATCAGCTCGCCCTGGCGCTGGCCAGCCTGTGCCGGCTCGACGCCAGTCTCGGCGCGACGTCCCGTGCCCTGGCCCAGCTCGACCAGCTCGACCGCCTGCGTGCAGCGGGGATTGGGCATCATTACAGCGCCGAGTGGGCGCTGACCCGCGGGCTGTTGGCAGTGTGCCGCGCTGCGTGGGACGAGGCGCTGGTGGCCGCCAGAAGCTGTGTGGACCTGGCCCGCCAGAGTGGTGAACGGCTGTGGGAGGCCCAGGGGTACCTGCTGCTCGGGCGCGCTCTGGAGCAGCTGGGCGACCCGGCTGCCGGGGCAGCCTATCAGCAGGCGCTTGATCAGCTGTGTCTGATCGGTCACCAGCGTCTCGTGGCAGATGCTCAGGCCGGTCTGGCCCGGCTCGCGCTTGCCATTGGCACTGTGGTGCCGAGTAGCGCGCCGACCAGGGCCGCCGCCACCACCCAGGTCAGGCGTTCCGATCACGTGGGGTGCTGAGCGCACAGCCCATGGTTGCACGCGCCGCAGTCGTGCCCTCCCATGCCCTGGCGCGTCCCCCATACGATGACATCGCACGTGGTCACGCAGCGACCAACGCACGTGCCCGCGCACAGCGCTCGACAGGAGTAGTTGGCAGCTTGCCCTCACCCTTTCCCGGCGGAGGGTGACACCATCTCCGGATCGACGACAGCCGGCCACCGCCGCCACCTCGCCTCCCTCCGGCAGACCTGGCCCGGGTCGCGCAGCAGGGAGCAGCATGGCGCGCCAGCCAGGCGGAGACACCCTGATCGTCTAGTGCGATTGCAGATTGCAGATTTGCGATGGTAGATTGGGCGCGTCGCAGCTGGACACGGTCGAGGTCGCGCTGATGCCCGAACAGGTCGCCTGGAACTGCACGAGGTACTGCGGCCCGGCGCGCGGTCGCATGTGTTCTCAGTACGCCGCGACCAGCACCTCGGCGGCGCGCTCACGTTCGCCGAGCAGCTCGAGCTCGCCGCTGATGTGGAAGCGCATCGGCACGAAGGCGCGCACCACGGCCTCGATCTGCTCGTCGGTGCTCAGCCCGGCGAGCTCGAGGCTGAGCAGCTGCGCAATCCGGCGCATACGTGCCTCGCGCTGCGGGTCGGCGCGCAGACTGGCGGCAAGCTGTTGCCGGTCGCGGCGCTTCTCCGCGATGCGGCGCCAGAAGGGGTCGGCGTGCTCGCGGCGCCACTCGATCCGGCCGTGCGCCAGATGTTGCCGGTGCAGCCAGTCCAGGATGGCCTCGGGGTTGTCGGCGGGTGGGCAGGGGCTGTTCGACC
>Ga0272446_1006128_pt1 | contig 12754 bp, 9 predicted proteins | sample YNPCB0061_FD_194587 | JGI IMG/M metagenome (GOLD analysis project Ga0272446, IMG submission 194587) | Hot spring microbial mat communities from Yellowstone National Park, WY, United States - YNP-CB-006-1 | ecosystem: Environmental > Aquatic > Thermal springs > Hot (42-90C) > Sediment | place... | reverse complement strand
TGCGACAGGATCACGATGCCGATGCCCGAATGCCGGGCGCGGATGGCGTGGGCAGCGTCGATGCCCTCCATGCGGTGGGTTGGCGGCATGCGGATGTCGATCAGCGCCGCGTCCGGGGTCCCCGCGATCTCAGGCGAGTCGGCGGGCTACCGGGCGCTCGCCTGTCTCGGTCACCCCGGTACCCCAGCCCGTGTCCGGCGAGGTTCAGGCCCGCCGGTCGAAGGACGCGCGGCGGCGGTCCACACCACCGCTGTCCGCGCGATCTCCTGGCTGGGCTGTTTGAATGCTCCCGCGGTCGGCGGCGCCTCACACCGGCCGCCTACCGGCATGGACCGGCCCTCGCGCTGCCCGAAAGGTTGGACTGGCGCGCCCGACAGGATTCGAACCTGCGACCTTCGGCTCCGGAGGCCGACGCTCTATCCACTGAGCTACAGGCGCGCACTCCTATGATAGGCGCTCCGGCCGACGGCGGCCGCGGCAGGTAGGGCACGGTGAGGGCGTCAAAACGGAAGCGGCCCCGCGAGGGGGCCGCTTCCGGTGCTGTCCCGGTGAAGGTGCGACGTCTCTGCGACGGCGCCTTCTGCCACGCGCCAAGGGCATCTATCACGTCGGCTGAACCGACTACCCTAACCCAACCTACCCATGACCTTGGAGCTGGGGCAGCCTGGCTGACTTGCAGCGAGCGATATGGTAGCGCGCCGATCCGCGTTTGCCAAGGGTTTCGACGCGCCGATTGATATAAATTCCTTAATCTTCGTCCGGTCCGCGGTCCGGCTCGCTCTCGGGCCCGCCGTCCGCCCGCGGCGCGATCCGCCGGCGTCCCCTAGTCGGCGACGACGATCCGGGTCATCGGGACCGGATCGAGGGGCCGATCGCCCGGCCCCGTCGGCTCGGCGGCGATGGCATCGACGACCTCCATCCCCTTCGTCACCCGGCCGAAGATCGTGTAGTTCCGGGGCAACCGGCCGGACAGGTCGACGAGGCAGATGAAGAACTGGCTCCCGTTCGTGTTCGGGCCGGCGTTCGCCATCGCCACGGTGCCGCGCTCGTAGTCGCCCGAGAAGGGCTCGTCCTCGAAGGTGTAGCCGGGCCCGCCGCGGCCGGTCCCGGTCGGGTCGCCGCCCTGGATGACGAAGCCGGGCACGACGCGGTGGAAGACGACGCCGTCGTAGAAGCCGCGCCGGGCGAGGGTGAGGAAGTTCGTCGCGGCCTTCGGGGCGTCCTCGGTGAAGATCTCGAGCTCGATGTCCCCCTTCGGGGTCTGGATCGTCGCCTGAGCCATGCCTGCCTCCTTCGAGTCGCCGGCGGTCGGGGGGCTCCTCCCGGCGGGTGCTCAGGCCGTCGCGGCGAGGGCGGCCTCGAGCTCGATGGCACCGGTGAAGAGCGGCGCTCCGAGGATGATGCCCGATGCGCCGGCATCCCGCAGCCGGACGAGGTCGGCGATGCTGCCCGCCCCGCCGGCGACGACGAACTCCGCCTCGACCCGCGATCGGAGCTCGGTGAGGACGGCCGCCGCCCGATCGGCGGTCAGGTGCCCGACGACGAACCGCCCGACGCCGGCCGCCGCCAGCTCGGCGACGAGTTCGACCAGGCTCGACGGGGTGGTCCTGCGCCAGGGGTAGGCGGCCAGCCGCTCGGCGCGAGCGTCCAGGCCGACGGCGAGCCATTCGCCGGCGACGGCGAGGCACGCCCGGAGTCGGTCCGGGTCGTCGGCCAGGGCCGCCCCGACGACGACCCGGGTCGCCCCCGCGGCAAAGACGAGGCGGATGGCGTCGGGGTCGTCGACCCCGCCGGCGACCTGGAGGGGAACCGCGACGGCCTCCGCGACCCGGGCGATGGCCTCGAGGTTGACCGGTCGGCCGGCCCGGGCCCCGTCGAAGTCGACGAGGTGGAGCGCCCGGGCGCCGGCCTCGACGAAGCGGCGGGCGATCCGCTCGGGCCGGTCGGTCGGCGCCCCGACGCCCGTCGCCGCGCCCGGCCAGTAGACGAGCCGCGACCGTCCGCCGTCGAGGTCGATGGCCGGGATGACGAGCATCGGCGTGGGCGGGTGCTCGGTGGGCCGCTCAGGTGCCCGCGGGCCCGGCTCCGTCGGCCCCGAGGAGGCGCCGGTGGAAGCTGATCGGGATGCTCCCGGCGGCGAGGAGGGCGTCGTGGAAGGCCTTCAGGTGGAATCGCTCACCGAGGCGGCGCTCCTCGTCGGCCCGCAGCCCCAGGATCAGGACCTTGCCGAGGAGGTAGCTCAGCTGGTAGGTCGGGGTGTACGTGTAGCGGAGGACCTCGGCCCGGGCGTTCGGCGCCTCGAAGCCGGTCTCGGCGATGAGGAAGGCCGTCGCCTCCTCGACCGAGAGCTCGCCCCGGTGCATCCGGACGTCGAGGATGATCCGGCAGGCCCGCCAGATGGCGTCGGTGTGCATGGTCAGCCGGTAGGCCGGTCCGTCGTCGAAGCCGTGCTCCCGCATGAGCTGCTCGGAGTACATCCCCCAGCCCTCGACGAACTCCGGGGCGTCGGTCAACAGGCGGGTCAGCGATGGGTGGCGGGCGGCGACGCTGAGCTGGAGGTGGTGGCCCGGGTACGCCTCGTGGATGCTCGTGTTGCTGATCGAGGCGTAGTAGTGCTCCCGGAGGGCGGTCGGGTTGTCGTCGACGGCCGGGGTGACGACGTAGATGCCCGACGGCTGGGGATCGAACTTGGGCGGCTCGAAGTAGGCGGCGAAGGGGATGACCCGCCGCAGGTAGGTCGGGGTCGGCATGACCGTGAGGCGCTCGTCGGGCGGGACCGTCACGAGGTCGCGCTCGATGCAGTGGGCCCGGGCCCGGAGCATCGCCTCGCGGTAGGCCTCGAGGGCGGCCTCGAAGGTGGGCGGGTGGTCGTTCTTCACCCGGTCGATGACCGTCTCCTCGTCGGCCTCGGGGTCGATCTCGCGGGCGGCGGCGGATCGGGCGGCCTTCTGCTCGGCGAGCTGGGCGAGCCCGATCTCGAGGATCTCGTCGGCGTCGAGGCCGTCGAAGGCCCGCAGGGCGATGAGGGCGTCGTAGCGGTCGCGGCCGAAGGCCCAGCGGTCGGTCCCGTCGCCGAGGGTGCTGCGGAGCCACTCGGCGTACTCGGCGATGGCCGCCTTCGCCGAGCCGGCTGCCCGCCCCAACTGGCGCTGCGCGGCATCCGGGAGGCTGCCGTGGCCGGCGGCGACGATCTCGTCGATGAGCTCGGGGAGGTCGCCGGCCTGGTCGATCTCGAGCTGCTGCCAGAGCCGAACCTGGGGGACCTGGGCCCTTGTTCGGTGCTCGGCGAGGAAGCGGGGCACGCCGTCGAGGCGGGCGGTGAGCGCGGCGAGCCGCTCGGGCAGCGGCGCAAAATCGCGGGCGAAGACCGAGAAGAGGGCGTCGCCGACGGCGTCGATGGCGGTCGAGCGGCGCTCCCAGAGGCGGCCGACCTCGAGGTCGAAGATGGAGCGGTGGAGGTTGTGGAGCTCCAGATCCCGCTCGAAGCGGGCGGTCGCCGACAGCCCGTCGGGGTCGATCGCCTCGACGGCGGCGAGATGGGCCTTCTCGGCTTCCAGCTCGCCCTCGACGGCCTCCCGGCTGCCGTCGCCGAGGCGGTCGTCGTAGGTGTGGATGCCGAGGTAGGTGGCCAGCGGCGGGTGGTCGCGGACGAGACGCCGGAAGCGAGCCTCGACGAGGTCGTAGAAGCGGTCGTCGAGGGGACCGGCGTCGGGGGCTGGGGCGGGGCGGCTGAGCTGGGGTTCGTTCGTCATCGTCGTCCTTTCGGCTCGTCGTCCGTGATCGTCGGCGTCGGGCTCGGGAGCGGGGTCGTTCATCGGTCGTCCGGCGCCCGCTCGGTGGCCCGGGTCCGGCGAGGGGGCCGGGTCCGGCGAGGGGGCCGGGTCCGGCGAGGCGGCTCGCTCGGGGCCGAGCGCGTCGGGCGGGGCGGGCGGCGTCAGTGGCCGGGGGCGACGGCCGGGGTCGACCGTCGAGCCCCGACCTCCGCCAGGGCGTCGCGGACGGCCCGGATCACCCGATCGATGTCGGCCGCTTCGATCCCATAGTGGGTGACGGCCCGGATCTGGCCCTCAGGGTACGGCACCATCCAGACGCCCCGCTCGGCGAGGGCGGCGAGGAAGGCGCTCCGGTCGGCCTCGACTCGGAAGATGACGAAGTTCGTCCGGACGCGAGCCGGGTCGAGGGGCCCATCGGTCGGCTGGGCGATCCCGCCCGGCGAGCGGATACCGGGCAGCTCGGCGAGGCCCTCGGCGAGGCGGCGAGCGTTGGCGTGGTCCTCGGCGAGCCGCTCGATCATGCCGGCGGATCCATCCCGGAGGGCGATGAGACCGGCGGCGGCGAGGATCCCGACCTGCCGCATCCCGCCACCGAGGAGCTTGCGGGCCCGGCGGGCGCGAGCGATGACGTCGCGGCTCCCGACGACGACGCTCCCGGCCGGGCAGGCGAGGCCCTTTGAGAGGCAGAAGGTGACCGAGTCGGCCGGGGCGGCGAGCTCCGCCGGGCGGACGCCGAGGGCGACGGCGGCGTTGAAGAAGCGGGCTCCGTCGATGTGGAGCGGCACGCCGCGCTCGTGGGCGATGGCGGCGATGGTCGCTTCGTAGGCCGGGGTGAGGGGCTGGCCCATGGAGTGGGCGTGGGTGTTCTCGAGGGCGACGAGGCCGGTCGGCGGTTCGTGGAGGTCGGCCGGGTCGCGGAAGGCCGCCGCGACGGCGGCAGGGTCGATGGTCCCGTCGGGGCGCTCGGGGAGCTGGCGGACGCTCGCCCCGACGACGACGGCGTGGCCGGCGGCTTCGTCCATGACGAGGTGGGCGGTCGCCCCGGCGATGGTCTCCTGGCCACGGGCCAGGTGGGCCATCTGGGCGACGAGGTTGCCCATCGTCCCGGAGGCGACGAAGAGGCCGGCCTCCTTGCCGAGGAGCTCGGCGGCCCGCTCTTCGAGGGCGATGACGGTCGGGTCGTCGCCGAAGACGTCGTCGCCGACCTCGGCCTCGGCCATCGCCCGGCGCATCTCGGGGGTCGGCTTCGTGACGGTGTCGGAGCGGAGATCGATGGGGAGCATCGGAGCGAGTATAGGAGCCTGTGCGGCTCGCCCTCTCGCCGCGGCCTGGTCGTCGTCCGCTCGAGCCCTCGGTCCTCAGGTCTCGGGCCCACCGTCCACGGTGCGTGTCGCGCCCGCCGCGCGCTGGGTCATCGACCGCTCCGGTCGCGCGCCACCGCGCCTCCTCCACGGGTGCCTTGTGCGGGTCCAGGCGCCGTGTGGGTGGCGGCCCGGCCTCGTCCCCGCCGCGGGCTGGCCGTCGTCCGGCCGCGCCGCGATCGCGCGATCGGACGATCAGCGATCCAGCGGCCGAATGCCATCGGCGGGGCGCCGGGGGCGAGATGCTTGTGCTGCAGAGGAAGCGCTCACCTATTCACCGCCCGAATGCCATCGGCGGGTGGGGTCGGCCTCGACGGTCAGCCATGCGTGGCAGGAATAGGAGACGAGCGCCGGCCGCCCGCCTCGGATCACCCATTCGCCCGGTGCATGCGTGGTAGGACCGATCGTGTCAGCCATTCATGGGGCGAGAGGCTGACACGAGACGAGCCCCCGACGCGCCGCCCTGGGCGTCCCGCCGAACGTGAGCGAGGCCGGCGTTGCCGTCTCCTGCGGCACCAGACCGCGCACCGCGGCCGATCCGATGCACCCCACGAATATCTGATCTTGCTCGCGCCTGGGTCGGGCCGTCGGGCCGTCGACGAAGCGGTAGCGCCCTCCGACCCGTGCTGCTGGCGGCCCGAGGCGCGGGCTGGTAGACTCTCCGACCGGCAGCGGACCCGTGGTGTAGCGGCCCAACATGCCAGCCTGTCACGCTGGAGATCGCCGGTTCGAATCCGGTCGGGTCCGCCAGCCGCGATCCTCCTCGCATTTCCCCGACGCCCCGTTCTCCCCCGCCCGAACGGGGCGTCCCCTCTTCTGGGGACCGGCTGGGGACTGGCCTCCCTCGTTGGCCGGCCGACACGCCGCGAAGGGCGCCGCCGAGCCCGCGCCGAGCCGTCGATCTCGGCGATCGTCCTCTGGGAGATCGCGAAGCTGGCGCAGCTCGGCCGGATCCAGCTCGATCTCGACGACCGGGACGTGCAACGAGTCCTTGGCGCCGTTCACCTCTGGCCCATCACCCTCGAGGTCGCGCGCGCCAGCACGCGCCTCGCCGTTCGGGGCGACCGAGTCGACGAGATCATCGTCGCGACGAGCCTCGTCCATCAGATCCCGCTCGTGACCCGAGACCGCCGCCTCCGGCAGTCGCGCCTCGTTCCGTTGGCCGGCTGACCCCACGTCCGGCGGGCTCGGCCAAGACCCGCCCCGAGGGCGGACGGCCGGCGGCCGTGCATTCCCGCTCAGCAGAAGGGAACCGCGTCCGCGGACCGCGCTCGACCGCGATCGTCGTCCGTGCGACAATCCGGACCCGTGCACGCGTTCCGGCGTCCGGCGGCTGCCGTCCTCGGCATCGTCGCCCTCGCCCTTACCGTCCAGCTCCTCGGGGGGAGCTTCGGAGGGACCTTCGGGCCGACCGTCGGCGGCGGCCCGAGCCCGACTTCGTCCGCACCCGCGATCGTCGTCGGCGGCGCGAGCCCGACCCCGACCGGCACCGCCTCGTCGACCCCGCGCCCCACACCGACCCCGACCCCGCCCACCCCATCGCCCTCCCCCAGCCCGCGCGAACCCGCCGTCGCGTCCGTCCCCATCGTCCCCGTGACGAGCTTCCGGAACCCCTGGTCGACGACCGACGCCGCCGAGCTCCGGGCCGTCCTCGCCGGGACGAGCCGCCGCTACGCCGCCCTCGAGCTCGTCGCCGACGAAGCCGACGCCGTCCTCGCCGCCCTCGACCTCGAACGACCGTCCGGGCGGACCCTCGTCCTCGCCCCGGATCCCGAGACCCTCGCCGCTGATCTCGCCGCCCACCGCGACCGGATCGCCCTCCTCCGCGCCGAGGCCGTGGGACCGTCGGTCCGGGCCCTCGCCTGGGGCAAGACGAGCCTCTTCGGCGTCGACCGCGTCCGGTCCCTCGCCGACTGGCCACTCACCGCCGACCTCCCGCCCGCCGCCGCCCCCTTCGACCCGGCCGCGACCTGGACCCTCGTCGCCGGCGGCGACATCCTCCTCGATCGGGGCGTGGCGAAGACCGTCAAGATCGACGGCCAGGGCGTCGACTTCCCCTTCGACGGCGGCGTTGCCGAGATCACCGGCCGGACCTGCTGCAGCGCCTTCGGCTGGAAGCTCCCCCGGACGAAACGGGTCGGCGGCGGGGGCGCCGTCCGCCACCTCCTGACGAACGCCGACCTCGCCCTCGCCAACTTCGAGAACCCGGCCCCCGACCGCTTTCGCTACCACACCTCGGGGACGGTCTTCAGCGCCGACCCGGCCCTCATCGAGGGCCTGGCAAACGCCGGCCTCGACTGGGTCTCCCTCGCCAACAACCACATCGGCGACGCCGGCCGGGCGGGCATCGTCCAGACCCGCCGCAACGTCGAGCGCTGGGGGATCGCCGTCTCCGGAGCCGGGGCGAACCGGGCCGAGGCTCACGCGCCGGCCTGGCTCGAGGCCGGCGGCCTGCGGATCGCCGTCTTCGGCTACGACACGATCGCCCCGTCCTACGCTGCGACGGCCGACCGACCCGGGTCGGCCCAGCTCACTGTCGCCGCGGCCCGGGCCGACATCGCCGCGGCGCGCAAGGCCGGGGCGGACCTCGTCGTCGTCTATCCCCACTGGGGGATCGAGTACCGGGCGACGCCCACGGCCGCCCAGCGTCGCCTCGCCCGTGCCCTCGTCGATGCGGGCGCGGACCTCGTCATCGGCAACCACGCCCACTGGGCGGCGGCGATGGAGGTCTACGAGGGACGACCGATCTGGTACGCCCTCGGCAACTTCGTCTTCGATCAGACCTGGAGCGAGCCGACCATGGAAGGGATCCTCCTCGAGCTGACCTTCTCCGGCCGCGAGCTCGTCCAGGCTCGCCTCCACCCCTTCGTCATCCTCGATCGAGCCCAGCCGAACTTCCTCGACCCGGCGGGCTCAGGAGCGGTCGTCCTCCGCCAGGTCTTCGACGGCTCGAAGGGGCTCCTGCCGTGGTAGGTCGCCGGCCGCCCGCCGCGGGCGCCACCCCGCCTCTTGAGCGGATCCTCGCCCCCTTCCGGGAGTTCTTCGGGGCCGAGGTCGCCGGCGGCATCGTCCTCCTCGCGGCGACCCTCGTCGCCCTCGGCTGGGCGAACTCGCCCTGGGCCGCCTCCTACGGCGCGCTCTGGCAGACGCCGCTGGCGGTCGGGACCGAGGCGGTGGGCCTCCGCAAGCCCCTCCAGCTGTGGATCAACGACGGCCTCATGGCGATCTTCTTCTTCGTCGTCGGGCTGGAGATCAAACGCGAGGTCCTCCATGGCGAGCTGGCCTCGCCTCGCCGGGCCCTCCTCCCCGTCCTCGCCGCCCTCGGCGGGGCGGTTTTCCCGGCCCTCATCTACCTCGCCTTCAACCTCGGGACCGACGCGGCTCGCGGTTGGGGGATCGCCATGGCCACCGACATCGCCTTCGCCCTCGGGCTCCTCGCGATCCTGGGCTCGCGCGTCCCGACGGCCTTGAAGGTCTTCGTGACCGCGCTGGCGATCGTCGACGACATCCTCGCCGTCCTCGTCATCGGTCTCTTCTACACGGCCAATCTCGACCTGCGCTGGCTCGCCGTCGCGGCGGCCGCCCTCGGCCTCCTCGGGCTCGCCAATCGGCTCGGCGTCGCCCGTCTCGACGTCTACGCCGTCCTCGCCGTCGGGCTCTGGCTCGCCGTCCTCCAGTCCGGGATCCACGCGACCCTGGCCGGGGTGATGGCGGCGATGACGATCCCCGCCCGGGCGCGACGGACGCCCGACGAGGCGCTCGCCACCGTCGCCGCCGTCCTGCCCCGACCCGGCTCGGACGCGGCCGCTCCGGCGCCGGCCGGCGACCCCGACCCCGAGGAAGCGCTTCGACGCGTGCGGGCCGCCGCCGAGGCCGCCGACGCGCCCCTCGAGCGACTCGAGCACACCCTCCATCCCTGGACGGCCTTCGCCATCGTCCCCCTCTTCGCCCTGGCGAATGCCGGCGTGACCATCGGCGACCATCTGGCGGCGACGGTCGCCAGCCCGGTCGCCTACGGGATCGTCGCCGGCCTCGTCGTCGGCAAGCAGGTCGGCATCCTCGGCGCGACCTGGCTCGCCGTCCGGAGCGGTCTCGCGAGCCTCCCGAGCGGGGTGAGCTGGCTCCACGTCTGGGGTGGGAGCTGGGCGGCCGGCATCGGCTTCACGATGTCGCTCTTCATCGCCGAGCTCGCCTTCCCGGGTCAGGTCCGCCTCGAGGTCGCCAAGCTCGGGATCCTCGCCGCCTCGGTCACGGCGGCGACTGGCGGCGCCGTCGTCCTCGGCCTGGCCGGCCGGCGACGGAGGGCCGGCGGCCCGTCGTAGGCGCGGGCGGCGCGCGGCGCGGCCGCGGGAGGCGCGCAGCGCGACCCCCGGATGGGTCTTCAGCCGAGACCGGCGAAGAGGTCGTCCTCTGTTGGTGCGGTCGCGATCCGAGACGCCCGGAGGACGAAGGCCTCGTACGGCCAGGCCTCCCGCCAGCCGTCGAGGCCGAACACGAAGAACGGGTTGTCGGGGCCGATCTGGGTCACGTGCCGCTGGAGGGCGCGGTACTTGCGCTCGAGGACGGCCCGGATGTCGACCCGGGTCGTGATCCGCTCGTCGGGGACGAGGGTCCGGGCGACGAAGGCCTCGTGCTCGGCGAGCTGCTCCGGCGTCGCGTCCTCGGGCGGCAGCCACCAGGGGCGGATCCCGCGCTCGGCGAGCCGCTCGACCATGATCTCGCGGACCGAGGCCGGGATCGCCTGCTCGTAGAGCTTCGCCGGGGCCCACGGGGCGAGGCCGCCGTCCGCCTCCGCCGGCCCGCTCCCCCCGTGCTCGGGGGCGAGCTGTTCGGGGTACCAGGCGGGGTCGCCGGCTCGCTCGAAGGCGAGGACGGCGACCTCGTGGGTCCGGATGTGGTCCGGGTGACCGTAGCCGCCGAAGGCGTCGTAGGTCGTCATGACGTCGGGCCGGTAGCGTCGGACGAGCCAGACGAGGCGCCGGGCGGCCTCGTCGAGGTTCGCCTGCCAGAAGCAGCGCGGATCGAGGTTCGCCGGCCGGCCCATCATGTCCGAGTCCCGGTAGCCGAGGTTCTCCCACTCGGTGACGCCGAGCTCGGTCAGGGCGTCCTCGAGCTCGCCCATCCGGATCTCGCCGAGCCGGCGGCGGTTCGACGGGGTGTCGAGCTCGGGGAGGACGATCTCGCCGAGCTCGCCCCGGGTGCAGGTCACGAGGACGACCCGGTGGCCGTCGGCGACGGCCTTCGCCATGACCCCGCCGGTGCCGATGGTCTCGTCGTCGGGGTGGGCGTGGACGGGCATGAGGGTGAACGTTCGAGGTGCCATTCGAGCGATCGTACCCCGTTCGGCCGAGACGCTCGTCCGTGATCGAGGTCACGGACGAAGGTGCCGGGTTCGGGCACGATGGCGAGCGATGGACCGCCCCATTGCCGAACGGACCCCCGTCGCCCCGGGCCCGTGACCGAGTTCGCAGCCGTCTTCTTCGCCGGGCTCGCGAGCGCCGGTTCGCCGTGTCTCCTGCCGCTCTACCCGGGCTTCCTCGCCTACCTCGCCGCAAACGGCGGGGCGCTTCCGGGGCGGGTCGGGAGCGGCCTCCTCGGCCTCCTCGTCCTGGCCGGGGTCCTGACGACGATGGTCGCCCTCGGTACGGCCTTCGTCGCCCTGACCCTGCCCGTGGGCCGGGTGGCGACCGGTTTCCGCCCCGTCGTGGACGGCGTCCTCGTCCTTCTCGGCCTCCTCCTCCTCGTGGGACGGAACCCCTTCCAGCGGCTCGGCAGCGTCGGCGTCGCCGTCCGGGGCGGCCCCTTTGCGCGGGCCTACCTCTACGGGCTCGTCCTCGGTCCCCTCGCCCTGCCCTGCGCCGGGCCCTTCTTCGCCGCCCTCGTCGCCGTAGCGACGAGCGTCGGCGATCTCGCCCTCCGCCTGGCGACCTTCGTCGTCTTCGGGCTCGGCTTCGGACTCCCGCTCCTGGCCCTCTCGCTCCTGACGGCGAGCCGGCAGCGGGCGGTCGTCCGCTTCGTCCTCGAGCGACGCCGGGCGGTCGAGGTGGCGGCCGGGGTGCTCCTCCTCGTCGTCGGCCTCGCCGACCTGGTCGAGAACTGGCCGGCGATCCGGATCGCCCTCGGCGTCTGACCCGGCGGCTCGGCGCGGCGTCCCGCCGCGGTGCTCGGACTGGCTACGATGGGGCGCGATGCCGTCCCAGCCCCCGCCCACAGCAGAACCTGGCCAGACCGACTCGCCCGGCCCCCTGACCGGGATCCTCGTCGCCGACTGCTCGACGGTCCTGGCCGGCCCCTTCTGCACGATGCTCCTCGCCGACCTCGGCGCCGACGTCGTCAAGGTCGAGCCGCCCGAGGGGGACGCCACCCGGGGTTGGGGACCGCCCTGGGTGGGGGACGAAGGAGCCGGGACCCGGACCGCCGCCTACTACCTCGCCGTCAACCGGAACAAGCGCTCGATCCGCCTCGACCTCAAGCGGCCGGCCGGCGCGGAGGTCCTCCGGCGGCTCCTCGCCCGGGCCGACGTCCTCGTCGAGAACTTCCGGCCCGGCGGGCTCGCCCGGCTCGGCTTCGACGAGCCGACGCTGGCGGCGCTCAACCCGCGCCTCGTCCACCTCGCCATCTCCGGTTTCGGCCCGGTCGGCCCCGACGCCGATCGCCCGGGCTACGACTTCGTCATCCAGGCCGTGGCCGGGCTCATGTCGATCACCGGCTTCCCCGACGAGGAGGGCGGGCGGCCGACGAAGGTCGGCGTCGCCGTCTCGGACGTCGTGACCGGGCTCTTCGGGGCGGTGGCGGCCCTGGCCGCCCTGGCGGCCCGCGATCGCCCAGGTGGGCCGGCGGCCGGGTTCGGCCAGCGGATCGACGTCTCGCTCTTCGCCTCGACCCTCGCCCTCCTCGTCAATCAGGCCCAGAACGCCTTCGTGACCGGTCGCTCGCCGGGCCGGCGGGGCAACGCCCACCCGAACATCGTCCCCTACGAGTCCTTCGCCACCCAGGATGGGGAGATCGCCCTCGCCGTCGGCTCGGAACGGCAGTGGCGGCGCTTCTGCGAGGCCATCGAACGGCCGGACCTCGCCGCCGACCCCCGCTTTCGGACGAACGGCGACCGGGTCCGCAACCGGGAGCTCCTGCGGCCGATCCTGGCCGGGATCCTGGCCGGCTCGACCACGGCCGAGTGGCTGGCGCGCCTCGACGCGGCCGAGGTGCCGGTCGGGCCGATCAACGACGTCCTCGCCGCCTTCGACTCGGCGCAGGCTCGCGCCCTCGGCCAGAGGGTCGAACTCCGCCACCCCGAGCTCGGCCGGGTCGACCAGGTGGCGCCGCCCTTCGAGCTCGCCCGGACGCCGGCCTCGATCCGCCGCCCGCCGCCGCTCCTCGGGGAGGACAGCGACGAGATCCTGGGCGAGCTCGGCTACGACCCGGCCGAGATCGCCGCCCTCCGAGTTGAAGGCGTCGTCTAGGTCGGGAGTGCTGCGTTTGCCGACCAGCTCGACATCCCCGGCGCTGTCGGTTCGGGACGTAAGCTCAGAGGCTGTGAACGAACCGCGCCAGGGTCGTCCGCTGGCAACCGCTCGCCGGCTGGACGGCTGCTTCCCTCGATGACCGGTCCAGCCGTCCGCC
>Ga0272446_1006127_pt1 | contig 12755 bp, 12 predicted proteins | sample YNPCB0061_FD_194587 | JGI IMG/M metagenome (GOLD analysis project Ga0272446, IMG submission 194587) | Hot spring microbial mat communities from Yellowstone National Park, WY, United States - YNP-CB-006-1 | ecosystem: Environmental > Aquatic > Thermal springs > Hot (42-90C) > Sediment | place... | reverse complement strand
TTCACGATGTCGACGGCGACGGCAAAGAAGAAGTCGTCATGGTGAAGGATTTTAAAATCCAGATCCTCGACGGCAAAACCGGCAAGGTTAAAAAGTGGGCCTGGATGCCGGAAGCGCCCAAGGACAACAAGGAGCGCCCGTACGAGCTGGAAGTGGGCGACTCGATCTATTTCGCCGACTTCAGCGGAACCGGGCGCCGCCAGGACATTTTGATCAAAGACCGCTACCGGACCTTCTGGGTCTACGACAACCAGCTCAACCTCAAATGGTGGAGCCAGGTGAATACAGGACACTACCCGTTCTCGCTGGACGTGGACGGGGACAAACGCGAGGAGCTCTTTATCGGCTACTCCATGTTCACTCCCGGTGGAAAGAAGCTCTGGACCCTTGACGGGCAATTGACGGATCATTCCGACGGAATTGTAGCGGGCAATTTCAGCGGGGACCCGCACCGGGAGCCGCGCGTGTACATGTGGGCCAGTGACGAAGGCTTCCTCATGGCGGACCTGAAAGGCAACATCCTGGTGCGCCAGCGCGTGGGTCACACGCAGAGCCCGAGCATCGCCAAATACCGGCCCGACCTGCCCGGCTTGCAGCTCATGACCGTCAATTTCTGGCGCAATCCGGGCATTGTGACCCTTTTTGACGCCGACGGAAAGATCTTGGCCCAAGGCGAGCCCATTCATTCGGGCAGTCCCATGCTGCCGGTCAACTGGCGCGGCGACGGGCAAGAATTCGTCTTGCTTTCGCCCAACGTGAAGGAGGGCGGGCTGATGGACGGACGCCTGCGCCGGGTGGTGATGTTTCCCGACGACGGCCACCCGGATTTGGCGTGCAACGCTTTGAATCTGACCGGCGATGAGCGCGATGAGATCGTTGTCTGGGACGCCAGCCGCGTATGGATCTACACTCAGGACCGTCCTTTCACTGGGAAGAAAATCTACGCGCCGGAGCGCAACCCCGACTACAACGAGTCCAATTACCGCGTGAACATCTCGCTGCCCCGCTGGAAACAGCGTTAGGCCACGGTTGGGCGGAACCGCCTTTTATACTGGTTTTGTATGCCTTATCAAATCGTGGTCTGCGGCAGTATTGTGCCCGACCCCTTACAGACTCTGGAACCGGTGAGCACCGCCGCCGGTCCGGGATTGAAAAACGAACTGATGTTGCCGGCGGTGCTGGATCCCTGGGCGGCTCACGCGCTTTACGAAGCGGCCAATCTGGCTCAAAAAACCCCGGGCAGCAAGGTTTGGCTGGTGAGTCTCGGGCCGAAGGCCAAGCTCCAGCAGGTGATGATGAGCGTGGCCCAAAAGGTTCCTTTTGAATTGATCGCTTTAGACGGACCGGCGGGAGGTTTCGTAGACGCTTACGAAACCGCGGCGGCGCTGGCTGCCGCCATCCAGGCCATTCCCGGTTTGGACCGTTCGCAGTTAATGGTGTTTGGAGGGTGGGAGTCGGCCTCGCGAGCCGCGGGCGCAACGATGCAGGTGGTGGGAGAGATCTTGGGCATTACCGAGCAGTTTCAGGGCGTGGACGAGTTGAGCGTCGGCGCGGGAGGCGAGTTGCGCATTCTGGAAAGGATCGAGGGCGGTAAGCACCAGGTGTCGGTGTGTTCGGGACCTCCGGTGGTGCTCGGCTGGGCGACCGGCAACCTGCCCGAGCCTCGCAACAATCCGCAGATCGGAATGGCGAATATGCGCACGGTGATGCCGGCGCTCCAGAAGGCCAAGCCGGTTGCGGTGGGCGCCGCGGGTGTGAATTACCTGAGCGTCACCCTGCCCAAGCAGCAGCGCGAAACCAAAGTGATTAAGGACTGGAGCGCGGATGAGATCGCGCGCGACATCGTCGCCTGGATGGAGGAGTAACCGGCCATGGAAAACATCCTTTTTCTCGCACATTCGGAAACGGACGGCGCTTTGGCCAAAGCCGCCTTGGAAGCCCTGACGGCGGCTAAGTCGCTGGGGGGCGCGCTCACGGCGGGCGTGGTGGGCTCGGTGGCGCTACCCGTGGCCGAAAGGACCTTGGCGGTGTGCGGACCGGAATTCAGCGCGCCCCGCTACGCCTCCGATGCCGCCGCCGCTGAGCTTTTGATTCGGACTTCCGGCGCATCCTTGGTCATCGCAGCATGCACCTCGCGCTGGGTGCGCGTTCTGCCGGGCGTGGCGCACCGGCTGGGAGGACGCGCCGACACCCACGTCACGCAGATCAAGCCGGCGGATGGCAAAATCGCCATCCGGCGCTGGTTTTACCGGCAGCGCATGGAAGCGGAACTGGAGCGGTCGCAGCGCCCCTGGATCATCCTGGTGGAACCGGGCTGCTACGAGCCGTTCGCCGGCTCTCTGAATGGCGCAATGGAACCGTTGACCCCGCCGGCTGTCGAGGCGCGCACCCGCGTCGAAGGCGTGCAGGCGCCCAGGGCGGATGAGCAGACCATCCGTCCCGACGCCAAGCTCCTGTTTGTCGCCGGCGCTGGCTGGACCAAGAAACAGCGCGATGGAAAAGAGCACATCGAAGAAGCCGAGAAGCTCATTCTGGGTTTTCTCAACGCCGCCCAAGCCTCGCTCGGCTCGAGCAAATCGCTGGTGGATCTCAGCGGCGAGGGGCAGAAAGTGCTGCGCTTCCTCACCCACCTGAACCAAGTGGGACAGACAGGCGCCACCCCGCGGCATCCTAAGGGCTTGGCGACTTGCTGTCACGGCGAAGAGCCGCACGTGGTGGGCTGGCGGTTCATCCGCGAGCGCAGGGCGGTCAACCTGGATCCCAACTGCGGTTGGGCGCGCGGCAAAGCCGACGTGGTTTATGTCGCCGACGCCTTCGAAGTTATGGCCAAGGTGAACGAATTACTCAAAGCAGAATCCTCTCAAAGGGCATAGCCAGAAGAGAGTCCTGGAAAGTCCGTCAAGAATTTAATTCTGACTGTGCCCTTCAGAATCGCTTCAGGGTGAACAGGATCGAGGATCCCCGCCCTCAACCGGCAGAGGGCTTCCGATCCCGGACGTGCCGGCGCGTTCGGGCTCGGTCAACGCCTCACGTACTTTCGAAAGAGGGAAGACTTCCGCGATCACGCTGAGACGGATGGAATCGGCGATCCGGCGCTCGGCAGGCAGGGATGTGATGTAACGGGCCATTTCTGAGAGCCTCCCGCCCCGAGCGGAGTGGCGGATAAATGGTATCAAGGGAACTGCGTTGGGGCTAATCTTCCTTTTTCCCCTTCACCATGGGCACGAAGCGCACGCCGTAGACCGAGCGCCGGGTGACTTTGCCGTTTTTGTCTTTGTCGACGACGTACAACTCTTGTTCCCAGACGCCGGCTCCGGCAGGGGCGACCATTTTCCCGCCGTTCGCCAATTGGTCGATGAGCGATTGCGGAATCTGAGGCGGCGCCGCCGTGAGGATGATCCGGTCAAAGGGCGCTTTCTCGGGCCAACCGAGATAGCCGTCGCCCACCCGCACAAAGATATTTTGGTAGCCGAGTTTCTTGAGAAGAGCTTCGGCCGAAGCGGCAAGCTCCGGGATGATTTCGATGGTGTAAACCTCTTTGACCAGGGGCGACAGGATGGCGGCTTGGTATCCGCTGCCCGTGCCGATTTCGAGCACCCGGTGGGAAGGTTTCGGATCCAGCAACTCGGTCATCGAGGCGACGATGTACGGCTGTGAAATGGTTTGGCCGTAACCGATGGGAAGCGGGCCATCGGCGTACGCCTGGGTGCGGACCGGCTCCGGCACGAACAGGTGACGTGGAGTGGTGCGCATGGCTTTCAGAACGCCGGGGTGCCTGACTCCGCGGCTCTCAATCTGCTGCCGCACCATGCGTTCCCGTTCGCTCTCCCAACGGTCGGCAGCCGCGCCAGATAGGGTCGCCATAAGCAACAAAGGGATAGCCAGCATTGTAACGATCCCGAAACGATGATACGCCAATTGACCACCCGTGCGGAGGGCCGGTTCAGTTAAGCTGGTGGTTTGACGGCGACCATTCTCTCGAAACTGCTCATCGGAATCACCTGCATTCTGCTGGTCACGCTGGGCGCAGTGGACTTGCTGGTGACGCGCATTATCGAGTCGAATTACCTTGAAACCCGGGCCAATGAATTGCTGGCCAAATGCCGGGTTTTGGCCTTGGCTGCGCCTGAGCAACGGCCGAATTTGGCGCGCGCCGTGGGCAGCCGCCTGACCGTTGTCGACGCCAGCGGGCGGGTATTGACGGAAACCGATGCCCCTGTGGAGAGCATGGAGAACCACCGGGAGCGGCCCGAGATGCGGGAAGCGCTGGCTGGGGGTGAGGGAGTGAGCCGGCGAATCAGCCCCACCACTGGCGTCGAATACCTGTATGTGGCAATTCCCCACCAGGGCGGCGCACTCCGGCTGGCGGTCCCGCTGGCGGAGCTCAAAGCCCGTGTGGCCTCCATCCGGCGCCGCATCCTGTCGGCCACGGCGCTGGCGTTTCTTCCGGCCATGCTGGTGGCGGGCATCTTTGCTCGCGTGGTCTCGTCGCGCCTGGGCAAGATTATCGACTACTCCCGCCGGCTGGCCGCCGGCGAATTCGAAGTGCGGCTGGACGCCCGCGGCCGGGGCGAGCTGAGCATCCTGTCCAGCCGGCTCAACGAGACCGCCTCCAAGCTGCAAAAAATGTTCGAAACCCTCGAGCGCGAACACGCGGAACTGGAAAAGCTGGAGCGGATCCGGAAAGATTTCGTCATCAATGTTTCGCACGAACTCCGCACCCCGCTGGCCTCCATCCAGGGTTACACCGAAACTTTGCTGGACGGCGCACTGCAAGACCCCGAACATAACGTTCGCTTCTTGACTATCATCCGCCAGAATGCCGAACGGCTCGGCCGGTTGATCGCCGACCTGATGACCATCTCGCGGCTGGAGCTCAAGACGCAGAAATTCCAATTCGCATCTTACCGGGTCAACGCCCTGCTGGCCGAAGCCGTGGATTCCATGATGCCGGTGGCGGCCAAGAAAGAGATCTCGATCAGCCTGGATCGCACGGACGAGGACATCGAGGTGTTCTGCGATTCGGAAGCCGTGCAGCAGGTGCTCATCAACCTGTTGGACAACGCCGTCAAGTACACGCCTGAGGGCGGCGCCATCACGGTGGGCGCAAGGCAGACGCACCCGGATTTCGTGGAAATCTTCGTCCGCGACACCGGCATCGGAATTCCGGCCGAGGACCTGCCGCGGCTGTTTGAGCGCTTTTATCGCGTCGATAAAGCGCGCTCGCGCGAGCTGGGAGGCACCGGCCTTGGCCTGGCCATTGTCAAGCACTTGGTGCGCGCACAGGGCGGAACGGTGCGGGTCGAGAGCCGCCTCAACGAAGGCTCCGTGTTCACCTTCACGCTGCCGGTGCACGATCTGGGGTTGAGCGAACAAGCCGACGTGCGCGGCGAACTGACGGTGGGCTAGCGAGCCTGCCGCCATCCCGAGTGTGGCGCACCATGGCCCCGCACGAAGAACCGGCGCCGGTCAAGGTTTCCCGGTTCTGATAGAGTAACGTGCATGGCCAAAGCCGCAGGTAAAGTGGTCAAAGATCCTTACGAGTTCGACCGGGAAGATGAGCGGACGCCTCCGGCGAGCCTATGGCAGGCGCTGCGGCGCATTGGGCCGGGTCTCATCTTGTCCGCCTCGATTGTCGGCTCCGGAGAGCTGATCGCCACCACCACGCTGGGGGCGGAGGTCGGCTATGTGGCTCTTTGGATCATTCTGCTGAGCTGCTTTTTGAAACCCGCCGTACAAGCCGAATTGGGCCGCTATGTGATTGCGACGGGCCAAACCGGGCTGGCCGCGTTTAACCAGGTTCCCGGACCCAGGCTCAAAGTCGGCTGGGTGGTCTGGGGCTGGGTGATCATGACCGCGATGACGCGGTTTCAGATCGGCGCCATGTTCGGCGGCGTGGCTCAGGTGCTGAACCAGCTCATGCCGGAGGTTTCCGTGAGCCTATGGGTGCTCATCCTGGTGGCGATCACGCTGGCCTTGCTTTTGGGAGGTGGTTACGAGCGCGTCGAAAAACTGGCCACACTGAAGGTGTGCCTGTTCACCATGCTCACGTTCCTGTGCGCCATGCTGCTGTTGCGGCGTCCCGAATATTTCTCCTGGAAAGAGCTGGGAGAGGGCCTGTTGTTCCGCCTCCCGCCGAACAACGGTCTGGCTACGGCCGTGGCGGTATTCGGCATCACAGGCGTGGGCGCATCCGAGTTGTTCATGTACCCGTACTGGTGCGTCGAGAAAGGTTATGCCCGCTACGCAGGCAAAAACGATGGGACTGCGGCGTGGCGCAGCCGGGCAATGGGCTGGATCCGCGTAATGCACACCGACATTGTGGCGTCCATGGTCATCTACACCGTTGCCACCATCGCGTTCTACATTCTCGGCGCCGGCATCCTGCACGGCATGGGCCTAGTTCCAGCCGCCAACGACATGATTCCGGTCCTTTCGCGCATGTACACCGAAACCCTGGGACCGTGGGCGCTGTGGCTATTTTACGCGGGGGCCATCGCTACCCTGTATGGCACGATTTTCGCCGCCACCGCAGCCGACTCGCGGGTGCTGGCCGACCTGATGCGGCTTGCCGGCGTCTACCCGGCAGGCGACTATCCCACCCGGGTGAAGTGGCGGAACCGCTTCGTGGTGCTGCTCGTGGTGCTCGGGGCAGCGCTTTTCTTCGGGTTCCGTTCGCCGGTTTTAATGGTTAAGGCGGGAGGGGTGGCGCAGGCGCTGATGCTGCCGGTGATCGCCATCAGCGCCCTGTATCTGCGTTATCGCAGGCTGCCCAAAGAAGTCTTGCCGAAACAATGGATTACGGTGGCATTATGGGTGGCGAGCCTGTCGATCCTTTTCATGATTCTTTTGTACGGTTTTATGGCTCTTCGTTAAAGTTACTGTAACTTTTCCTAGTACTGGTACGTCCATTGGGGCAGAGAAGTCGGACGAATTCGTCACACTTCCTCACTTGGTAGTGCGATCCCTCCAGTCCGCTCAGGACGTTTGGTCGTACTCGCGCCGGTGGGCATCTTCCTCCGAGTGCCCACCGGCCTTTTTACTTCAAGTAGAAGTAGAGGATATCCGGCCTAACCCTATGTTCTACCTCAGCGCAAAACCCACATTCCGTGTGGTAGCCGGGATACGCAGCCCGGACGAGTTCCGGAATGCGCCGGGGGTGGTCAGGGGCATGGTAAGCCGATATGGACAGCTTCGGACGAAAGCGGGCGATGGTCTGGCGAGCACCCTCCAGAGCCTTAAGTTCAGCTCCTTCGATGTCCATCTTGATGAAATCCACGCGTTCCAACATGAGTTCGGCTACCAGTAGATCAATCGTGGTCAGTGGAACTTTCGCAATCTTCTGGCTCCCGGGGCGTTCAATGAGGAAACTGTCGGCGGCTGAGTTCTCCGGATCGACGTTCATCTCGAGGAAGTCCTCACGGTCCCAAACGCCCTTCGGATACACCCTCACTCGACCGGCAGCTTCTTCTACGGCGAAGTTCCGGCGAAGACACTCGACATTCTCAGGAGCGGGTTCGATCGCCACGACCAAACGGGCGCCCCGGCGCAAGCACTCTCTGGTAAAAACCCCAACGTTTGCGCCGCAATCAAGCACGATATCCCCCGGCCCGACGGTATTGGTAGCGGTAAAGTAAATGCCCCTTTCCTGTTCGGCCAAGTTAAAGGGCAGCACCCACTGGTTGCCTTTGGGGATCCAAAATTGGCCCTTCGGGGTATCCCACAGTTCGAAGCCCCGTTCGTCTTTTTGAATCAATCGGCTAGCGCTGAGGATGCGGTCCTTGACGGCAGTCTGGTCCCGTTCGTTGCGCGCCGCGCGAATGGCTTCCCGCCAAGGGCACTCCGGACTGCGGCCGAGCAACACCAAGACAGTGAGGCGCGCCGGGGCGTAATACCAAGCCAGCACCCCCAGGGCTCCCGCCACCAAAACCGAAATCCCCAGACGTTTCAATAACATGAATGCAGTATAGCAACTCCGGCGGCGGTTAAGCCTTGGTCACTTCGTCAAACCGGATGAACGGGTTGGCCTATTGTATCGCGGCGGGCGCTGGGTTCAGGAGACGGAGAGGCTGTCCGGCTCATCCCGGTAGACGTACCAGCGGGGGGCTGTGCCGTCCTGCTCGACGCGAATGTAGCAGTTCCGGTCCGCAGCTTCGCAAACCACAAGAGCGGCCTTCTCACCGAAGCGGACCCGCCGGGCTTCTACATACACCGCCGGCGGTTCAGGAATGCGTTCTACCAAATCCCAGTTGTTGGTCAAGTCTCACTCCCTGTACAACCCATCGGGCGTTTCGCGTACTCTATCGGCAGGGACAGAGTGAGAGTTTAGGACCGTACGGCAAAAGTCCCGTTATCACCGGAAGTAGTACACAAGAGGGAAAATGGCGTTTTCGTGCCTGGAACAAGGGCCGCACTCTTTCTTGTAACCGGACCAGAGAGAAGAGACGATTCTGGGGACGGTATCGCGGTCCGAAGGGGTGTGGTAGACCGAGACGGCCAGGCGAGGGCGGAAGCGCTCGATGGTGCGGCGCGCACCCCCCAGAGCCCGGGGTTCGGCGCCTTCGATGTCCATTTTGATATAGTCCACACGGTCCAGTTGGAGCTCTTCGACGATGCGGTCGATGGTGGTGAGCGGGAGCTTGCCGGACTCCAGCAGCCCTTCGCGTTGGACGACGAAGGTATTGGCGGCCGAATTCTTGGGATCCACGCGGAAAGTCAGCCACTCCTCTTTGTCCCAGACGCCTTTGGGGTACACGATCACACGGCCGGCCTTGATGTCGTGCTTCAAATTGCGGCGCAGACATTCCAAGTTGTCGGGCGAGGGCTCGATGGCGATGACCAGTTTGGCCCCCGCGGCGAGCGCCACGCGCGTGTAGACGCCGACGTTAGCGCCGCAGTCAAGCACGACATCCCCGCGCTGCACGCTGCGGTCGCCCGTGCCATAGATCTGGGTTTCCTGTTCAGCTAAGTCCCAGTGGAGGACGAAATCGCTGGAAGCTGGAATCCAATAAGCGCCATGGGGCGTTTCCCATAGGTGAAAACCTGCCGGATCGCGCTCAACCAAGCGGCTTTCGCGCACCAGCCGGTCCTTGATCTGCGTTTTTCGGAGATCCTCGGCGCCGGCCTTTACAGCCTGAAAGAAGTCACAGCCACGAGCGCGGCCGGCCAGCGCCAGCGCCGCCGGAACCGTCCAACGCTGAAACAACCAGAAGAGGACGACGACAATGAGGGCAGGAACCAAAAAGCGGACGAATCGAGCCACAAGTCTGACTATAGCATCCGCGCGGAGCTACCTTGTTTGCAGCGTCCTTTCGGCGAAATACATCTTGAGGGCGTCGTCAACGGGCGGCATCGGCGGAAGGCCTAGCCTTTCCATTTTGCGGTTGCTGAGGGCCGTGTACTTGGGACGGCGGGCGGCCGCGCGGTATTCGCGCTCGCTGACGGCCTGAAGAGCCGGCCGCTTGATGCCCGCCACGGCGAAGATGCGCTTGGCGAAATCGAACCAAGAGATGGGCGCGCCGCCGCCGATGTGGAACAACCCGGCTGCTCTTCTTTCCACCAGATCCGCCGTGCGCGCGGCAAGCAGCGGGGCAAATGTGGGACTGCCAACAAAGTCCTCCACCAGGCGGATGGTCTTTTTTTCGGCGGCCATGCGGAGCATCAGTTCGACGAAATTTCCGCGGTTATTCTTAAGGCCGCCGGGCCCATAAACGCCCGAGGTGCGGATGATGAGGACGTCGTCCAGGTAAGCGCGCGCGAACGCCTCGCCTGCCAATTTGGACACTCCGTAAGCGCAGAGCGGATGGGGCGGGTCTTCCTCCACGTACGGGAGGGAGGTCTCACCGTCGAAAACGTAATCGGTGGAGAACTGGACCAGCCGGGCGCCGCTTTGCCGGCACGCCAGCGCCAGATTCCTGACCCCCAACCCGTTGACCATGAACGCATTCAACGGCTCGGCTTCGGCCAAGTCCACTTGGTTGTACGCAGCGGCGTTCAGCACCACGGCGGGTTCCAGAGCGGCGATCGCCTGCTCGGTCTTGAATTCATCCGTGATATCCACCGTGGAGCGGTCCAAACCGGCTACCGGATAGCCGCGCGCTGAGAATTCTCGCACCAGTTCGACGCCGAGCTGCCCCGCGCTTCCCACCACTACAATTCGCTGCGCCATCAAACCGCCAGCATAGCGCACCATAGGGCCGCCCAGCGGCCCCGGATGAGCTGCCTTTGCGAGAATGTAGGAATGCTGAAAGCCCGGATCCTGATCCTGGTTCTGTGGGCTGCCTCCGCTTGGGCTCAGCGCGGGCTGCCGGCAGACTTTGATGCCTACGTCCGGCGCGCCATGTCCGAATTCGATGTGCCTGGACTGTCGGTGGCGGTGGTGAAAGACCAGGCGGTGGTCCTGACCAAGGGCTACGGACTGCGCAGTGCGGGCAAGTCGGGGGCGGTGGACGCCGACACGGTATTCGGCATTGCGTCGCTGTCCAAAGCGTTTACCGCAGCGGCGCTGGCCATGCTGGTGGATGAAGGAAAGCTGAGCTGGGACGACCCGGTGGTGAAACATCTGCCCTGGTTCCAACTGTGGGATCCGTGGGTGACGCGCGAGATCACGGTGCGCGATCTGCTTTGCCACCGCAGCGGGTTGCCGGCTTACGGCGGCGACATGCTCAGCTTCTTTTCTCCGCTGCCGCGCGAAGAGATCGTGCGGCGCTTGCGCTGGTTGAAGCCGGAGTCCAGCTTTCGCAGCCGTTATGCGTACCAAAACAACATGTACCTCACCGCCGGGGAGCTGCTACGCGCGGTGTCCGGCAAGAGCTGGGATCAATTGGTGGCCGAACGGATTTTTCAGCCGCTGGGAATGAAGCGAAGTTCGACCTCGATTCGCCAGTTCCCCGCAGACGGGAACGTGGCCATGCCGCACGCCAAAATCGGCGCCGGGCAACGGCTGATTGAATGGCCCAACTGGGACTCCACCGGTGCGGCGGGGGCCATCAATTCCACGGCTCGTGACATGGCCGCTTGGGCGCTGCTGCAATTGGGCGGCGGAGAATATGGCGGCCGCCGCCTGTTCAGCGCCGCCTCCAGCCGCCAGATGTGGACGCCGCACACCATCACGCCGGCGCCCCGGCCGCCTGAGGGCTCCAAACTTCCCCGCCCTAACTTCACCGCGTACGGGCTGGGCTGGGCGCTGTTCGACTATCATGGCCGCAAGGTGGCCACACACAGCGGCGGGCTCACCGGAATGACCTGCCGCCTGCTGCTTGTCCCGGACGAGCGCCTGGGGGTTCTGGTGCTGACCAACGCCGAGAATCCTGTGCACTACGCACTGATTTACCGCGTCGTGGATGCCTACCTGGGCCTGCCGGAAACCGACTGGATCGCCGAGTACCGGAGCGCGCAGCGGAAGGCTCCGCAGAAACGTTTCCCGGCGCGCGTGGAAGGCACGCGGCCGTCGCTGCCGCCGGAAGCCTACGCGGGGCGCTATCACAACCCCATGCTGGGCGAGGTCGAAATCGAACGACTGCCGCAAGGGTGGCGCTTTCGGCTGAAGGAACTGGGCCCGGAAGCGGAAGCCTCCATGGAGCATTGGAACTACGAGACCTTCCGCTTAAGGTGGAAGGACCCTACTTGGCCGCAGACCAATCTCGTCTTCCGTTTGAATTCGAAGGGCGGAGTGGAGGGCGCAAGGATGGAAGTCGCCGAACCGGCCGACCCAAGCTTCGATTTTCAGAATTACCCCTTGGAGCGCGTACATGCAAAGCCATGAAAACCAGTGGATCGATATTTCCGTGCTAATCCGGCACGGCATGCCGTTGTGGCCGGGCGATCCGGACATCGGGCTGGAGACCGCCGAGAAGACCGTCTATCGCGTGACTTCGTTGCGCATCAGCGCCCACACTGGTACGCACTGCGACGCGCCCCGGCATTTCTTCGCCTCCGGGGCTTCCATTGATGCGTTTCCGCCCGAGGCGGGCATTGGGACGGCGCGGGTGATTCAGACCGATGGTCCGGTGACGGAAGCCGCGCTGGGGCAGATGGGCGAGCGGCTGCTCTTCAAAGGCGCGCCGTACATCGAGCCGGCTGCCGCCCGCGCGATCGCCGCCGCGGGAGTGCGGCTGGTGGGCATCGACTCGCTGTCGGTGGACCCGGTGGAAAGCACGGAGTACGCCGCGCACAAGATTCTGCTTGGCTCCGGCGTCTGGATCGTGGAATTGCTCGACCTGAGCGCGGCCATGCCCGGCCGCTACGAACTCATTTGCCTGCCGTTGAAAATCTTCGGGTCCGACGGCGCCCCGGCGCGGGCATTCCTGCGCCGGCTTGCGGAATAATGGAAGGTCATGCAAACAGGTCCTTTCGCGGGAAAGAGCGTGTTGGTAACCGGAGCGTCGCGCGGCATTGGCGCAGCCACGGCTCTGGCCTTCGCGCGTCAGGGCGCCCGCCGGGTGGTGATTCATTACGGGTCTTTTGAAGAAGGCGCGCGGCAGGTGGTCCGAGAGTTGACCGCCGCGGGAGCGGAAGCGGAGGCCATTCAGGCCGATTTGGGCTCCGCCGGCGGCATCCACGCCTTCATCGCCCGGTTAAAGCAGGCGGGCATCGACTTCGACATCCTGGTGAATAACGCCGGGTCTCTCGTTGGCCGCGCTTCGCTGGCCGAGTTTTCTGAATCCTTATACGACCGGGTCATGAACCTCAACGTCAAGAGCGTCTGGTTCATTACGCAAGCCGTGGTCCCGGCCATGGTCGCCAAGCGGGAGGGG
>Ga0272446_1006126_pt1 | contig 12760 bp, 9 predicted proteins | sample YNPCB0061_FD_194587 | JGI IMG/M metagenome (GOLD analysis project Ga0272446, IMG submission 194587) | Hot spring microbial mat communities from Yellowstone National Park, WY, United States - YNP-CB-006-1 | ecosystem: Environmental > Aquatic > Thermal springs > Hot (42-90C) > Sediment | place... | reverse complement strand
ACTAGCACTGGCCCACGCTGGGCCAGGTGCGCCTCCAGGTCGGCTGGCCCTAGCCCGCGCCGGGCCAGTTCGGCTTCGATGAGGACCAGCGCGTCCGCGTCCATGCCCGCGCGATAGACGGTCGCCCGATCGAGTAGGTCGAGCGTCTCGGCTCGTCGCACATTCTCCAGCAAATAAGCCAGTTCGATTTCGGTCATCTGGTAGCTTGCCTCGCTAGACTGCGTCCGCACCAGCCGGCGAGCAGTCGGCCCACAACGCTTGGGCTGTTGGTGATGCTCTGGGTAGGGATTAGTCGTTCGGCGGAACTTTCGGTGGGGTTGAAGCGTCATAAGGTATGAGGTGTTCCCCCCGTATGGTGCTGGCACAACAGAATCCCCACTTTGTGCTTGCTAACTACCGGACTACAATAACGAAAGCAGCACGCTCAAGCAACCCGCAAGAACTCAGGCACTTAGCATAGCTCGCAGGAGTAAGCAGTATGACGCGATATGTAAGTAACCCGCGTGGACGCTGGACGAAGAGGCTGGCGGTTATCTTAATCCCGGCGGCTGTGCTGGCGATTGGCTGGCCCATGAGTACGCTAGCCCAGCAGAGCAAGGCCAAACCGGACTTCACCTCCTCCGCGCAGACGACCTTCATCAACCAGGAACTGGCCAAGGTCTGGGAAGCGGAGAAGATCACCCCCTCGGAAACAGCTAGCGACTACGAGTTCATCCGCCGGGCCTTCCTGGACATCATCGGCCGCATCGCCAAGCCCGAAGAGATTGCCGAGTTCATGAAAGACCCGCCCGCCACCCGTCGGCGTGAACTCATCAAGCGATTGCTCCACTCAGAGCGCTACGCCGAGGACTACGCGACGCACTGGGCCAACATCTGGACCACCTGGACGCTCTCACGCTCGGTCAACTCGATCTACCGCGAGCAAACGCACCTGTGGTTCGAGACGAAGTTCATGAAGAACACGCCGTACAAGGACATCGTCACGGAATTGATTACCGCCACCGGCCCCAACAACGAGAACGGCGCGGTCAACTTCATCATGCTGAACCTGGGTGAGACGCTGCCCAAGCCGGAAGATGGTCGCTTCGAGGCGGTTCCCATCACCTCGCGCGTCACCCGGTTGTTCCTGGGGCTGCAAACGCAATGCGTGCAGTGCCACGATCACCCGTTCAACAAGGAATGGACCCAGAAGCACTTCTGGGGGGTCAACGCCTTCTTCCGCCAGACTGTGCGGGACAAGACCCCCACCGGCCCGAACATGAACCCAGCCAAGGGTATGGACGCAACCGTCGTCCGGCTCAGCGATGATCCGAGCCTCAACCCCAGCGGGATTGTCTTCTACGAGAAGCGTTCGGGCGAGTTCAAGGGGCTGAAGGCCACCTTCCTCGATGGCCGCAAGATGCCGACCGAGGCCGGCAGCAACCGCCGCCGCGCGTTGGCGCAGATGGTCGTTACCCACGAGAACTTCAACAAGGCGTTCGTCAACCGCATGTGGGCGCACTTCTTCGGTCACAGCCTCAACGAACAAGCCGTGGCCGACGACTTCGGCGAACACAACGCCATCGTCCACCCCGAGCTTCTGGAGCGGCTGGGCAAAGATTTCGCCGAGTATGCCCGCTACGACATCAAGGAGTTGATCTACTGGATCTGCACCAGCGATGCGTATGGGCTGAGCGCCAAAGCCAACCCCACCAACAACAAGCAAGAGCACGAGAAGTATTTCTCACGCATGATCATGAAGGCGATGAGTCCCGAGGTGCTGTTCGAGTCGCTGACCACCGCCAACCGCAGCGACCTCAAGGGGCCAGAGCGCAAGGAACTCCGGCGGCAGTGGCTGAACAAGCTGGTGCGGAACTTCGGCGACGACGAGGGCAACGAAGTGACCTTCAACGGCACCGTCGTGCAAGCGCTGCTGATGATGAACGGCCGCGAACTGCACAACGAGCTGACCCGCAAGGATGAGAAGTCCACGGTCAACGCCGCCATCAAGAAGTATGCGGGCAAGCCGGCTCAGATCATCAACGAGTTGTTCCTCAGCGCTCTGAACCGCCCGGCTACTGAGAAGGAAGTCAAGACGCTCATCAGCATCTACGAGGGCCGAGCCACCGTGCCCGCTTCCGCCCCCACGCCCAAGGACAAGGTGGTTTCCAACCCCAAGGTCAAGAACAAGGTGCAACCCAAGCAACCGCCCGCGACCACGATGACAGCCGACCGCGACCCGGTCTTGTTCTATCAGGACGTGTTCTGGGCGCTGATCAACAGCAACGAGTTCATCCTGAATCACTGATCCAGCATAGGCTAATCAGCCAGACCGACTGGATCGTCGGCCCACCCTGCCAGGGGAGTAGCACTCGTTGGGTGCTACTCCCCTGCTCCCATCATGGGGCGAACCCACTCGGACCTCGGGGCACGTCGGCATGGGCATTGGGGATCGGCAGCAGCTTGCGGCCGCATCAGCGATTGTAGTCGTTGCCCTCTTCCATGAAGAAGTCACGCGGACTACGCGCGAACGGATGCGTCGGGAACGCCAGCGTGCCCCCGGTCGGGGCCGGCATCACCGGGACGTAGACCTTCGGCCCCCCACTGAGTTGCTGCGTGAGCCTGTGGGCATTTTTGAATGGATGCCACATGTACGGGGACCAACCGTAAACATTAGCATTGGGCAGATGCACTGGAACGTGCGGGCCAAACTGGGCCTGTACGGGGCCGCACCACAGCATCGCACCGGCGGCGAGCAGTAATCCCAACATGTACCGTCGCATGGCTTCTCCCTGCCTGGACTGGGTAGACTGAATGCCTAGTCGTCTCAGACTATTTATCAGCCCAGGCAGCCTCATCGCTGAAGCCAAACGCACAAGGAACGGACAGTTCCATCGCGGCGCGGACAGCCTGTAGCGGTTGTCGCGGTCGCTCGGTCAATCCCCCCAACTGACCGGGACTGTCACGGTCACTCCGGCAGGTTGGGCCAGGTGCAGGGTCAACGTCGCCTGACCGGGCGCGGGCCGCGGCTGCCCCGGCGCGTGGTGCGCCTGGCCAGCCGCCAACGTCAACCGCACGGTGGCGTCCGCGCCGGGGCCGGGCTGATGCTGGACGCTCACCGCGGTTGTGGTGAGCGTTGCCCGCTCGATCACCACCGGCCGACCAGCCGCATCGCGCAGCAGCAAGACGGCGCTCGGGTGATTGGGTCGCAAGTGGGCACTGGCGGGGTACGCGCGCACCGCCGGCTCGCGCTGATCGGCGAGTTTGACCAGCCGCACCGGCACGGCCAACTCCGGCACGAGCGGGTCATCGGTTTCGATCTGCACGAACCCGGCGTACTCGCCCGGGGCCAGCCCCTCGGCCACCTGGAGGCGGAGGCGGTGACACTGGCTTGGGCCGGTCTGGTCGCTGGGTGCAACGGTCAGGGCCGGGGTGGTAACGAACCAGCGGCGGAGCGTGAAGGGCTGTGCCGCTTGCAGGGTCAGCTCCGAACCCAGTTGCCCCCGCGTGCGGATCATCACCGCCGCCGGCTGTACGTCGATCCGCGCGAACAACTGCGCCGACACGCTCAAGGTCAGTTCGTTGACCTGCTCGCCCTCGCGGTAGCGCACATAGACCGGCCAGCGGTGGGCACCAGCAGGCTGGCTGAGGGTGTTGATCGTCAGCGTCAGCGTCGCGGTGTCGCCTGGGGCGAGCGTGTGCGTGTCGAGGTGGTGCTGGATGCACCCGCAACTGCTGCGGACCTGGAGCATTTCTACGGGTTGTCGCCCCTGGTGGTGCAAGCGAAACGCTTGCTGGAGCAATGGGCCACGCGGATATTGCCCACGCTCAACGGTAGCCGAATCGACGGCCAGCGCCCCGGACTGGACCTGCACCTGCGCTTGCGGCTGCGGCTGCGTCAGACAACTGAGGAGCGTTAGGAATAGAATCGTGTTCATGGCCGTCGCCATAGCAAAACTGCCCCTCTGATGCCAGCCCAATTTCCCCTCAATCACGCTCATCGACGTACACTCATACCGACCATTCTTGCGGATAAAATTTTGCAGCGAGCGTGACGGAATGTCGAGGTAGTCCATTGTATTTGAGCTAGCGGATCGGTATGATATGCTGAGTAAGCCGGTACGAATTGTTACCGACGACCAACCGATTGAGCCAGCGCCATGAGTTGCCATCACGTCCTTGCGATGTGATGTGGTAGGAGGATAGATGATGCAAACCAAACTTTCCGTGCGGCATGGGCAACTCAACGAAGACGTGCAAAAACTTATCGTCGAGAAATCGAACAAGCTGCTGACGTTCTTCAATCGGCTGACGATGATCGAGGTAACGGTAGACCTGCAAGACCAACTACGACGGAAAGTGGAAATCAAGGCCAACGCCGAACACAAGCACGAAGGGTTGATTGCACACGCGGAAGATCACGACCTGCTCCATGCCTTTGATATGTGTCTGAAGAAGATGGAAATGCAACTGCGGCACTACAAAGAGAAGATTCAAGAGCATCGGCGGGAGCAGTCCGTTGGCGAAGCCTCCGCGAATTATCCTCCGGGATGAATCGCGACCAGCGTAGTCTAGGTTGGGTGTAGTCGCAGTCAAGCAAGCGTGCTTTCGCCGAGACGAGGAGTTTGAGAATGCGGATGACAGACTTTGTCGTGCGCGAGGCGATCATCAGCGACCTAACAGCAACGACGCGCGAGGGTGTGATCCGCGAGATGATCAATCGGCTTTCGGCCACGGGCTATTTGCGACCGGAAGATGTCGAGGACGTGTTTCGCGAGATCATGCGGCGTGAGCAACTCGCCTCGACCGGCATCGGCCGGGGCATTGCTATCCCGCATGCCAAGCATCCGAGTCTCGAACGCCTAGTCGGCACGGTAGCGGTGTCGCACGCCGGAGTGCCGTTCGATAGCATCGACCGAGAGCCGGTCCATGTGTTCGTGCTGCTGATTAGCCCGAAAGACCGACCAGGCGATCACTTGCGTGCGCTGGAGAATGTCGTTCGCCGCATGCGGGACGATCAGTTTGTGCGGTCGTTGCAAGCGTCGGTCGATCATCAGCAAATCTGGGAATTACTCGAAGACCAATCGAGACAGCTAGAACATCGGTGAGTTCGATCGAGCCAAACGCGATGCCAAACCCAAACACGGAGGCAGCCGTGACGATGGCCAGAAGTTTCCAACCGCACGAAGCGTGTGACTCGGCGATGGGTTCGGAAGCGCATGAACCAGTAAGCCACCGTCAACCCCGAGAACCTATGCAGGCGCAACCATTGATCGAACGGGTAACGATCGCCAACCCGCAAGGGTTACACTTACGTCCGGCCACCATCCTAGCAATCACCGCGCAGAAGTTTGTCTCGGACATTTGGTTGATTGCCAGCGGCCAACGCATCAACGGCAAGAGCTTGTGGGAATTGATTTCATTGGGGGCAGCTTGCGGGACCGAGCTAATTGTCGAAGTGGTCGGTTCGGATGCGCCCTTGGCGTTGGCTGCGGTCGTGGACATACTCTCCACCGCTTCGCCGGAAGAGGATATGGACTCGCTCTCGCCCGGTTGACGATGACGCAGCCACCGATCCACTGCACCGACGGGAGTTAAGGCATTCGTTGGAATGGAAATTAAGCGTGGAATCCCCGTCTCACCGGGCATCGCCATCGGCCCGGCTCTGATCCTGGACCCCGAGGGTGTTCGCGTTCCCCAACGCCTGGTCGAGGCTTGCCAAGTGCAGGAAGAGGTACACCGCCTCCGCTCGGCCCTAGCCGCGGCTGCCCGCGATGCTCGCAGTTCGCAACAGAAGGTCGATCATCAGCTCGGCAGGCAATTCGGCGCGATCTTCGCCGCTCACGCCGTCCTGCTCGAAGATGCTACACTGGAGCAAGAGATCGTTGATCTCATCCTCAAACAGCATCACGCGGCTGAGTACGCCGTCAGTCAGGTGGTGCGGCGGGCCATCAAACGATTCAGCGACTTCGGCGAGCAACATTTCATGGCCAGCCGCGTGGCTGACCTGCGCGACATCGAGCGGAGCATCCTGTATCATCTATCCAACCAACGCCGCGAGAGTCTGCGGCATCTTCGCCAGCAAGCGATTGTCCTCGCCCACGACCTGACCCCCAGCGAGACAGCCGAACTCGACCCCACCTTCGTGCAGGGCTTTGCCACCGAGAGCGGCGGGCGAACCAGTCACACCGCCATCATGGCCGGGGCCTTGCAAATCCCCGCAGTAGTCGGGATTGGTCCGTTCCTGGACGATCTAGCCGGCGGCGATTTAGTCATCGTGGACGGCAACGACGGCCTGCTGATTATCGCCCCCGACCCCCATACGCTAGCCCGCTACCAGGCGGCACGCTCCGAGTTAATCAGCCTAGCCAGTCAGCAGCACAGCCAGCTGCGCGACTTACCCGCCTGCACACGCGACGGCGTCGAAATCACGCTGCTGGGCAATATCGAGTTCCCGCACGAATCGCAGAATTGCATTGAGCGGGGAGCGGTCGGAGTGGGGCTGTATCGCACCGAGTTCCTCTATCTGGGGCGGCAGACCGATCCGAGCGAGGAGGAACACTTCGAGGCATACAAGGACGTAATCCACACGATGGGCGCTAAGCGTCCGATTGTCATCCGCACGCTTGATCTGGGGGCCGACAAGTTCCCGCCCAACCGGGTCAGCCAGTACCCCGAGCGCAACCCGTTCCTTGGCCTGCGCTCGGTGCGGTTCTGCTTGCGGAATCTGACCTTGTTCAAAACCCAGTTGCGTGCCATCCTGAGAGCAAGTGCGTTTGGGAACGTCCGGGTGATGTTCCCCATGGTCAGCACCTTGTTGGAATTACGACAATGCAAGATGCTGTTGGCAGAAGTGAAGGAGGATTTGGACGAAGAAGGGATTCCCTTCGACCGCGACTTACAGGTCGGCACGATGATCGAAGTACCCTCAGCGGCTATCATGGCCGACCAACTGGCACGCGAAGTTGATTTTTTCTCGATTGGCACAAACGACCTCGTACAGTATACCTTAGCAGCAGATCGCAGCAACGAGCAGGTCGCCTCCCTGTATTCGGCTGCTGATCCGGCAGTGTTAAAATTGATTCAACAAGTGGTGCAAGCGGCTAATCGGCAACACATTGAAGTCAACGTCTGTGGCGAGATGAGTGCCGATCCGATTTTCACCCTGTTGTTGTTGGGCATGGGTTTGCGAACCTTGAGCATCACCCCGCACAACATCCCGGTGGTTAAAAAAGTGATTCGCTCCGTCTCGTTGACGGATGCCGAGCGGACGGCCCAGGAAGCGTTGCAACTGGAAACCGCCCGCGATGTGACCAACTTCCTGAGAGAGCAAACCCGACGGCTGGTGCCCGATGTCCTGCATTGAGCGCACCCGTGCCACTCGGCCAGTCGTGGACAGCCTCTCAGCTAATTGCGAGGAGCGAACTGGGGCATCCAGTTAGCCCATCTTCCCCCCGACAGCTTCGGGCTGTCGGCAACCGGAATTGGGTCTAGGGTGGCCCCTGTCGCAAGAATCGGCTATGGGCGAGGTAAGCTACCGCACACACTCCAGCACTGCATGCAACCGATCCGAGCGACCGCACGCGAGTTGGTCGGCGCTGGCTGAGGATTGCTCGCCTAGCCAAGAGCAGCGCCTGAGCTTGCTCGGATGGTGCCAGGGTGATCGCCAACCGCACCCGTGGCCGATTCACTCACCACTGCCGCATGCGATCCCCAGCCACAACCACCGTGCGTTTGGCCTGCCCCAGCAGATTTCGCTATCGAACCGTCTACCCCAACGACTATCTTCCAACCGCCGATCTGAACGAGCCGTTCTATCACGAGCCGTTCAACGCTGCGGTCCTGGAATGCCGCACCCAGGTGCATGGCGTGACCCTGCCGTGCCCCAAACACAAAAGGATTCCCATGAAAAAAGAGATGCTCATCAATGTCCTCCAACCCGAGGAATGCCGAATCGCCATTCTGGAAGATGGTATCCTCGAAGAACTCTATGTCGAACGGACTAGCCAAGAAAGTTACGTCGGCAATATCTACAAGGGACGCATCGTCAACATCGAGCCGTCGATCCAAGCCGCCTTCGTGGACTTCGGCATCGGTCGCAACGGGTTTTTGCACGTCTCGGACGTAGACCGAGCCTATTACCAACACCTCGTCCCTACCCGGTCGGATCGCGGCAGCCGCGGTGGCCGCGACCGCAGCGGCCGGGGTGAGCGGGCTGAGCGGGGCGGTCGGCGTTCGGGCAAGATCGGCACTTTCTCGGAGGAGGAGTTAGTCGAAATCGAGAGCGGCGAACCAATCGACCTGGACGACGACTTCTCCGAAATGGACCCCAGCGCGTCGGTCGAATCCAGCGTGGTTTCGCTCGCCGACGACCAACCGAGCGGGCTTGCTCACACGACCAGCGCAGTCGATGACAGCCCTTGGGGCGGTGACATTCTCGAAGAATCCGACACCGGCGACGCAACGCCCCCTGCCGATTTGCCGACCAGCCACGCGACGACCAGCCACGCGACGACCAGCCACGCGACGACCAGCCACGACGAGCCGAACGGTGCAACTTGGGGCGCTGGTCTGCTCGACGAATTACCCCCCGCCGAAGCCGACACCCCCGCCCCAGACATACAAGCGGATCACCCTGCCCCAGCCGCCGCCAGCACCGACTCGGCCCAAGCTGCGTCTCCGCTGATCGATCCGAGCCAACCCAGCGAGCCGACCGAGTTTGGCGGCGACCTGGTAGAAGATGAACCCACCGCACCGCTGACGGCGCGGATGGTCAGTATCGAGATCGTCTCTGAGGTGGTTCGACTAGACCAGCCGGAACCTCCCTACTCGGCCGAGCTAGCCCCTGGCGTCGTGCCGCCGCAACGGCTGGAGCCACCGCAACGATCGGAGCCAGCCCAGCCGACGCCCAGCGCGGACACACCCGAGCAACCGGAGCAAGCCGAGCCGGTCGAGCCGGTCGAGCCGGTCGAGCCGGTCGAGTCAGCCAACCCGACCGAGTCGCCACGCGGCCACCGCAAGAAGCCAGCCAAAGCCGAGCGAGCGTCGCCGGCGAAAGCCCAGCGGAAGAAATTGCCACCCACCGGCGACAACCCCGACGACGCGGACCCGCTTCCGCCAACCAATCAAGCCGAGTCGGTCAAGCGCAAGGCCAAAAAGCCCAGGTCGGCCAAGTCAGCCGAATCGGCCGAGTTGCTCCCGAACACCGAAGGCGAGGAGCCGTCCGCGACGGATCGAGAGACGGACAGCGACGAATCCGCCGATCCCAAACGCCGCCGCAGCCGCACACGCCGCAAGAGCAAAGGCGACGATGCACCCGAGGACAAGCCCCGCCTGATGGATTCGGCCGAACGCCGCACCGACGATGACCCCAACCACACTAGCAGCGACGAGAACCTGTTCGCCGACTTCGGCCGCTTCGACGACCAACCGAATCCGCCGATTGCTCCGCAGACCGCAGCCGACTCTGCCGATCGTGCCGACCCCTCGGACGAGTGCCACCACTCCGAGCCGCCATCCGCCGTCACGCCGCCATCCGCCGTCCCGCCGCCGAGCGGTGGTCCGGGGGATTTGTCCAGCGATACCCCGCTGGGCTTCGATCAGCCCGAATCGAGCAGCGAGCCGGGATCGGCCGCGGCGGTCGAGGATGCCCCAGTGGTTCAGGGCGAGATCGTTGACGATGAAGCGGACGAGGACTTGAGCTTCGGTGCAGATGAAGAACTGGTCAACAGCGAAGAGGCGTCGGAGTCGGCCGCGTTGGTGGCGGAGTCCAGCCAACTGCCCGAATTGGACGTGGACGAGGAACCCTACGCGCCACCCAGCCAGAGCCGCCGCGACAGCCGCGACCGCCGCGGCGGACGTGACCGCGACCGCAAAGATCGCCGCAACGGCCGCGAGGCCAGCCGCGACGCCCGCGACGGCAAGGACAAGCCCCCCATTCAGGAGATTTTCAAACGCGGCCAGGAAGTCATCGTGCAAGTCACCAAGGAAGGCATCGGCAGCAAGGGGCCAACCCTGACCACCTACATCGGCATCGCCGGGCGGTATCTGGTGCTGATGCCGGGGCTGGATCGGATCGGCGTATCGCGCAAAATCGATGACGAGCAGCAACGCCGCCGGCTCAAGGAGATTCTCAGCGCCCTGAAGCCACCACCGGGTATCGGCTTTATCATCCGCACCGCCGGCTCGGAACGCACGACCCGCGAGTTGCAGAACGACCTCGTCTACCTGCTTAAGCTGTGGCAAGTGGTGGTGCGGCGGATTCGTCGCCTGAAAGCCCCCGTCGAGGTCTTCCGGGAAACCGACATGATTACCCGCACCATCCGCGACACCTTCACCCCCGACATCGACACCATCTGGGTAGACGAACCCAACGCCTACCAGCATGCCCGCGAGTTCCTCGAATCGGTCATGCCCACCTACGCCAATCGCCTGCGCCTGTACGAGGGCACCGAGCCGTTGTTCTTCAAGTACCGCATCGAGGAGGAGATCGCCAAGATCCAGAACAAGTACGTCCCGCTGCCCCACGGCGGTTCAATCGTCATCGAGCAAACCGAAGCGCTCGTGGCCATTGATGTCAACAGCGGCAACTTCCGGGCCGACAATAACCCCGAAGAGACGGCTTTCCAGATCAACCTCCACGCCGCCCGCGAGATCGCCCGGCAACTACGCTTGCGGGATTTGGGCGGGGTGATCGTCAACGACTTCATCGACATGCGCGAGGAGCGGCACCGCCGGGCCGTCGAGCAGGCAATGCGGGATGCGATCAAGCGCGACCGCGCCCGCACCAAGGTGCTGAAGATCTCGCCCTTCGGCCTGATCGAGATGACCCGCCAGCGCATCCGGCCCTCGCTGAAAAAGAGCATCTACCAGGATTGCCCGTGGTGCCGCGCCACCGGCTACGTCAAGTCGCCCGAGAGCATGTCGCTGGACGTGATGCGGCTGTTGCAGTTAGCCGCCCACCGCGAAGGCATCCACGAGATCGTCATTCGCGTTCACTCGGAGGTCGCCAACTACCTGCTCAACCGCAAGCGGCGCGATGTGGTGCAGCTCGAACAGAAAGGCGAGCTAACCATCACCATCACCGGGCTGCCGCATGTGCCGCCCGAGACGCTGGAGATCACCTGCTACGACCGCAACGGCACCGAGACTCGCTTCCAGCCCTTTGAGCCGCCCGCCCGCCTCGGCCAACGCTCGACTCCGGTGAGTTCGCAGCGCAGCGGCCGCGACGGACGCGATCGTTAGGCTGGTAGCTGGTCACGCCGGCAGCAAGTCGTGCCGGAAGATCGGCTGCCCCAGCAACCGCTTGCGATCTGCGGCGAGAGCGGCCAGGTTAATCTCGACCTGGCCGCTTGGCCCACTCAGCACGCACTCATCCATCTGACCGACCAGGAAGTTGACCTTGGCGAGGATCTCGGTAAAGACAAACTCGCCGCGCGATTGCAGCGGGAACCGCTCCAGCATCGACCGCCGAATCAGCTTGTAGCCCGATTGCACATCCAGCACCCGCAACCCGAACATCAGCCACGCCCACCAAGCATACCGCTTGGCCGCCTTGCCCAGGTCCGCCCTGGGCGGGTCGCTCGGATAATCCAGCAACACCCGCAGCAACCAGCCCCAGAGCGCGTGACGCTTGGCCAACTCCTCCGCCCCGAGATAGCCCGGTCGGCAGCCGTTGACCAAGTCCACCGGCCGGTCCAATCCCGGATGCGCTTTCTCGATGGCGGCGAGCAGTCGGTGGGCATCGGCTGGGGCGTAGGGGTAATCATCACCCACGATCAACACCAACGGCAAGTGCGATGCGCGGATGCCTGCCGCCACCAGATCACCTACCCCCGGAACATAGGGTACGGCGACGGCCTGCTCGGGCGGCTCGGCCTGCCCCGCCGACGCGGTCGGCGTGCTGGCGGTAGCCTGCTCGGGTAGTTGGGCGGTAGTCGCTGGTTCGGTTGGTTCGACAGCGACGGCTACGGGCGAAGGCGGCGTGGCCGCTGCCTCGGAGGCTGGCTGCGCTGCCTCGGAGGCTGGCAGCTCGGTCTGCGGCGCGGCGAGTGCTTCAGGGCTGGCCGCTTCCGCGACTGGCGATTCGGCGTGTGGGGGCGGCGACGGTGGCGGCAGCGGCGGCGGCGGCAGCAGCGGCGGGCTGGGCCGAACCAGACTCAGGCCGGGGTGGTCGGCATACTCGGCGGGTAGGACCAGCGGCTGGTCCGCCCCGTCGAGCAGCACTAGCTCGTAGTCCCGGCCCAGCTTCGTCAACTCGGCTAACCACTCGGTCAAAGCCGGCCCCAGTCGTGCCGGCTCACGGATCAGCAAGAGAACACTCACGCCCTCGGCACGCCCGGCGGTGTTCGTGGTTGGCTGGCTCATGATGCTTCCCCGGCATGGTACGGACCAACACCAGCGGGCGCGGCCCATCGTAGCGGATCAACTCGACGAGTTGCCCCTGCGTCAGGTGCGCGGGCCAATCGCGGGCACAATCAGCGGGCATGACGATATAGTGCGTGCCCGGCCGCCCCGCCCAGATGTCGAGATTCTCCCATTCCAGAAAGGTATTGAGCGGTCGGCCCAAGTGGAAGGCCAACGTGTGATCCTCCACGCGAAAAAACAGCACTAGCCCAGCGGTGTGCTGCCGGATGGCGGCGGCGAAATGGTGCAAACTTCGGTCGGCGTCGTGCTGGGTTTCGTGGGTGAACCGATAGATCGACCAACCCGCCAGGCAAACGACCACCGCGCCAGCCAACACGCCCCACGCCCAACGCTGACCACGCCCCGACCACTGCTG
>Ga0272446_1006125_pt1 | contig 12760 bp, 9 predicted proteins | sample YNPCB0061_FD_194587 | JGI IMG/M metagenome (GOLD analysis project Ga0272446, IMG submission 194587) | Hot spring microbial mat communities from Yellowstone National Park, WY, United States - YNP-CB-006-1 | ecosystem: Environmental > Aquatic > Thermal springs > Hot (42-90C) > Sediment | place... | reverse complement strand
CAACAACAAATTGAACCGGGTCATATTCTATCTGCTTTATTAAAATCTGAAGAACAATTGATTGTCAATTTGTTAAAAAAATGTGAAGTAAATACGCAAAAAGTGGTCAAAAAAACAGACGAACTCATAGAAAGTTATCCTAAGGTTACCGGTGCAACAGGTGGGCAATATTTATCTAATAACGGTTATAAGGCATTAGATAATGCCGATAAGTTTGCAGGTAAACTAAAAGATGAGTATGTAAGTATGGAACATTTGTTATATGGCATACTTACTACTAATGATAAAGCCTCTCAAATTTTAAAAGACGAGGGTTTAACAGAAAAAAATTTAAACTTAGCAATTGCAGATTTGAGAAAAGGTTCAAGAGTAACCGACCAAAATGCTGAAGCAAAATATAATGCTTTAAAAAAATATAGTTCCAATCTCAATGAATTAGCAAGAGAAGGAAAGTTGGACCCAGTCATTGGAAGAGACGAAGAGATTCGTCGTGTTATGCAAATTTTAACTCGAAGAACAAAAAATAATCCTATTTTGATTGGGGAGCCGGGAGTGGGTAAGACGGCTATTGCAGAAGGCATAGCTCACAGAATTGTTCAAGGAGATGTACCGGAAAATTTAAAAGGAAAAACCATCATTGCCTTAGACATGGGCGCATTAGTTGCAGGTGCAAAATTTAGAGGTGAGTTTGAAGAAAGACTAAAAGCGGTCGTGAATGAGGTCATTCAATCGAATGGTGATATCATTATGTTTATTGATGAAATTCACACGTTGGTGGGTGCCGGAAAAGCTGAAGGTGCTATGGACGCCGCAAACATCTTAAAACCAGCACTTGCAAGAGGTGAACTTCACGTCATTGGGGCTACTACACTTGATGAATACCAAAAATACATCGAAAAAGATAAAGCTCTTGAAAGACGTTTCCAAACGATTTACGTGGATGAACCCGATGCACAAGATGCCATTTCCATTCTCAGAGGTTTAAAAGAAAAGTACGAAGTTCATCATGGTGTAAGAATTACAGACGCCGCTATTGTTGCAGCTGTTGAGCTTTCTCAAAGATATATCACAGATAGATTTTTGCCGGATAAAGCCATTGATTTAATGGATGAAGCAGCTTCTCGTCTTAAACTTCAAATTGATTCTTTACCCGAAGAAGTCGATGAATTAGAAAGAAAAATTAGAACCCTTGAAATCGAAAGAGAAGCTCTTAAACGTGAAAATGATGAACTCAAAGTTCAAGAACTTTCTCAACAAATTGCTAATTTAACCGAAGAATATAACGCTTTAAAAGCTCAATGGCAAAGAGAAAAAGAAATCATTCAAAAAATTCGTACGGCAAAAGAAACCATTGAACAGCTTAAACTAGAAGCCGAAAAAGCTGAAAGAGAAGCTGACTGGGGTAAAGTTGCTGAAATTCGATACGGTAAAATTATTGAACAAGAAAAAATTGTAAAACAATTTAACGACCAACTTTTACAAGGTAAAAGACTACTCAAAGAAGAAGTTGATGCAGACAATATTGCAGAAGTTATCAGTAAATGGACAGGAATACCGGTTTCAAGAATGTTAGAGTCTGAAAGAGAAAAACTTCTTCGATTAGAACAAGAACTTCAAAAAAGAGTCGTTGGGCAACAAGAAGCCATTGAAGCCGTTGCAAATGCCGTAAGACGTTCAAGAGCAGGTCTTCAAGACCCCAAAAAACCCATAGGTTCTTTTATTTTCTTAGGACCCACCGGTGTCGGTAAAACAGAACTTGCCAAAGCACTTGCTGAATACCTCTTTAATGATGAAAATGCTATGGTAAGAATTGATATGTCTGAATATCAAGAAAAACATACCGTCAGTAGACTTATCGGTGCTCCTCCTGGATATGTTGGTTATGATGAAGGTGGGCAACTAACCGAAGCCGTGAGAAGAAGACCTTATTCCGTTATTTTACTTGATGAAATCGAAAAAGCTCACCCCGATGTCTTCAACATTTTATTGCAAGTCCTTGATGACGGTCGTTTAACTGATAACAAAGGTAGAACCGCTAATTTCAAAAATACCATTATCATCATGACCTCCAACCTCGGCTCTCATATTATCCAAGAAAAATTAGAAAATATTGATGATAATCAAAGAGATTTGGTAATGGGGCAACTAAAATCTGAAATCTTTGAACTTCTTAAAAAAGGTCTAAGACCCGAGTTTCTTAATAGAATTGATGAAATCATTGTATTTACTACTTTATCCAAAAAAGAAATTGAAGCTATTGTAAAAATTCAATTAAACCTTATTGCTCATCAGCTCAAAGAATTAGGTACCGATATTGAGTTCAGTCCTTTTGCCATAGAATGGTTATCCGAAAATGGTTATGACCCTCAATTTGGTGCAAGACCTCTAAAAAGAGTTTTACAAAAACATATCATCAACGAACTCTCCAAGCAACTGCTCTCCGGTAAAATTCATAAAGATAGCAAAATTTTTGTAGATGTTTTTGATAATTTAGTAGTATTCAAAAATTTATAATCATTAGCTTGCAGTTAATTTTCAAGGGAACCAATTTTGGTTCCCTTTCTTTTTATTTTTAGACCAAATCGCTAAGCATTTTTACAATATAATTTTCATTAGAGGTAGGTACTGACTCTACTAAATTTCCATTTTTAAAAGTAGCAAAAGTGGGTAAATTTTTTACTTGTGCTAATTTTCTAGCGTTTGGACTTTCTTCCGCATTGACTTCTATAAAATGAATTCCTGAATATTCTTCTTTATCCGATAATTTTTTAAATTTTGGTGCAATTAATTTGCAACTTCCACACCAATCTGCATAAAATTTAACGATTACTTTTTCATTCTGTTGAATAAACGTTTCAAAATTTTGGTCATTACATAAATTTACAGCCATAAGTCAATTTTTTTTGCAATGATAACATATTTCTTTAAAAAATGTTCCTTAAAAATTGGTAAAAAGGAAGAGCAGCCTTCCAAGTAGCTTGAATAGTGCTAATTAAATTTTCCGTGAGTAATATTTCAGGAGACATAACTTTCCAAAAATAAAAATGTTTATTCAAAAGCAATGGTTCTTTTTCTATGTAAGGTTTTAAAAATTTATCCAAAGTTTTATTTTTTTCTACAGGTGCAAGACCACCTGTCATTTCTATAAAATGTGTATTTTGTATAATTTTTTGAAAATTTTCTAAATTTCCAACAATTTCATACCTCAAACTATTCAATACTTTTTTATCCGGATTATAAATTCCACCTGCAATTGCAAAATAATCATTGGAAAATTCAATATAAAATCCTGGATATTCTGAACCTTTTCCACCTACTGAAAAGTAAGCACCTGTAAATTCTTTATAAGGTTTCTTGATTTTACTAAATCGAATATCTCGGTTTATTTTAAATAAACAGTCCTTTGGCAAAGCCTGGTAATTTGGCTCAATTTTTTTAAACTCTTCGATTAAAATTTCTGTCAATTGAATATTAGGTTTTTTTACGTGTTCTTCATAGCGATACCTGTTCGATTTAAACCATTCTGAATGGTTATTGTTTTTTAAGTCCTCAAAAAAATTCAAGGAATCTTGATTGAATATAATCATGGTAATTTATTTAAAATTGTGCAAATTTTTAAAACTTAAAAATCATAAGATAAAATTGTATTGAAAATGAAACGTTATTTTAATTTTGTTACGGTGTTTTCTAACAATTGATTAGTATAAAAAGTTCAAGGATAAAGGCGGAAAGAAGGAATTCTGTTTCATAATTTGTTACCTTACAATTAATTAGGTTAATTATAAAAAACTACCGACCAGGGTGCTTGCGAAACGTGTTGATGCGTTAGGGAAGCGGAGGGCGGCGAAACCCCCCCGTCCTTCGGACACCCCTCCAATGTTAGGAGGGGCGAAACCACCCCGTCCTTCGGACACCCCTCCAATGTTAGGAGGGGCGAAACCACCCCGTCCTTCAGACACCCCTCCAATGTTAGGAGGGGCAAGGGCGGTACTGCCTTTGGGGATGAGCGACCTCCCTAAGGAGGTTCAGCCCGACCCGCAGCACGAAGTGCAAGGGGCACGCCCTCATCACTAACCTTAATTTTATTTTTTTAAATTTTTCGATATATTTGCAACATGAAGTTTCTCGGTGTATTTATATACTTTTTATTTTTTATGACTTGCGCCTATGGACAAGTAACCCAAACGATAAGAGGAAAAATTATTGAAAAAGAGACACAAATTCCACTTCCTGGTGCTACTATTACCTTAACGGATACAACTTTAAAAAAAGGTGCAATATCTGATGAAAATGGGTATTATAGAATTTTGGATGTTCCTGTTGGTAAATTTACGTTAAAAATCAATTATATTGGATACAAAGAAAAAACCATAGATATTTTAGTAACATCAGCCAAAGAAGTATTGTTAAATGTAGAATTAGAAGAAAGTTTTACAGAGACTCAAGAAGTAGTAATAGAAGGCATACAAAGAGGAGAAGTACAAAATGAAATGGCCATGGTAAGTACGAAAAGTTTTGATGTATCGGAAACAGAAAGGTATGCAGGTTCAAGGGGAGACCCTGCCCGAATGGCATCGAATTTTGCTGGAGTACAAGGAGCTGATGATTCCAGGAATGATATAGTGGTTCGAGGAAATTCCCCTCTCGGGGTACTTTATCGTGTGGAAGGTATAGATATCCCTAATCCTAATCATTTTGCAGTTTCAGGCTCAACAGGTGGTCCCGTTAGCATCTTAAATAATAAAGTAATGGGCAATTCCGATTTTTATACTTCTGCATTCCCCGCAGAATACGGTAATGCTACTTCCGCTGTTTTTGATATTAAATTAAGAAATGGAAATAACGAAAAAAGAGAATTTTCCGGTCAATTAGGTTTTTTAGGAACTGAATTAGCCGCAGAAGGTCCCTTTAAAAAATCGAAAGGTTCTTATTTAGCCGTTTATCGTTATTCTACATTACAATTATTTAAATTTATGGGTATCCAAATCGGTACGGACGCAGTCCCAAAATATCAAGATTTAACTTTTAAATTGTTTTTTCCGCTAAAAAATCAAGCCAGTTTTTCCATTTTTGGAATGGGTGGTAATTCCTCTATTGAAATTAAAATCAGTGACCAAAAAAAACCTTCTACTGACTTTTATGGTGATGATGATAGAGACCAATATTTCCGTACTCGTATGGGTGTAATAGGTATAAATTTTCATAAAATTTTAGGTAATAAAACCTTTCTAAAATCTGGTTTAGCTATAAGTCACGAAAGACAAAATTCTGTACATGATTACATCATCAGGCATTTAGATAGTAATCAAGAGTGGGTCGTGGACTCCATTTACAATTTGCAAAGATTTACTTTTAACATCAATAAAGCCAGTTTCTTTTTAAATTTAAATACCAAATTGAATAAAAATCATGTAATAAAATACGGTTTTTTTGTTCATCAGTTATTTTTTAATTTTGAAGACTCTGCATTAGTTTTAGACCATAGCCGCTACCAAAAACGATGGGATTATCAAGGTATAGGAATACTTTTTCAGGCATTTATTCAATGGAAATATAGAATTACAGAAAAATGGAATTTTACTGCGGGTCTTCATCATCAATTTTTTACAGTCAGTAAAAGTATTTCATGGTTAGAACCACGTATTGGCACAAAATACCAACTTAATAACAAAAGTGCAGTTTTTGCGGGAGTCGGTTTGCACTCTCAAACCCAACCTTACTATGTATATTTTTATCAAAAACCTAATTCATTAGGAGAATTTGAAAGACAAAATCAATATATGGGCTTTACGAAAAGTGTACATTCAGTTATAGGATATGAAAGAGCGTTCTCCCCTACCCTTCGTTTAAAATCAGAAATTTATTACCAATACTTATTTGAAATTCCCGTGGAAGTAAGACCATCAGCATTTTCTCTTACGAATATGGGTTCAGGCTTTTCTCGATTTTTTCCTAATCAACTCCAAAATACCGGTACTGCCAATAACTACGGTTTAGAACTAACGTTAGAAAAATTCTTTAATAAAACCTTCTTTTTCTTAATTTCAGCTGCTTTTTTTGATGCAAAATACAAAGGTAGTGACGGCGTGCTAAGAAATACTGATTTTAATGGAAAATATGCAGCTAATTTTTTGATGGGTAAAGAATTTCAAATCAAAAAGAAATCTACATTAGGATTAAGTACAAAAATTACAACTGCTGGGGGTAGATGGTACGGAATCGCTGACACCGTACAGTCTTTAATTCAAAGAGAATTGGTATTTTTAGATTCGGCTTATAATTCTTTACAATTTAGACCTTACTTTCGAGCAGATTTGAGGGTCAATTATCGTATCAATGCCAAAAAAGTAACCCATGAAATTGCGTTAGATTTGGTAAATATTTTTAATACCAAAAATATTTTAGGTCTCACTTATTCTCCCAATCCATTAAACCCTACTTCTAATCCCATTCGTGAAAACTATCAATTAGGATTTTTACCTTTGTTTTATTATCGTTTAGATTTTTGAAGTTATTGAAATTATATTTTGGAGGTGCCCCTTGTACTTCGTGTTTCGGGTCGGGGAGCTTTATGTAATTCAATTTTAATAGCTTGTTTATTCGGTAATATTTCTCTTAGTTTCTAACTCCCCTATTAAAACGCGAAAGGGAGAAAACAATAGGTGTTATAGTATCAAAATTAAAACGAAATTCCTTGCTATAAAAAATAAAATTTTATTATTTTTGCCAAAATTACTGTCTAAAATGAATATTTTTTGGATTTATAATTTTAAGCAAAGTTTAATTATAAAATATTTTATACTAACATTTTTAAGTTTCGTAATATATAACAAAATAAACGCACAATCTACAAAAGTCTATGATTTTATGTACGAAGTTTACGAGAGCAAAACGATGGGAACCATCGAAATCCTTAAAATTGATTGGGAAACAAAAAAAATATTCTATTCAGGCTCAACACAAAAAAATGTTCCATTAAAAATTTTGAATCCTGAAGTAGAATTTTTGAATTTTCAAAAAGGCACAAAAGTACAGTTTCCAAATTCAAACCAAATTTTCAAATTGTATGGTGTGCCTTCTTGTGCTAATCAAATTGAGTGCAGAAATCCTGATGGTAGTTTACAAATATTTCAAGGACGATTTGATTTAACCGGTGGAAAAGGTACTTTTCGTTGCGTAAATAAAGACCAAACCGTTGAATATCTGTATGTTAGTTATACCAATGCAAAAGATTTAAAAGTTTTATACAGTTCTAGCGTAAACCCTAAATGGGTAACTTTAAGAGTACAAAACATTGATTTTGAACCGAGCGTTTTAGCTCCTTATGACGATATTTACAGTTTTCAAGTGAAATTCCCAAATGCTCCGGAGGTTTACAAAATCTTTACAGGAGGTTATTTCTATAAACATAAAAAAGAACCCCCACAATCCAAAAGAGGCTTTCCTTGTATATATGTAAAAAATCCTGATGGTTCTATCCAAATTTTTGAATGGATTAATAAGGATTGAAACGTTATTTTCTACTTTTGATAGTAACTTTACAGCAAATTTCAAGTTTGAATGTACAATACGTAATAAAAACATTTAATTTATTTTTAATCACAAAAATAAAATTTTTGTATAACTTTGCTCGATGAATCCATTGTTATCCATTCAAGGAATAACTAAATTATATGAAGGAAAAAAAGCAGTAGATAATGTTAGTTTAACTCTTCATAAAGGTCAAATCATAGGTTTATTAGGACCTAATGGTGCAGGTAAAACTTCATTAATTAGAATGATTACCTCCATTACCCTTCCTGATGAAGGTCAGATATTTTTTAAAGGAGAACCCTTAAAAGTTGAACACCAAAAATTTATTGGCTATATGCCCGAAGAAAGAGGGCTCTACAAAAAAATGACCGTCCTAGAACAACTAATTTATTTACTCAGACTTAGAGGTTTATCTTATCAAGATGCCAAAGAAAAATCTTTTGAATGGCTAAAAAAATTATACCTTGAAGATTGGAAAGACAATCAAGTAAACGAACTTTCCAAAGGTATGCAACAAAAAGTCCAATTTATTTTAACAGTTGCTCACGATCCCGAGTTATTAATTTTAGATGAACCTTTCTCAGGTTTAGACCCATTAAATGCTCAAATTATAGAAAACTATATTCTTGAACTAAAAAATCAAGGAAAAACGGTGCTTTTTTCTACCCATAGAATGGAACAAGCTGAAAATTTTTGTGAACAAATTGCTCTAATTAATCAAGGGAAATTAATCATCAATGATACAATTTTTAACTTAAAAAACCAATTCAAAAAAAATCATTATCTTTTAAAAACTCGTCATCAAAATTACAAATTTATTTCTGAAATACCCGAAATAACCGTTTTAGATGCTTCCGAAAAATTAGTTTTTCAATTACCAACCCATTATAATTTAAAAGAATTTTTTATGACCATTTTGGAGCATGATGAAATTACACATTTTGAAGAAGTATTACCTTCGCTCAGTGAAATTTTTATTCAATTGGTCTCAAAAGAAGCTCAACCTTTAAAAAGTTTTTAAATGCATAAATCTGGATTTGTTGCAATTGTTGGAAGACCCAATGTAGGAAAATCTACTCTCATAAACACCATTTTAGGTCAAAAATTATGTATCGTTTCGCCAAAAGCTCAAACTACTAGGCATAGAATACTCGGTATTTATAACGATAAAGATTCTCAAATTATTTTTGTGGATTCACCCGGTATCATCAAACCTAAGTATCATTTACAAAAAATTATGATGCGTTCCGTAAAAAATGCAATCATGGATGCTGATGCAGTAATTTTATTAATGGAGACAAAAGCTCAGTCCTTAGAAGAGGAAGTATTTTTCCATCTAAAAAAAGTTCAAGCACCTATTATTCTTGCCATTAATAAATCCGATTTATCAAATATCGAAGAAATTCAAACCAGAATTTTGAATATAAAAGAACAAGTAAAAGTAGTTGATACTATTGCCATATCAGCTTTAAAAAAAAATAACATCAACGAACTCATAGAATTAATAAAAAAATACCTCCCCGAAAGCCCACCTTACTACGATAAAGAAATGCTTTCCGATAGACCCGAGCGATTCTTTATTGCTGAAATCATTCGCGAAAAAATTTTTTTGAATACCGAAGAAGAAATCCCCTATTCTTGTGATGTAGGGGTAATCGTTTGCGAAGAAAGAGAAAATATTTATTGGATTGAGGCTGAAATATATGTTGCCCGCAAAAATCACAAAGCCATGTTAATCGGTAAAAATGGTCAAATGATTAAAAAAATTGGAACTGAAGCTCGCCCTGAAATTGAAGAACTACTACAAAAAGAAGTTTTTCTAAATTTGTATGTTAAAGTTTCGGAAGATTGGAAAAATGACCCGCTTAAACTCAGATATTTTGGGTATAAAGAATAAAAATTAACAAAATGATTGGCATATTAATACATAATTATAAAATTGAAAAATTAATCGGCGAAGGCGGAATGGGCAAAGTTTATTTAGCCCAACATCAACAACTAAATAGAAAAGTTGCTATTAAAGTGCTACACTCTCATTTGGTTTATTCCAATGAATTCAGAAACCGCTTTAAATCCGAAGCAAATCTACTCGCCAATTTGCAGCACCCTAACATTGTAACCCTTCATGATTATATCGAAAATAATGATTTTTTAGCTCTCATTATGGAATACGTTGAAGGTACTTCCTTAGAAAATTATATTAAAAAAAATAAATATATTGATGAAATAGAACTAATCTTTTTATTTTCGCAAGTTTTAAATGCCTTTCAATTTGCTCACGATAAAGGAATTATACACAGAGATATTAAACCTGCAAATATTATTTTAACCAACGAAAGAAAAATTAAAATTTTAGATTTTGGTATAGCAAAAATCAAAGGAAGTTTATCCCAAACTCAAACCGGTACACAAATGGGTACTGTGCTTTATATGAGCCCTGAACAAATCAAAGGGCAAAAAGTTGACCTTCGTAGCGATATCTATTCTCTCGGTGTTACTCTTTTTGAATTAGCTACCGGTAAAACAGCTTATGACCCTAACTCCTCTATCTACGAAGTTTCTAACGCTATTGTTCATAAACCACTACCAAAACCTAGTAGCATTAATCCTAAAATTAGTAGCGTAATTGAAAAAGCTATTTTAAAAGCAACCGAAAAAAATCCCAAAGATAGATTTCAATCTTGTAATGAATTTTTACAAGCGATTACACCTCAAAAAAAACGTTCTTTTTTATCATCAGCAATAAATTGGATATTAGTACTAACTTTACTGATCGCTTTATCTTTCTTTGGTTGGCAAATTTATCAACGCTATATAATTCAAAATCAAGATTCATCATGGCTAAAAGAAAATCTTAATACTCCTGAAGATACCAACAACTCTTCCTCCTATAACACAGAACTTCCTTACTCTGAAGATAATCAACCACTTCAAACAAAAAATCATTTTAATTCCCAACCCATGGATACCTCATCAACGGTAATGAATACCTCTGATAACGAAAAACATATCTTTGTAGCGGAAAGAATTATCAATGAATTTTTACAAAAATTAAATAATGAAAATAGTTTTACCAATTTACTTGCTGAAAAAATCCTAGTTTACCAAAATAAAAATGAACTCCCTCAACTTCTATCACAAGATGATACTCAAAACCTACTCATCAACTATTTCCAATTAAAGACCCATCTAACAGAAAATTCTTACAGTATTATCGGTAATTTTAAAACTTCCCAAGAAGACGGCTTAATAAAAATTGAAAACTTAATCATACAAAAAGAAATACTTTCATTTCCAATTAATTTAACCATTAGAGAATATGATAAAAAAATCACAGAAATCTATTTAAAAGATTAAAAGGGATTGATAATATAATTAACCTTGCTGATGACAAACTTCCATCTATAAACTTATATTCCGTAACGGTTCAAAATACTTTCCATAATGTAAATGTATTTACTGATTTCTGCCGCAATATAAATTTCGTAGATTTCCGAACTACTAAATAAAAAGTTTAAGTTCTTTAATTAGGTTTTCAAAATCCTGTTTTTTTTCTCGGGAAATCGTAACATTCAAATGATTATCCATAATGAGAAGGGCTTCCCCTCGATGATATTTTTTTAGGTAATTAAGGTTTATTAAAAAAGAACGATGAGGACGAAAGAAAAAAATACGATTTTTTAAAATTTCTTCAAAGTTACGTAAAGGTTTCGATACGGTGATTTTAGAACCATTGTTTAAAAATACATGAGTATAAACTCTATCAGCCTCGAATAAAACAATTTCATTGATATCAACAAAAAGTAATCCATCACTCATGGGTAAAGCTATTTTACGTACTTCTTCGCCTTTATAAACATCTTTCATTATATCTAAGCGTTGGATTATATTCATTTGAGTACGTTTTTGGCGTGCTTTTTCGACAGCTTGAATTAAACTATCAATTTCAATAGGTTTTAAAAGGTAATCAATAGCAGAAACTTCAAATGCTTGGATTGCATATTGACTATATGCAGTAATAAAAATAATTTCAAAGGTAATTTCTTTTATGAAGTCTAATAATTCAAAACCATTATAAACAGGCATTTCTATATCCAAAAAAACTATATCCGGATTTAATTTATTAATAGCCAAAACTCCATCAGGCACATTGCAACATTCTGCTACTACCTCCAATCCACTAATAAACTGCTTGATAAGCATGGTTAAGGTGCTTCTTGCTCCTTCTTCATCGTCTATAATTATTGCTTTTAACATAAGTGGTGCAATTTAAATTAATTTTTGTTGTTATATCTTTTACCTTTTTCCTTATGGTAAAAATTTTTTTCCCAAATGTTATGTATGCAAGGTAATTTTTACCTCTGTACCCGAAGGAATTTGGTTTTCAAACAAATCAATGATTTCAATTTTGTAATTGGAATGGGCAAAATGGTTCATTAATTCTACTCTTTTTTGTGTTGCACGGGTAGAAAAGGAAGAGTATTTTTGATTTAAACGTTCTTTTATCTTCATAGCATGAGCTCTTCCAATTCCATTGTCTCTAATTCTACATATCGTAATTTCTTTTTCTTTTAAAAATTGAATAGATAAACATTTTTGCCCTTTTTTATGAAGCAAACCATGTTTAATGGCATTTTCTACAAATGGTTGCAAAAGCAAGGGGGGTATTGTAACCTTATCAATATCAACTTCTTCTGAGGAATGTACATAGTAAACAAAATCCTCACCAAATCGTAATTTTTCTAATGAAAGATAAAGTTCTAAAATTTCTATTTCTTCCTGTAAACTAATTTGCTCTTTGTCTGATGAATCCAATATCTTTCTCATTAAATGGCTAAATTGAATTAAATAAAAATTGGAATTTTTGATGTCTTGTTTAAGAATTAAGGACTGAATGGAAATTAAGGAGTTATGAACAAAGTGAGGATTCATTTGAGCTCTAAGAGCTTTCAATTGTGATTGAATGAGTTTCTTTTCCATTTCATGACGTTTATGAATTCTACGAATTTGGTAACGAGTTACTAAAATAATTATTCCTGTAAAAAATATTAATAAAAAAATATAGAACCCTTTTTGTTCCCAGAAAGGTTTTTCAACAGAAAAAGAAATTTTTTGAGTATTACTTTCTATTCCACTTTCATTTATTGCCTTCGCTTCAAAAGTATAATTACCCCATGGTAATGAACTGTAAGAAACATAAGGAGTATTATAGGGTAAAGTTTTCCAT
>Ga0272446_1006124_pt1 | contig 12762 bp, 10 predicted proteins | sample YNPCB0061_FD_194587 | JGI IMG/M metagenome (GOLD analysis project Ga0272446, IMG submission 194587) | Hot spring microbial mat communities from Yellowstone National Park, WY, United States - YNP-CB-006-1 | ecosystem: Environmental > Aquatic > Thermal springs > Hot (42-90C) > Sediment | place... | reverse complement strand
GGTTGCGTACCGCGTCAAGGGTCCGCTTCGCCGGCCTGCGGCCGCCCTTGACCCGTCCCAGAGCTCCGCCATGCCCGCATCACAGAAACCTTCCCACTTGCACTCGAGGAAGGCGTCCATGTATGACAAGAGCGGCGTTGCGGCTCGGAATGACAAACGGCAATGGATGCGAGCGCCAAGCAGTCGGTCGTGTCACGAAGATTCGTAATGCTCGATAGAAACGACGGCTACGCGAGGGTGCGCGATGCGCTCGCCGGCGGATGACGCCCGCCCATCGGTGGCGACGCGCGAACGCTGCGCGTGCGGGCGGCCGCGGCCCATCCAGACGGAGACGGCGTTATGCGCGCGCGCCGCGCGCGAGTCCGCGCCGCTTCTCGAAGATTGCCTGACAGGCCGCGCAGCGCTCGGCGGCCGGATTGGCGGTCAGGCGCGCGATGCCTATCGGTTCGCCGCAGTCCGCACATTCGCCGTAGGTGCCTGCGGCCACGCGCGCGAGCGCGGCGTCGACGCGCGCCAGTTCGTCGGCCGTGCGCGACAGATGCGCCACGTCGGCATGGCGTTCCGCTTCGGCCGCGGCGTCGTCGTCGGTTTCTTCCGCGCGCCGCGGCAGTCCGGCTTCGGGCTGCCGGTCCGGCCCCTGGCCGTGCAGCCGCGCGTCAATGGCGGCCGCCAGTTCGGCGCGGCGCTCACGCAAACGCGCGTGCAGCCCGGCGACTTCTTCAGCGGTCAGCGGCTTCGCTTCGTCCATTGCGCGGTCCTTGTCGGCAGCCGAGGCTACGCAGCCTTTCTGCGTTGCGGTTGATACGTGTCAACGGCATGGACCGCGTCACACGGATGTCGTTTCTTGAACGATAATGTTGCGATGCGACATCCCGGCGATCGGCCGGTCCGGGGTACCGGGGCCGCTCATCAAGCGGCGCTACGGCCGGGTCGCATGCGCGGCCTCGGATCGGCCCGAAAGGAATCATGTTCACTTCACATTATCTGCGCAAGGCGCTGGTGCCCCGGTCGGTCGCCGTCGTCGGCGCCACCACGAAGCCCGACGCGCTCGGGCATCACGTCTTCGCCAACATCGTCGCGGGCGGCTTCAAGGGCGAGGTCTATCCGGTCAATCCCAAGTACAAACAGGTCGGCGAGCACAGGTGCTATCCGTCGCTCGCCGCGCTTCCGCAGGCGCCCGAACTGGCCGTCATCGTCACGCCGGCCCGCACGGTGCCGGCCCTGATCGACGACGCCGGCAAACGCGGCATCCGCGCGGTGCTCGTGCTGTCGGCGGGGTTTGCCGAGACCGGCGATGAGGGCCGCCGGCTGCAGGCGCAGGCGCTCGCCCGCGCGCGCGCGCTCGGCATCCGCATGCTCGGGCCGAACTGCCTCGGCATCATGCGCCCCGAGATCGGCTTGAACGCGACCTTCGCGCGCACCGGCGCGCGGCCCGGGTCCGTGGCGCTGGTTTCGCAGTCGGGCGCGGTCGTCGCCGCACTGCTGGACTATGCCTGGGTTGCCGGCTTCGGGTTTTCGTCGGTCGTGTCGACCGGGGCCGGTTCGGATGTCGAGTTCTCCGAGATCCTGGACTTCCTTGCGCTGGACCCGGCCACGCGCAGCATCGTGCTGTACATCGAAGGCGTGCACGATGCGCGCGCGTTCATGTCGAGCGTGCGGGCGGCGGCGAGCGTGAAGCCCGTGATCGTGCTCAAGGTCGGCCGGCATCTGACCGGATCGAAAGCCGCGATGAGCCACACCGGCGCGCTGGTCGGCAACGACGAGGTGTTCGGCATGGCGCTGAAGCGCGTCGGCGCGATCCGCGTGCAGGCCTACAACCAGATGTTCGCAGCGGCCGAGGCGCTCGCCTCGGGGCGGCTGCCGCGTCCGAATCCAGGCAACCGGCTCGCGATCGTCACCAACGGCGGCGGTCCGGGCGTGCTCGCCGCCGACGCCGCTGCCGACGCCGGGGTCGCGCTCGCGAAGATCTCCGCCGAGGCGATGGAAAAGCTCGACGAGGCGCTGCCATCGACCTGGTCGCACGGCAATCCGGTCGACATCATCGGTGACGCCGACGCCGCGCGATTCGCGCAAGCGATGCAGATCCTCGTCGATGACAAGAGCAACGACGGCGTGCTGATGCTGTTCTGCCCGACGATCAAGCTCGCGTCGGAAGACGCTGCGCGTGCCGTGCTGCCGGTCATGGAGGCGACCGAAAAGCCGGTCGTCACCGTCTGGCTCGGCGAAGCGGATGCGGCCAAAGGCCGCGCGGTGATCAAGGCGGCGGGGCTGCCCGCGCTGACGAGCCCGGAGCGCGGCGTCGAGTCGTTTTCGTATCTCGCGCAGTTCGTCCGCAACCGCGAACTGCGGCTGCAGATCCCGCCGCCGCGGGTCGACGAGTTCGCGCTCGATCTGGCGGGCGCGCGCCGCATCGTCGAGCGCGCGCTGCTCGCCGGCCGCGCCGTGCTCGACGAACAGGAGGCGAAAGCGCTGCTTGCGGCGTTCGGCATCGAAACCGCGCGCGGCATGCTCGCGACCTCGGCCGACGAGGCGGCGCGCATCGCCGACCAGATCGGCTACCCGGTCGTGCTGAAGGTCGTCGCCGCGGGCATCACGCACAAGAGCGAAGTTGGCGGCGTTCTGCTGTCGCTGCAGTCGAGCGCCGACGTGATGCACGGTTTCGAGACGATCCGCGCGCGTGTCGCGGAGCGCGCGCCGCATGCGAAGTTCGTCGGCGTGCTCGTGCAGCAGATGATCCGCCGACCGCACGGCCGCGAACTGATCGTCGGACTGGCGCGCGACGCCACCTTCGGTCCGGTGATCACCTTCGGCATGGGCGGAATCGCGGTCGAGGTGCTGCGCGACTCCGCGGTGGCGCTGCCGCCGCTGAACCGCTTTCTCGCGCAGGAGATGGTCTCGCGCACGCGCGTGGCGAAGATGCTCGACAGCTTTCGCGGGCTACCCGCTGCGGACATCGACGCCTTGCTCGATGTGCTGCTGAAGGTCTCCGACCTCGCCTGCGAGATCCCGTGCATCCACGAACTCGACATCAACCCGCTGCTGGCCGACGAGATGGGCGTGGTGGCGCTGGACGCGCGCGTCGTGCTCGGCGACGGGCCGCTCGCGCCCGACGCGACGTACTCGCATCTGGCGATCCATCCGTATCCGAAGAACCTCGTGCGCGCCACGCGCCTGAAGACCGGCGAGACGGTGCTGCTGCGGCCGATCCGGCCCGAGGACGCACAGGCGGAAAGGCGGCTGATCACGCGGCTTTCGCCGAAGACGATGTACATGCGCTTTCATGCGCCGCTGCGCGAGCTGACCGCCGAGCGGCTCGCGCGCTTCACGAACATCGACTACGACCGCGAGATGGCGTTCGTCGCGATCGACGCAAACGCCGACTCGCCGGGCGGCGAGGGCGAGATCCGCGGGGTGGCGCGCTACACGCGCAACCCGGACGGCGCGACGGCCGAGTTCGGCATCGTCGTCGAGGACGCGTGGCAGGGGCGCGGACTCGGCCACGCGCTGATGGAGGCGATCGAGTCGTGCGCGCGCGAGCGCGGGCTCAAAGAGATGATCGGCTACGTGCTGCTGGAGAACGAGGAGATGGCCAAGCTGATGCGCGCGCGCATGTACGACGCGCGTCGCGACGAGGACGATCCCGGCGTCGTGCGCTTCAGCAAGCCGCTGCAGCCGGTGGCCGCCGCGCCCGCGCTCGGTTCCGTGTCGGTCCGCGGCGAGGCGGACGCGACCGTGCCGTAAAGGCTGTCCGGTGGATCGGGTCGATTGCGTCGTCGTCGGTGCCGGCGTGATCGGGCTTGCGGTCGCGCGCGAGCTGGCGCGCCGCGGGCGCGAAGTGCTCGTGCTCGAGCGCGCGCGCACGATCGGCACCGAAACCAGCTCGCGCAACAGCGAGGTGATCCACGCCGGCATCTACTACCCGCAGCATCTGCTCAAGCGCAGGCTGTGCGTCGAGGGCAGGGCGCTGTTGTACGCATTCTGTGCCGAATACGGCGTGGCCCACCGCCGCTGCGGCAAGCTGATCGTCGCCACGAGCGAGGCGCAGACGCCGCAGCTTGCGGCGATCGCGCGGCAGGCCGAAGCCAACGGCGTGGACGACCTGCGTTTCCTCGCACCCGCGGAGGCCGCGCGACTCGAACCGGAAGTGCGCTGTGTGGCCGCGCTGCTGTCACCGTCCAGCGGAATCGTCGACAGCCATGGCCTGATGCTGGCGCTGCAGGGCGACGCCGAGCGGCACGGCGCGTCGTTCGCGTTCGCGACACCGGTCGAATCGGGCGCGGTGCGCGACGACGGCATCGAGCTGCGAACCGGCGGTGCGGCGCCGACGGCGGTCGTCGCGCGCACGGTGATCAACAGCGCGGGCCTGGGCGCGCAAGCGCTCGCGCGCGCGATCGAAGGCGTGCCGGCCGCGACGATCCCGCCGCTTCATCTGGCCAAGGGCAACTACTACACGCTCGCGGGTCGTCACCCGTTCTCGCGGCTCGTCTACCCGATCCCGGAGTCGGGCGGGCTCGGCGTGCACGTGACGATCGATCTCGGCGGCCAGGCGCGCTTTGGCCCCGACGTCGAATGGATCGACGAGATCGACTACACGGTCGATCCGCGCCGCGCCGACGCCTTCTATGCGGCGGTGCGCAGGTATTGGCCGGGGCTGCCCGACGGTGCGCTCGCGCCCGGTTACGCGGGCATTCGGCCGAAGGTCGAGCGGCCCGGCGGATCGAACACCGACTTCGTGGTCCACGGCCCCGACGTCCACGGCGTGCGCGGACTCGTCAACCTGTACGGCATCGAGTCGCCGGGGCTCACCGCGTCGCTCGCGCTCGCGCGATACGTCGCCGATCTGCTCGGTTGACCCCGCTTCGAAACAGGGGTCGCGGGAATCCGGTGGCGCATCGCGCATCGGCGCTGCGGCGCCGGGCGGCGCCACCCATCGCCGATAGACTCGCCGAAACTTTCGAGAGGTCCGCCCGATGACTTCATCCGCCGTGCGTCGTGTCGCAGTTCTCGCGGCCGCGGTCGCCGCCTTCGCGCTCGCGCCGTGCTGGGCACAGCCGTCGGGCGCGGACGCCGCACGCAAGACGGCGGCGGCCGCGCCGCGCGGCTTCGCGTGGGAAGCCGCCAAGGACGGGCGGCGCGTACTGCTCGCCGGCACGATCCACGTCGGCCGCACCGCCGCGCCGCCGGCCGACTGCAATCGGCGCTTTGCCGAAGTCGCGGTCGTCGCGTTCGAAGCCGACGTGTTCGACGCGCAGCGCGTCGGCCAGCTCGTGCAGAAGATCGCGATGTATCCGCCGCAGGAGGCGGACCTGAAGTCGCGCCTGCCCGCGCCGCTGCGCCAGCGCGTCGAGGCGCTGCTCGCGCGCAACGGGATGGACTCGCCGGCGCTTTGGCGGATGAAGCCGTGGATGCTCGCCAACACGCTCGTCGTGGTCGAGGCCACACGGGCCGGCTTCAACCCCGCGTTCGCGACCGAGGCGGCGCTGTACGAATTCGCGCGGACCTGCGGCAAGGCGATCGCCGAAATCGAAGGAATCGAAAAGCAGCTCGCGCTCTTCGACGGTGCGAGCCCGGAGCTGCAGCTCGCGTACCTCGAACAGGCGGTGCGCGGCATCGAAAGCGGCGAAGGCGAGCGCGAGGTGCGGCGCCTGGTCGCCGCTTGGGAAAGGCGCGACGCGGTCGACATCGAACGCATGCTGGCGACGATGCGCGCGTCCAAAGGCGCGGCCGAACGCTTCGTCGTCGAGCAGGTGATCGATGCGCGGCATCCGGCGATGGTCGACGCGATCGAACGCTATGCCGCGAGCGACAGGCTGCACCTGGTCGCGGTCGGATCGCTGCACTACTTCGGGCCGAACGGGCTGCTGGCGCTGCTCGCCGCCCGCGGCTACGCGATCAAGCCGCTCGACTGAAAGGCCCCTGCGCTGCGCCGGGGCGAAAGCCCGTCTACCGCGCGGACTCGCGCGGCCAGAACAGATACGCGTCCATCGCCAGCACGCCGGCGTCGACGCCCGCGTCGATCCGCTCGACGCGCGGCGCGGGCCCCGCGGCCGCAAAGGCGACCGGCAGCGGCAGGAAGTGTTCGTCGCTCGGATGCGCGCGCAGCGCGTGCGGTGCGCGCTCGCGCCACGCGGCGAGCGCGGCGCGGTCGTCCTCAAGCAGCACGCGGTCGATCCAGCGCCGGAATTCCTCGACGTACGGCGCCGGTGGCGTGGCGGTTGGCTGCATGCCGTGGCGGCGCGCGTAAGCGACCCACTCGTGCAGATTGTGGGTCATGTGGCCGGATCCCACGATCAGCACGTCGTCGCGCGCCAGCGGCGCGAGCGCCGCACCGAGCCGCAAGTGATGCGCGGCGTCCAGCGTCGGCTGCACCGAGACCTGCGCGACCGGCACGTCGGCGGCGGGGTACATGTGCAGCAGCGGCACCCACGCGCCGTGGTCCAGCCCCCGGCAGCCGTTGCCGGACGCGGGCAGCCCGGCGGATCTGAGCAGCTCGAGCGCGCGCTGCGCGACCTCGGGCGCGCCGGGTGCGGGATAGCGCAGCTTGTACAGCTCGGGCGGAAAGCCGCCGAAGTCGTGGATCGTCTCGGGCCGCGCGCTCGTCGACATCATCGGCAGCTCGGTTTCCCAGTGCGCCGAAGCGACGAGGATCGCGCGCGGGCGCGGCAGGCGCTGCGCAATCGCTGCCCACGCCCGTGCCGCGTCGCTGGCCGCCAGCGCGTGCATCGGCGAGCCGTGCGAGAGGAACAGGGTGGGCAGCACGATTCGCGCGCCGGCCTACTTCAGCAGGCCTTCGGCCCGCAGCGCTTCCTGCACCGCCGGCCGCGCCGCCACGCGCGCCTGGTATTGCGCGAGCACCGGCCACTTGGCCAGATCGATGCCGAGGAAGCGGCACCAGTTGAGCACGGTGAACAGATACGCGTCGGCAACCGAAAAGCGCGCGCCGAGCAGCCAGTTCTTGCCCTCGAGTTGCTTGCTGAGCCAATCGAAGCGGTTCGCCAGCCGTTGCTGCTGCGCCTGCTTGACGGCGTCCGGCGTATCCGGTGCGAACAGCGGCGAAAACTGCTTGTGCAGCTCGGTGCTGATGAAGTTCAGCCACTCCTGCAGGCGATAGCGCTCCATCGTGCCGCCTGCCGGCGCGAGCCCCGCCTCCGGTTTGCGGTCGGCCAGATACTGCACGATCGCCGGCCCTTCGGTCAGCACCTGGCCATCGTCGAGCTCGAGCGCGGGCACGTAGCCTTTGCCATTGATCGCCAGATAGTCGGCGCCGGTTTCCGTGCGTTTGGTTTTCAGGTCGACCTTGACCAGCGTGACCGGTTCGCCGAGTTCGCGCAGCACGATGTGCGGCGACAGCGAGCAGGCGCCGGGTGAGTAGTACAGCTTCATCGATGTCCTCCTTGTGAAGTCGGTCGCGGGGATGGTGTGCCGTGCGGGGTCATTCCCGGATGGCCTCGACGGGCACGTGGATCGTCACTTCGTCGCTGACCGCGGGCGCGTGCTTGCCCATGTTGAACTCCGAGCGCTTCACGCGCGCGACCGCATTCGCGCCGCAGGCGTCCTTCTTTGCGATCGGGTGCGGCATGCAGTGAAACGAGGTCACCGTCAGCGTCACCGGTCGCGTCACGCCCTTGATCGTGAGCTGGCCGTCGGCCGCGACGAGCCGGTCGCCGTCGAACTTCAGGCGGTCCGCCTTGAAGGTGATGGTCGGGTACCGGGCGGTATCGAAGAAGTCCTCGGCCTGGATGTGCTCGTTGAACAGCGCGTAGCCGGTGTCGACCGACTTTGCGTCGATCGTCACGTCGATCGAACCGCTGCGCGCGGCGCGGTCGATGACGATCTTGCCGCTCGTCTTGGTGAAGCGATGCGACTGCGTCGAGTAGCCGAAGTGGCTGTACTCGAAGCGTGGGTACGTGTGCGTGTTGTCGATCACGTACGTTTCCGGCGCGGCCGCGGCGGCCGCGGGCAGCATGACTGCGAAAGCGAAGGCGCGTACCTTGTTCATCGTGGGCTTCCTTTCTTCGGTGCGTTGGCCGCAGCGCCGCTGGCGGCTGCGACCAGTTGGAATCGGATCTCGACCTCGTCGGCCAATGCGCCGGTGTCGGACCAGGCGCCCTCGCCGATGGCGAAGTCCAGGCGCCGGATCGCGAGCGCGCCGGTGAACTCGGCGCGGTCGCCGTTGCGCCGGATCGTCACCGTCGCGCGCACCGGTCGGGTGCGACCCTTGATCGTCAGCTCGCCGGCGACCTCGAAACGGTCGGCGCCCAGCGCGCGCACGGCGGTGGCGACGAACCGCGCCTTCGGGTGTGTGCCGACGTCGAAGAAGGCACGCGTCAGCGCGGTGTCGTTGGCTTCCGCCAGCCCAGTGTCGATGCTGGCGACGTCGATTTCGATCGATGCGCGGGCCTTGTCCGGGTGCGCCGGATCGAATGCGAACTGCGCGTCGAAGCGGCCGAACCGGCCTTCGATCGGTGCGCCCATCGCGCGATAGACGAACGACACACGACTGCGGTCGGCGAGCAGCCGGTCGTATTCGACCGCACCCGCTGCGCCGGTGGCCAGCGCGGCGGCCAGCGCGATCGTGACCACTGGCAGCGCGCCCCGTGTCATGCGCCACGGCAACATGCGTTGCAGCACCTCGTCGCGGTCGATCAGGTGGTGCTTCAGCGCCGCCGCCACGTGCACGAGAACCAGCGCGAACAGCGCTGCGTTGAGCCCCATGTGCACGCCCCGCAATACCTCACCCAGCGCATCGTTGCGCGCCACCAGGTCGGGCAACCGAACGAGTCCCAGCCAGACGGTCGGCACACCCTTGGCCGAACTCATCAGCCAGCCGGACAACGGGATCGCCAGCATCAGCACGTACAGCGCTGCGTGCACGGCGGCGGAGGCGCGGCGCTGCCAGGCCGGCACCGACGCCGGCAGCGGCGGCGCCGGATGCGTCAGTCGCCACGCCAGTCGCACGGCAGCCAGCAGGAACACCGTCACGCCGATCCATTTGTGATAGCCGTACAGCTTCAGCTTCTGCGGCGACAGCGGCAGCCCGGTCATGTACAGGCCGAGCGGGAACGTGACGAAGATGAGCAGCGCGATCGCCCAGTGCAGCGCGATGGCGGTGCGGGTGTACGTATCGGTCAAGCGCACATGCTCCATGGGTTCGACGGGGCGGGCCCGCCTTCGGTCTTGCGGCGGACCGGAATCTAGTTGCGTTGCCAGTCGGGATAAAGTGAGTAAAGTGGAATTATTCGTTGCGGATTCCGGGATAATAGGCGCATGGACCGGCTGGCGGCGATACAGGCATTCGTGCGGGTGGTCGAGTCGGGAACCTTTGCCCGCGCGGCCGAGCGACTCGGCGCGTCGACCTCGACGCTTTCGCGGCAGATCGCGGAGTTGGAGCGGCACCTCGGTGCTCGCCTTCTGAATCGCACGACGCGTCGGCTGTCGCTGACCGAGGGCGGGCAGGCGTTCTACGAGCGTGCCGTGCAGGTGCTGGCGGACCTGGAAGAGGCCGAGGCACAGGCGAGTTCGGTCGCGGCAAGCCCGCGCGGCACGTTGCGCCTGACCTGTTCGCACGCGATGGGCGTGCAGAGGATCGCGCCCGCGATCGCGAGCTTCGTCGCGCGGTATCCGGAAGTGCGCTTCGAGGTTTCGGTGTCCGACCGCATCGTCGACCTCGTCGAAGAGGGCTTCGATCTGGCGATCCGGATCGGCCGGCTCGGCACCGATCAGCTCGTCGCGCGCCGCCTCGGCACCATGCGGCTGCTCGCGTGCGCCTCGCCCGCGTATCTGAAGGCGCGCGGCACGCCGCGCGTACCGGCCGATCTCGCCGCGCACGCGGTGATGACCTACGCGTATTCGCCGAACCCGCGCGTGTGGCGCCTGGTCGATCGAACGGGGCGGCAGGAAGAGGTCCGCGTCGGCGGGCCGCTGCATTCGAACAGCGGCGATCTGGCGGTCGCCGCCGCGATCGCGGGGCTGGGCATCGTGTTCGAGCCGGACTTCATCGTCGCACCGGCGCTCGCCGCCGGCCTGCTCGTGCGCGTGCTGCCGGAGTACGAAAGCGCGCCCGGTGACATCTGGGCCGTGTATCCGAGCCGGCGCCATCTGTCCGTGAAGGTGCGACTGTTCGTCGACCACATCGCGCAGCAGTTCGCCGCGGAGGCTCCGGACAAACCCGCGGCCGCGCCAGGCCGCTGAGCGCTTCCGCGCCGCACCAATAGGCGCGCGCCTCTAGCCCGTGCGGTTGACGGTCGGCGGCGTCTCAGAAATAGTACGAACGTTCGTTTCGCCGCAGGGCGCCCGGCGTCTGCGCGGTCGCGCAACGGACCACGCCCGAACCGATGGCACAACTTTCCGCTTCCCGGATACCTACGGCCGCGCCGCGCGCGCATGGCGCGGCGCACCCGCGCAAAGGCGAGGCGACGCGCGCGGCGATCGTCGACGCGGCGCTCGCGCTGGCGCGGCGCAACGGCCTGGAAGGGCTGACCATCGGCGTGCTCGCCGATCAGATGCGGATGAGCAAGAGCGGCGTGTTCGCGCACTTCGGCTCGCGCGAGGACCTGCAGCTCGCGGTCATCCACGAGTACGCAGCTCGCTTCGTCGAACAGGTGCTGCGGCCCGCGGTGCGGCGCCCGCGCGGACTGCCGCGTCTGCGCGCGCTGCTGGAGAACTGGCTCGCGCTGCTGGCGCGCGAACTCGAACAGGGCTGCCTGATGATCTCCGGCGCCAGCGAATACGACGACCGTCCCGGGCCGCTGCGCGACGCCGTGGTCGCCATCGTCGAAGGGTGGAAGCGCGAGCTGCTGCGCGCGATCGAGCAGGCGCGCGACGAAGGTCACCTCGAGCGCGACGTCGATGCCGAACAGCTCGTCTTCGAGATCTACGGGCTGATGCTCGTCTTGCACCAGGACGCGCGGCTGCTGCACTCGCCCGACAGCGTCAAGCACGCGCGCGCCGGGCTTGCGCGCCTGCTGGACGCGGCGACGGCGCCTGCGGCGGGCACGCGCCGGCCCGCGGTCTCGTCTCGAGCCCGTCGCGTCCGGACGGCCGAACCGCTGGCGCGCCGGGCGGCCAAACGCCCGCGCGCGCCGTAAGCGCAATCTGAAAGGAGATTCCGATGCCGATCTACAACCCGCCCCTGCGTGACCAGCAGTTCGTGATGCACGAGCTGCTCGGCGCGGTCGACGAGCTGCGCGCGATGCCGCGCTACGCCGACATCGACGCCGAGACGGTGAATCACGTCGTCGAGGAGGCCGGCAAGTTCTGCGCCGAGGTCCTGCTGCCGATCAACGCGAGCGGCGATGCCGAAGGCTGCAGCTACGACCCGGCCACGCGCTCTGTGCGCACGCCGCGCGGGTTCCGCGAGGCCTACGACAAGTTCCGCGAAGCGGGCTGGCAGGGGTTGGCGGCCGAGACCGAATACGGCGGGCAGGGCCTTCCGCATCTGCTGCAGATCGCGCTGTACGAGATGCAGTACTCGACCAATCAGTCGTGGTCGATGTACCCGGGTCTGACGGTCGGCGCGTACGAACTGCTGCTCGTGCATGGTACGAAGGAGCAGAAGGATCTGTACCTGCCGAAGCTCGCCTCCGGCGAGTGGACCGGAACGATGTGCCTGACCGAACCGCACTGCGGCACCGATCTGGGCATGCTGCGCACGAAAGCGCAGCCGCAGCCCGACGGCACCTACAAGCTGACCGGCACGAAGATCTTCATCTCGTCCGGCGAGCACGATCTCGCGGACAACATCGTGCATCTGGTGCTCGCGCGGCTGCCGGACGCGCCGCAGGGAACCAAGGGAATCTCGCTGTTCATCGTGCCGAAGTTCGTTCCGCAGGGCGCAGGTGCCGACGCCAAACCGGGTGCGCGCAACGCGATCCACTGCGGCGGCATCGAGCACAAGATGGGGATTCACGGCAACTCGACCTGCCAGATGATCCTCGATGGCGCCACCGGCTGGCTCGTCGGCGAGCCGAACAAGGGGCTGGCCGCGATGTTCGTGATGATGAACGGGGCGCGGCTCGCGGTCGGCGTGCAGGGCCTCGGCATCAACGAGGCCGCCTACCAGAACGCGGTCGCCTACGCGAAGGAGCGGCTGCAGGGCCGCTCGCTGTCGGGCCCGAAGGCGCCGGACAAGCCGGCCGACCCGATCATCGTTCACCCGGACGTGCGCCGGATGCTTCTGACCGCACGCGCCTACGCCGAGGGCGGGCGCGCGTTCGCGTACTGGGTGGCGCTGGCGGCCGACAAGCAGCTGCACCATCCGGACGAAGCCGTACGCAAGGACGCCGCGGACATCATGGCGCTGATGACGCCGATCGTGAAGGCGTTCATGACCGACAACGGATTCCAGTGCGCGTCGCAGTGCATGCAGGTCTTCGGCGGCCACGGCTACATCCGCGACAACGGCATGGAGCAGCTCGTGCGCGACGCGCGGATCAACATGATCTATGAGGGCACGAACACGATCCAGGCGCTCGATCTGATCGGCCGCAAGGTGCTGATGGACAACGGCGCGAAGCTGAAAAAGTTCGGCAAGCTGGTGCAGGACTTCATCGAGGAGCACGGCACCACGCCGGCGATGAACGAGTTCGTCACGCCGCTCGCGGATCTCGGCGACAAGGTGACCAAGCTGACGATGGAACTCGGCATGAAGGCGTTCCAGAACCAGGACGAGGCCGGCGCCGCCGCGGTCGACTATCTGCGCGTCCTCGGCCACCTCGTGTACGCGTACTTCTGGGCGAAAATGGCGCGCATCGCGCTGACGCG
>Ga0272446_1006123_pt1 | contig 12763 bp, 7 predicted proteins | sample YNPCB0061_FD_194587 | JGI IMG/M metagenome (GOLD analysis project Ga0272446, IMG submission 194587) | Hot spring microbial mat communities from Yellowstone National Park, WY, United States - YNP-CB-006-1 | ecosystem: Environmental > Aquatic > Thermal springs > Hot (42-90C) > Sediment | place... | reverse complement strand
CTACATCGGCCCCGATCCGCAGGGCGTCGCTGAATGGTTCGTCCCGAACGCCGAAATCGAAGCTCCGCCCCTGGACCCGGGTAGTTACGTCCTGCGCGTGCAGCCAGTTGATTATGCCGGCAATGCCGGGGCATGGACGACGGTTGCCTCGCTCAGTGTGCGGCCATAGCGCGTCGCTGCCGGAACGGTGACCCCAAAAAGCGAACACCCACCATTCCATCTGCGTCTTGCGGCGATGGGGCATTGTCATCTATAATGCGTCGAGTATCCGCTTTCCAGTGGGAACGACCGTGCCACGTTTCGGCGCCCATATGTCCATCAGCGGCGGCCTCTACACTGCCTGCGAGCGTGGCCGCCGCGCGGGCTGCGACATTATTCAGATCTTCAGCAAGAACCAGCAACAGTGGCGCGCCCGGCCGTTGACCGGGGCCGAAATTGCGCGTTTCAAAGAGGCCCAGCAGTCCGAAGGCGTTCCGGTCGTCATGGTTCACGATTCGTATCTGATCAACCTGGCGGCGCCGGGCGATGAATTGTGGCACAGATCGATCGACGCCTTCCGTGAGGAACTGGAGCGCTGCGCCGCTCTCGGTATTCCCTACCTTGTCACGCATCCTGGCGCACATGTCGGGTCAGGCGAAGAAGCCGGGTTGCACCGCGTCGCCGATGCACTCAACCAGCTATTTGACGCTGGCGCTGGCGCGGGTGTGACCGTGCTCCTGGAAACCACCGCCGGCCAGGGGAGTAGCCTCGGCAGGCGTTTCGAGGAACTGGCGCGCCTGATTGAACTCACCCGGCAGGCGGAGCGTGTCGGTGTGTGCGTTGATACCTGCCATATCTTCGCTGCCGGCTACGACATCCGCTCCGCCGAAGCATATGCAGTGACCATGGCCGAACTTGAACGCATCATTGGTCTTGAGCGCGTCAAGGCCTTCCACCTGAACGACTCGCAGAAGGACCTGGGGAGCCGCGTCGATCGCCACGCGCATATTGGCGAGGGGCGCATCGGGATCGAAGGGTTTCGTGCGCTGGTCAACGATCCACGCTTCGCCGGCCTGCCAATGGTGCTGGAGACGCCGAAAGAAGAGGACCTCGCCGACGATGTGCGTAACCTGGCAACGTTGCGCAGCCTGGTGATAGGGTGAGCATTGCGAACCGGTGTTCGGCACACTCGATCCGGCACACCGAGAAGAAGGGCGGAACCATGCCTGTTCCCTACCGATTACTGTTCCAGGTTACGGCGCTGATCGTCCGCGAATACCGGCGCATGCGCCAGCGGGAACGGGGTGAAGCAGCACCAGCGGCAAAACCAGAGCGCCGGATCACGCACTCTGGCGGACACGAATTGTCTCTGGCAGGCCGGCTCGTGCGCCTCGTGTTGATTGCAGCGACACTCTGGCTGATCTGGCGTGAAGTGACGCGGCGCCGCGCGGCGCTGCTCGAAACCAGGGCCGCAACCAGGCAATGGCCCCCTTCACCTGAAGCGTCACCCGCCCAACCATCCGCCGCAATAGCGGCGCCGCCCATCGCACCTCCCGAACCGCCAGCGCCAGCCTCGACACCCGACGAACCCGCAAGCGCCACCGGCGATGCGCATGCAGAACTGATCGGCTGGTGCGCGCGGTGTCACGCACGCCGCCCGATGCAGGGCGTGAGTGTTACAACGACGACGAGTGGCCGGCGAGTTGCGCGCGGAACCTGCCCGGTGTGTCACGCCGGTATCACCCGCTTCGTTGCCAGAAAGGGCGCTGCGTGAGGGAACGCCGCAAACGGCCTGCGGCGACACGATGCGTTGTGCGCCCCGTCCGGTGGAGCGTCTGCGCAACCCCTGAAACTGACACGTGGAGGACTGCTTGAAAAGCGATCTCGACCGGCTCATGGCCGAACGTAATCTTGATGCCATCGTTGTCGAGGGGCCTGATGGCCTGGAGAGCGCCAACCCTGATTATAACTATTTTGTTGGCGGGCGACACATTCCCGGCCTCGTGATCAAGAAGCGTGGCGAGCCGGCAATGTTGCTGCATGGCCCGTGGGAACAGAATGAAGCTGAACAGACCGGTCTTGCGCTTGTGTCGCTCAACCGCTGGAACATGCGCGACATCCTGCAAGAGTTCCCTGATCGGTTGGAGGCGCGGGTTGAGCACCGTCGTCGGATCTTCGCCGAACTGGGGGTGCGCGGGCGCGTTGGCATCTATGGGACGGTCAAGGCCGGTCCGTTCTTCGCACTCATGGCGCGCCTGGCACAACGCCTTGATGGCCTGGAGATTGTTGCCGAGCTTGACCGTGACCTGATCTCGATGGCGCGCCTTACCAAAGATAGCGATGAGATCGAGCGTATGCGAGTTGTCGGGCGCAAAACGTGCGAAGTGGTCCAGGCGGTGATTGATTTCATCAAGGCCGGCAGGGCAAAAGGCGACATGGTGGTCGGCGTCGATGGCAGACCGCTGACGATTGGCGACGTACGGCAGGTGATCGGGCGCGAACTGGCGGCTCGCGGGCTCGAAGCGCCCGCCGGAACGATTTTTGCGCAGGGACGCGACGCCGGCCTGCCGCATGCGCGCGGCGACGATGAGATGCCGTTGCGCCTGGGGCAGGCGATTGTCTTCGATATCTTCCCGCGCGAGGCCGGTGGCGGCTACTACCATGATATGACGCGCACCTTCGCGATCGGCTACGCACCACCAGAGCTGCAACAAGCCTATGACGAGGTGCTGGGTGCGTTCAACATGGTGACTGCCGAGTTCGAGGCCGGCGCGCCAACACGCGTCTACCAGGACATGGTGTGCGCATACTTCGAGGCGCGCGGCCACGACACCATCGGGCGCACCTACCCGATCGAAGAAGGGTACATTCACTCGCTTGGCCACGGTCTTGGCCTGGAGATCCACGAGGACCTCAGCTTCTCATCGCTTGTCGATCGTGGCGATACGATCGCGCCTGGCTCGGTCTTCAGCGTCGAGCCAGGGCTCTACTACCCCGATCGTGGCTTCGGCGTGCGCCTGGAGGATACCTACTACTGCACACCCGACGGTCGCTTCGAGAGCCTGACACCTTTCCCGATGGAACTGGTGATACCGTTGGACGTTGAACGCTGGACGTTGAACGTTGAACGTTGAACGTTGAACGTTCCCACATATGCTCAGTGACTACCTGACAATCGAGATCTCGGTCGGCGCACGGACGCCGCAGGGCTACCCGGTAACGATCAGGGGCCCGGGTGGCGATGATCGCGGCGTGCTGGTCCTTCCGTCCGGTGATCCGGCGTATGACGCACTGGCTGTGCGCCTCGCGCAGCTCAGTACAGGCGCCGCCGAGATGGCAACGCTCGGACAGATACTGTTCCACGCGCTCTTCCAGGGGGCGCTCAAAGACGCCTATGTTCGTAGTCAGGGGGCGCTGAGCGCCGGCCAGGGGTTGCGGTTGCGCCTCGACATTGACCCGCGTGAGGCAGAAGTTGCCGCATTGCCGTGGGAATTTATCAACGATCCTGACCGTGGCCCGCTGGCGCTGCGTGAGGCGCCGATCGTGCGCTACCTGCCACAACGCAGCGCCCCGCCCCGTCTGAAAGTCGAACCGCCGCTGCGAGTGCTGCTCAGCGCCGCGCATGCGCCACCGCCGGCGCCGGTCGAAATCGAACTGGAGGCAGTACGTTCCGCCCTCAGCAATCTCGGTTCACTTGTCGAGTTGACTGTCGAACCGCACCTCACTAGCACGAAGCTACAGGATCTGTTGCGCCAGGGCTTCCATATCTGGCATTTTGTCGGCCATGGCGGGAAGAATGCCGATGGCATCGGTTTTCTGCTGCTGGAAGATGAACTCGGCGACCCGATGCCGCTGACGGCTCCCGTGCTGGGAACGATGCTGGCCGGCAGCACGGTGCGGCTTGCGGTCATTAATGCCTGCGGCGGCGCGACCCAGGCCGCCGATCCGCAACGTGGTGTGGCGCCTGCGCTGGTTGCCGCCGGCGTCCCGGCAGTGGTGGCCATGCAGTTCGCAGTGGCTGCCGAAAGCGCGCGAGTATTTGCTACGGAATTGTATCAGGCGCTAGGCGAGGGATTCCCGCTCGACGCATGTGTGACCGAAGGGCGCAAGGCAGTACTGGGCGCGGTTGGCGGCGATCAACCGGACTGGGGCACGCCTGTGGTGTATAGCCGCGCCGCCGACGCGATGCTCTTCGATCTGCCGCCGGCGCCCAAACCGCCCTGCCCATACCCCGGCATGGTGCCCTTCCAGCCTCAAGATGCGCGTTTCTTCTTCGGACGCGAAGCTGAGATCGGCCAGATTCTCCAGCATCTCCACATCCAGAACCGCCTGCTGGTCATCGGGCCATCCGGCTCGGGTAAGTCGTCGCTGGTGTACGCCGGTGTGCTGCCGCGCCTGCGTGAAAGCACGCTCTTCGCGCCCGGCACCTGGGTCATTCGCGAGATGCGCCCCGGCGACCACCCGGCAGCACGCCTGGCGCTGGCGCTCGGCGCCGACCCGGCGATGCCGGTTGTGCAGGCATTTGACCGCGCGCCGCATCTGGTGGCCGATTTGCTCGCCGGCGCCGGCCCTGAGGATCGACTGGCACATGGTACGCCGGCCGCGACACCTGCCGAAAGGCGCCTGCTGCTCCTGATCGACCAGTTCGAGGAGGTGTTCACCCTGGCGGACCGCGCCGAGCAGTTGCGTTTTGTGGCGGCGTTCCAGGCGCTCCGGTTCGTGCCGCAATGCACCCTGCTGCTAGCCATGCGCGCCGATTTCTTCCCGGACCTGATGAGTTCGGCGCTCTGGCCGATCGACCCGTCGCAACGGATCGAGATTGCGCCTTTGCGTGGCGCAGGCCTGCGTGCTGCAATCGAACGCCCGGCGCAGGCAGTCGGTGTACGCATTGAAGCCGGCCTGGTCGACCGGTTGCTGAGCGATGCTGCGGATGAGCCGGGCGTGTTGCCGCTCATTCAAGAAACACTGGTGCTCCTGTGGGATCGCATGCCGCATCGGTTGTTGTCGCTGCGCCAGTATGATGAACTGGGTGGAGAAGAGCGGAATGCGCTGGGTGTGGCCATTGCGACCCGCGCTGACGCGACCCTGGCATCGCTCGACGCGGCGCAGCAGGCCATTGCGCGCCGGGTGCTGCTGCGGCTGGTGCAGTTCGGCGAAGGGCGCGCCGACACGCGCCGCCAGCAATCGCGCGATGCGCTGCGTGTCCCCGGCGACGATCCACAGCAGTTCGACACGGTGCTGAAGACGCTTGTTGATAACCGCCTGCTGACCGTCAACTCCGAGACGGGCCAGCACCAGCAGCGATCGGACGAAGCGACCACCAGCGTGAGCACTGTGACAGGGCCGCTGGTTGACATATCTCACGAGGCATTGATTCGCAACTGGCCGGCGCTGCGTGACTGGATACGCCAGCGGCGCGCCGCAGAACGCACCCGTCGGCGGCTCGAGGAGAAAGCTGCGGAGTGGCATCGCCTTGGCGGCGGACAGGGCGGCATGCTCGACGAGGTGGAACTGGCTGAAGCTGAGCGCTGGCTGGAGAGTAGTGACGCGGCGGATCTTGGCGTCAGCAGCGATCTGCAGGCGCTGGTTGCTGCCAGCAAAGAGGCGCTCGAGACGGCGCGCCGCCTGGAAGAAGAAGCGCGCCAGCGCGAACTCGAGCAGGCCCGTGAACTGGCCACTACGCGCACACGCGAAGCGCGCCGCACGCGCCGCCTGGCAACTGTCATCTTTGGAGTGGCGGTGGTTGCCGTGATCGCTGCGATTGCTGCCGGTCTGCTGTATGGCACGGCCCAGCGCAACGAGGTAGAGGCGCAGCGTCGCCTGCGACGGGCGGTTGCCGGCGAACTGGCCGCCGAGGCGCAGCTGGCGCTCGAAATAACTCCGCAGCGCGCGTTGTTACTGGCGATGCTCGCCCAGCGTGTGCTCGAACCCGGCGATGGCCCCGTCGTCGCGGCGGAACAGGTGCTGCGCGACTCGCTCGCTGCTTTTGGTGGCCGCCCTTTCGATCCCACCGGCCAGAGCAGCGGCGTACTTGCCGGTCCCGGGCAGCGACTCGCCACTATCGACCGTAACGGCACGGTGCGGGTGTGGGACTCGGCCGATCTTTCCGCCGCCCCGCTGGTCTTGCCAAACGCAGTGGGCCGTGAGCGGTACCCCACCAGCGCGCTCAACTTTACCGGCGACGGCAATCACCTGATTGCACGTCGTGAAGATACGGCGCGCATCTACGACCTTATCGCGCCCGACCCGGCGGCGAGCGCGATCACGGTGCCCTTCCCCGTTAACGCCATCTCTTATCTCCAGGTGAGTGCGGGCGCGCGACGTGTGGTCGAGGCGATTGCGGCCGGAGACGGCGGTTCGATCGTACAACCCTCGACGCGCGTCTGGCATGTACGCGACGGCCAGTTTGCTCTGGCGTTCGAACTGCCCGGCGTCAGCGAAACGCAGCTCAGCCACGATGGCCGCTGGTTGCTGGCGCCTGATGCTGCACGAACCAGAGCCATCCTCCGCGATCTCGAAGCTGCCGATCCGGCGGCATCCGCGCGCGTTCTGGCATCCCTCGACGACATGTATCTATCGGCGTTCAGCCCTGATAGTCGCTGGCTGTTGTTGACGACCGGTGGAGAGGAAGATAGCACACTCTGGGATCTTCGCGCCGATCCGCCCATTGAGTATTCGATCAAAGGTGTATATAACTTCCTGGGTTTTGCGCCCGACAGCAGTATCGCGCTGACGACCGATGGGTCGACCGTGTACGCCTGGAATCTGCAGACGGACAGGCCAGACGGCGATCCCTGGCAGCTTGAAAACGCAGGCATCGGCGTGGCATTCAACCCGGATAAACGGCTGCTTGTCACTGTGCGCGACACTGTCAACCTCCAGATCTGGCAGCTCGATCAGCCGGTCGGCACTGGCCAGATCGAACCCTACCGCAGGTTTGTCGCCGCTGAGTTTCCCTATTCCACTATCTTCGCGGCCGACGGTAGCTGGCTGGCGACCCAGGGCATTGATTTCCCCATCCAGCTATGGGATCTCACCCGTGGCCCGGAGACACCGCATCTGTCGCTGAAGGACCACGATGGCGCGATCAATGGGATCGCCGCGTCCGCCGACGATCGTACGCTTTTCACCAGTTCGATCGACGGTACGGTGCGTGTGTGGGATGTCCGGCGTTTGTTGACCCGCGGATTGCCGACGGAAATGATCCCCCTCGCCCTGAGCAATGACGGGAGTTACATTCTCGCCAGAAACGACGAAGACGCTATCCCGATCATGCTGGTAGCTGACGTGAACGACCCATCACACATCATTGAGTTGCCCGATGCCGACTGGCAGGAGCATGTTGCAGCATTCAGCGCCCGGCGGCTCGTGCTCGTCGATGAAGACGGCAATGCCTCATTGTGGCGTCTCGATGCCAACCAGGTGCAAGAAACGCGCCTGCCGTTCAAGATGACTCCGGATGTTGTGGCAGCAGCAACGGCCGATGTGCGCCTGATGGCAATCACGAGCGGGAAGAGCGTCGAGATCTGGGATCTGGCGGTGGAGCCGCCGACGCGCATTCAAACGCTGGAACTGCCTGCGCCAGGTGCTGCGCTCCAGTTCTACAACAGTGATCGGTCGCTGGCGGTTGTTGGCTGGCGCGCCGACAATCGCTATGAGGTGCGGCTCTTTGCAGGCCTGGATGTAGCCGACGTAACCGCCATTCCTCTGCCGGAGACCACTGGCTTGCCCGTGGTTGTCAGCGATGACAGCACGCTGCTGGCGGCCGGCCCATCCAGCATCGAAGGCCCGGGGACGGTCTGGCGTCTCGCCGATCTGCGGCAAGACGGCGAACGGGCACGGCCACTGATGTATCTGCGCGGCAATGACGGCGCGTTTGTTTCGCTTCGTTTCAACCCGCAGCTCCCAACAATGGTGCTGGCGTCGAATGAAAAACTCGACGTCCGCCGCTGGCTCATCACGCCACAGAATGAGAACCGCGCAGTGCTCCTCCGCGGTGCACATGTGCCGATTCTCTTCGATGCCACTGGCAGTGATCTATTGGGGTTTGATTTTGATCGGGCGCGTGTGCGTCCCATTCCACTCAACGAGGCCCGGCTCGAGGAACAGGCATGTGCGCTGGTCGGCCGTAACATGACCCTGGCCGAATCTCAGGAGGTCTCCAATGCCGACGGCTACAAACCAACCTGCGACAATCTTCCGCCGCACCAGAGTTATATCGACTCCCTGATCAGTACGGCGCTGAATAAAGCGTATCGCGGCGATATGACCGGCGCGCTCGACGGTTTTGACGAGGCGCGCCGGCGTGATCCGGCTGCGGCGATCGACGCATGGGCATGGCGCGAGCTCTGCCGGGCTGGCGCACTCGACGGTAAAGCGCGAGACGTGCTGCCGGCATGCGGCGCTGCTGTGGCGATCGCACCACACTACGGCCCGGCGCGGAGTGCGCGCGGTATCGCTCGCGCACTCACCGGCGACCCGCAGGGCGCAGTTGACGATTTCGCGTTCTTCATCGCGTGGGCGCGCGCGCGCCCCGGGCAGGGGTACGATGAGCAGATTGTCCGCCACGAAGCATGGATCACGGCACTCCGCGCAGGGGGTAACCCGTTTGATGACGCGACGCTCCAGATGTTGCGACCGTAAGGCGCCGCAGCACGACTCTTACCTGCGCCGCAACACCGCCGCCGCACGCCGCATGTCTTCTGAGATCTCACGTTGCTCAAGACGGTCAAGATCAGCGATCGCGCCCGCGCGGTCGCCACGCGCACTGAGGAGCGCGGCGCGCGCAAGGAGCGCCTCGGCATATGTGGGGTTCAGCGCCAGCGCCTGGCCAAGATCAGCGATCGCGCCCGCCTGGTCACCGGCAGCGTTGCGCGCCAGACCACGCGCATAGTAGGCGTTGGTCGCCCGCGGGCTCAACTGGATCGCCCGGTTGAGATCGGCAATGGCATCCGGTAGGCGCCCTTCGGCATAGCTGAGGAGCGCGCGCTCATAGAGCGCGTCTACCTGCTGCGGTTCTGCGGTGAGCGCTGCATCGTAGGCCGCGCGAGCGGCAGCGAAGTCGCGCAGCGTGTGCAGAATGACCCCCTGGCGATACCGGTACACGCCTGCGCTTGCCGGTTCAAGCTCAGCGAGCCGGCCATAATCCCCCGCCAGCAGGCGCTGGTCATTGCCGGCCTGTTCCAGCAGCGCAACCCGATTCCTGTAGGCCCGCACATATGCCGGGTCGAGTTCGGTCGCGGTGAAGAGATCATCGAGTGCCGCGTCAATCTGACCCAGCGCCTGGTGGGCAAGCGCACGGTTGTTGTAGATACGCGCATTCGCCGGGTCAAGCTCGATGGCGCGCGTGTAATCATCAATCGCCAGCTCATACGCGCCTGTGCCGGCCCGTGCGTCGCCGCGCGCGAGGTAGGCGGCTGCACGCGCCTGCGCCTCGCCCTCGGCCTCGGCGGTCGCAATCGCGCGGTCGAAGCGCACGAGTGGCGATTCGGGTGTGGGAGTCGGCCAGGCGCCAGGCAGTGGCAGGCCGGAGCAACCTGCCAGCACGATGAGCACGAACAGCACCGCCGGTCTGTGTCGCCGGCGTGCCCGTCGGAGTAGGTGCCAGTTGCCACACCGTGCCTGATCATTGGTCATCGCTGCACCAGACCCGGGCGGTTCTACTGCACTCCCAGCGCTGCCGCCAGCACCTGGCGCGCCACCGGGAGCGCAGAGCGGCTCCCCTCACCGCCCCGTTCAACAATCACCGCGATCGCAAACTGCGGCTGCTCAACCGGCGCAATCGCAACGAACCATGCATGCGGCGGGCCGCCGGGTGCCTCCGCCGTGCCGGTCTTGCCACCAACCTGGATGCCTGGTAGCGCCGCCGGGCTGGCGTAGCCGGACTCGACCGAGGCCGCCATGATGGCGCGGAGTTGCGCTGCGGCTTGCGAGGTGATCACCTGGCCCAGAGCCTCTGGTTGCGCGGCGAAACGCACCGTTTCACCCACCCGTACTTCCTGCACCAGGTAGGGGCGCATCATCGCGCCATTGTTCGCCGCCACCGCCACCATCTGCGCCATATCGAGCGGTGTCACCAGCGCCTGCCCCTGGCCGAACGCAGTATCGGCCAGAGCCGCCGGGCGTTGCAGAAAGACCATGTCACCGGCAATCGTCCCGGCTTCGGCGGGAATGTCGCGCAACGCGGGCGCGCCCGTTCCGTCGCGCATGCCGAGCCCGAAACGCGCGGCATACGCGGCGAAGCGTTCCGGCCCTAGCGCCAGGCCAATCTGTGCAAACGCAGTGTTGCACGACCAGGCGTACACCCGGCGCAGATCGGACGGGTCGCCCGTGCGGCGCGACAGGTTCTCGACGGCATTCACGACAGGCGGAGCACCTGCTTCGGTCGGCAGGCGTTCGGGGCATGTCACCTGCGCCTCGGGGCCATTCATCAGCCCGCTGTCAAGCGCCGCGGCGGCCGTGAGGGTCTTGATTACCGAGCCTGGCGGATACAACCCCTGCGTTGCTCGATTGAGCAGCGGGCCGTCAGCGCGCGCGGCAAGTTCCTGCCACGCCGCCTGCGCCTGCGCCACATCGGCCTCGCTCGCCCGCTCAGGCAGCACCAGCAGGTTCGGATCGAAGCGCGGGTAGGTTGCGAGCGCCAGAATGGCACCAGTACGTGGATCAAGCAGCACCACTGCTCCTGGCCGGTCGCCCAGCGCCGCCTGCGCAACCTGCTGCAACTGCACATCTATCGTCAACTGGACATCAGCCGGTTGCGCTGCGAACGGCGTGCCCAGCAGACGCCCTTCGAGCAGCGCGATCGGCGAGAGCGTACGGGCGCCGGACAGATCCTCGTCCTGCGAGCTTTCGATGCCGCTATTGCCATACAGCCGGCTGGAGAAACCCGTGATGTGACCAAGATCAGGGAAAGGATACACCCGCCGCCCGTTAACTGTTTCAGCAAGAACGACACCATTGCGGTCACGGATGGCGCCGCGTACAGCGGCGATGGCAGCGACCGGCCAGACACGCCCGCTGCCCAGCGCTGTTCGATCCGCCGGGCGAACCAGGGTCGCTGTATCGGGAGGTTGATCACCGGCAGGCTGGCGCAGCGTCGTGACGCGCGCGCGCGTCGCATTCGCCTGAAGCGCCTGTTCACGTACAAGTTGTAACGTGACCGCGCCAAGCGCCAGCAGAACCACCAGGCCGAGCCGCGCTATGCCACGCGCAGCGTCAACCACACGCGCCGTGATCAGGGCACGCGGCAACAGGGAGAGCAACCAGAGACCAGTCAGCAGATGCAATCGCCATTGCATCGCGCCCGGCAGGGTCACCCCGATTGCCAGCACTGCCAGGCCGGTGACGGCCAGGACACTATTGAATGCGATACGCCGGCGCGTAACCATCATCAGCCTAATTGACCACAGCCGGCTTGCCCGCAGCAGAGATCCGCAGCAGGATGCCGACCATCGCAAAGTTCACCAGTGTAGATGATCCGCCGTAGCTCACAAACGGCAGCGTGATCCCGGTCAGCGGAATCAGGTTCGTGACGCCGCCAGTAATGATAAACGCCTGTGCAATTATGGCGGTTGTCAGGCCAGCGGCGAGCAACTGCTGGAATCCGTTGCGCGCCTGCTGCGCGATACGATACCCGCGCAATGCCAGCAGCGCGTAGCACAGCAAAAGGCCGAAGGCACCGACAAAGCCGAGTTCCTCGCCAATCGCAGCAAAGACAAAGTCAGTATGGCTCTCAGGTACAGACGTCGGATCGCCCAGGCCGAGACCGGCACCGACGATGCCGCCGTTTGCCAGTGCATAGAGCGCCTGGACCATCTGGTAGCCATTGCCGAACGGATCACTCCACGGGTCGCGCCAGGCATCCACGCGGACCTGGACGTGGCCGAACAAGGGGTACAATGCAGACGCTCCGGCGGCAAAGGCGAGCAATCCAGCGATGATATACCCTGCCTGGTTCGTCACCAGATAGAGCATGGCCAGGAAGATGGCGAAAAAAAGCAATGCCGCGCCGAGGTCCTTCTGAATGACAATGAGCCCGACCGTCAGGCCCCACATCAGGCCAAGCGGTGTGAGATAGGGCAAAGGCGGCAACTTCAGGTTGCCGAGCCAGTACGAGGCCCGCCCGATCAGGTTGCGATGATCATCCAGGTACGCGGCGAGGTAGATAACCAGCAGGATCTTGAGCGGTTCAACCGGCTGAAGCTGGAAGAACCCCAGGCTCAGCCAGAGCCGCGCGCCATTACGCTCAACGCCGATCAGCGCCGTCAGGCCAACCAGCGCCAGACCAAGCGCCAGCCAGGTGTAGCGGTAGCGGCGCAGCCATGCCATGCGCCACGGAACAAACACCACCAGTGCAAGCACAATAGCGCCCAGAAGCACCCACACCACCTGCTTCAGCGCGATACCGCTATAGATCGCCCCGTACCGCGCGACCAGGTCCGGCTCCAGGCGCCGCGCAAGCACCATACCGATGCCTGCCAGCAACGCGGCTATCGGCAGTAACACCTGGTCCTCGCCCCAGCAACGCAGCGCCATCACCAGGCTAAGCAACACGAACAGCGAGACGAATGCGCCGACAATGGCCACGTCTGCCCAGCGCACCAGGCCACCGGCCTCGGCAATCAGCATGCCAAGCCCTGCAATCAGCAACAGGCACGCGATGATCAATAGTTCCAGTTCCAGCAGGCGGCTGCCGGCGCGCTGGCGCAATGTTGCTCCTGGCAAGGCCATTTTCCCGTCAGGTATCAATCTGAAGCGCCAGGGTCAGGTTCGCGGCCCTGGCCGC
>Ga0272446_1006122_pt1 | contig 12763 bp, 11 predicted proteins | sample YNPCB0061_FD_194587 | JGI IMG/M metagenome (GOLD analysis project Ga0272446, IMG submission 194587) | Hot spring microbial mat communities from Yellowstone National Park, WY, United States - YNP-CB-006-1 | ecosystem: Environmental > Aquatic > Thermal springs > Hot (42-90C) > Sediment | place... | reverse complement strand
TGGGCGCCGGGCGGGTTGCCGACCGCTGCGCCATTCGTTGTGTCGGGAGAGGGTGCGGAATATGGCGCACCGCTTACTCCCTCAGCCACTCTCTCCGCCACACCGTCGGCAACGGCGCCTCCTCCAGGTGCGACAACATCTGCACCCATCGCCGCTTCACCGATCATCGCCATCAGGATAAGCGTTGGCGTTCTTATGATGATCGCCGCCGGATGGCTTGGCGCGCAATCGCGGCGGCGCCAGACAACGAGCCGCAGCAACAGCGATGATAGCGGAGCGGAATGGTTCTACGACATATGACGCAGCGTGGTTCACTGTGCTATAATTGCGTTTCCAAACCGCACTCGCTCGCACTGTTGCGCTATCGCAGGGAGGTTGCCATGCTCGATCCGACGCCGCTCATCCAGGAGCGATTGACACACAACCGCTGGGGACTGCTCGGCGGTCAGGGATGCGTCCTTGGTTTCGATGTCGGCAGCTACGGATTGCGGGCAGCACTGGTGGATCTCAGCCGGCACACCTTTTACGCGATGCATCGCGAACCGGCGAACGAATCGCCACAGGAACTGGTCGGGGGCGCCATCGATCTGGGAAATGAGTTGATGGCAGCGCACGGTGTCACTGCTGCACACCTGGTTCGGGTTGGCGCCGGTTTCGGCGGACCGGTGGATGTGCGGCAGGGTATCGTTCTGCTCTCCCCGCGTGCGCCGGGCTGGGAACGTTACCCGCTGCGTGAAGCGCTCGAAAACGCTTTTGGCGCCTCGTGCGTTGTCGATAACGATGCCAACCTGATCGCTCTGGCAGAAGCCACATTTGGGGTTGGGCGCGACACTCAGCACATGGTGTACATTCACCTGAGCACCGGTGTTGGCGCCGGATTGGTGCTCGATGGGCGCCTGTACCACGGCGCAACGACAACTGCTGGAGAGATCGGGCATGCGGTTATCGGTCCGGTGGATCCGACCCGTCCCGGTGAACGACCCAAAACGCTGGAAGAGCACGTATCGATCAAGGGGTTGCTGAACCGCGCGGCAGAACTCGGCTTCCACACAAACCTGTTGAGCGACATCTTCAGCGATCATCCGGTGGGGCGTCAGGTTGTCGCCGAAGCGATTGACGTGCTGGCAGTACGGATCGCTCAGATCGTCGCACTCATCGACCCGCAGATGGTGGTCATCGGCGGGGTTGTGGCGCGCAACGGGGGCGAGGAGTTCATCAACGCCATCCGGGAACGGATGCACACCTATATCGGTAAAGCGGTCGAACGACCGGTGCAGGTGGTCTCCGCCATTTTAGGCGCCGATAGTGTGGCAATCGGGGCAGTGGCGCTGGCGCTCGAAAGCATGCGCGACTGATCTGCCCCGAGGTATCGCACCCTGGACGCTGGTCCGGTTCTATGGTACACTGATGCCATAAGCGTGAATCAGGCGCATCTGTTGCTTCATTCAGGATTTTCGCCCCGGCCGCAACGGTCGGGGCATTTTATGGGTGAACGAGATGATCCGACGGAACGATATTCGGAACATTGCGATTATTGCCCACGTGGACCACGGCAAGACCACGCTGGTCGATGGGTTGCTGCGTCAGGGTCGCATTTTCCGCGATAATCAGCAGGTTGCTGAGCGCGTGCTGGACTCGAATGATCTGGAGCGCGAACGCGGCATTACAATTATGGCGAAGAATACCGCCGTCACCTATCGTGGCGTCAAGATTAATATTGTTGATACGCCGGGACATGCCGACTTTGGTGGTGAGGTCGAGCGGGTGATGAATATGGTCGACGGCGTGCTGCTGCTGGTCGATGCTGTCGATGGTCCTATGCCGCAAACGCGGTTCGTGCTGCGCAAAGCATTGCAGGCGGGGCATCGCGCGATTGTCGTCGTCAACAAGATTGATCGTCCCAACGCCCGCCCTAACCACGTTGTCAACGAAACGTTCGACCTGTTCATCGAACTTGGCGCCACCGATGAGCAGGCGGAGTTTGCCACCATTTACACGAATGCGCTCAAAGGGGTCGCCGGTCGATCACCGCTCAAAATCCACGACTCGCTTGAGCCGCTGTTCGACGCCATCCTTGATCAGATACCCGCGCCGGAGGTCGATCCGGACGGACCGGCGCAACTGCTGGTGACCAATACGGTGTACGACGATTATAAGGGAAAGATTCTGATCGGACGCCTGCGGCGCGGTGTGCTGCGCAAAGGGCAGATGGCGGCGCGGATTGCACGCGATGGCAGCGTCACCACGGCAAAGATCGGTCAACTCTTCGTCTTCAACGGTCTGGAGCGGCGGGAGGTCGAAGAAGTCACGGCGGGCGACATTATTGCTATCGCCGGGATTGGCGACGCTGGTATCGGGGATACAATCGCCGATGTCCATCATCCGGATCAACTGCCGCCAATCGCTGTCGAAGAGCCGACGGTGCGGATGACCTTCAGCGTGAATACCAGCCCGTTTGCCGGACGTGAAGGGACACACGTGACGTCGCGGAAACTGCGCGAACGTCTCTATCAGGAACTCGAACGCGATGTGGCGCTGCGCGTCGCCGATACCGCCTCGCCCGACGCTTTCACCGTCAGCGGACGCGGTGAACTGCATCTTACCATCCTGATCGAAACGATGCGCCGTGAGGGGTACGAGTTTCAGGTGTCGCGCCCCGAAGTGATCTTCAAAGAGATCGATGGCGTTAAGTACGAACCGATCGAACAGGTCGAACTGGAAGTCGCCGAACAGTATCAGGGCGCGGTTATCGAGTTGATGGGACAGCGGCGCGGACAGATGCGCGATATGAGCATCCGTGACGGCGGATTGGTCCACATGATCTTCCACGTTCCTACCCGCGGTCTGCTCGGTTTTCGCCAGACGTTTCTGACGGCGACGCGCGGCGAGGGGGTGATGAACTCGCTGTTCATCGGTTATGAACCGCTGGCGGGCGAGATCGTCACCCGCACCAACGGCTCGCTGATCGCTTCCGAAAGCGGTGTCGCTACGGCCTACGCTCTCAACCAGGCGCAGGAGCGCGGCACGCTCTTTATCACACCCGGCGCCGAGGTCTACGAGGGTATGATCGTCGGGCAGCACATCCGCGAGCGCGACCTGGAGGTGAATGTCTGTCGTCGCAAGCATCTCACCAACATCCGTTCTTCGACGGCGGAAGAAGGGATCCGGCTGGAAACGCCGCGCATCCTGAGCCTCGACGATGCTATCGAGTATATCAGCGATGATGAACTGGTCGAAGTGACCCCCAAGAGCATCCGCCTGCGCAAGCGGTTGCTGACCCTCAATGAGCGTCAGCGTGAACAGAAACGGCGCGAGATGATGCTGGCAGGGGAGCGGTAATCGCATGAACCCAACTTGCTCCTCGCTGCGCTCGTCGCAAGCGGGTTATGTCGACCGTTCGGCGGAGGAGGTAAACGGATGGCGTAGATGATCGAAGACCCGGCGCCTGGCTTGTTAGTGGTACGAGGAACTGCGTTACTGGCGCGGTTCCCTGACCCTCGCATCCAGCCAGACTGCTCTCCTCGATATTACGCCCGCGACCGACAAGCAAGCCGACAACCCGGATTCTCCGAGGTGTTCGCGGCAGCGCATCTTATAGTCGCGTGGCTGCGGGCATCGGAGGTCGAAGCGTACGGCATCGTCTCCAGGGCAATGCTGAAACTGTACCACGATACATGGAGTGACGAGCCGCCAATTTCAGCCGAGGAGTTCACCGTGCGGATCGAACTGGTGAATGTATCGATGCCGAGTGACGGCAACACGTTCATCCTCTGGTTCACCGATGGTGAGATGGAAATGTTTGGCGGGCACATCATCGAAGCCTCCTTCGGAGCCGACTACCAACCCCGGAGCGCGCACCGGCTGGGTGAGGCACACCGCCGAACCATCCGCTGCAGCAGACTGGCGGGACAGGACGGCTTTTCGCGGTTCAACGGCTCTCCAGCCCCGCCAGTTGCTGAGCTTCGTCGTTCGGCGCTTCTGGTTTTCGATGATGAGAAATTTAGTCTCCTCATTGGAACCATAGCATTATCCGCGTGTGATCCAGGTTCATCTACGGTTGGAGCAGCAACTACCACTACTTCTTCTCTTTGGTACACCACGAGTCAATTTACAGAAAAATCACTTGACCGATCCCCCGATCATCACTCACTCAAAAGTACAGTTCTATTTCACCAATGTTGGTGAGTGGATTTCAGACATAATGCGGTATGCTATAAGAGATCTGGTGATCTCCCGTTTCTAATGTGTAAGGAAGGCTTCACCTATGCAGCGAGCATGGTATGGTTTACGGTTAAGGATGGCCTTAACCTATGTTGGTGTTACGGTCTTATGTCTGCTCTTGCTTGAAATTGTGCTCGTGATTGGACTGGCAATGTTCTTTCTTGACACTGATGCATTACGTGCACGAGTTGAACACACAGCAACACACCTTGCCGGAGAAGTAGTTGCTCAAGGAGTTGATAATGTACAGCAGCTTCCGGGTGGTTTCTTGTTGGGCAACCCGCAATCGCAACTCCAACCGGGCGCGATTGCCTTTCGTGATAATCAGGTTGAGATCCCATTTATTACTACTGTGTACCCTGATGAACGACCAGTATCGCTTGCGTTATTGGTCGACCCGGCAGGTACTGTTGTAGCGAGTTCATACCCGGGTCGTTATCCGCCTGGTTCATCAGTGCAAGAAATAGCGGAGACAGCCAATACATTGGTGATGCGGGCTGTGCAGGGGAATCCGACAACGGGTGTAGAGGTAGCAACGACTGCCGGTCCGGTACTCGCTGCTGTTGCACCACTGCGATCTGCTACTACTGTACCAACCGGTTTCGTGTATGTGCATGCACCAATTCCGCCACGAAATGCGCTTGCTCTCAGCCAGATTGGGTTGCCGGTTCTCCTGAGTGGATTAGTGCTGCTCATTATCACGGCGCCAGTGGGATTGGTGTTTGGGTTGATTGCAACTCGTGGTCTGATACATCGCCTACAGATACTGGCACGGGCAACCACTGCCTTTGCCGAAGGCGATTTCAGCCAGCGTGTACCAGTGCGCCTAAACGACGAAATTGGGCAGCTTGAGCAGCATTTTAACGAGATGGCAGATCAGGTAAATGCCAGTCTGCATGCCCAGCGTAATCTTGCTGCGCAGAACGCTCGCCTTGCTGAACGTTCACGAATTTCACGCGAGTTACACGACTCCATTTCACAAGATCTTTTTTCATTGCGAATGCTTGTTGGTGGTCTTCACAACCTTCCTGGCACTGATCCAATACAGGAGCAACTGACACTGATTGAACAAACACTTGGACGTGTGCATCACGAAATGCGCGCGCTTTTATTAGAATTACGTCCACATGTTCTGGAACAACAGCGTCTGGAAGATGCTATTGCCACCATTGCCGACGCATATGCAGTGCGGCTGGGTATCAGAGTACATGCCGACCTCCAGCCGCCGCCGTTGCCTGCGCATGTTGAGCAGGCACTTCTCCGGATCGCACAAGAAGGCATTGCCAACGCAGCGCGTCACGCCAACGCCAATCAAATTTCGCTGTCGTTGTTAGCGGATGATTCTACCGTGGTACTGCATATTGCCGACGATGGGGTTGGCTTTGAACCATCAAGAGAAGATGCATACGGTTTGGGCCTGCGTCTTATGCGTGAGCGCGCTGAAGGACTTGGCGGAACGTTTGAACTCAAAAGTTCGCCCGGGACCGGCGCCCAATTGCTGGTTCGCTTGCCAGTGCAAGGAGTATCGGAATGATTAACCTGTTGATCGTTGATGATCATACGGTAGTACGTCAGGGGCTTCGGTTTCTACTCAGCCAGCAGCTCGATATTCGGATTGTAGGCGAATGTGCCGACGGCGCCAGTGCAGTTGCTGAAGTTGAGCGTTTATTGCCCAATGTCGTGTTACTCGACTTATTATTGCCCGATCAAGATGGGGTCGCAATCTTACGATCCATCAAGACAGTTGCCCCAATTACTGAGGTTATTATTCTGACTTCCTATTTTGAGGATGACCTGATTTTTCGTGCAATCAAGAGCGGCGCTCGTTCCTACCTCCTCAAAGACGCCAGTCCACAACAGATTATTGATACTGTGCGGGCGGCGGCACGAGGTGAAAGCATACTTCCTCCCATAGTAGCGGCGCGCGTACTTCAGGAAATGCAACAACAGCGGAACACTCCCCTCGATGTGTTGAGTTCCCGTGAGCGAGAGGTATTGACATTAATTGCTCGTGGACGCTCAAACCGCGAGATCGCCGGTGCACTTACGCTGAGTGAGCAAACCATCAAAAGCCACGTCTCCAACATTCTCTCGAAACTACATCTCGCTGATCGAACTCAAGCGGCGATCTTCGCGCTACAGCAACGACTTGTACCGTTGCAAGAAGCCCTTAATCCCGATAAATCACAAACAGAAACGTAGACGGAGGTGAGCACATTGGTTTATTCTCAGACAGCCAATCCGGTGGTTGCTGTGCCACACCACGAAACAGCATCCACATTCACTCTCTGATCCGATGCTCGGTTTTGCAACACGAGCGGATGAGGTGATGGCAAAGTGTCGAGTTGCTGGCAAACCGGGCGAACCTCCAACAATTGATTGGAGCCGGGCTAGAATCCGTGCAACATATACCACACTGATTGATGAGCATAATAACGAACTCCTTGAGTCTATCAACCTGGCGCCTTGTCAATTTCAAGAGTACATCCCGAAGAGACACGAACTGCGTGTCACGGTAGTTGGTGATGATTTGTTTGTTGCAGAAATCCATTCCCAACAACACGTACGGACAACCGTGGACTGGCGGCATTACGATGTGACGATCCCATACAAGCGCGGTAGCCTGCCTATCCAGATTGCCGAGCGTTGTATGGCTTTAGTACGTGGCTATGGGCTTACATACGCGGCTATTGATTTGATAGTCGCTCCTGATGGCCGACACGTCTTTCTTGAAATTAATCCGAATGGGCAGTGGCTATGGGTTGCGGAATTGGTGCCAGAATTACGCATCGCCGAAGCCCTTGCAGAATTGCTATTGAACGGGAAGTCATCATGTACGCTGAAGGAGGTGCTATGAGTACATCCAGCACTTCATTTGCTGCCACGGCTGGCGCCGTAGCTATGCTTGTTTGGCGCGCCAGTCCGCTACTTTTGATAGGGCTTTCCGTCATTACGGCCCTGAGTGGTTTATTGCCGGTACTGAACATTATTGTCGTCGCCGCATTAATTGATCGCGTGGCTACGCTTACCACCGGGACGGTAGTCCCAGACGATCTCAGCACATTATTGCTCACTCTCGGTGGCATTACCCTGGCCGAACAATTGCTGTTGCGGCTCCGATCTGCCGTTGAGCGCCTCTTCCAAAGTCGGGTTCAAAATCACATTCAATTGCTCATTGCCGATCACGCTGCCCGGCTGGATCTAAGTGTTTTCGAAGATCCAGCCTTTCACGATCAGTTGCGCAATGCATCAATGGAAGCCTCTTATCGCCCGGTCGCTATGGTCAGTCAATCCGTACTCGCGGCCGCTGGATTGGTCACTGCTGTTGGTACCGCTCTGGTATTGCTGCGTTGGGAATGGTGGATCGTGCCGATTCTTGCGCTGGCTGCTGTAGCCCTCTTCATCGTTTCGGCTCGCTTCGGCGCCGCCAATGCGTCGCTCATGCTCGGACGGACACCTCGCGCACGGAAAGCTCAGTACCTTGCAGCCCTCCTTACTTCGGACGTTGCTGCAAAAGACGTGCGGCTATTCGGTCTACGCGAGCATTTTGTCGGCGCGTATCGCACATTACTCGCACAAATGTACCAGGAAGATTGTGCCTTGTTGCGACGGCAAACGGCTACCAGCATTGGGGTCGAGATGTTACTGGCCGGTGTACGACCGGCACTAATTGGCTTTGCCGCATTACGTGCATTTACCGGAGCCATAACTGTTGGCCAGTTTACTTTATATGTTCAAGCAATCGTGCAGCTTCACACCGTGCTCTACCAACTTATGTATTTGCTGGCTCAGCTCTACGAGCATCGTTTGTTCGTCGATACACTGTTTCGCTACCTCGCCTTGCAGCCCTCAATCGAAGCGCCACGCGCACAGCCTGCGCATCTTCCACCCCATAGTGGACAGCCGCCACGGATCGAGTTTCGCAATCTCGTTTTCCGCTATCCCAACCAGGATCACCCGGTGATTGACGGCGTCACTTTTACTATTGAGCCTGGTGAGACGGTAGCGCTTGTGGGAATGAATGGAGCCGGAAAATCGACGTTGGTAAAACTCTTAGCCGGTCTGTACGAACCGAGTGACGGTGTCATCCTGATCGACGGAGTAGATATTAGCCGTCTGGAACGCGCCGAATTGCGTGAGCGCCTCGCTGTCATTGTGCAAGATTATCCAATTTATCACCTCTCACTCTATGAAAATCTTGCGCTGGGGCGGATTAAGGACTATCACGAGCGCGCCCACGTCATTAAGGCAGCCGAACAGAGCGGATTAAGCCGACTGATTCCTGAACTTTCTAATGGATACGATACCCTGCTCGGACGCTGGTTTGAACGTGGCCATGAACTTTCTGGCGGTCAACGACAGTTAGTCGCAATTACACGGGCCTTCGTACGCAACGCTCCTGTACTTGTGCTGGATGAGCCAAGCGCCGCCCTTGATGTGGACGCTGAGCGACATCTGTTTCACCAACTCCTTGATGCACGCTGTCGCGGCACCCAGAGTCTGCTGTTCATTTCACATCGTTTTGCGACTGTGCGCCGTGCAGATCGTATCATCGTTCTAGAACATGGTCGCGTCATTGAGCAGGGAAGTCACGCACAGCTACTGACCCATGGTGGGCGCTACGCAGATATGTTTCATGCGCAGGCAGATCTGTATCTTGAATCGGCTGGGAATTCCACTTCTTGATCCACTTCTTGAGCAGATTGCGCCATACGGAGAAGAAGATTATGACGGTTCAAGCAAACACCGCACCATTGCAATCTCAAATTGCGCATTGGGAAGCACACCATAATCGACGGCTGTTGATCTACCTGGCTGGTGAGGGCGGAACGAGTGCGAAAGGGATTGATGAACGAGATGTACTTCCGTTATACACAGCGCTGCGCGCAATTGGCAATCAAGAGCAACTCGATATCTTGCTGTTCAGCGGCGGTGGGCGTGTTAACAGTAGTCGCCGTATCTGCCTTTTGTTCCGTGAATATACATCGTTCCTTCGTATATTCGTTCCATATAAGGCTCGCTCGGCGGGAACCCTGCTTTGTCTTGGCTCTGATGAAATCGTTTTGGGGCCGTTAGGTGAACTTGGTCCGATCGATCCGCAGATTATGGCACAAGGTGATCCAGCAGGTGGTCCACAGGCGCTGTCACCAGAAGATCTGCGCGCATTCTTCAGATTGAGCGAGGATTGGCTTGATTTGCACACATCCGAGCAGCGACTCGATGTGTTGCGTATGATTAGCAATCGGATCTTTCCACTAACACTTGGCACACTTTATCGGGCTGATCGCCAGATACGGCAGATCGGGCAGGAGCTGTTACGCTACCAACTTCCCGACCTCGAAGACTCCATTCGCTCTGCAATTATTGATCGCCTCGTCTCGGGATTTGGAGCCCACGACTACTCCATCACCGCTGATGAAGCTCGGGATCTGGGACTGAACGCTCGACGTACCCAACCTATTGAACACGATTTGCTTTGGGAGGTCTGGCAAACTGCATCTGCCTATCTTCAAGCGTCATCGCCAAACACTGTCAATCCCGCTGAGACAAGCAGAACCGATGCATTCATTGCCTGCGCCGATTGTGCTTTTCGCCATATCACACGCAGTGTCAGCTACCTACCAAATGCAGCATCTACGCAGGCCGGACGTGTGATTCAACTACCGATTGAAGCAGAGTGGCAACCGTTTGACCCCCTTCGAGATCCCTCAAAAGTATGAGCGATTTCTCCCCCCAGGCGGGATTGTTTTGGCAGATCAGCGTGTTAGGATGAAAACGAAAAGTACAGCGATTATCTACACCCGTGAGAGGAGACCTGTTGATGCTCATGCCTCATTCTTCAGAATATCCGGTAACACCTGCCGGTACTGAAACAAATCGCGTGCCTGTCATTCAAGTACGCGGTCTTACCAAAAGCTACGGTTCGACTATTGTCGTTGATCATGTCAACCTTACAGTTTATCAGGGCGATATTTATGGTTTGCTTGGACCAAATGGTGCAGGCAAAACAACCTTAATCGCATTGCTGCTTGGTCTCATTCGACCGAGCGCCGGTGAATGGCACATTTGCAATCATGATCCTCGCCGTAATTTGCAGGCCGCTCTACGCCACGTCGGGGCAATGATTGAAGCGCCAGCCTTCTACCCTCACCTCACGGGTGCTGAGAATTTGCATGTTCTTGGGGGAATACGCGGGCCATTACCCTCCGGGAAGATCGACGACGTATTACGCCAGGTTGGTCTCCAAGATCGTGGTCGGGATCGCTATCGCACGTACTCACTGGGAATGAAACAACGCCTGGCAATCGGACTCACGTTGGTACATGACCCCGCAATCTTGATTTTGGACGAACCAACTAACGGAATTGATCCCCAGGGGCGTGTCGAGATACGTGAGCTATTGCGCACCCTGTCCCAGGCCGGCAAAACAATTGTACTTTGTTCGCATCTGCTTGCCGAGGTGGAACAAATTTGTACGCGAGCGGCCATTTTGCGCCGTGGACGAGTTGTTATTGAAAGTAACGTTCGCGATCTCGTCGGTCAGGGTAATCTGGAGTTAACCTTTTTGGAACTGACGAAGGAGGTATCGTAATGACCCGGCTTGTTGGACTTGAACTGTTGAAATTGCGTCGCCGGTGGCTGATCTGGATCCTTCTCGGACTGTTAGTCGCAGGTGAAGCACTCACTATCTTTGGGGGGTACTATCTCGCGGTAAGCGGCACAATGACCTTTTTAGATGAGCGTGGTCAGATCTTGCCGATAGAGATGGTATTACCAAATTTTATTTTACCCGGTGCACTGCGCGCGGTACTCGGTCTGGCACAGCAGGTTGGCAGCTGGCTCCTGGTTATTCTAACTGCAGTGGTCATTGGGATGGAAGAGGCGTATGGTACGCTACGCCTGATCTTAATTAGCGGGATCGGACGCACTCGCTATCTAGCGATGAAACTCACAACCTTGTTCATCGTCGTCGTTAGCTTTGTGGGTACGGCAGTGATCAGCGGAATGGGTTTCGCCCTGATTGTCGCTAATGTGGCCGAAATTCCAATCACCCCGACACCGGTTGAAGGCTCAGTCTGGCTCAGCAGTTTTGCAATGGCAGTACGTACAATCGTTGCACTCACAGTGCCGGTCGTGATCGCTTTTGTTGCAACACTCCTGAGTCGATCACAAACTATCGGTATTGCTATTGGTCTTGTTTACTTCCTGGCAGAGTCAGTTGTAAATGGCCTCCTTGCTTTGCTGGGTGAATCCGGGCAGCAGATTGCGCTATTGCTACCGGGAACGCATATTCAGGCTTTGATGGCGCACAATCAATTCAACAGCCAGGGGCTTATTCCCGGATATTTGCCATCACAGCCGATAGCAGGGCTGGTTTTACTCAGCTACATCCTCGTTTTGCTTGGCATAGCCTGGGCTCTATTTGTGCGCCGTGACATACGAAGTGGAAGTTCGCAGTAAAAACTGTGAAGACTCGATTGCAGCGTGCGGTCGTCACAGATCGCCGCACGCGGTTCGGGCATACGGTCGGCGATTCACGTACCAGCCGACGCGAGTTGTGAACCAGGGTCTCAAAGACCTCCGCCCTCAACCAGGCGCAGGAGCGCGGCACGCTCTTTATCACGCCCGGCGCCGAGGTCTACGAGGGTATGATCGTCGGACAACACATCCGCGAGCGTGACCTGGAGGTGAATGTCTGTCGTCGCAAGCATCTGAACAACATCCGTTCTTCGACGGCGGAAGAAGGGATCCGGCTGGAAACGCCGCGCATCCTGAGCCTCGACGATGCTATCGAGTATATCAGCGATGATGAACTGGTCGAAGTGACGCCAAAGAGCATCCGACTGCGCAAGCGGCTGCTGACCCTCAATGAGCGTCAGCGTGAGCAGAAACGGCGCGAGATGATGCTGGCAGGGGATCGGTAAAGAGCGCGAGTGCGCCAGGAAGGGGTGGATTGCACTGGCGCTCTTCCCCCTTTTGCACTTCAATGATACCCGTTCTCCCCAGCCCCCACGACGCCCGTCGGCATTATTGCGACGTTGCAACATAATCGCAATCCGATTGCGATCCTCGAACCTTGACTTCCCCCCGTTGAGAAATGGTATATTCATCCTCAAGAGAGGACACACTCAGTTGAAAGGAGCACATTCATGCACCGCTTCCTCCTCGCGCTGCTTGCTCTGTTGCTCGTCCCCGGCGCCGGCAGCGCATCCGCCGCCCCTTCCCGGCAAGAGCGAACCACCGCTGTCTTCTTCCGCGAAACGCAGAACTGGGTCGCGCCCCCCTTCTACGACTTCTGGAGCGGGAATGGCGGTCTGCCGATCTTCGGGTATCCCCTCGCCCCGACTGATCTGATGACCAGCCCCGACGACGGTAAGGTTTACGCCACCCAGATCTTCGAGCGCAATCGCCTGGAGTATCACCCCGAAAATCCGGCGCCGTACCGCGTCCAACTCGGTCGTCTGGGCGTCGAGGTTCTGCAGAAGCAGGGACGCAACTGGCAGGATTTCCCGAAGGGCGAGCCGAAGCGCGGTTGCGACTT
>Ga0272446_1006121_pt1 | contig 12764 bp, 10 predicted proteins | sample YNPCB0061_FD_194587 | JGI IMG/M metagenome (GOLD analysis project Ga0272446, IMG submission 194587) | Hot spring microbial mat communities from Yellowstone National Park, WY, United States - YNP-CB-006-1 | ecosystem: Environmental > Aquatic > Thermal springs > Hot (42-90C) > Sediment | place... | reverse complement strand
TGTCCTGGGCGCATTTCTCCTCCTGTTCGGATGGTTGGGATACCGGCGCGGTTCCAGGGCGGAGCTGGCGACCCTGGTCGTGACGATCGGCGCACGCCTGTTCCTGGAGGCGCGCGGCCCGGACCTAGTGAAGATTATTAACCGGATGGCGGTGGGGTTCCTGTTCCTCGTGCGCGGCGGCTTTACCTCCGACAACCCCAGCGCCGTGATCGCCTCATTGCGCGAGCGGGGGCCTCTCATCTCCGACCAAGCCGCTCCCACGTTCTTGCTCATCCTTTTCGTGGGCGCGGTCGCCTTGACCTACCTGCTGGGGTCCGCCAAGCAACTGAAAAGTAAATCGACGTTGTGGTCAGCGTTGTTGGGCGCGGTCAACGGCCTCGTGTTGAAGACCATCTTCCTCCCGCTGCTCCCGCAGGCGACGCCAGCCCCCCTGGCGCCGCTCAACGCGCTGGCCCTGGGCGGCGGCCTGTCGTCGATGGATGCGGCGCTGCAACCGCTGCGGGCGCTGGCCGATCGCTACGGCTCCGCGGTCGCTCTGCCTGTGGTCGTTCTCGTGGTTTATCTCGTCGTGCGTTCGATCCAGCCGGAGAAGAAGGGCGGCTAGGGGGCCGTATGGTGCCGATCGAGGTCCTGTGGATCGTTTTAATCATCCTCTTCGGGTTCATCGGTATGGCGCGCGGCTACCCGCGTGAGCTGGGCGTCACCACGATGAGCCTGATCGCGCTCCTGGCTTTGAATCTGTTGGAGCCGCGCCTGCAGCGCCTCGAGACGGCGCTGGAATCGATCCTGAGGGTGAACATCCTCTCGCGGCCGGACATCAACGCGATCAACGCCTTGATCTTCAGCGCCATCTTGTTGCTCATCACGTTCGCCGCCTATGCTGGCCAGACGTTCTATTTCCCAGGATCGCCGAAGAAGGGGCGCGTCGGCTCCCTCATCAGCTTCACCAATGGCCTGGTCAACGGCTACCTGATCGTCGGATCGCTTTGGCATTACCTGGACAAGTTCAGCTATGGCGTCGGCGCTTGGACCCTGGTCACGTTGCCATTGACGCCCCGCGCGCAGAGCCTGCTCCCCTATCTGCCTCCCGCGATCCTGGATTTCCCCTTCCTGGCTGGCCTGGTGGTCGTGCTCATGATCCTGAGGATCCGCCGATGAGCGAGCCGTCTCTGATCCCCCTGGCGTCGTCCGCAGTCGCCGCTGCCATCCTGGCGCGGCCGGCGGCGCACATCCACCTGATCGGCGTCGGCGGCGCGGGGCTTTCCGCGATCGCCGTCATCCTCCTCGAGCGCGGCTACCGGGTGACGGGCAGTGATCTGGCGCGGTCGGCGGCGACGGAGGGCCTGGAGGCGGCAGGCGCGCGGATCTTTTATGGCCATGCGGCCGGGCAGGCGGACGGCGCCGACCTGGTGTTGATCTCGTCGGCGGTGCGCGCCGAAAATCCGGAGCTGCGCGCGGCGATCGCGGCGGGCATCCCCGTGGTCAAGCGCGCCCAATTCCTCGGCCCCCTGATGGCGGGCCGACTGGGCGTGGCGGTTGCCGGGACGCACGGCAAGACGACGACGACCGCGATGATCGCGACCACGTTGTTGGCGGCTGGCCGCGATCCCGATTTCATCGTGGGAGGAGCGATCGCTGGCGTCGAACGGTCGGCGCGCGCCGGTCGCGGCACCATCTTCGTGATCGAGGCCGACGAGTACGATCGCATGTTCCTGGGTCTGACGCCGCAGCTCGCGGTGGTCACCAATGTGGAGTGGGATCACGTCGATTGCTATCCGACGCCCGCTGACTTTCAGGCGGCGTTTGCGGCTTTCGTCGATCGTCTTCCCCCGGATGGCTGCCTGATCGCCTGCGCCGACGACCCAGGCGCCCGCGCTCTGGCGCGCGGCCGACTGCGGCGCGGGCTGCCGACGGTCACCTACGGCATGGAGACGGAAGCTGCCTGGCAGGCGCGCGCGTTGCGCCCCAACGAGCGGGGCGGGTTCGACTTTGAGGCGTGGCGCGAGGGACAGCGCGTTGGGGAGATGAGCCTGCGCGTGCCTGGTCGGCACAACGTGCTCAATGCGCTGGCCGCGCTGGCCGCCTGCGACCGCCTGATGATTCGGCCAGAAATCGTCGCTGCGAACCTTAAAGATTTCGTAGGAGTGCGCCGTCGGTTCGAAGTCAAAGGAATTGAGTGTGATATAATTGTCGTCGACGATTACGCGCACCACCCCTCCGAGGTGCAGGCGACGTTGGCAGCGGCTCGCCAGCGCTACCCCGAGCGGATCGTCTGGGCCCTGTTTCAACCACATACCTTCAGCCGCACGCGCGCGCTGCTCGACCAGTTCGCCGGTTGTTTCGCCGACGCTGACCATGTCTTGATCACGGACATCTACGCGGCCCGTGAGGACACGGCGGCGGAGGTCCATGCGGCTCAGATCGCAGAGCTGGCGGCCTCCCGGCATCCGGACGCGCGCTATGTGGGAGGGCTGGAGGCGGCGACAGCCGTCCTGTTGGCCGAAGTCCGCCCCGGCGCGGTCTTGTTGACGTTGGGGGCGGGGGATGGCTATCGGGTGGGCGAAGCGGTGTTGGCCGAGCTGCGGAGGCGCAATGCCAGCGCTTGAAGGTTACGGCTTGACGCTGCTGGAGGCGTTGCGCGCGGAGCTGGAGGCGGCCGGCCTGAGCGTGCAGGCGAGGGCGCCGCTGGCGCCTCACACGTCGCTGCGCATCGGCGGGCCGGCCGATCTGCTGGCGATCGTGACGACGGAGGCCGAGTTGACGACGGCGGTGGCTGCCGCTGAACGCTGGGGGGCGGCGTGGTGGATCCTGGGAGGGGGGAGCAATCTGCTGATCAGCGACCGCGGCGTGCGCGGATTGACGATCCTCAATCGGTGCCGGGCGTGGGCAGTGCGCCCCGGCCAGCGAGTATGGGCTGAAGGAGGAGCGCCGCTGGCGGGCCTCGCCCGGGCGACGATCCAGGCGGGGCTGAGTGGCCTGGAGTGGGCGGTCAGCATCCCTGGCACTGTAGGGGGCGCGATCGTCGGCAACGCGGGCGCCCATGGCGGTTGCATGGCTGATCATCTGATCTCTGTCGATCTGTTGTTGCCGCCAGCGACGCGCGTGACATGGCCAGCCTCCGAATTGGCGCTGGCCTATCGCCATAGCCGGCTCAAGGATGGCAGCCTGCGCGCGGTGGTCCTGGGCGCGGAGCTGCAGTTGACCGTCGATGCCTCCGGGACAGCGAGGCAGCGGGCGGACGAGTACCTGGCATATCGCCGACGGACGCAGCCGGTAGAAGCGAGCGCGGGCAGCATCTTCCGCAACCCGTCTGGCGATTACGCTGGCCGCCTGATCGAAGCGGCCGGGCTGAAGGGAGCGCGCGAGGGGCAGGCTCAGGTGTCGTCGTTGCACGCGAACTTCATCGTCAACCTGGGCGGAGCTACCGCCGCCGAGGTGCGACGTCTGATCGAGCGCGTGCGTCGGCGTGTGGCAGAGCAGGCGGGCGTCCGCCTGGAGTTGGAGATCGTGTACCAGGGCGAGTGGGATGAGGGGTAAAGCGCGCGTCGGGGTGCTGTTCGGCGGGCGGTCGGGCGAGCATGAGGTCAGCCTGGCGTCAGCGCGCTCAGTGATCGCGGCGCTGGATCCGGCGCGCTACGAGATGGTCCCCCTGGGGATCACGCGTTCGGGCCGCTGGGTGACGGCCGGGCGCGCGCTCGATCTGTTAGCGGCCGCGGTCGGCAGCGGCCGGCCGGCCGCCGAAGTCGAAGCGGCCGTGCTCGCCGATAGCAGCCCCTACCCGGACCTGGAGCTCCTGGCGAGCTGCGACGTCATCTTCCCGGTGCTGCACGGCCCGTACGGGGAAGATGGCACGATCCAGGGGCTGTTGGAGCTGATCGGCGTGCCGTATGTAGGATGCGGCGTGACCGGCTCGGCGGTCGGCATGGACAAGGGGCTGATGAAGGCGGCCTTCGCTGCGTATGACCTGCCGCAGGTGCGCTACCGCCTGGTGACGCGCGCGCAGTGGCAGGCGGCGCCCGCGCAGGTGATCCGCGAGCTGGAGGAGGCGCTGCCCTATCCGATGTTCGTCAAGCCGGCCAATCTGGGATCGAGCGTAGGGGTCAGCAAAGCGCGCGATGGAGAGGAGCTGTGGGCCGGCCTCGATGAGGCGGCGCGCTACGACCGCAGGCTGATCGTCGAGGAAGGGATCGATCGCGCGCGCGAGATCGAGTGCAGCGTATTGGGCAACGACGACCCCGCGACGTCGGTGCCTGGGGAGGTCGTCCCTGGCAACGAGTTCTACGACTACGCGGCCAAGTACCTGGACGGCACCTCGCGATTGCTGATCCCGGCGCCGCTGACGGAGGCGCAGACGCGGCAGGTGCAGGCGCTGGCAGCGGCGGCGTTTCGCGCGATCGACGGCGCGGGCCTGTCGCGGGTGGATTTCTTGTTGTCTCCGGAGGATGGCCGCCTGTACGTCAACGAGATCAACACGCTGCCTGGGTTTACGGACATCAGCATGTACCCCAAATTGTGGGAAGCGAGTGGCCTGGCCTATCCGACTCTGATCGACCGCTTGATCGAGCTGGCGTGGGAGCGCCATGGCCGGAGGTAGCAGGATGGCGCGGCGCGCGAGCCAGATGCCAGCCGTGGTGATCCGCCGCGAGGACGGCGCTCTGCAGGTCCGGCGCTTGAGCACATGGGCGCGTCGCTGGGGGGTGCGGCGTCTGCTCACGAGCAGAGGGCGGGTCGAACGCATGGCTGGCGTCGTCGTCCTGGCGGGGCTCCTGACCATCCTGGTCGAGTTGTTCACCAGCTACGCGTTCTTCGTCTATGCGGCTGACGTGCGCGGCAATGTCCTGTTGTCGGCCAGCCACGTCTATGAAGCCAGCCAGATCGACACCGTCAGCATCTTCTGGATCGAGCCGGAGGTCGTTGAGCGTCGCCTGGAAGAGTTGCCGTATGTGCGATCCGCGACCGTGCGCTGTGCGTTGCCCAATCGCGTGGAGATCGCCGTCCAGGAACGTGTGCCGATCATCTTATGGCGGACAGATCAGGGCGTGTACTGGGTGGACGGCGAAGGGATCGCCATGCGCCCCTTGAGCGAGCTTCCTGGGCTGGTGCAATTGGAGGACAGCCGGGGCGATGCGGCGGTTGATGGAGGGAATCTGGACCCGGCGATCGCCGCCGGCATTGTGGGGGTTCGGCAGCTTTTGCCTGAAACCGTCCTGTTCAATTACAATCGCTCGTATGGGTTGCAATTCGTTACGCCTGATCGGGTGCAAGTTGTCCTGGGCGATGGGCAGGAGATGGCTCATAAAATTCGCGTGTTCGATGCCGTGCGGCGCCGGATCGCAGAGGAGGGCCGCACGGTGCATTTGATCGATCTTCGGTATATGGACGAACCGTACGTTCGATGACGGAGCTGATCTCTGCCCTGGACATTGGGACGACCAAAATTTGCGCTGTGATCTGCCAGGTCGACGACGACGACCAGATCCGTGTGTTGGGGGTTGGGCAGGTCCCGTCGCGAGGATTGCGGCGCGGGGTCGTGGTGAACGTCGCCGAGGCGTCGGAGGCGATCGGCCAGGCGGTCGAGAGGGCGGAGCAGGCTGCCCACACCTCGATGCAGAGCGCGTATGTGGGGATCGCGGGCGCCCATATCTCAGCGACGCCCAGCCGCGGCGTGGTGGCGATCGGGCGAGGGCGCAGCATCACGGTGGACGATGTCGAGCGGACGCTGGAGGCGGCGCGCTCGGTCGCCCTCCCCCATAACCGGGACATCATTCACACGCTCCCGCGCTCGTTCACGGTGGATGACCAGCCGGGGGTGCGCGATCCGGTCGGCATGGTGGCCTATCGGCTGGAGGTGGACGCCCAACTGATCACCGGCGCGTCGACCTCCGTGCAAAACCTGATCCGCTGCGTGCATGCCCACGGCGTCGAGATCGACGACCTGGTGTTGCAGCCGTTGGCGTCGGGGACCGCGGTGTTGACGGGGGCCGAGCAGGAGATGGGGGTGGCCCTGGCCGATATCGGCGGCGGGACGACGGACATCGCCATCTTCCTCGATGGGGCGCTGTGGCACACGGTGGTGCTCGATGTCGGCGGCAACCATATGACGCAAGATATCGCGGTCGGATTGCGGGCGCCATTCCAGACGGCGGAGGAGATCAAGGTCCGCTATGGCCATGTCCTGCCCGACCGTATCGCCGCCGATGAGGTTTTGAGCGTCACGTTGTTCGGCGATAGCGGGCCGCAGTCAGTCTCGCGCCAATTCCTGGCGCAGATCGTCCAGGCTCGCGCGGAAGAGATCCTGGAGCTGATCCTGCGCGAGGTGAAGCGGTCGGGCTACGATGGCCTGTTGCCAGCGGGATTGGTGTTGACGGGCGGCGTAGCGCAGATGGCGGGATTGCGCGACCTGAGTCGCGAGGTGTTGCAGTTGCCGGTGCGCTTGGGCGCTCCCAACGGGCTAAAAGGGGGCGATCTGACGGCGCCAGCGTATGCGACGGTCGTCGGGCTGATCCTGTGGGGATTGCGGCAGCGACGGACGCGGCCCTTGCGGCGAGCGGCGGCCTCGCCGCTGTTGGACCGCCTCTTGAATTGGCTGCGCACGTTGTTGCCTGGCTGATGAGGCCATGGCTGGTAGGGAGGAGAGAGGTACGCATCTATGGTGACAACGGAGGCCGGACAAGGCAATCGGTCGGGGGCGGAGCGTGCGCGGCAGAGCGCGTCGGCGACAGGGCGTTCCCGCGCGCGACAACAGCCAGTTGTTGAGAAAGGCGGGCCAGACGAGGAGGAGGCCCGCGAGGTCACTGAGGACGGCGCGCCCCGCGCGCTAGCGACGGAAAGGAGTAGAGAGATGGCCCGTACCAGAGCGGAAGCGACGCACATCGAAAATATGGCGCAGATCAAGGTCGTCGGCGTGGGCGGCGGTGGGACCAATGCCGTCAACCGCATGATCGAAGAGGGAATCCAGGGAGTCGAGTTCATCGTTGTCAACACCGATTCCCAGGCGCTGATGCTCTCCAATGCGCCGCAGCGCCTCCGGATCGGCGAGAAGCTGACCAAAGGGTTGGGCGCTGGCGGCGACGCCGAGACGGGCCAGCGGGCGGCGGAGGAGTCGGCCGAGGAGATCAAGGCGCTCCTCAAGGGAGCGGACATGGTGTTCGTCGCCTGTGGGTTGGGCGGCGGCACAGGCACCGGCGCCGCCCCCGTGATCGCGTCGATCGCCAAGGAGATGGGGGCGCTGACGGTGGGGGTGGTCACGAAGCCGTTCACCTTCGAGGGCAGCAAGCGACGGCAGATCGCTGAGCGCGGCCTGGAGCTGCTCAAGCAGAATGTGGACACCCTGATCGCCATCCCCAACGATCGCCTTTTGCAGATCGTCGACAAGAAAGCATCGGTGCAGACCGCCTTTCGCGTGGCGGACGATGTCCTGCGCCAGGGCATCCAGGGCATCTCGGAGTTGATCACGGTGCCTGGGTTGATCAACCTGGACTTCGCTGATGTGCGCACGATCATGAGCGCTGGCGGAGCGGCCCTGATGGCGATCGGGCGCGCCAAGGGGGACGGGCGCGCCAAGGACGCTGCGCAACAGGCGATCAGCAGCGCTTTGCTCGATGTGACCATCGACGGCGCGCGCGGCATCCTGTTCAACGTCACGGGCGGCAACGATCTGAGCCTGTTCGAGGTGAACGAGGCAGCCGAGATCATCCGCGCGACGGCCGATCCCGACGCGAACATCATCTTCGGTGCAGTCATCGATCCTGAGATCCAGGATGAGATCCGCATCACCGTGATCGCGACCGGCTTCGAGGCGGCGGTTGAGAAACAGCAGCCGCGTCGGGCCGATAGCAAGACCATCGAATTCCCGGTGCGCAGCTACGACCGGGATGATCTGGACATCCCCGCCTTTCTGCGACGCGGCGCGCGCAGCCAGTAGCCGGTTTTTCAGGGCGGCGGATTCCTCCTGATCGGTCTGTCCGCCGCCCCTTCCTCCTGGATATTCAACCTTAAACTTTTCGCGCATCCTCCCTCTGAGGGCGCCTGGCCCTCATTTTCTGTGGTATACTCGCTTGGTAGCCACCCCTATATGTTGTAGATTACTCCACATAATGTGCTATATGTAGTGCAGTCTCGCCGCGTCGGTGTTGGGGTGCGCGAACGGCTGCCGTCGAGGCGGGTCCGCTTGCTGTCTCCGGAACGCGCAAGGGGGATCTGATGCGATGTCCGCACTGCGGCGGGGATGAGACCCGCGTGATCGATTCACGCATCGCAGGCGATGGGATTCGTCGGCGGCGCGAATGCCAGAGTTGTCGTCGGCGCTTCACCACCTACGAGCACATCGCGCCGGAGTTGAGCGTGGTCAAGCGCGATGGCCGGCGTGAGCCGTGGGATCGTCAAAAGGTGCTGGACGGCATCCGCATCGCCTGTGCGAAACGGCCGATCGCCATCGCCGACATCATGCGACTGGTCGATCAGGTCGAGGAATATGTGATGGGGTTGGGCAAGGCCGAGGTCCCCAGCCGGGTCATCGGCGAGAAGGTGTTGGAGGGGCTGAAGGCCCTCGATCCCGTCGCCTACGTCCGTTTTGCTTCCGTATACCTCGAATTGCCTGATCTACACGCCCTGCGCGCCGAGATCGACCGGCTGTTGGAAGGTCGGTGACAGCGCGAGGCAGGCAGGATCGGCCCGGCTCTTGAATTCAACAGCTTGCAAGTTCCAGGAGGTCCCGGTGGCAGACAACACCATTCAGCGCGCTGCGATCGACATTCGTCCGGACAATCACCAGCGCCAGGAAGCAGCGAGGGGCAACGGCGCACGCGAGGCAGAAGGGGCGCCCCCTCTCCCGCAGACGATCGTCAAGCGCGATGGCCGCATCGTGCCGTTCGATATCGGCAGGATCGAGAACGCGATCAGCCGCTGTTTCAACAGCCTGGGACGCCAGCCCGCCAAATCGGTGCAGGACTTGGCGCGCGAGGCTGTCAACATCATCGCCGCCAAGCGCACCCAGCCGACGGTGGAGGAAGTCCAGGACATCGTCGAGATGGTGCTGCAGGCGGCTGGCGAATACGAGGCGGCCAAGCACTATATCCTCTATCGGGCCGAGCATGCCAAGATGCGCAAGCAGCGGCCGATCCCCGAGCACGTGCGCGCGGCGTTCGCCGCTTCGGACGCCTATTTCCCGACCGTGCTCCAGAAGTTCCAGTTCTATGACAAATATGCGCGCTTCAGCTATGAACTGGGCCGTCGCGAGACGTGGGTGGAGACGGTTGACCGCGCGGTGAACTACCTGCGCGAGCTTTCCGAATCGCGATTGCCCGATGAGACCTACGAGCGCATCCGCCAGGGCATCCTGACGATGCGGGTGATGCCCTCGATGCGGTTGCTGGCTATGGCGGGGCCGGCCGCCCGCCGGTCGAACATCACCATCTACAACTGCAGCTACATGCCGGTGATAGACATCTATACCTTCGTTGAGGCGCTGACGATCTCGATGAGCGGCTGCGGCGTGGGGTTCTCGGTGGAGCGGCAGTATGTCGAGCGCTTCCCGCGCATCCATCGTCAGGTCGGTGGCGCGCCGCGCAAATGGGTGGTGGCCGATTCGGCGGAAGGCTGGGCGGAGGCGCTGCGGATCGGCCTGGAGACCTGGTTCGACGGCGGCGATATCCAGTTCGACTACTCGCAGGTGCGGCCAGCGGGATCGCCCTTGCGCACCAAAGGCGGACGCGCCTCTGGCCCGGAGCCGCTGCGCCAGATGCTCGACTTCACGCGCGCGCGCATCCTGGCCCGTCAGGGTAGCTTCCTGCGGCCGATCGACGCCCACGACATCATGTGCGTGGTGGGTAACGCCGCGGTGAGCGGAGGGGTGAGGCGGACGGCCATGATCTCCCTCTTCGACTTCGACGACCTGGAGATGCGCCTGTGCAAGAGCGGCGACAATATCATCGGCAACGAGCAGCGCTGGAACGCCAACAATTCCGCCGTCTGGCCCGACCGTGAGTTGACGCAAGCCGAGGTGGCGCGCTTCATGCTGGACATGGTGGAGTCCGGACGCGGGGAGCCGGGCATCTTCAGCCGACAGGCGGCGCTCAACACCAGGCCAGCGCGGCGCGCCCCCGCTGAATTTGGCACGAACCCGTGCGGTGAGATCGTGTTGAGGCCGTTCCAGTTCTGCAACCTGTCCATCGCGGTGGCCAGGCCCGATGATACCGAGGAGACGCTGCGCGAGAAGGTGGAGCTGGCCAGCATCATCGGCACCATCCAGTCGATGGCGACGCACTTCCCGGGGCTGCGCCCGGAGTGGAAGCGCAACTGCGAAGAGGAGCGCCTGCTCGGCGTCGACATCAACGGCCAGATGGACAGCCCGGTGGCGCGCGATCCGGATGTTCAGGAGCGATTGCGTCACGTGGCGGTGGAGACGAACCGACGCACGGCCGAGGCGCTCGGCATCAATCCCTCGGCCGCGGTCACGTGCGTCAAGCCCAGCGGCAACTCCTCGCAGTTGTTGGATTGCTCGCCGGGGCTGCATGCGCGCTGGGCGCCATACTACATCCGCAACGTGCGCGTGAGCGCGCACACGCCGGTGTTCAAAGTCTTGCGCGATGCCGGCGCGCCCATGGACCCCGAGAACGGCCAGATGCCCGAGAATGCCAGCACCTGGGTGATCCACTTCCCTGTGCGCAGCCCGGAGGGCGCGATCACGCGCAAAGACCGCAGCGCGCTCGAGCAATGCGAGTACTGGCTCCAATGCAAGACGCGCTGGACTGAACATAATCCGTCATGTACGATTACTTATCGCCCTAATGAAGTCTTAGACCTGATCAAATGGGTATGGGAACATCAGAGCGTGATCGGGGGGATGTCGTTCCTGCCGGCGTTCGACGCCCAGTACGCGCAGATGCCCTACGTCGAGATCGAGCGCGAGGAGTACGAGCGGCTGGCCGCGGCGTTCCCGGACATCGACTTCTCGAAGATCTATCGCTACGAGGAGGAGGACCTGACGACGGCGGCGCAGGAGCTGGCGTGTATGGCCGGCGTCTGCGAGCTGACCCCGTGACGAAGGGGTCACTCGTTGGCGATGGCGAGGCGTTTGCTCCGGCGGCGCATGAGGTCGAGGAGGCGGGGCATCACCGTCGTGTACAGCCAGTACCCTGCGCGCGTCACGGCGTAGTCCCAGGCGCCCAACCAGGCGGTGAAGCGCCCGCCGAACCCTTCCTTGAAATGATACACGCCCCATAGGGGGTCTTGTTCGCTGAGGGTGTCGGGCGCGCCCCACAGGTCATAGACCGTGCATCCCTGCGCCCGCGCCCACCGCATCGCCTCCCATTGCAGCAGATGGTTGGGCATCAAGTTGCGCCCGCGCGCGCCGGAGGCGCCGTAGAAGTACCAGGCCGTTGGGCCGAAGCGCAACAGGAAGACCCCAGCGATGATCTGCCCCTCGGCGGCGGCGAGCAGCAGATGTCCCTGCCCGGCGCTGAGGAACGCCTCCCAGATGGTCTGGTAGTAGGAATAGGGGCGGATGAGGAACCCATCGCGGGCGCTGGTCTCGGCGTAGAGGGCATAGAAGGTCGCCAGATCGTCTGGTCCGCCGGCGCGCACCTGGACGCCGCGTCGGCCCGCCAGGCGGATGTTGTAGCGCCATTTGGGTTTCATCCGCCCCAGCAGCGCCTCTTCCTCGTCGATCAGGTCGATCAGCATGGTGTTGCGGAACTGGATCTGTTCTGATGATGGGTGCCAGCCGCGCGCCTGCAGCGTCTGTTGGACGGCGGAAGCGTAGGCGGCATCGGCGGGGACGTCCGGGTCGATCTTGACGAAGAGCGCGCCCTGACGGCGCGCGGCGTGCTCGATGCTGGCGAGCGCGCCAGCGACGGCCGCGGCGTCGCTCCAGTCGAGGGTGGGGCCTTTGGGTACGTAGGCCACGGCGAGCGGCAGCCGACCCAGCCGGCGCGTGAGCATCGCCACCGCCGCCAGCGGCCGGTCGGCCGGGCCGACGCGCCAGCGCACAGCGCGCCAGCCCGTCTGCGCCTTGCACGCCCCCCACAACCAGCTCTGCAACACGTGCGGCCGCGGCCAGCGCTGGAGCAGGGCGTCCCAAACCGCCGCGTCCTCGATGGACGCGACCTCGATCATGGCGCACCTCGTCGCAGGCGCGTCGCCAGCCGATAGAGGGCGTAGCCCGGCGCGGAGAGGGGAAGCTCCCAGGCCCCCACGAAGCGCACGACGCGCCCACCCCAACCCTGTTTGAAGCGATAGACCCCCCACAGGCCGCCCTGGCGTTCTGGCTCGACCCCGGCATAGGCGGCGGGGTCTTCGCCTACCTCGTCAGGGATGCCCCATAGGTCGTAGCTGCGGCAGCCGCGAGCGCGCGCCCAGCGCAGCGCGGCCCACTGCAGGGCGTGGTTGGGCATGAGATTGCGTCCGATGCTCGCGGAGGCGCCCCAGAAATACCAGGCGCGTGCGCCGTGGACGAAGGTGACGATGGCGGCGAGGAGGGCCCCCTCGTACTCCGCCAGCCACCACACGGCCTGGCCGTCCCTTGCGAAGAGATCATACGCTGTGGCATAGTAGGGGGAAGCATGTACGGCGAACCCGTCGCGGCGGGCCGTCTCTTCCATCAGGGCGTAGACGGCTGGCAGATCGGCAGCGCTGCCGGGACGGACGATCACCCCCTTGCGTGCAGCCAGACGCACGTTGTAGCGCCATTTCGGCTTCATGCGCGCCAACAGGGTCTCGTCGTCGCCGTCGAGATCGATGAGGATCGTGCTGCGGGGCTGGATCGG
>Ga0272446_1006120_pt1 | contig 12765 bp, 13 predicted proteins | sample YNPCB0061_FD_194587 | JGI IMG/M metagenome (GOLD analysis project Ga0272446, IMG submission 194587) | Hot spring microbial mat communities from Yellowstone National Park, WY, United States - YNP-CB-006-1 | ecosystem: Environmental > Aquatic > Thermal springs > Hot (42-90C) > Sediment | place... | reverse complement strand
GGGCTGGGCCGGCGCGGCGTGCTGCCGCCGGAGTTCGCGCGTTCGCTGCAGTCGTTTGCGCTCGAACGTGCGCAGATCGAACGGCGGCTCGACTGGGTGCTGCGCGGGCTCGCGCCCGGGGAGGAAACATGAAGGCTCGTCTACGTTCGCCGCGCAGCGCCTCGCTTTTGCTGGTGCTCGCGCTCGCGGCGTGCGGCGCGCGCGACGACGGCCGCTTCACCGGCTACGCCGAGGCGGATCTCGTGTACGTTGCGCCGGGCATCGCCGGCACGCTGCAGTCGCTCGCAGTCGCGCGCGGGCAGCGCGTCGCCAAGGACGCGGTGCTGTTCGCGCTCGACAGCGACGCCGAGGCGGCCGCACGCGCCGCGGCCGAGGCGCGGCTCGCCGCGGCAGCGGCGCAGGCAGCGAACCTGCGCAAGGGCCGCCGTCCGGCCGAAGTGCGCGCGATCGAGCAGCAGCTCGCGCAGGCGCGCGCGAGCCTGGAGGCGTCGACCGCGCAACTGGTGCGCAACGAAAAACTCGTGGAGCAGGGCTTCCTGTCGCCGCTGCAGCTCGACACGCTGCGCAGTGCGCGCGAGCGCGACGCAGCGCGCGTGCGCGAGCTGCAGGCGCAGCTTGTCGTCGCGCGAGAGGCCGCGCGCCCCGACGAGATCGCCGCGGCCGACGCGCAGCGGCGCGCCGCCGCGTTCGAAGTCGAGCAGTCGCGCTGGCGCGAAGAGCAGAAGCGCCGCGTCGCGCCTGCCGACGCGCTGGTGTTCGACGTGCTGTTCCGCGTCGGCGAGTGGGTGCCGGCCGGCGCGCCGGTCATCGCGCTGTTGCCCGACGGCGCGCTGAAGCTGCGTTTTTTCGTGCCGCAGCCGCAGCTTGCGCGCATTCGCGTCGGCAGCCGCGTCGAAGTGAGCTGCGACGGCTGCCCGCCGGGGCTCGACGCGGTCGTCACCTTCGTCTCGCCGCAGGCGGAGTTCACGCCGCCGGTGATCTACAGCAACGAGCGTCGAAGCAAGCTCGTGTTCCTGGTCGAAGCGCGTCCTTCGGACGCGGCGCGCGCACTGCTCAAGCCCGGGCAGCCGGTCGACGTGCGTCTCGCGGCGGAGGCCGGCAAGTGACGGGCGAGCTCGCGATCGACGTACGCGGACTGACCAAGCGCTACGACGGCCGCGCGGTCGTCGACGATCTGGCGATCCGGGTACCGCGCGGACGCATCTGCGGGTTCGTCGGCCCGAACGGCAGCGGCAAGACGACGACGATCCGCATGCTGTGTGGGCTGCTGACGCCGGACGCCGGCGAAGGCACCTGCCTCGGCTTCGACATCCGCCGCGAGTCGCGCCGGATCAAGCTGCGCGTCGGCTACATGACGCAGCGTTTCGGCCTGTACGAAGATCTGTCGATCGAGGAGAACCTGCGCTTCATCGCGCGCGTCTACGGGCTGCCGGACGTGAAGGGCGCTGCCGCCGAAGCGCTCGACGCCCTCGGGCTCGCCGAACGGCGCACGCAACTCGCAGGCACGCTGTCGGGCGGCTGGAAGCAGCGGCTCGCGCTCGCGGCCTGCCTGCTGCACAAACCGCAGCTTCTGCTGCTCGACGAACCGACCGCCGGCATCGATCCGCAGGCGCGGCGCGATTTCTGGGCGCACATCCATCAACTCGCCGCCGAAGGCATGACGGTGCTCGTCAGCACGCATTACATGGACGAAGCCGAGCGCTGCCATCAGATCGCCTATATCTCGCTCGGCCGCCTGCTCGCGGTAGGCACCGCCGAGGAGATTCTGGCGGCGGCCAATCTGCGCACCTGGGAGGCCACCGGCGCCGGGCTGCAGCGGCTCGCCGCGCGGCTCACGGCGGCCGACTGGCTGGTCATTCCTTTCGGCACGCGGCTGCGCGTGACCGGCGAGGCGGGCGCGGACCTTCCCGCGTGGCTCGCGCGGCAGCCGGAGCGATTCGACTGCGAAGTCCGCGAGGTCGCCTCCGGCCTCGAAGACCTGTTCATCTGGCTGATGCGCCATGACCGAGCCCGCAATCGCTAACCGGCTGCCGCGGCTTTCGTGGCGGCGTGTGTGGGCGGTGCTCGTCAAGGAGTTCACGCAACTAAAACGCGAAAGGCTCACCTTCGCGATGGTGCTCGGCATCCCGATCCTGCAGCTCGTACTGTTCGGGTACGCGATCAACACCGACCCGAAGCACCTGCCGACCGTCGTTGTCGCCGCGGACGCGAGCCCCTATGTGCGCAGCATCGTGCGTGCGGTCGAAAACACCGGCTACTTCCGCATCTTCGCGACGGTGACCGACGGCGAGGCCGAGGCGCTGATCGCCGCCGGCGACGCGCAGTTCGCGCTCGTGTTTCCGTCGGACTTCAGCACGCGGCTGGCGCGCGGCGAACGGCCGGCGCTGGCGGTCTACGCGGACGCAACCGACCCGTCGGCCACCGGTGCCGCGCTGGCGGCGCTCGTGCAGTTGCCGCAGATCGCGCTCGCGCACGACCTGCGCGGCCCGCTCGCCGGCCTGCGGCCCGACGCGCCGCCGTTCGAGGTGATCCTGCACCGCCGCTACAACCCGGAAGGCATCACGCAGTACAACGTCGTGCCGGGTCTGATCGGCGTGATCCTGACGATGACGCTGGTGCTGATGACCGCGATGGCGATCACGCGCGAGCGCGAGCGCGGAACGCTGGAGAACCTGCTCGCCACGCCGGTGCGGCCGCTCGAGGTGATGGTCGGCAAGATCCTGCCGTACATGCTGATCGGCTACGTGCAGGTGCTGGTGATCTACGCGGCGGCGCGCCTGCTGTTCGCGGTGCCGATGTTCGGCAGTTTCGCGTTGCTGTCGGCGGCGCTGCTGCTGTTCATGCTCGCGCTGCTGTCGATCGGCTTCACCTTCTCGACGCTCGCCGTCTCGCAGGTGCAGTCGATGCAGATGACGCTGTTCTTCTTCCTGCCGAACGTGCTGCTGTCGGGCTTCATGTTCCCGTTCCGCGGCATGCCGCAATGGGCGCAGTGGATCGGCGAGATCCTGCCGCTGACCCACTTCCTGCGCATCGTGCGCGCCGTGATGCTGAAGGGCGCCGGGCTCGCGGACGTGGCTGCGCACGCGCTGCCGATCGCCGTGTTCATCGCCGTCGTAGGCGCGATCGCGCTGAAGCGCTACCGGCAGACGCTCGATTGAGTTCGCTGCGGCGCCGCTTCGGCACGCCTGAGGCGAACCGATTGCGCTTGCATGCTTTGCCTGTCTTCGTGGCGAGCACATCGGCCGTGGGCGCCCGCCGCTGGCGCCCACGCGGGGGCCGCGGAGAGCGTCTGCTCGATGTTCCGCGCCGTCCGTATTGACGGCGCGGTGGTCGGACCATGTTCAGCCGATCGGCTGCGTGCGCGCTTCGAGCCAGGCTCTCGCGTCGCCCGCGACGTGCGGCCAGATGCGCGCGCGGACCATCGCGTGGTAGCCGTCCAGCCAAGCGACTTCGTCGTCGGCAAGCAGGCTGCGCTCGATGCAGCGCGCATCGATCGGGGCGAGTGTGAGCGTCTCGAACTTCAGGAATTCGCCGAACTCGGTCGTCTCGGCCGGCACGTTCAGTACGAGGTTCTCGATCCGTACGCCCCATTTGCCCGGCCGGTACAGTCCCGGCTCGTTGCTGGTGATCATGCCGGGCTCCATCGCGGTGGCCGGCTCCGGCGCCAGATGCGGCGTGATGCCGTGCGGTCCTTCGTGCACGTTCAGAAAATAGCCGACGCCGTGGCCGGTGCCGTGGCCGTAGTCGAGCCCCGCCGCCCATAGCGGCGCACGCGCGATCGTGTCGAGCAGCGGCGACTTCGTGCCGCGCGGAAACTGCGCCAGCGACAGCCGGATCATGCTTTTGAGCACCAGCGTGAAGTCGCGTTTGTGTTCGTCACCGATGCGTCCGACCGGGACGACGCGCGTGATGTCGGTCGTGCCGTATTCGTACTGCCCGCCAGAGTCGATCAGCAGCAGCCCGTCGCGGACCGCGCCCGGCTCGCAGATGACCGCGTGCGATTCGGGCGTGGCACGGTAGTGCGGCATCGCGCCGTTGGCGTTGAAGCCCGCGATCGTCGCGAAGCTCGGGCAGACGAATCCGGGCTTGCGCGCCCGCGCGGCGGTGACGCGTTCGTCGATCGTCAGTTCGGTGATCCGTTCGCGTCCGAGCGCCGCTTCGAACCAGGCGAAGAATTCCGCGAGTGCCGCGCCGTCGACTTCCATCGCGTGGCGGATGTGCTCGATCTCGGCCGCGTTCTTGCGCGCTTTCGCGACGGTGGTCGGATTGATCGCTTCGATCACCTTGACATTCGCCGGAACCGCGCGCAGCAGTCCGTAGGTCACGCGCCGCGGGTCGACCAGCAGCGTGCTGCCTGCCGGCAGCCGCGCGAGGGCCGGTGCGGCCCACTCGTACGGGCGCAGGTCGAATCCTTCGCCTTCGAGTTTCTCGGCGAGCGCCGGCGGGACCTTGCCTTCGGCGACGAAAAGCTGCGCGCGCTCCAGCCCGATCAGCGCGTGGCCGACGAATACCGGGTTGTACGCGACGTCGGCGCCGCGCAGGTTGGTGAGCCACGCCAGATCGTCCAGCGTCGAAATCAAGTGCCAGTCGGCGCCGGCCTTGCGCATCTGCTCGCGCAGTGCAGCGAGCTTCTCCGTGCGCGCCACCGGCGCATACGGCGCGCGATGCTCGAACACCGCGGCCTGCGGCAGGCGCGGCCGATCGCGCCAGACCGCGTCGAGCAGGTCGAGATCGGTGCGCAGCTTCACGCCTTTCGCGGCGAGCGCCGCCTCGAGCGCGCGCGCGGCGGCGAGCGCAAGCACGGTGCCGTCCACACCGACCGTGCCGCCGGCCGGCACGTTGGCCGCGAGCCAGTCGACGTACGCCGCGCTCGCCGCACCGGCGATCTTCATCAGCGCGATGCCGGTACCGGTCAACTGCGTTTCGGCCTGCACCCAGTAGCGGCTGTCGACCCACAGCCCGGCGAAGTCGTGCGCCACGACCAAGGTGCCGACCGAGCCGGTGAATCCGGAGAGCCACTCTCGCGCTCGCCAGCGGTCGGGCAGGTACTCGGACAGATGCGGATCGGACGACGGCACCAGCCAGGCGTCGATCGCGTGCTGCCGCATCGCCTGTCGAAGGCGGTCGAGCCGCGCGCGCACCTGCGCGCGGGAGGAGTCGAGCGTATCCATGCGAGTCGCCGGAAGGAAAGCCGATGCGGCAGTGTAACGGCGCGCGTCGCACCGCTCGTTCCGCGCGGGTCGCGGCTCAGCTTCGCTTCAACGCCGCGCTGCCGATGTACGCGCCGAAACTTTCGCACCAGATCGTCACCGTGTGGAACCTGGCGAGGTCGATGCCGGCGGGCAGCGTGTAGTTCTGTGCCCCCTTGAACGACTTGAGCTTCGCGATCCGCACGCGCGCCGCGTCGGCCTCGAAGTCGCGCTCGTCGCCGACCGGGCGCGTGTTCAGATAGATCCAGTAGTTCGGCCCCGGCCCCGCCTCGAAATCCGCCTCGAGCCGGAGCACCTGCCCATGCGCGGTCGATACGACCGCGCCGCTGCCGTTGGCCCAGTGGATCGAGTCACGCCCCGGCGCGTTCGCGTCGAAGACGAAGGTCGTCCGCGCGGCGGCGCCCGCGTCGATCGGCGCCGGCGCCGCGTCATCGGCCGGCGCCGGCGGAAAGAGAAAGGGGAAGGCGATCAACATCGCCGCCGCCCCGGCCAGCGCGCCGAACGCGCCGCCGAGCCCGAACGTCACGATCCGCGATCGCCACATGGTCCGCTCCTCGGTGCCGTGATGCCGCTGTTGGTCGCGCGCAGGTGCCCGACCTTACTGCGCGGTTTGAATCCGCGGCCCAGGTCGGCGACGATTCGCACCGTGAAGCGGCTCCTGTCCCTGCTGCTGCTTGCCGTGCTGCTGCTGTCGGCGCTGCTGGTCGCCGTGCTCGACCGCGCTTCGCCCGAGCGCGAAGCGTCTTTTCATCCGCCGTTTCGGGCCGGCGGCGCGGCAACGCGCGTGATCGACTGCGACAGCTTCGTGCTCGCTTCGGCCGAGCGCGGCGAGTTCCGCGTGCGCTTGCACTCGGTCGACGCCCCCGAGTCGACGCAGGCACACGCTGCCGAATCGAAGCGCGCGCTCGAGGAACTGCTGCGGGGGCGAAGCATCGACGTCGAGTGCTACAAGACCGACGCGCGCGGCCGCGAAGTCTGCCGTGTCTATGCGGGGTCGATCGATGTCGGGCGCGAACTGGTCGGCCGCGGCGCCGCCTGGCACTTCGACCGCTATGCCGACGAGCAGACCTACGACGAGCGGCGCGAACTGGCGCGGCTCGAGGCGCGCGCTCGGCGCGAGCACATCGGCTTGTGGGCCGCTGCCGACGCGATGCCGCCATGGGAGTGCCGCGCGCGGCTGCGCGAGCTGAAGGCCTGCCGTTGAAGGCCAACGCCGCTGGCCGCCGGTTGACGCCGGCGCGGACCGCCCCCAGATTGATCTGGCGTCACGCCGAGCGCTTCGCACGCGCGCGGTGCCGCAGTCGAACCCCGCGCGGCGGAACCCCGCAACGATCCGACAAGACCAAGGAGAACGACCATGCGTTCGCCTCAACGCCCGCAGCCGCGTGCGCTGATCATCGCGGTGGCGCTAATTGCCGCCCTCGGCGCGGCTGCGGCCATCGTCGCCGCGCAGGCCCCGCCGCGCGCCGAGCTGCGCGCAGTTCAGCCGCGCGGCCCGCTGCTGCCGCACGAGCAGGCGCTGGTCGCGCTATTCGAGAATGCGGCGCCATCTGTCGCCTACATCACGACCGAGGTGCTGCAGCCGCGCGGCTTTTTCAGCGCCGAGGTGGCGCAAGGCGCGGGCAGCGGTTTCGTGTGGGACACGGCGGGTCACGTGGTGACGAACAACCACGTCGTCGCGGGCGCGCGGCGCGTCTTCGTGCAGCTCGACGCGGGCGACCCGATCGAGGCGCGGCCGGTGGGCTTCGCACCTGAATACGACCTCGCGGTCGTCAAGCTGGCGCGCGTGCCGAAGGACATCCGGCCGATTCCGCTCGGCACTTCGCGCGACCTGAAAATCGGCCAATCGGTCTACGCGGTCGGCAATCCGTTCGGACTGCAGCGCACGCTGACGCACGGCATCGTCAGCGCGCTGGACCGCGAGCTGCCGACGATCGAAGGCTATCGCGAAGTCGCTGGCGTGATCCAGACCGACGCCGCGGTCAATCCGGGCAACTCGGGCGGTCCGCTGCTCGACAGCGCGGGCCGGTTGATCGGCGTGAACACGGCGATCCGTTCCGCCAGCGGCAGTTCGGCGGGTGTGGGCTTCGCGATCCCCGTGGACCTGGTCAACCGAATCGTGCCTGCATTGATTGCGCGTGGCCGAGCGCCGCTGCCCGGCATCGGCATCGAGCCGGTGCGGCCCGACCTGGTCGCGCGCGCCGGCATCTCGGGTGTGGTCATCGCCGCGGTCGGGCGCGGCACGCCGGCGGCCGAAGCGGGGCTGCAGCCGCTGAATCAGCGCACTGGCGACCTGGGCGACGTGATCGTCGCGGTCAACGGCCGGCGCGTGGAAACCGTCTCCCAATTTGCCGCCGAACTCGACCGCGTCGGCATCGGTGCCATGGCCGAATTGACCGTCGTTCGCGGCGGCAAGCAGCGCCAGGTGCGCGTGCGGGTGATCGACCTGCGCGCCTAACTGGCTTGGCGAGTTCATATGGACCGTGAACGGACGCACGACGCCGATGCAGACCTTCGACATCGGACGCGGACAGCTTCTGGTCTTCGCCGGGCGTGATCGTCGGGCGTCTGCCGTCGGCGCCGCGGCGAGCGAACAAAGCCGACGTCGTGCGATTGCGGCTGCGCATGCAGCTGCGGCGAGCGGCGCGGACGCCGCATCCGTTTTCCACCGGAGGTGCGCGATGCGCGCCGCGATTGCTGCAGTGCGTGGCTTGACGGGTGTCAACGCCGCCGGTGCGGACCGACGCATACTTATTCGATGCTCGCGCGGCCTGCCCGCTCGAAGGCGCGCGGCGCCGCAATGGGCGACGCGAAAGGAGGGACGATGAAAATCACTCTGTCTGTCATCAAGGCCGACATCGGTTCGATCGGCGGTCACATCGCGCCGTCGCAGCCGTTGCTGGCGGCAGTGCGTGCGCATGTCGAAGCGAACGCGCAGGGCCTGCTCATCGATCACCGAATCTCGTTTACCGGCGACGACGTCGCGATTTTGATGACGCACCGGCGCGGCGTCGGCGATGAGGCCGTGCATCGGCTGGCGTGGAACGCGTTCGTCGCCGGCACCGAGGTCGCGAAGCGCCAGGGTCTGTACGGTGCCGGACAGGACCTGCTGAAAGACGCGTTCTCCGGCAACGTCAAGGGCATGGGACCGGCGGTCGCCGAGATGGAGTTCGACGAGCGGCCGAACGAGCCGTTCCTGTTCTTCGCTGCCGACAAGACCGATCCGGGCGCGTTCAACCTGCCGCTTTATCTGGCGTTCGCCGATCCGATGAACACCCCCGGGCTGATCCTTTCGCCGAAGATGGCGAAGGGTTTCCGCTTCGTGATCATGGACGTGAACTGCACGGAAGGCGACCGCGTGATCGAGCTGGTTGCGCCCGAGCAGCTATACGACATCGCCGCACTGCTGCGCGATCCGGAACGCTACGTCGTCGAGTCGGTGTGGTCGCGCGCCACCGGCGAGCAGGCCGTCGCCGTCGCCACCTCGCGGCTGCACAACATCGCCGGCAAGTACACCGGGAAGGACGATCCGGTGATGCTGGTGCGCACGCAGATGAATTTCCCGGCCACCGGCGAAGTGCTCACGCCGTACGCCACCGCGCACTACGTCGCCGGTGGCATGCGCGGCTCGCACAACATGCCGCTGATGCCGGTCGGGCTGAACACCGGGACCAGCTACTTCGACGGCCCGCCGCTGGTCAGTTGCGCGGCCTACGCGATGCACGAAGGTCGGCTCACCGACCCGCTCGACGCCTTCGCGCATCCGTTTTGGGACGCCGTGCGCGCGCGTGCCGCCGACAAGGCGATGGAGATGCGGCGCCAGGGCTTCTTCGGCGCGGCGATGCTGCCGATGAGCGAGCTGGAGTACACCGGCATCACCGAAAAGCTGGCCGAACTCGAACCGCGCTTCCGGATGCGCGGCGAAGCGGCCGAACGCAAGGCGGCCTGAACGCGGCCCGCCCGCGTATGCTCGCCGGCGCGGGCGCGGTGCCCGCCCGATGGAGAAATGCATGGCGACGATCACGGCCCCCAGTGGGCTGCAATACGAGGATCTGACGGTCGGCACGGGTGCGGTTGCGCGCAGCGGCAGCGAAGTGCTGGTGCACTACACGGGTTGGCTTGCCGACGGGCGCAAGTTCGATTCGAGCAGGGACCGTGGCGAGCCCTTCGGTTTCGCGCTCGGCAAGGGCAACGTGATCGCCGGCTGGGACGAGGGCGTGGCTGGCATGCGCGTCGGCGGCGTACGCAAGCTGACGATTCCGCCCGCCCTCGGCTACGGTGCGTGGGGCGCGGGAAACGTGATCCCGCCGAATGCGACCTTGGTCTTCGAGGTCGAGCTGCTCGCGATCGATTGACGCGCGTCGCGCGGCTAAGTCGCCTTCGACTCGCGCCGCCACGTCCGCCATAGCCCTTCCGCGGAGTAGATCGCCAGCGCGAGCCAGATCGCTGCGAAACCGAGCGCTTTGCCCGGATCGAACGGCTCGCGGTACAGCCACACGCCGAGCACAAGCTGCAGCGTCGGCGCGATGTACTGCAGCAGGCCCAGCATTGAAAACGGGATGCGCCGCGCGCCGGCGGCGAACGCGAGCAGGGGCAGCGCGGTGACCGGGCCGCTGGCGGCCAGCAGCCAACGCGTCGACGCCGAGCCGTCGACGAATGCGCTGTGCCCGCCGGCGCCGAGCCAGGCGAGATAAGCGAGCGCGAGCGGAGCGAGCAGCGCCGTTTCCAGCGCGAGCCCTTCGGCCGCGCCGAGCGATGCCGTCTTGCGCAACAGACCGTAGGCTGCGAAGGAAAGCGCGAGTGTGAGTCCGATCCACGGCAACGCGCCCGCATGCCAGGTCAGCCACGCCACGCCGGCTGCGGCGAGCGCGACCGCAATCCACTGCGCAGCGCGCAGCCGCTCGTGCAGCAGCAGCGCGCCGAACGCCACGTTGACCAGCGGATTGATGAAGTACCCCAGGCTCGCGTCGACGATGTGCCCCGCGTTGACGGCCCAGATGTAGACGCCCCAGTTGACCGACACCAGTGTCGCCGTCGCCGCGAAGCGGCCGACGAGCGTCGGTCGCTGCAGCACGGTGCGCAGCCAGGCCCAATGCCGCCGCAGCGCGAGCACCGCCGTGACGAAGGCGAGCGACCAGACCATCCGGTGCGCGAGGATCTCGGTCGCGGCGACGTGCTGGAGCGCCTTGAAGTAGACGGGAAACACGCCCCACAGCACGTAGGCGACGACGGCGTAGGCGATGCCGGTGTTCATCGGGCGGGGCGGGGTACGGGCGCGCATTGTGTCAGACGCGCAATACGGCCGGAGTTATTCAGAGTTACGCAAGCTCGTGACACGGCGAACCCACAAGTTCGTTTTGCCCGTGTGAGCACCGCTTCCGTCATCCCGAGCAGCGCGAGGGATCCCGGCATTGCGGGCGGCGGAGATTCCTCGCCTGCGGCTCGGAATGACGAAGGGCGACGAATGCGAGCGCCAGGCGGTCGGTGGTGTCGCGAAGCTTTGTAATGCTCGATAAGATTCAGCAGGAATCCATCTTCAGGAAATCCGGGCCGCGATGCGACTGACCGACTACACCGATTACGCGCTGCGCACGCTGATGTACCTCGGGGCGCACGGCGACGCGACGGCGACGATCCAGGAGATCGCCGACGCCTACGGCATCTCGAAGAACCACCTGATGAAGGTCGTTCACGAATTCGGCCAGGCGGGCTACATCGAGACGAGCCGCGGCCGCGGCGGCGGCATCCGGCTCGGCCGCCCGGCCAAGGAGATCTCGATCGGCGACGTCGTGCGGCTGGCCGAGGGCGAGTTCACGCTGGTCGAGTGCTTCGGTCCGAACGGCAACCGCTGCGTGATCACGCCTGCGTGCAAACTCAAGAGCGTGCTCAAGCGCGCGCTCGATGCGTTCATGGCCGAGCTCGACCGCTACACGCTCGCCGATCTGATCGAAAACCGTGCTGCGCTGGTGAAACTGCTGCCGCGCGCCTGACCGGCTCAGACCCACCCGAGCGCGCCGGCGACCGCGCCGGCGGCGATCAGCCACAGCAGGTGGATCCGCGTGCGCCAGACCAGCAGCGCGGCGGCAACCGTCAGCACGAGATGCCGCCAGCCCGGCGTGGCCGCCGCGAGGATCCAGCCGGTGGCCATCAGCAGCGCGATGACGATCGGCGCCATGCCGGCCTTGAACGCCTGCACCGGGCGCCACTCGCGGCGTGCGTGACCCCAGCGCGAAGCGGCCAGCGCCAGTGTCGTCGACGGCAGCATGATCGCAGTGAGCGCCACCAGCGCAGCGACGAGCCCGCCCGCCTGATACCCCATGACCGCGACGAACAACACGTTCGGTCCCGGCGCGGCCTGCGCAATGGCGATCGATGCGTTGAACTGCGCGTCGGTCAGCAGCGCCATGCGGTCGACGAGCACGCGATGCATCTCGGGCGCGACCGTGATCGCGCCGCCGATCGCGAGCAGCGACAGCAGCAGGAAGTGACCGAACAGTGCGGCGAGCTCGCCGGCGGACAGCATCGGCGCGAACGCGGCGTTCATCGCTTATCCGCTGCGCGCAGTCGCCAGGCGGCGGTGGCGCAGGCGAGCGCGCCGAGCCCGAGCAATACCCAGACGAGCGGGGCGCGCACGAGCGCAACCAGCACGAAGGCTGCAGCGCCGAAGGCGAGGCTCGCCGGCAGTCTTAGCGCGTTGCCGCGAAGCGCGGGCACGAGCTTGAGCGCGCTGCCGACGATCATGCCCGCCGCCACCGCGCCCATGCCCTTGAGCGCGCCGGCCACCGCCGGCAGCGCCGCGAACTGCGCGTACAGCGCCGTCAGTGCAATCACGATCGCCACCGGCGCCGTCATCATGCCGGCCAGTGCGGCGAACGCTCCGCGCCAGCCGAAGAAGCGGTCGCCGACCATCAGCGCGACGTTGCAGACGTTCGGGCCCGGCAGGATCTGACCGATCGCCAGGATCTCGACGAACTGCTCGCGCGTCAGCCAACGGCGCTGTTCGCACAGCACGCGCTGCGCGACCGCGAGCACGCCGCCGAAGCCCTGCAGCGCGAGCAGCGTGAAGGCGACGAACAACTCGCCCGGCGAGCGCGGGCGTTCGGGCGGTGCGGCTTCGGTCGGCATGCCGCAATCGTAATCGCTGCGTTGCGCTCGCCCTGCACCTTGCCGTTTGAAACGGGAGACAGCAAGGATTCCTTTCGAACTCGCCGCGTGTCGATCACGCAAGTGCCGCCGGCGGCGAGCCGCAAGGCGCGGGCCGTCGTCGTGTGCCGTCCGCGATGATCGTCGGCGCGCACCGCGCGCGTGGCCTGTACGGCGCGGCCGATCGGCGTGCCGGTCAGCGTCGACTTGCCGGTGCCCGGCGACCCGCGCAGTACGATCGCCTGGCCCGCGCCGAAATAGGGAGCCAGCGCCTCCGCGCGGCGTGATCGAGCGCGTTGACCGCGTGCAGCGGCGCCGTCGGTGGCAGACGCGCGCAGCGCATCGAGCGCGGCGCAGGCGGGAAGTCCGACGTCGGCGCGGGACCGGCCGATGACGATGCAATGACCCGCTT
>Ga0272446_1006118_pt1 | contig 12772 bp, 11 predicted proteins | sample YNPCB0061_FD_194587 | JGI IMG/M metagenome (GOLD analysis project Ga0272446, IMG submission 194587) | Hot spring microbial mat communities from Yellowstone National Park, WY, United States - YNP-CB-006-1 | ecosystem: Environmental > Aquatic > Thermal springs > Hot (42-90C) > Sediment | place... | reverse complement strand
CGTGACTATACTAAAGATTCTAATGGCAAAGATCCAGATAAGGCAAGCCCTTCACTTAATGCAGACCATATAAGACTTTGGCAAAAAAATCTTCCGAATGGGAGATTTTTCAATTTGGAGAGTGCTAACGATCGCGGCTATTTACTGCTTCACAAATCTGAAAGCGGTGAAGAGCTTTACTTGTCGAGTGATGGACTAGGCCACTCGCTCTTTAAGGACTATGACGATGCCTCTTATTCGTGGCTATTCCCGCACGAAGAGATCAGCAAGAAGCTCAGAGAAGAAATTGAAGATTTTTGGCGCCAACAAACCGGGATCGCTTGGTACATAATTTTTCCTGCCTTTAAGAGGGGCGGTCAAACAATAAATCAAGCAAGAGGCGTTCATCCAAAAATTTGCGACAGATTCGATTTAACCTTAGAATGTATTCGCAGATATTACCAGAAAGAGAAAGGCCAAAATCCTTTGCGCAACGCCTTGCAACGATATAGGGATTTCTTTGATCTGTTCGTTGATTTCGAGGGCTATGTAACCTTTTTTTACCTACAAGATTTGCTTGATGATAGACATTCCTCAATCGACTTCTGGTTGCCCTTTGATAATTTTGAACGATCACCATTGCCGCAAAGCCCTGAGGAATACAAGCATTACAAAGACAATGTTTGTCGCGTTTTGCTGCTAGACGAGACCGAATTGCTAAGGCGCTTACTAAAAGTCCTATGCCAACTTAATCCTCGTCGCCCCGGCCTCCATGCCAGGGCTCACAGGCGCAATTACTTCAGACAACAATATTTACGAGCTGCGCCCCCTGCGGTGCCGTAGCTCCAGCAGAGACGGAGTCCTTCGGCTTCGCATCGCGAATCCGAAGGTCGCGGTTGCTTTGAAGACAGAGACCCGAAGACGGGTCGCGGCCCTTCGCGCCAGAGATGCCCTGCGCCCGGCCAAGCGGGAGCTTGGTTTTGCCGGGCTCGGGCAGGCGCTCAGGCAAATGCGCTTCGCGCAAGACTGAAACCAGATTTCGGCTTTACACCGCCGCGTGCGCACTTCTCGTAAATTCCACGTTAGGTGACATGCCCAAGAGGCATTTCTTGTTATCGCCGGTCATCCTTGACCGGCCACCTCACAAATTGCAAATGTAGAACCGAGCAAATCCGGCCTATGACGACAATTCTCAAATCCACCGTGACATGCCCGCAATGTGGGCATAAGAAACAAGAGTTGATGCCTACAAATGCTTGCCAATATTTTTACGTATGTGAAAATTGCCATGCTCGGTTGAAACCGTTACAGGGTGACTGTTGCGTTTTCTGTTCTTATGGCGATAACAAATGTCCTCCAAAGCAGTGTGGCTGTTAGGAACACGGAATTTCCTTAAATAGGATCTTTCGCCTGATCCGTCTCGAACTAAATCAGATGTACGCTATATTGCAATAATACGATATAGACTCTCAGGAGTCCGCGCATGGGTGTAATTCGCAAAGAAATCCATTCTGACACGCTAAATCAGTTGGCTGATCGGCTACGCGCAATCGCTCACCCGGCGCGACTCGCGATTCTGCAGCAGATCGCCTCGAACGACGATTGTATCTGCACCGATATTTCAAAGCAAATACATCTGGCGCAGGCAACAGTGTCACAGCATTTGAAAGTGCTGAAAGATGCGGGTATTATTAAGGGGACAATAGAGGGCAACTCCGTTTGCTACTGTATTGACCAGGAATTTCTCCAGGTGCTGCAGGGTGATCTTAACGAAATGCTTTCGGCGCTGGCAGAAGCGTCGGCAGGCACGAATTGTAATATCTGATGGAGTAGTATATGACCAACGTAGTCTCACAACCTAAGAAGCTGTCTTTTGTAGATCGCTATTTGACCCTCTGGATCTTCGCAGCGATGTTTGCGGGCCTCGCCATTGCCAACCTTTTTAAGGGCGTGGATAAATTTATCAACTCGATGTCTTATGGGTCGCTCAATGTGCCGATCGCCATCGGATTGATACTGATGATGTATCCGCCGCTGGCGAAGGTGAAATACGAAGAACTCGGCAAGGTTTTTCGCAATATTAAAGTTTTGTCTCTTTCGCTACTGTTGAACTGGGTCATCGGGCCGTTTCTCATGTTTTTTCTGGCCTTGCTTTTTCTAAGAGACAAACCCGATTACATGAGCGGTCTGATTCTGATTGGTTTGGCTCGTTGCATTGCGATGGTCATTGTCTGGAACGAACTTGCGGATGGTAGTCGCGAATACGCCGCGGGCCTCGTGGCATTAAATTCGATTTTTCAGGTATTCACCTATGGCCCGCTGGCATGGTTCTTTATTCGCTATTTGCCGCCATTTTTCGGCGTTGAAGGTCATGCAATACAGATCACAATCGGCGAGGTTGCACAGAGCAGCATGATATATTTGGGTATACCCTTTCTTATGGGCATACTTTCGCGTATCATTCTCATCAATCTCAAAGGTCGCGATTGGTTTGAGATGAGCTTCATTAAGAAAATCTCACCGATGACGCTGATTGCGCTCTTGTTCACGATTATCGTCATGTTCTCACTACAGGCCGAAAGAATCGTTGCGTCACCTCTCGATGTTCTGCACATCGCGGTGCCGCTAACACTATACTTCGTTATCATGTTTTTCGCCTCATTCATTGCCGGCAAACAGCTGGGGGCTCCTTACCCGGTGGCGACTGCAGTGTCTTTCACTGCGACGGGCAATAACTTTGAACTGGCAATTGCTGTTGCTATCGGTGTCTTCGGCATCGGTTCGGGGCAGGCGTTTGCTGGTGTCATCGGCCCGCTCATTGAAGTTCCCGCGCTTATTTTATTGGTACAGGCTGCATTTTTTCTTAGAAAGAAATATTTCGCAAACAGTGCAGAGGGGTAGCAGATGAAAGATTATCACGAATTGGCAAAAGACCTGCTTCAAAGGGCTAAATCCTACAACCCTGACGAAGTTCACGCACCGGCGCTGCAAAGTCTTGCACAGTATATCAAAGACAAGATTACGGAGCAGAAGCCCGTCAGGCTAAATTTCATCTGCACACACAATTCACGCCGTTAGCACTTCGGGCAGGTGATGGCGCAAGTGCTCGCCTCGCACCTCAACCTGCCCGACGTGCAGACGTTTTCGGGCGGTACCGAGGCTACGGCATTTCACCCAAATGCCGTCGCCGCGCTGCAAGAACTGGGTTTGGCAATTGAAAAAATCGATGATACACAGAACCCGCGTTATCGCATTATTACCGGCGGTACGAAAATTCACGATGCCGAAAAAACAGCCGTTCCGTTTACTCAAACAGAGTTCTGGGGCGGTGGCATCTATTCTCACGCGAATATACTGGATGTATTGAATATTGAACCATTCTACGCATACAAGACGAAAGAGGTGCGTGCGCAGATGAAAAAAATCGAGTTGGGTGACTTCAAACCGGCTGACATCGATCTGTTTCAAGATCTGCAATGGGCCTATGCGAAGAAGCTGGTGAGCCGCCCGGCGATTGAATCGGTCGTAATCACCGAGAACCCTGATTATATTTGGCCACAGCCAGCCGTCAAAAATTTGGGCAGGCGTCGTGATAACGATTACAAGATCATGGCCGAGTCACATTAGATTCCATAAGGAGCGTTAAATGAAAAACACTGAACCGAAAAATTTCTGGCACCCGCTGGCCGCCGGCGCAGGCTTAGGCCTCGCTTTGATCGGCATGTTCTTGCTTACCGGTCACGGTCTCGGGGCGAATGGTTTTTTTGTCCGGCTGGTGGTGTGGTTGGGCGACACGATAAATCCACTCTGGACGGAGGCCAACGCGTTTTTGAAGACATACCTGGCGAAAGGGCACCCGGTCAGTGATTGGGTTAGCTGGGAAATCGTCGGTGTTGCTCTTGGTGCCCTCGTCGGTAGCGTAACGGCACGGCGCTTTCAACTGAAGTTCGAACGCGGCTCGGGGATTGGCATCGGTATGCGTTCTGCATTGGCGCTCGGCGGCGGTGTGCTCACCGGCTTTGGTGCACAGCTGGCGCGGGGCTGTACCAGCGGCCTCGGCTTATCGGGCGGCGCTACGCTCGCCGTGGCGGCATTCATTTTTCTGGGCACTTTTTTCGCGGCAGGTCTGCTGCTTTCGGCGTTCATCAGGAGGGTATGGTAATGGATTTTCCCGTGCACAACAGCGGTCCACTGGCAATGGTTATCGCGGGCTTTTTCTTCGGCTATTTTCTCGAAGTCTCGGGTCTGGGCTCGCCGCGTAAATTGACGGCACAGTTTACGCTGCGCGACTGGAGCGTCTTCAAGGTGATGTTCACCGCAATCGTCGTCGCCGCAGCCGGTTTATGGCTGTTGAGCGCGCTGGGCTGGCTGCATTTCGACCAACTGAAAATTCAAACGACGTTCTTTTGGGCCATGGCACTCGGCGGCGCGCTACTCGGTGCCGGTATGGCGATCGGTGGCTATTGCCCCGGCACTTCTGTGGTTGGGCTGTTTTCCGGGCGTCTCGATGCCGTTATTTTTATGGTGGGCATGATGCTTGGTGCGACCGTGTTCGCTATCAACTTCGATGGGATAAAAGGTTTGTATCTCGCGGCCGAGGGGCCAAAGAGCCAAACGCTTTCGGTGCTGACGGGTTTGCCCGCATGGCTTATCATAGTGCTGCTCGCTGCACTGGCAGTGGCTGGGTTTCGCTGGGGCGCAAAGTTTGAAAGCCGCCGGGGCGGTGTCATCAGCGCTAAAGAGCTGTCGGAGTAAATGTTCTTTACATTCGCTGGCATGAGAATTTGAATGGCATATATGGCGAGTGATTTGACAGCTTCTCGAAAAGTGCAGGCTGCAGTCGTCTGCGATGCCAATGAGGCCGTTGCAGACATTGCCTACAAACTTTCCGAAGTTATTGCAATTTATCCGATAACTCCGGCGTCTGTCATGGGTGAGCATGCTGATTCTTGGTCCGCAGATGGCCGTGTCAATCTGTGGGGTACGGTCCCCGATGTTGTCGAGATGCAATCCGAAGGTGGAGCGGCGGGCGCAGTGCATGGCGCTTTACAAACGGGAGCTCTCACTACAACTTTCACGGCTTCACAGGGGTTGCTGCTCATGCTCCCCAACCTTTTCAAGATTGCGGGTGAGCTAACCTCGTTCTGCATGCACGTGGCAGCGCGCACAGTGGCGACACATGCGCTGTCGATCTTTGGGGATCACTCCGACGTGATGGCAGCACGCAGTACGGGTATGGCGCTCATCGCTTCGGGTTCGGCGCAAGAGGCGCAAGATCTCGCCGCGATTGCACACGCGACAACGCTCAAAGCGCGCATTCCCATTCTGCATTTTTTTGACGGCTTTCGCACCTCGCACGAAATCACGAAAATTGAGCCGATCTCTGACGGGGTATTGCATCAGCTCATCGACAGAGATGCGATAGCGGCGCATCGGGCTCGTGCGCTCGATTCTGACAGGCCGGTAGTGCGCGGCACTTCTCAAAATCCCGATGCCTATTTTCAATCGCGCGAAGCAGTTGAACCTTATTACACTGCCTTTCCAGCTTTGCTCGTTCAATGCATGGAACAGTTTGCCCGGCTTACCGGTCGCCGTTACCAACCGTTTGACTATGTCGGCCATGCTGAAGCCCGTCACGTTGTCGTGCTCATGGGGTCGGGTACTGGTTGCGCTCATGAGACGGTCGACCATCTTGTTACCCAACACGGCGAAAAAGTAGGCTTGATTAAGGTACGGCTATTCAGGCCATTTTCGGCGGAACACCTCTTGAGCGTTCTGCCCGCATCGACTGAGGTGATCACGATTCTCGATCGTACCAAAGAACCCGGCTCATCGGGGGAGCCACTCTTTCAGGAGGTCGGCTCGGCCCTGATAGAAGCAGTGCAGCGAGGCTTGCGCGCAAAGCTGCCGAAGCTTTTCGGTGGCAGGTATGGTCTTGCATCGAAAGAGTTTAATCCTGCGATGGTCAAGGCTGTCTTTGACAATATGAAATCCGCCTTGCCTAAATCGCGTTTTACCGTTGGCATTAATGACGACCTTTCAGACTCTTCGCTCGCACCCGATGCGGATTTCGACATTGAACCCGATAGCGTTACCCGCGCCATTTTCTTTGGTTTAGGTTCTGATGGCACGGTGTCTGCCAACAAGTCGAGTATCAAAATTATCGGCGAAAGAACACCACTTTTTGTTCAGGGGCATTTTGAGTACGATTCGCGTAAGGCCGGCGCGACAACTATTTCGTATTTGCGTTTCGGGCCCGAGCCTATTCGCTCGACATATCGCATTCGTAAGGCGCAGTTCATCGCGATTCACGCCGCAGAATTTCTCGACCGACGCGATGTGCTCAGCGCAGCGCTACCTAATGCGACGGTTCTGCTCAATACGGCGCTTAAACCCGACGAAGTATGGGATTCGCTCACTCGTGAGGTTCAGCAGCAATTGCGCGAGTTAAACTGCCGCCTCTACGTGATCAATGCCTCTGAGGTCTCTGAAAAAGCGGGTCTCGGCCGCAGAATCAACACAGTCATGCAGGTATGCTTTTTTTCTCTCGCGAATGTACTGCCACACGAAGAAGCGATGCAGCACATTCGCAACTCAATTGAAGAGACCTGGGGCCGACGCGGCCCTGAAGTCATCAGAAGAAATTTTGCTGCAATCGATGCAGCCATGGCTGCGCTCACAGAAATTCGCCTTCCCGAAGAGGTTTCATCGAACCGCCAGCGCGTTGCTGCCGTGCCGGCCGACGCGCCCGACTTCGCAAAAAAAGTGACACGCCTTCTGCTGGAGGGCCACGGCGACGCATTACCGGTGAGTGCATTTCCTCCCGATGGTACCTGGCCTTCAGGTACAAGCCAACTCGAGAAACGGGCGCTCGCACTCACGATACCGATCTGGAACGCCGACATCTGCGTGCAGTGCAATTTTTGCTCGATGATCTGCCCACATTCGGCAATCCAAACAAAAGTTTTTGATCCCGCCCAGCTGGCTAATGCCCCTAAGAGCTTTCGGTCTGTAAAAGAGGGTTTTGAGCCGGCCTTCGAAGGTCTGCAATACTCGGTGCAGGTAGCTCCCGAAGACTGCACGGGTTGCGGCCTGTGCATTGAAGTTTGCCCCTCGAAAGACAGGTTGAACCCGAGCCGCAAGGCGTTGGTGTCCGAGCCGTTAGTCGCGCACCGCGAAACTGAGCGTGAGGCGTTTGCCTTTTTTAAGACTTTGAAATCCACACCTCTGGACAAGCTACCGATTGATAAACGCACGGCCGCGCTACGCGAGCCGCTGTTTGAATTTTCAGGCGCGTGTGCCGGCTGCGGCGAAACGCCCTACCTGCGCTTGCTGACACAACTCTTCGGCGATCACCTGATTATCGCCAATGCTACCGGGTGTTCATCGATCTATGGCGGCAATCTGCCGACAACACCATACACGAAAAATGCAGAGGGTCGCGGGCCCGCATGGTCGAACTCGCTTTTCGAAGATAATGCCGAGTTTGGTTTTGGCATGCGATTGGGTCTCGATACGCACGCAAGACGTGCGCGTGCGCTGCTTATGGCTATGGCTGACAAGCTGCCGCCCGCGCTCGTCGATGGTTTGCTGCGCGCAGGTTCAGGGGATGCCGACTTGGCAATAAAACGCACACTCATCGCCGAGCTGCGCGCCATTCTCGAAGCAGATCGATCGGCAGAGGCAATGGAGCTTTTACAAGTTGCGCATGCACTGGCCGAGCGCAGCGTGTGGATTGTCGGCGGTGACGGTTGGGCGTACGATATCGGTTATGGCGGTCTCGATCATGTTCTGGCGTCAAACAAGAATATCAATGTACTGGTGCTCGATACCGAGGTCTATTCAAACACTGGTGGCCAGCAGTCCAAAGCCACTCCGCTGGGCGCGGCTGCCAAATTTGCCACCGCCGGCAAAGCAACGCGCAAAAAAGATCTCGGACTTTTGGCGATGAGTTACGGGCACGTCTATGTCGCCGAAGTGGCTATGCAGGCCAAAAGCTCACAGACTGTTGAAGCCTTTCTGGAAGCCGAACGCTACAACGGCCCATCGCTCATCATTGCGCATAGTCCTTGCATCGCGCATGGATATGACCTCGTCCATTCGCCCACGCACCAGCGCCGGGCAATAGAGAGTGGCATGTGGCCGCTCTATCGCTTCAACCCAGGTAGGGTACACAAGGGTGAATCTCCTCTGATATTGGATTCAGGCGAACCCAGTATCGACGTCGCAGCCTTTATGGAAACCGAAGCTCGTTTTAAGATGGTGCAGTTGCGCTCGCCCGAGCGCTACTCGATGCTCGTCGACGCGGCGCGTGAGGCCATTCGCCAGCGGCGCTCGCTCTATGAGCAGCTGGCGAAAATTCATCTCGATGCGGGAGTGAAACATGTGTGATTTGACGACCTCGTGGCTTGGGCTCACACTAAAAAATCCGCTGGTACTTGCCGCCAGTCCGCTTTCCAAAGACCCCGACGCGGTTGCTATAGCGGTTGAATCGGGCGCCAGCGCGGTCATCATGCACTCCCTGTTTGAAGAACAGCTCGTCCATGACCAGATGTCAGCGCACCATTTTTTCGACACGCGCACCGATCTCGATGCGGAATCGAGCAGTGTATTGCCTGCAGCCAGTTTGTTCTCTGTCGATGTCGAGCCTTACCTCGCGGAGATCGAAAGGTTACGCAAGAGAGTCGACGTGCCGATCATTGCATCGCTGAATGGCACGACGCCCGGTGGTTGGGTGCGCTACGCTGAGCAGCTCGAAAGCGCCGGCGTTGCAGCCATCGAGCTTAACTTGTACGACATCGCGACATCAGCGAACGAAAGCGGCGCGCAGGTTGAACAGCGGCAGCTTGAGGTTGTGCATTCCGTAACCCAAAAAGTGAAAATACCGGTCAACGTGAAGCTGAGCCCCTTCTACAGTTCTCTGCTGGCTTTCGTGCGTGGCCTTGCAGCTGCCGGTGCGAAGGGCGTTACAGTGTTTAACCGCTATTACCAGCCGGATATCTCGCTCGATACACTCGATGTGGAGCGAAAAATTGTGCTCTCGACATCTGCTGATCTCACTCTGCGTCTGCATACTCTCGCTTTGCTTTCACCGACGACGCAGCTTTCGCTGAGCTGTTCGGGTGGCGTGCATTCGGGGCTCGATGCGGCTAAAGCCGTCCTCGGCGGAGCGCATACAATTCAACTGGCTTCGGTACTGCTCGCGCATGGCCCGAAACATGTTAAAACGATTCTGGATGACCTCAGAAAATGGCTCTCTGACAAGGGGTACAATTCGAGCGCCGAAGCGCGGGGTGTTCTGAATTACCTCTCAGCGCCAGACCCGCATGCGTGGGAGAGATTGAATTACGCGCAATTACTGCAAAGCTGGAATCCATCCGCAAGATTAAGGAGTAACACATGAGCGAAGACAAGAAAAAGGCCTGGCACGGCATCGCCCGCGAAGAGATACCCTGGTTTCCCACAGTGGACGCCGAAGCGTGCATCGGTTGCCAGCTCTGTTATGTGACGTGCGGGCGAGCTGTATACGAAATGCAAGATGGTATCGCCGTCGCGGTGGCACCCATGGAATGCGCAGTCGGCTGCTCTACTTGCGGCAATATATGCCCGACCAACGCGTTGAGTTTTCCGAGCCTCGATGTTGTTTGGAAGCTGGAACGCGAAAAGCAAATTTTCAAGACAGTCAAGAAAGAAGCTTTGCGGAAACACGAGCGTGAAGACACATTAAAAGCGCGCGAGCTGGCGCAAAAGGCCGTGGCGCATCTGTCGACCCGCGCCAAAATCGAAGTAGCCGGCGAGTTTGGTGATAAACACTTTCTCGTGCGCATCGAAGAGTTGATTGAAAACAAACCTTTCGATGTGGTTAACCTGCGCCTGGAGGTGCCTACAGTAAAAGGCGCAAGACAGAAAGCGCCCTCGTTCATGAGCTTTGAAGTAACTTCAGAGCAACAAGAAGATATTACACCGTTTCTCGATCAGGTCAGGGCATTGGTGCATGATGCGGGGCTGATACTGGTATCTGCGACACCGATAGGGTGAGGTATGTTTTGGATACGTCTACCCCGATTGTAGTTGCGCCAGGCTTCGTACTGCTATTTTCGATACACTTGAAAAATAGCTTCAAAGATTTCGGGGCCCTCGGGCAAGATATGGCTCCGCTTCCAGCTGAACATTCAGCAGAGTATATACAGCGGCTTGCTGAGTTCGAGGCGCGTCTGCTCGGCAAAACCTTCAGAGAAACAGGACGCCTTGCACGCTCTCCGTTTGGTCGCGTAAATCTCGGGGGCCTCGGTGAGCACGCGCCAGCCCACGCCGATGTCTACTTGCTCAGGCACAAATCGGGTGCGGCACTGTGGGAGGTCTGGCTGACGGCACCCAGTCAGCAATTCGATGCGTCGCGCTGGACCACCTGGCTTGATACGGAAGTCGAGCATGGTCTGATCGCACGGTTATGGCGCGTACTTCGCCCCGTAAACATGGAGATTACTGGCAATGCAGCGTGGTCTGGTTTGTATTTTCCGCTTACCTTGTTGCGCGCTCCGCAACTGCCGCTCGAAAGTGTCGTCGAACGCCACCGGATGGATCTGATTCACTTACTGTTTCTGGATCGTTCACAAAGAGCTTTCAAACCCGAACGGGTAACTAATGAATTCGAGCGCGACTACTGCGCCCGTGAAGGGGGTGTAACTTTACTTTCACGCCGCAGCGGGCTTGATTTGCATGGGCGCGAAGATCTCGCCGAGACAGGCTCGTCCGCGCCCGCAAATCTGCCACCGCGCAGCGCGCTGCCATTTCTGATAACGATTGAGCTGCTACTCATCGAGCGGGGTGTGCTCACGGATCTGTACGCGCGACTTTCTCGTCATATGCCCCAGTCAGTGGAAGAACTTCTGGCGCTCAAGCAGGAAGTGCTTGATTCGCTGGAGGAGTACTATGGCGCAATTACCAACGCCACGCGCTTCAGCGATGAGGTGACGGCTGATGGCGAGCAGTTACTCGGGCTCACAGAACTGTATGAGGCCGTGCAAGATCGGCTGGATACTGTAAGTTTCGCTATTACCACCCGCTACCAGAGGCGTATAACGAGTCTGCAGTTCTGGCTTACGGTAGTGTTCGGAGCGACCGAGATCGGGTTCATAGCCACAAGTATCGCCACTTGGTATTATCGCACCGGACTCGCATCGGTGCTTGCCTGGACTCTCGGTGCGAGTATCGTGTCCGGCATAATACTCGTCTTGCTGCTAAGAGGAAAGGTAGAATAGATTTAGGGTTGACTCGCCGCCCGATTGAAAGGAGACTATTGCCATGGACATTATGCTGCTTGAAAATTTTCACAAGATAAGATGCGGTTCTGCCTGCATGTTAAGGAAGGTCTAAAATGCCAGATGCTAAATTTACAAAACCTTGGCATGGGGTTCCGCGCGAATCCATAAAATGGAATCCCACGATAATCGAAGAGGCTTGTATTGGCTGCGGCACATGTGTAACGGGTTGCAGCCGGCTCGTCTATCGATTCGATTTTGATCGAAAGAAGCCGGTAGTTGTCGATCCGCTGAATTGTATGGTCGGTTGCACTACTTGTGCCAATACCTGTCCAGCGCACGCTATCGCGTTCCCGCCAATCGAAACCGTGCTGGCGATGGAAGGTTTGGCCAAAGTACGGCACGCCGTTGAAGATGAGCTAATAACGCGTCGCGACGAGCTTGCAGCCTTTTCGTCTATTCCACATCAAGATCGTATCGTAACTTTGGTCGTTGCACAGATCGAAAAGTTGGGAGCCAATGTTTTGCGTCTCCAATTAAAACCCACTAAAGCGGGCGAATGCTTTTGCGAGTTTATACCCGGGCAATACCTGGAACTCTGGGAAAGCGATGCCTCATTTATGTCGCGGGCCTATTCGATTGCGAACGTTGCTGAAGGCGATGGTACTGTGGAATTGCATATTCGCAAAGTTGAGGGAGGGCGCTTCACAGATTGGGCCTTTTCGAAATTGAAAGTCGGCGACCAAGTGCAGGCGCGTGGCCCTCTTGGTTCGTTTACCATGCGTTCATTGCCAGAAACCTCTCTTCTCTTTATTGCCGGCGGTACCGGACTCGCACCGATACTCGCTTTACTCAGACAGCAGATCCATTTTAATCCGCAACGCAACATGATTCTGATCTGGGGCGCAAAGCAGACGGAGGATTTCTATGCTTTGGAGGATCTGAACCGTTTAGTCGGCCAGGCGGCAAATTTACGGATTATCCTCGCTCAGGAAACGGGCCAGGTTCAGAAATCTGCGGAACGAATTTCCATTGTTCAAGGTAACGTTCTCAAAGCCCTTGCTCATGAGCCGCAGCTTCTAACTGACCGGGACATTTACGCAGCCGGTCCGCCGGTAATGCTACGTCAGTTGCTGCTTTACCTAGAACAAGCAGGTGTCAGAAAAGATCGTATTCACGTCGACTCGTTTGGCGTCTAATCGGAAAGTATGGCGCATGAACACAATAATCCGCCTCTCGCAATGGATCGAAATTTTGCAATAGGCATCGCGCTCAATCTCGGCTTTGTCCTCGTCGAATTGATTTACGGCTGGCGCGCTGAATCACTCGCCCTCATTGCGGATGCACTGCATAACCTGAGCGATGTCGGTGGGTTGTTGCTGTCGTGGGCTGGTATTGCCGCAGTGACGCTGAGCATCAGGATGGATAGAATAATTTGGGGTTTGAACATCATGATTTCTCTTTGTCTAACAACAGCCTTTCTCTTCACAGGCATTCTCGATCTCGTCAAACATGGCATTCATTTTGGCGCG
>Ga0272446_1006117_pt1 | contig 12773 bp, 11 predicted proteins | sample YNPCB0061_FD_194587 | JGI IMG/M metagenome (GOLD analysis project Ga0272446, IMG submission 194587) | Hot spring microbial mat communities from Yellowstone National Park, WY, United States - YNP-CB-006-1 | ecosystem: Environmental > Aquatic > Thermal springs > Hot (42-90C) > Sediment | place... | reverse complement strand
CGCCATCCTCGACACGATGAACCATATCAAGCCGCAGGTCTCGACCGTCTGCGTCGGCATGGCCGCTTCTATGGGCGCCGTTTTGCTTTCTGCGGGCGAAAAAGGTAAACGTTTTGCACTCCCCAACGCGGAGGTGATGATTCATCAGCCCTCGGGAGGAGCCGAAGGTATGGCGAGCGATATTGAAATCACTGCGCGCCAAATTATCAAACTGCGCGAACGCCTGCACAAAATACTCGCCAAAAATACTGGCCAAAAGCTCGAAAAGATAAACCAGGATGCCGATCGCGACTACTTCATGAGCGCCGAAGAGGCTCAAAAGTACGGTATCATCGACAAGGTGCTTTCGTGAGGCTAAAACGTCCTGGTTTAAAGGGGGGGGCGGCAGGCAGTCCGAGTAAGTAAGAGGCTCACTTTTAGAGTGCCTGCATGCTTTTGTGGCGAGACGCGAGGTTCATGGTATAGTGCAGGTACACTATTAATTATGTCTTCACACATCTCTTTCGCACACCACAATACTCTTACGATAAGAGTCAGGAATGGCTTATTTGAGCTGTTTTTTGATGTCGAACGCTAGGAGTTGACGGTGCGCGAGGGAGACCCCACGCGTATGTCATTACAACTCATACTGCTCTTCCTCGGCCTCTCCGGAGTGCTCGGAATAGCAATTGGATACTACCTCCGATTCCTCATCAGCCTTGGCCAGCGCGGTTCGGCAGAGCTTCAGATCCGCAAGATGATGCTTGACGCCGAAGAGCGCGCCAAGAAGATTGTGCAGGATGCTGAGAATGCCGCCCGGGAGAAAGAAGAGCGCCTCACCAACGAATTCAAGGAAAAGGAGCGTGAGCTTAAAGTCACCGAGGATCGCCTCATCAGCAAGGAGGAACTCCTCGACAAGCGTCAAACCAAGCTCGACTCCGATCAGGAGATGATCGCAAAAAAACAAGAGGAGCTCGCCGCCGCCAAGGAACGCATCGAGACACTCGCCGCCGAAGAACAAAAGAAGCTCGAAGCGGTCGCCTCGCTCTCGGCCGAAGAGGCGAAACAGCAACTTATGAGTCTCATCGAGAAGCAATATGCACAGGATCTTGAGAGCCGCATGCACAAACTCGAGATTGCCGGCACCGAGAAACTCGAACAGAAAGCCAATGACATTCTCGTTACGGCCGTTCATCGCCTGGGCAACTCCGTTGTCTCCGATGTCTTGGCAACGACGGTAACCCTTCCGAATGACGAGATTAAGGGCAAGATCATCGGCAAAGAGGGTCGCAACATTCGCTCATTCGAGCGCGCGACCGGCGTCGATGTCATCGTCGACGATACACCCGGCACCATTACCCTTTCCTGCTACGATCCGATGCGCCGTCAGATCGCGCGCATTGCACTTGAGAATCTGATTCTCGACGGTCGCATTCAGCCAGCGAAGATCGAAGAGGCTGTCAAAAAGGCCGAAGAAGAAATCAACACCATCATCAAAAAGAAGGGTGCTGAGGCGGCTCTCGCCGCGCGTGTGCCGAATCTCGACCCCAAGCTCATCATGGTGCTCGGCCGCCTCTATTTCCGCACGAGCTACGGGCAGAATGTGCTTGATCACTCTGTCGAAGTTGCACATCTAGCAGGCATGCTCGCCGAAGAATTAGGTGCCGATCCCGCTATCGCTCGCGCCGGTGCCCTCTTCCACGACATTGGTAAAGCCGTTGATCATGAGGTCCCGGGCACCCATGTTGAAATCGGGCGTCGCATCCTTCAGAAATTCAACGTCGATGAGCGCATCATCAAAGCGATGCAGGCACACCACGAGGAGTATCCGTATGAGACGCCGGAAAGTATGATCGTGCAGGTCGCCGACGCCATATCGGGTGCCCGCCCGGGCGCTCGGCGCGACTCCGTTGAGAACTACATTAAGCGCCTCGAGGATCTCGAAGCAATTGCCAATAAGGAGCAGGGGGTCGAGAAGAGCTTCGCCATCTCCGCCGGCCGCGAACTGCGTGTCATTGTTCGCCCCGAGGAAGTTGACGATCTCACCGCTCGCCAGATTGCCCGCAACATTGCCGATAGGATCGAAAAAGAGATGCAGTATCCAGGCGAGATAAAGGTAAACGTCATCCGCGAAAGTCGCGTGATCGAGTATGCGCGATAGGAGACCTCTTGTCTCTCTTACTTCACCGCCGCGATAAAGCTCGTGTAATTGAACTTGAGATCCTGAATAGACTCTTCCATAATCGAGAGCCGGTAGGCTTCGGCCGCATTGCGGCTCGCGATAACGGCCGCCGTCTTCGGGAGCTTCCCACTCGAAAGATCCTCCGCGGCTTTTGCAGTATCGGGATACTCGACGAGCTTCACCTTTGGCCAGCGACGCTTAAGATACATGCGACATTGCTTGAGAGCCTGATCGTGCGAAACGATTGACTTGATCGAATCCGCGGTCGCACCGTTCTTCACGAGAAGGCAGTGGTGCACATCGATCTCGAAAATGCGTTTGATGGAAAACTGATGCTGAGCCATTGCGTAGACGGCCTCGATCACGATACCGCCATTGCTGTTCTCGATGGGAATGATGCCAAGATCAATAATTCCGCTTTCGACTGCCGCAAGGACATTCTCGGCAGAAATAAGATAAACGATGTTGAAACGTTTGTTCTTGAGCCATTTGCGTGCATACGTGCGCGCTGCTTCTTCAGAAAAACTCCCCCGTGCCCCCGAAACGCCGATTCTCATCCTCGGAATACTAACCCCTGCGCAAACAGGAGCGCTCATTTCGACACATATGTTGATATTGTGCAAGCGCTCGGTAAATAGTTGACAGCATTGGAGAATGGCTCAAAATGGTCATGTGTGTGGTCGCATAAGTATTTATTCATTATTAATTTGATAATGCATATGGCAAATAAGATGGATCTCGTCGAGAAGATTGCCTCGACCATCGATTGCACCAAGGCCGACGGCGAGCGCGCGATAGAGGCTGTGATCGATGCCATTACCTCCTACCTTAAAAATGGCGAGGAGGTTTCAATCGCCGGCCTCGGGATATTCGAAGCAAAGACCCGTGCCGGACGCACCGGACGCAATCCGCGCACGGGTGCGACGATCCAAATTAAGGCCATGAAGGTGCCGAAGTTTCGCGCTTCCAAAACCCTCAAGGATGCGATCAAATAGCATTCTTTTGGCTCAACAAAGAGCCGCCAGCCCAACGGCCGGCGGCTCTTTGTGTTGGTTGCGGGACAATCGGCCAAGCGCTCGCGCCTGCGCCGTTGCGCAGCCGCCGTTGCGCGACATGGGGAATCGCCCGCGCCTCTCGTCGCCTCGCCAGACTCCTCGGGCTGGGCACCGCCTCGCACCCACGCCTGGTGGCGCGGATCCCGCTCCGGCGTTCGATTCCCCACGCGATGCGCAACGCGCATCACTCATCCCTTCCTCGTTTGACTCGGTGCCCTTTGTTTGAAAATGCGCGAACCTTTTTTGAACAAAAAATCAGCGACATTTCTTAAACTCATTTTATCAAGATTTTGGAAAACGCCAATAACGCAACGCCTCCGCGCCCCGCCTTTGACGGGGCTACGCCTCAACAAAATTTTCTTCTACATTTTTTCAGATTTCGCGCGCCCCCCAAAAAATTCAAATAAGGAAGAAGAAAGTTTTGTTTCGGCGTTCTGTGCTATCGCGCAGGCGGAGGCTTGGTGGTGATTCGCCGCTCGGACGGCGCGGCAGGAGGGGTTCAAGGGGAGGAATGCCGCTCCGTCCGAGCTACTCTTGCATTAGAGAATAAATTATTGTATGGCAGCAAATGGAAAAAGGGGCCATAGTGGTCTCTTTTGAACCAATAGTTCTTTAACACAACCAAAAGGATGAGGTAAACATGAATGGGATTGAAAAGTCCGAAACCGACATCTTGAATGTTGAGGGCGGACATCCGCTTGAAGGCGAAGTGTTCGTTCGCGGGGCAAAAAATACGCTACCGAAAAACATGGTTGCGGCTCTTCTAACCCCCGACACCTGCACAATCAACAATGTTGCTGGCATTGTTGACGTTGACATCGTGCGCGACATGATCGTTGCGTTTGGCGGCAATGTAAAGTTCACAGGTAGTCATTCGGTTCACATCAACGCTCAGACGTTGACTCAAGCGCCTTTGGAACAGGTGGAGGCTTTCTCCGGCAGAAGCCGTATTCCGATTCTCACCTGCGGCCCTATGCTCGCCCGCACCGGCCACGTAATCGTTCCGGCTTTGGGCGGCTGTCAGATTGGTGACCGCCCGGTTGACTTTCATATTGAAGCCTTGAAGGCCCTCGGCGCACGAGTCGAGGTACACGAGACACATATCGAGATGTTCGCCGATCGTTTGCGTGGGACAAAGATCCGCTTGCCGTATCCAAGTGTCGGCGCAACCGAGCAAGTTCTACTTGCGTCGGTCCTGGCAGAAGGGATGACTGAACTCAGCAATGCGGCGATAGAGCCGGAAATTATGGATCTCATCGCGGTGTTGCAGAAGATGGGAGCGATCATATCCGTGGATACTCACAGAGTTATCACTGTCCACGGTGTTGAAAAACTCTCCGGGTTCAAACACAAGGCGTTGCCGGATCGACTTGAGGCGGCTTCATGGGCGTGCCTTGCGGCGGCCACAAACGGTAGGATTTTTGTTCGGGGCGCCGAACAAATGATCATGATGACATTCCTCAACGCCTTCAGGCAGGCAGGCGGCGCGTTTAACGTGCGAGAAAATGGCATCGAATTCTGGAGGGCTGGTAAAACACTCCATGCCATGGCACTTGAGACAGACGTCCATCCGGGGTTCATGACAGACTGGCAACAGCCATTCGCTGTTATGTTGACGCAAGCGGAGGGTTTGTCCGTTATGCACGAAACCGTCTACGAGGGTCGCTTCGGCTATGTCGAGGCACTCAAGTCGATGGGTGCTCGGATCCAGCTCTATCAGAGATGCCTCGGGCAGATCAGCTGTCGTTTCGCTAATCGCAATGCGCTTCATAGCGCCGTGATTGCGGGACCGACCGTTTTGCGAGGAGCGGAAATTCATATCCCCGATCTTCGTGGCGGGTTTTCCTACATTATCGCGGCACTGGTCGCAGAAGGCACTTCGAAGCTCAGCAATGTCCGTATTATCCGACGAGGATATGAGGACATCGTCGGGAAGCTTCGGGCACTCAAAGCGAACATACAAGAGGAATAAGAAACCGAAAGGTTCGAGCAACCGGTTCCATCTTGCCCACTCAGGACGCAGTATGAGAATATACTGCGTCCTTTTCATTTATCAAAGTAACACTTCAGAATGTATCTTAAATGGATTTTTGGTATAAGAGGCGTGACGAATCTTATTTTGATTTTCCGACAACCACTGAATCCGGTATTTCATCGGATCAGTTTGTACGGCTTGGAGTATTTCTTCTTTTGAAAACCATTTGGCATCCAGAATCTCACTCGTTGCTTTTTTAATGTCTCCACCCTTATATGTCGAAAGAAAATCTAAAATCACTTTGGACGGTTCGCTCATACTTGAATAAACAGCCGCCAATTTCTTTATTTCAATATCAATGCCAGATTCTTCAATGACTTCTCTTTTTAGAGCAGAAATAATATCTTCGCCTTCTTCAACTTGCCCTCCTGGCATCTCCCATCCCCTCCATTCGGTTTTAACCAATAAAAATTGACCTCGTTTGTTTTCAACGAGGGTACCAACAGCAACGATGTGCAATGGGGATTTCATATCATTAAAAATAACATAACTGCCATAAATAAAAAGAAGCTGCGCAAACAAATAGTTCATTTGCGCAGCCTTGGTCATGAGGGCACATCCAGCAACGTGCGCCCAACCGAACGCCTCAACCCGTCATGGATACCGTCGGCAAAAAGGAATCCGCGCAGATCACCTAGTGCTTTCGCCACAAAGTGATCGTTCCTAAAAGCGGCGGCTCCCATAAGCAAGGCTAACTCGGAGACTGTGTGGTAGGCCTGCTCCACCGACCAAGCCTTTGTCATCCTGGACCAGAGACTTGAGTTTGGGGAGTTTTCTACATTCTGCACAACTGCACAGAGTGCAGAAAGTATCCCCACGTTGATGGCGGCGTAATGGTGCCCAACGCTTTCCAAACAGGTATCTCGCGGTTCCGCGATGTCCCTTCTGGCTCTACGCTGGTTGATATGATCCATCGTCCGATCAAGCACCGCGGCCGCGACACCAAGCGTGGTCATCGCCACCATTGGCCGGTAGTAGACAAAGTGTTCTTTGAAAATCGCTGTTCCCTGACCTCGAGCGCCAAGCACCTCAAGTTCAGTAAGCGGCGTGTTCTCGAAAACAACTTTGCCCCAGCTCCATCCACGCAGACCCATTGGTTCCCACGTTTCGATCGTAACTCCTTTGCGAGCGATGTCAATCAGTGCGGCTGACAGTGTTTCGTCCTTCTCGAACTTGAAAAAGACGACGAACACAGCAGCTTCTTTGATGCGACTGATATAAACCTTCTCCCCGCTTAAGAGATGCTTACTGCCGTTCTTTCTGGCGGTTGTCTTTGTGGTTTGTATTTTGCTACCGCCATGCGCTTCGGTTGCAGCAATGCCCACCAGTGAACCAGAGGCTAGCTTCGGCATCCAGAGCTTTTGTTGCCTTTGCGAGCCGTGAAGGATGATCATCCTACCATGACCCACGTGAGCAACATCTCTGTAGTCCAAATCATGATAGCCGCAGATAAACTGGATGAGCGCTTGCACGAGCGGCGAGCGATCCAGTCCTCCAAGTTTCCTCTCGACGTCCACCATTCCGTATTCGGATGCCAACAGGGATTTTGCTTGAAGCGGCTGACTCTTCGATTTGTCGTGAGCGATCTCGGAGAGAGATCGCTCAAAACTGACAATCTCATTGACGAGGAAACTTACAGACGGAAAAAAGAAAGTTTGGTGCAACAAAAAATCGCCTTGAAGGGCGAACAGGATACGCTTCTGCGAAAGCGAATGAGCGGCTGGAACGAACCAATGCGGGATTACATAAATACCTTAATTTACGCGGGAAAAATCGCCTCGGAGAAATCTCCGCAAGAGATTGCTCATTTTGCGCAAAAAATTGGAACGAACCGCCTCATTTCCGAAAAAATTGTTTCTTGGGATTTCGTCCCGCCGTTTGATTTTACCGCCCAATTCCTTGCGAGCCGCGCCGCGAGGCGCGGCGAGCAAACCTCTGCTTCCTCCCACAAAAAATCACGAAGTCCAATTTGGTGCGGGATGGGGGAATCGAACCCCCGACCCAAGTTTGGAAAACTCGTGTTTTACCACTAAACTAATCCCGCTTCGGTGCTGCTTCATGGCTCCTTACGTGCCACTTCCCTACTCTACCTGATGCTCCACCTATTTGAAAGAGAGCAAAAATGAAAATATATTTATACTCTTGTCGGAGTACCGATAACACTCTATCCTAAAATTCATGCACGAACTCCGCTCTCTTTTCGGCACGCTCGTGGCGCTTAGTATCATCATACTGGCATTTTCCATAATGCCAGGGTTTTTTGAGCCAGCACCTGCACCATTCCTCTCATCGGTAGCAACAGGAACGCTGCCCGCCATAGTTGCATCCGCACCATTGCCGTCAACACCATCAGGTGTGACTACTACCCCTGCTACAACAACCGAGACCAATTCAACTGCAATCATAAAGGCAGACACAAAAACACAAGAAAATACTGAAAATAAGCAACAAAATAGTGCTCCCTCGAACCAGGCTGTCCGCATCGAAAATCCGTATAACACGGCACCGCTGCCATTTGAGACCATAAATCTCAACGCACGCGCTGCACTGGTTAACATTTTTTGTACACCGCACGGTGGCTCACTCTCCCCCATCTCGGGCAGTGGCGTCGTCATTGACCCACGCGGCATCATCTTAACGAACGCCCACGTCGCACAATATGTGCTCCTTTCAGAAAGCTCACGAGTGAATCTCACCTGTTCGGCACGCACCGGAGCACCTGCTGCGCCGAGTTACCAGGTCTCCGTGCTTTACCTTCCGGAGGCATGGGTCGATGACCACGCAAAGGATATAGTGACTCTCCACCCGACGGGTACCGGAGAACACGACTGGGCACTCTTGCGTGCGAGTGGTCCTCTCCCGAGCGGCACTGTGCCCTTTCCGACTCTCTTCCCTTATATTTCGTTTGATACGCGAGCCGGTATTGCCTTCATGGATGATCAGGTACTTGCTGCTGCGTATCCAGCAGAATTTGTCGGTGGCATCATTGCACAGATGGGCCTGTACCCTGTTTCATCAATAAGCAAGATTGATCAGTTACTCACTTTTTCTTCGAGTACAATTGATCTTATCTCTATCGGCAGCGTTGTTGAGGCTCAGAGCGGATCATCCGGCGGGCCTGTCGTAAATCAATGGGGCAAACTTGTGGGAATCATCACCACCACGAGCGAGGGAGCCACCACTGGTCAGCGCAACTTGCGTGCGATTACACTCAATTATATCGATCGCGACACTACTGACCAAACTGGCCTTACATTAAGCCAATTCTTACAAAGAGACCCGCTCGAGGAGCAGTACTGGTTCGACACAACAACAGCACCAAGACTCATCGACCAGTACATCAGATACCTGACGCGATAGCCGCAATTAAGAAACGGTTTTTGGGTTTTACTTCATTAGATTACCGACACAGAGACAAGCTGTTTTGCTACCCCGCAAGCACCCACCTTCGGCAGACAAGCAGGAAAGGAAAATAATTTTGCCAGCCACTTTGTCCGACTGGACAAAAATCTATTGAATCTTTCGAGTGTCGAACATTAAATTTGGCACCGAGTATCAAAAACCTTTTGAGTATATGTGCTTGAGCAAATGCGCCAATAAAAAGGATAGGAGTTTTGGTTCGAGAGACCTTATAAAATCTTTGCCTCGCGTAAGTCTCAAAATTGGGTTCGATTTTTAACCTAGTCGCGTATTCTGAATTTAGCGCGAACCCATTTTGAGCAGAATTGTTAGCTCGGCGGGCACGCGAGAGAAGGGGGGCGCGGGGAGGAATGCTCTCGCGTGCCCGCCTCGCTTCCCGCGCTTCGCGCGGAAAATTTCTAGGCGATTGCTCTTTCAAAATACAAGAAAAAGCTCCCACCCGCAAGGATGGGAGCGATACCACGCTCTCGCCGATTTAGGCGAAGAGTTGAAGAGCTTTGACGAGATAGGCGTTCACCGCGTTTAGATCCAGGTCGTTGTCCGCGTTGCGGAGCCGTCCTTGAGCGTCAATACTCAAGTTTGGAAAATCTGCAATGAGCGGCTCGACGAGATTCAGTGAATCGGGACCGAGTCCGCCGGCAACGCCGAGGCCGATATCCCAACCCTGCTCCGCAATCGAGGAGAGAAACTCGCGAGCGCGCTCGGTGTCGAACGACTTGCCGAGACCACCGCTTGGGTCAAAGAGCACATCGTCAACGATGCCCGCGTAGTGATAGAGCATATCCACCACGCTCTGTGCCGTTCCGCCGGCTGCTTCCACCGCTTTCTGTCCGAGTTGGAGGACAATCCGGTAGTCCCAACCCATCGCCGCGCGGTAGTCATCGAGTTGATTGATTTGCGGCCACGCTACATTGAGCTGGAAGCCGTGGAAGTTCGGCCCGGCAAGTTCATGAATCTTGAGCATGTCCGCAAGCACGGAGCTTTCCTGTCCTTCCTCGGTGCTGAAGTGGACGAGATTGACCGCGCGCTCGTCATTCGGGAAAAGCCCAGCGATGGTTGACGGATGAGGCGTTTGTTTCGCCCACTTGGGCTTCATTGGAATGTCGCGGAGCGACTTGTAGGTTGCAAGCACGCCCACCATGAGTTTTCGATTGCCGTTCTGTGGAAACACTTGAAGAGCGGCGGAAACTTCCTCTGATTTCGAGAATCCGGTAATACCGATGTATGGGTTCATTGCTCATTCCTCCGTTGTAAAAGGTCGTTTTTACTAAATTAACTTTATCAATTTTATGCAGAAAAATCAAGGAAAAATTGAAAATACAAAAAGCCCTTTCGGGCTTCTTGGTGTTGGGGATTTAAAATTATTTTTTCATTTTCCGATATTCCTTCTTGATTTTTATATAGATGTCCTTACTGGTATGCGAGCGGTTCGTTCTATTTTTCATCAAGCGAACAGAAAATTTTTTGGAATTGTGTTTCAATTTTTCCTCAATCAATTTTTCTGCATCAAGTCCGAGAAGAATTGGAAGGTAAAGAGTGTAAATCAAAACATCCGCAATTTCATGCCCCAATTTTTTCATCCGCTCCTTATCCTTTTTGGTCTCGTCAATCGAAAGGTTATCCCACTGAAAAATTTCGAGAAGTTCCGCCGCTTCGATGGAAATGGATTTTGCCACATCGGACGGCATCAATTTGTCCCAACCGCACTCTTTCAAAAATTTTCTGATTTTGAAAATGGTTTTATCCACACCTTAAATGAAAGATTCTTGAGCAATCGCCTAGAAATTTTCCGCGCGAAGCGCGGGAAGCGAGGCGGGCACGCGAGAGCATTCCTCCCCGCGCCCCCCCTTCTCTCGCGTGCCCGCCGAGCTAACAATTCTGCTCAAAATTGGGTTCGATTTTTAACCTAGTCGGGACGCCGAGAATCGAACTCGGTCTACCTGCTCCCAAAGCAGGCGTACTACCGGTATACTACGTCCCGAAAACGGCTTAACTATAGCACATTTATAAAATAATGCTTGTATTGTCCTTTATGTCCTTTAAAGGACTTGCTCGAACAGGCGACAACGAGCTTTTCGATGAGCCGTATCTAGGAAAACACCAATGACGTCAATCTGGTATTCACGATTTTCCATACAGGATGCCATGTAAAGCTCAGCTGTTCTTGCTATCTTTCTAAGCTTTTTTTCATGAACCAACTCCTCCGGCCTGTAATCCTCACTTTCACGTGTAACATCTGGTAATGTTTCTCGTGAGACAGATTTAACTTCAACAAATCGAATAACTCCGTCCTTCTCAGCGATAATATCTATTTCTCCCCATGGCTTTCGAAAATTTCGATCTAGAATAATAAATCCCTTACTTTTAAGAAAGTTCGCAGCAACCTCCTCACCAATAGATCCAATCTTACGCTTACTTTGATTCCTTGGTGTTTTTATCATTTTTTTCATTTTATCACTTATCAGTCTTTCATTTTATAACATTAAATAAATAAAAATATTTCACACGTAACATTTATTGTTTCTTAGTAACATATTAATCTGCTTTTCTAGTAATTTTTGTTCGTCTTTTTGCGGTCTATTAAAAAAATATGGCTGTAAACAATAGTAAAATTGCTATTTTCCTATATCTTTATGGTACTCATGTCCATTTATCCACATGTTCACATAGTTTTCCACACATTTTTGCTTGTTATTTCTGTGAATTACTAAAAGGTGCTGTCTTATAGGCGATGCGGCGGGGACTTGATTTCACGTGTAACGTCCGTTTATTTGCCAGAACGATGTCCTATAAAATGGCTAAAAACTTGACTAAAATCGTGGTAGGTATATGGTGCCCACATGCATGGCATTACGCATCGATCTCAGTGGGGATTGGCATTCGCGTTCACGCTCTTGCTTTTTAGCGTGCCGGGGATAACTCATGCTGCTACCACTGTCGAGGTTCGTCAGATATTGCCACCCCACGAGCAGAGCTGTCCCGTCTTGGGAGCAACTGATGTCACGCCGCATGTGTACGAAGGAAACCTCAACTCATTCGATATCTCTATCACCGATCAATCATATGTCGCCATCGCCGCCACAGTGGGGGAGACATCGATTCCGTTCTCGTATATAACGCGCTGGTATGACCAGGGATCGGGTGTGCGTCTTCATGTTGACCTCTCGCCATACCGCCTTTCAAAAAACACACGAGTAACTGTAACGCTTATATCGGCACATGCTGGCGGCACTGCTGCTACCTGTGTTGCAATGCTCTCGACCACTCTTCCGGCAGTCATTCCAGTGCCATCGCACCCGGTATCTAGTCCGACGGTAAATACAGAGTATCCCTGGTCGAATGTCAGTCATAGTTCCAGTTCGGTTCACGACGGTCAGGCAAGTACAAGCGCATCAAGCGCTCCAGTACTCATAACCGCAATACACTCACTCGGAAACACCTGCGGCTTCGGTAATGGCCCTGCACGCTTGTGGGTTGTACTTCTTGTCCTTTACGCTATCTTCGTTTGGATTCTTGCATCTCAGAGGGAGGAGATGTGGGAGGATAGCCGAGATTGGGGCGTCGGCCTCACCGTAGTTGGTTTTATTGCACTCCTGCTCTTTTGGTATATTTCGGCCTCATGCCGAACGGGAGCGTGGGCACCAGTCCTCGCGACACTTATTGCCTGTGTGGGCTTAATTGCACTCACGCGATCGGGGACCAAAGGTGGGGGGATACTCCTTCTGAAGGATGGAAAACGCTAGTACATTGCCGATGAGTCTGAATGCAGCTATAATCGACGGCGTTGCATGAGGGGAAAATATTTGTTCCCTGATATGCAAAAGAGATATTGGGTGGTTTCGGTAATAAACTTCCGAATCCCGTAAAGATAGGAGGGGAGAGGTACACTGCGGATATGGTTTAGTGGTAGAACGCCACCTTGCCAAGGTGGAGATCGGGGTTCGATTCCCCGTATCCGCACCACATGCTCGATATGGCGCTGAATTCTGCGCCCCTCTTCTTCGTGCAGGCACCATGCTCGGAAGCCAGGCGCTCACGCCTGTGCTCCCGCCAGGATTCTCTCCTTACAGGAGCAGTACACCTTTGCGATTTTCTCGCGGCA
>Ga0272446_1006116_pt1 | contig 12776 bp, 9 predicted proteins | sample YNPCB0061_FD_194587 | JGI IMG/M metagenome (GOLD analysis project Ga0272446, IMG submission 194587) | Hot spring microbial mat communities from Yellowstone National Park, WY, United States - YNP-CB-006-1 | ecosystem: Environmental > Aquatic > Thermal springs > Hot (42-90C) > Sediment | place... | reverse complement strand
GTGAAGGCCACGCCGGTTACCGTGCATCTGGAGGAGCCCGTGCGGTGGTCAATGGGAATCGCCCCCCGCGCTACACACCATCGCTCAGCCCTGTGCTAAATGTATAGCTGGCGGTATTTCGGATCGAAATGTGCGATAGCAGTCCACGGCGCGCCCCAGGACCACAGCCCTCTGCCACCGGCTCCCGGTGTTCGTCGGCGTGCTCGTGCTCTGCTCCGTCGTCGGACTCAGCGCCTTCCTCTACAGTCCCTGGCACAAGCACGCTCGTCTGGACTTAGTCCCCATTGAGAAAGGATCTACGGGTATGCATCTGACAAGCCGGTCCCCAGCGCTCGGAACGGGGCTGCTCCTGGCCCTCGCCCTGGCCGGCTGCGGCCGCGTGCCGGAACGCGCGGCCGCCAACGGCGAAACCGCCGATGCCCGCGTCACCGGAAACTCTGCCCCTCGCATCACCTTCCCCCCGGACTCGCCCAAACTCGCCCAGATCCGAACCGCCCTCGTCGGCGCCGCCGAGGTCCCCCAGGACGAGGTCGTAGCCCCGGGACGGGTCCAGATCAACCCCAACCGGATCTCCCGCGTCTCCTTGCCCACCCCCGGCCGCATCGCCTCCGTCGAGGTCCGGCTCGGCGACTCCGTCACCCAGGGCCAGCTCCTCCTCCGCATCGAAAGCCCCGAAGCCGAAACCGCCATCTCCGACTGCCTGCACGCCGACGCCGGATTGACCCGCGCTCAGGCCGAACACGCCAAGGCCCAGGCTGATTTCGAGCGAATCAGCGACCTCCACCAGCACGGCGCCGCCGCCAAAAAAGACCTGATCAGCGCCCAGGCCGAACTCGCCCGCGCCGAGTCCGCCCTGAAAGATGCCCTGGCTGCCAGCCAGCAAATCCGCCGCCGCCTCTCCATCCTCGGACTCAAGCCCTGCGAGTTCGGCCAGCCGGTCGCCGTCCGCGCGCCCATCTCCGGTAAGGTGCTCGAGATCAACGTCGTCCCCGGCGAGTATCGCAACGATACCAGCGCGCCCCTGGTCACCATCGCCGACCTCAGCACCGTCTGGGTCACTTCCGACATCCCGGAAAGCTCCATCCGCTGGATCCGCCAGGGCGAGCGGATGCGCATCGAACTGGCCGCCTACCCCGGCGAGGTCTTCCATGGCCGCGTCTCCCGGGTCGCCGATACCGTCAACCCCCAAACCCGCTCCGTCGAGGTCCAGACCGAGCTGGATAACTCCTCCGGCCGCTTCCGTCCCGAGATGTTCGCCAGAATCCGTCACTCCCACCAGGTGCGGGTCGTCCCTGCCGTCCCCTATAGCGCCCTGGTCCGGTCCAGAGGCCTCACCTGGGTCTTCGTCCAGCTCGCGCCCGGCGAGTTTCAGAGAGTGCCTGTCGAAACCGGCGAACCGTTCGGGTCGCTGGTGCCGGTATTCTCGGGGATCCAGCCCGGCGCCCGGGTCGTCGTCGAAGGCGCCATCCTCTTGCAGGGCAACGGAGGCGGCTCTTGATCGCAGGCATCGTGCCGGTGGTGCTCCGCCAGCGCCTCGCCACCGTCGTTGCCGGCCTCGCCCTGGCGGCCACCGGCTTCCTCGCCCTGTCCCAACTCAATGTCGAGGCCTATCCCGACCTCTCGGAAACCCAGGTCATCGTCATTTCCCTCTTCCCCGGTCATGCCGCCGAAGAGGTCGAACAGCAGGTCACCATCCCCATCGAGCGGGTCTTGAACAGCGTGCCCCGCGTGATCGCCCGCAGATCCCGGACCATCTTCGGCCTCTCGGTGGTCGATCTCACCTTCGAGTACGGCGCCGAAGACCACCTGGCCCGCCAGCTCGTGCTCGAGAAGCTGCACAGCGTCACCCTGCCCGAAGGCGTCACGCCGGTTCTGGCCCCGCCCACCACTCCGGCCGGCGAATTGTACCGTTACACCTTCGATGCTCCCGGCTACGACCAGGTGCAGGTCCGCGAGCTGCAAGACTGGGTGGTCGCCCCGCGCCTCCTCCAGGTTCCCGGCGTCGGCGACGCCTTCGCCTTCGGCGGCCTCGTCAAGCAGTATCAGATCGAAGTCGATCCCCTCGCCCTCTACAAGTACGGCCTCACCATCAACCGCGTCGCTGAGGCCGTGGGCGCCAATAACCGCAACGCCGGCGGCTCGCTGCTCAGCCATGGCGAACAGGCCATGGTCGTCCGCGGCGTCGGCGTGGTCCGCTCCATTGCCGATATTGCCGGCGTCGTGGTCGCCTCCAGCCGGGGTACTCCCGTGTTCGTCCGCGACATCGGCCGGGTCCGCCTCGGCGCCGCGCCCCAGACCGGCATCTTCGGATTGAACAGCGAATCCGGCCGCGTCGAAGGCATCGTGGCCATGCGCCGCGGCGAAAACCCCAGCGCCGTCCTGGCCGGCGTCCGGGAAGCCGTCAGCGAGCTGAATGCCTCCGTCCTGCCCCCCGGAGTGCGGATCGTGCCCATCTATGACCGCACCGACCTCGTCCGCAACACCGTCCGCACCGTCTCCCGTACCCTCAGCGAAGGCCTCATCATCATCTTCCTCGTCCTGCTTTTCTTCCTCGGCAGTGCCCGGGCCGCCCTCCTGACCGCCCTCACCGTGCCGCTCTCCCTCCTGTTCGCCTTCTGCGCCATGCGCTTCTACGGCATCACCGTCAGCCTGCTCAGCCTCGGAGCCATCGACTTCGGCATCATCGTCGATGGCACCCTCGTCATCGTCGAGTTCATCGTGCGCCGCCTGCGCCACGAGCCGGGCGCCTCCCGCCAGCGCACCTTCGACATCGTCTCCGAAGCCGCCGCCCAGATGCAGCGGCCCGTCTTCTTCTCCCTGCTGATCCTGATTGCCGCCTACATCCCCCTGTTCACCCTCGAGCGGGTCGAGCGCCGCCTCTTCATGCCCATGGCCTTCACCATCTGCGCCGCCCTGGCCGGATCGCTGCTCTTCGCCATGACCCTGGTGCCCGTCCTGGCTACCTACCTCTTCCGCACAGGGTTTCACGGCTGGCGCAATCCTCTGGTCCCCTGGCTCACCCGCCGCTACGAGGCCGCCCTGCGCTTTCTGCTGGCCCGCCCCCGCCTCGTCGCCCTCTCCGTCGCCCTGATCCTGGCCTGCTGCTTCAGCGTCACCCCCCGCCTGGGAACCGAGTTCCTGCCCCATCTCGATGAAGGCGTCATCTGGATCCGCGGCATTCTTCCCCCCGGCATCTCGCTCGAGAAATCCGCCGCCGTCGCCGGCCGGATCCGCGCCCTCATCGCCCAGTCGCCCGAGGTCCAGCTCGTCACCTCCCAGACCGGCAGGCAGGACTCCAATACCGAGCCCTTCGGCCCCAACCGGAACGAGTTCCTCATCGGCCTGAAACCGTACTCCGAATGGCCCCCGGGAAAAACCAAGGCGCAACTGACCGAAGAACTCGCCGCCCGCCTCCGCAGCCAGATTCCCGGAGCCACCTTCAGCTTCACCCAGCCCATCATCGACATGGTCACCGAAGCCGTCACCGGTTCCTCGGCCGATCTGGCGGTCATCGTCAGCGGCCCCGACCTCGGCGTGCTCCGCAACTCCGCCGCCCGCGTGCTAGAAATCATTCGCCGCATCCCCGGCGCTGCCGATACCGCCATCGAACAGGAGCCGGACCAGGCCCAGCTCCGCATCCAGGCCGACCGCCAGGAGATCGCCCGCTACGGCATCAACGTCAGCGACATCCAGGAGGTGATCGAGCTCGCCATCGGCGGGCGCCCGGTCTCCGCCGTCTACGAGGGCGAACGCGTCTTCGATATCGTGGTCCGCTACGTCCCCGAAGCCCGCAGCACCCCCGGCGAAATCGGCCTTACCCTGGTCCCCACCTCCTCCGGCGGCAGCGTCCCCCTTTCCCGCCTGGCCAAAATCGAAGTGGCCGACGGCGCCAGCATCATCGCCCGCCGCGAAAACCGCCGCCAGATCAGCGTCCGCACCAATATCCGCGGCCGCGACCAGGGCGGATTCGTGGCCGAAGCCCAGCGCCGCCTCCGCAACCGCCTCAAGCTCCCGCCCCGCTACCGCCTCGAATGGGGCGGCCAGTTCGAAAACCTCGAGCGCGCCCGAAAACGCCTCGCCTGGATCCTCCCCCTCACCGTCGTCATCATTTTCATCCTGCTCTACTGGACCTTCGGGTCCGCCGTCGATGCCGCCCTCGTGCTGGCCAACGTCCCCTTCTCCATTGCCGGAGGCATCCTCGCCCTCTGGATCCGCGACATCCATTTCAGCGTCTCGGCCGCGGTCGGCTTCGTCTCCCTCTTCGGCATCGCCGTCATGGGCGGCGTCCTTCAGTTAACCGAGCTCAACCGCCAGTTGCGCGAATTCGACCGCCCCCTGAAGGAGGCCGTCCTGGTCGGAGCCTGCGTCCAGTTCCGGCCCCTCCTCATGCTCGTCGTCATCGCCATCCTCGGCATCACCCCGGCCGCCTTCGCCGTCGGCATCGGTTCCGACATCCAGCGCCCCCTCGCCACCGTCATCTTCGGCGGCCTCATCTCCACCCTCCTCCTCGCCCTCCTCGGCCTGCCCAGCCTCGCCTGCATCGCGAAACGGGTCCAGGCGAAGCCCCGGCAGTGAACCGTCTTGGACCTCGGGCTCGTCCAGCCACACCAGCGAGCCGGCTCGGCTTCGCCCTCCGATTTTCCCCGGTTGCGGAGGCTCCACACCTCCGGTTTGCACTCGCCCGCTTAGAACTTGCGCCCCATCAGGTGTCCCGCAATCGCCGCCGCTGCGCCCAGGCGCCCGAATCTCTCCTGGAAAATCGTCGCGTACAACGCCTCCGTGTCCTTCGGTGGCGGCGGCCTGCGCTCCTTCCTCCGCAGACTGATCGCGCCCGATGGGCAGGTGCTCACACACAGCCCGCAGCCGATGCAACGCTCCGCCGCCACCTGCGGCGCCTCCCCGCTGGCAACTATCGCGTCCATCTGGCAGCGTGTCGCGCACGTGCCGCATACCTGACACCTCTCCCCGTCCACCTCGGCCGCAAAGTCGCTCTGAAATAACTCCGCCGGCCTCGCCAGCTTCTTCGCCGACGTCAGTACGCCGCAACAGCAGCCGCAGCAGCAGCACACAAACAGCGGCTCCTGCGTGTTCTGGGGTTCCAGCACCAGCCCCTCGCGGTCGGCCTGTTCCAACAACCCCAGCATCCCTTCTTTGCTGACCGCGCGCGCCACTCCCTTCCCGATCATCACCGACGCCGCCGCGCCGAATACCAGGCAGTTCTGCCGCTCCTTCGTCTGCCGGCACGGCTCGCCGGTGAGATCCTTCCCCTGCCGGCAGACGCAGTTCATTGCCCCGAAGGGTCCCGCGCTCGTCTCGACGAATTTGCGGATGTCGTCGTAACCCGCCACCGCGTGCTCCACTTTGACGGACTGGTTTACCGGTACCGTCCTCATTTGCGGAGTCCGCCTGGTGTGCATTGCCCGCTCCCCGAAGGCCTCATCCAGATATGCCCGTACGTCCCGCTCCAGTTCCGGCGTCAGCCGGTTCACCTGGGCCTCGTACATGCCCACCGCCAGCGGCGCCTTGCCGTACCGGGGCCCGCCCTTGCCCGCCGCCTTGTGGATCAAACCCTTGTCCGCCATCCGCTCCAGGGCCTCGCCCAGTTCTTCCCGGCTCATCCACCGCCGCGTCCGCCGGTGAATCACGCGCAGCGGCTCCGGAATCGCGCTCAGCGACAAGGCTAACCGTGCCTCTTCCGGGGTGAACAGCCGCTTCAGAATCCGGATCTCCACCCCCGACTCGGTTGCCGGATATGCCACCGGCATGCGATCCAGGTGGCGCTGCAATGCGCGGTATAGCTTGTCGTCTTCCATTCCGGCCGCTCCTTGCTTCCCACATCCTGCTCGCTCCCGCCGCCCGGCCCGTTCACAACTCCGGATGATTTTCCTAACCCGTTCATAATCCATGCGCTTCTGCGCACCCGCGCCGCGCGAGACGGGCCCCTCGCTGCTCCGCCTGTGCCAACATGGAAACGGGGAAAGCGGACGCCAGTTTCCCAAAACCGCGCAGATGTGAGCGGTTTTGCCCTGGTTAAGTCCTGAAAAATCAACAAAAGGTGCTGGAAAAACCGCGCAGATCTGAGCGGTTTTCCCCGCTCCGGCGCAGCAAAGCCGGCTCTCACGCCGCCGGCAGTTCCGGATTCGGCCGGTCGTAGCGCCCCGGCAGGTAGGGGAACTTCTTTGGCAGATCCGGAGCCAGTTCCACCCCGTAGCCGGGTTTGTTGGGCAGGTCCATGTACCCTTTCCTCACCACCAGCGGTTCCTTGAACACCTCTTCTTTGAAGGGGTTGAAGGTCTGGTTCAGCTCCAGCACCAGGTGGTTCGGAATCGCGGCCACCATGGCCGCGTTCGCCATGGTGGTCAGCCCGCCGTGCCAGTTGTGCGGGCAGCAGTACTTGCTCTTCAGGCGCGCCAGCCGGGCGATGTGCCACATCTCGGTGATGCCCGTCGTGTTCGCGTCCGGCTGCACGATGTCGTAGGCGCCCCGGTCGATCCATTCCTTGAAATCGAAGCGGTTCACCAACTGCTCGCCGCCCGAGACCATCACCGTGGGCAGCGCCTGGTTGATCTGGATGTAGCGCTCCAGGGCGCCTTCCTTGCGGGTGTTCACCGGCTCCTCGAACCACAGGAACTTCAGCTCTTCCAGCACCGGCGCCAGCTCCATGCACTCCTCGAAGGTCAGGCGCATGTTACTCTCCTGCATCAGGTCCATCTTCGGACCTACGGCCTCCCGCATCTTGCGCAGGTACGGGATGTACTTCTGGAGCGTCATCCCGCTGGCCTTCCAGTCGGTGCCGATCCGGAACTTGAAGGCGGTGTAGCCCTCTTCCTTGTGGCGCACGGCTTCGTCGATCAGGTCCTCCGGGCGTTTGTACCAGGCGTACTCGACGCCCCCGGAGGCGTACATGCGGATGTGCGGCTGCGGCTCGCCCTCCGTGCACAGAATCTTGTACACCGGCAGGCCCTTGGCCTTCCCGATGATGTCCCAGCAGGCCACGTCGAAGCCGGCCCAACCCAACTGCGGGCCGAAGCCGCGGCTGAATCCGTCGCCCCAGAACCCGGCGATCTGCTCGACGTCAAAGGGGTTCATGCCCATGACCGCCGGCCGGATATTCTGCTCGACGTAAGGTTTCACCCGCTCGGGACCGGCGTAGGGAGTCGGTTCGCCGATGCCCACAATCCCCTTGTCGGTGAAAACCTCGACCAGGATGCAGTCCGTCTTCCACGTCACCGAGCGTCCCGTCACCCACTGCTTCTCCTTGGGCAGCGGGAACGACATGATGGTGCATTTGACGTCGGTGATTTTGAGGTTCTCGCGGGCAATGCCCTCGAGCGGATGATTGCGGGTGCGCCCGCCCGGACGGGGCGCGGCTTTCTTCTCTGCGGCGGCCACGGGAGCCGCCACTCCGGCTCCCAGCAACATTCTCCGGCTGAGCATCGGTCTTCTCTCCTCTATACCGCGGGCAGGTCCGGGTTGGGCTTCCAGTACCGTCCCGGCAGATAAGGGAACTTCTGGGCGATGCCCGGCTTGAGTTCCATGCCGTAACCCGGGCGGTTGGGCAGATCCATGTATCCTTTTTTCACCACCAGCGGATCTTTGAAAATTTCTTCCTTGAACGGGTTGAAGGTCTGATTCAACTCGAGCACCAGGTGGTTGGGAATGGCCGCCACCAGGGCCGCATTGGCCATCGTCGTCAGCCCGCCGTGCCAGTTGTGCGGGCAGCAGTACTTCCCCTTCAAATGCGCGATCCGGGCGATGTGCCAGAACTCGGTGACCCCGGTGACGTTCGCGTCCGGCTGCACAATGTCGTAAGCGCCGCGGTCGATCCATTCCTTGAAAGAAAAGCGGTCGGTCCGCCCCTCCCCGCCCGACACCATCGTCTTCTTGAGCGCCGCTTTGATTTGCAGGTGCTTCTCCAGCGCGCCCGGCTCATAGGCCCGCACCGGCTCCTCGAACCACAGAAACTTCAGCTCGTCGAGCACGGGGCACAGCTTCAGGCATTCTTCCAGCGAAAGCCGCATGTTGGATTCCTGCATCAGGTCCATGCCGTAGCCCACGGCCTCGCGCATCTTGTAAAGGTAGGGGATGTACTTCTCGATCGTGATTCCGCTGTTGCGCCACTCGGTGCCGATGCGAAACTTGAAGGCCGTGTAGCCTTCCTCTTTGTGGCGCACAGCCTCGTCGATGAGATCCTCGGGCCGCTTGTACCAGGCGTACTCGACGCCCCCGGAGGCGTACATGCGGATGTGCGGCTCGGCCGGCTGGTCGGTGGCCAGAAGCTGATAGACCGGCATGCCCTTGGCCTTCCCGATGATGTCCCACATGGCCGCGTCCACTCCCGCCCAGGGAATGATGCCCGATCGCTGCTGCCCGCCCCAGCCGGTCGCAAGAAACTCCACATCGAACGGATTCTTCCCGATCAGCGTGGGCTTGACATTCTCTTCGATGAACTTGGCGATGACGTCCGGGCCCCCATACGGGCTCGACTCGCCGATGCCCACGATCCCTTTGTCGGTGAATACCTCCACCAGGACCGCATCCGATTTCCATATCAGTTGCGTCGCCGTGACCCAGGACTTGTCCTTCAACTCGTACGACATCGGGGTCACCTTGACGTCGGTGATCTTCAGGTTTTCGCGGGTGATCCCGTCCAGGGGATGATTGCGTTTCCGGAAGGCCGGCTTCGCCTTGCCGGGTTTGGATTCGGCGGCGGCCAGCCCGGGACTCATCGCCGCCGCGCCAAGTACGGACCTGCGGGTTAGGGACATGATTTGCTCCTGCCGGCCTATGCGAACCACGGGGTGCCGGGAACCTGCACCCTGCGAACCGCCTCCTCGTTCATCTCCAGGCCGATGCCCGGCCGGTCGCTTACCGTGACCCAGCCTTTCTCCATGATGTTGCCTTCCTTGACAAACTCCTGCCAGAGTTTGAAGTTCTCCCGCCAGTGCCACTCCAGCACCAGGAAATTCGGTATCGCGGCGCAGACGTGGCAGGAGGCCATCGTGCCGATCGGCGACACCACGCAGTGCGGCGCCATCGGCACGTAGTAGGTGTGGGCCATGTCGGCGATCTTGCGGGCCTCCAGCAGCCCCCCCACCTTCTGGATGTCCGGCATGATGATGTCCACCGCGCGCTTCTCCAGCAAGGGACGAAAACCATGCCGCAGAAAAACATTTTCCCCGCAGCAGATGGGCGTGTGCGTCGACTCGCGCACGTCCCGCATGGCGTCCACGTTCTCGGCCGGCACCGGCTCCTCCAGCCACATCAGTTTGAACGGCTCCAGTTCCCTGGCCACCCGCTTGGCGGTGCCCATGTCGTAACGCCCGTGCATATCCACGGCCAAGTCCACGTTCTTGGGCAGCATCTCCCGCATGTAGGCCACCTTGTCCACCATGTGCTCGATCTCGAGATTGTTGGCGGTCCAGTTGACGCGGTCGAAGCGGGCCGGGTCCCGCCCGTCGTCGATGTCGATCTTCACAGCCGTGAAACCCTGTTCGGTGATCCACTGGATGTTCTGCCTGGCCCGCGGGTCGTCGCGGCGTTCTGTCGCCGAGTCGCAATAAATCCGGATGCGGTCCCGCATCTTGCCGCCCAGCAGTTGATAGATAGGCAGGCCGACCGCCTTGCCCGCCAGGTCCCACAGGGCGATCTCCAGTCCCGTCAGCGCGGTGACGTACTGCCCGGACTGCGCCCCGGCGAAGATCCCCATCACCCGCATGCGCTCCCACAGAGCGTCCACATTCAGCGGGTCCTGCCCGATCAACATCCGCTTGAACGAGTCGATGATGGCCCCCGCGCCCTGGGCCGAGTCGGTGCACTCGCCGTGCCCGTAGATGCCCTGGTCGGTGTAGATGCGGACATGGCACGGGATGCCGTGGGTGCGCACGTAGGTCCACTTGATGTCCGTGATTTTCAGTTTCGGCCGCCGGTAGGGAGAAGTGGCCGTTTGCAGGGCTTTGGAAAGACCGGACCAGCTCAGCAGGCCGGCCGCGGTCTGAAGGAACGATCTGCGATTCATCGAGTAAGCCTTCCGTAACGCGAACTATAGCGTTTAACACTGCCCCGTCCGAAAAGTCAAGCCGTGCGCCGCAAGCCGCATTGCCTGCTATGGTGATACGTACGGCGAAGGAGTACAGTCCCATGTCACTACGGATCCTTGTTTATGGCAGTCTGATCGCCGCCGCGGCGGCTGGCGCCGGGGCCCAGCCTCCCGGGGCCAACTACGACGAGAGCAAGGTGCCGGCTTATCAGTTGCCCGATCCTCTGGTGCTTCAAAACGGGGAACGGGTGCGCGATGCCGCAACCTGGATGAAACGCCGGCGCCCGGAGATCCTGCGGCTGTTCCAAACCCACATGTTCGGGCGGGCGCCGGGGCGGCCGCGGGGCATGACCTTTGAACTGGCCTCCATCGAACGGGCGGCGCTGGGCGGCAAGGCGATCCGTAAAGAGGTGACCGTCAGCTTCTCCGCCGATAAGCGGGGGCCCGGGATGCGCATCCTCATCTACCTGCCCGCACATGCGCCCAAACCGGCGCCCGTGTTCCTGGGTCTGAATTTTACCGGGAATCACTCCGTGTGCGCCGACCCGGGAATCAGCCTGGCCCAAATCTGGGTGAAAGGCGTGAAGCAGACCGCGCCCGAGGAGTCGCGCGGCCAGGCGGCATCGCGCTGGCAGGTGGACAAAGTCCTAGAACACGGCTACGGACTGGCCACCATTTATTATGGGGACATCGAGCCGGATTTCCCCGGCGGCATCCGGCACGGCGTCCGCCCGCTTTTCTACAAACCAGGCCAAACCGAACCGGACGCCGATGAGTGGGGCGCCATCGCGGCGTGGGCCTGGGGCTTGAGCCGCGCCATGGACTATCTGGAAACCGACAAGGATGTGGACGCCAGGCGCGTGGCGGTGATGGGCCACTCCCGGCTTGGAAAAACCGCCCTGTGGGCGGGAGCCCAGGACACCCGCTTCGCCCTGGTGATCTCGAACGACTCCGGCGAGGGCGGCGCGGCGATCAGCCGCCGCCGGTTCGGCGAAACGGTGAAGAATCTGAACGACCGGTTCCCCCACTGGTTCTGCGCGAACTACCGGAAGTTCAACGACCGGGAGGACGATCTGCCCTTCGACTCCCACGAGTTGATTGCGCTCATTGCCCCGCGTCCCGTCTATGTAGCCAGCGCCGCGGAGGATCTCTGGGCGGACCCCAAAGGCGAGTTCCTGGCCGCGGTTGCCGCCGGGCCGGTCTACCGCCTGCTGGGCCGGGAACCGCTCCCTTCCGCCAATATGCCGGCCGTTAATCAGCCGCTGGCGGGAACCGTCGGGTATCACGTGCGAACCGGAAAGCACGACGTGACCGCCTACGACTGGGACCAGTTTTTGGCGTTCGCCGGCCGCTGGATGGGAAAGTGAGGGGAGCGGCTGAGCCCCTACGGCCGGACCCCCCACTCCTTCCACATCACCCTTCGGACGGCATCCAGCGATTCGGTCAGATGCTGGATCGCGGCGCGGGCGCGGGTCCATTCCGGGGTGCAGGCGCCCGCCTCTAATTCCTCGGCGCCGGCCTCGGGGTGGGTGACACTCCACTGGACGGCGCAAGCATTGTAGGCTCCCACGGCTGCGGTGGCCCGGTCCCAGGCCTGCGCGATTTCGGGCCTGCCATTGTGGTAGTAGGCCATCAGAAAGCCCAGCGCCTCGCGCTCGCGCCGCCACTCCGCATCCGTCTTGTTGTACTCCGCGCGTATGGCCTCTTTCTGGCTGTCGAGCTGCTTTCGCTGCTCCGCTGCGTAGCCGGCCGGATGAAACGCGGGGCCGGTGATAAAAATCAAGTCTTCACTGGCCGACAGATACTACTCCGCCGCACATGCCGCCCTCCTTGTAGCTGGTCTCATTGTGCCACGCTCCAGGCGTTCGCAACCGGGAAAAGTGTGCGCCGCCGGCCCGGCTTGACAGCGGGCACTCCGTCGTGAGGTGATGTCCGGCTGGAGGAACATCAGATGAAGCGTCGCGAATTCGTCGCCGCGGCATCGCTCGGCGCGCCCGCGCCGGCAGCCGGGGCGTGGGGCGAAACCGCCACGGGCATGCCGGCGGAACGCTCCGCGCCGAGGATTCTGGCCGTCAGCGCGCACCCGGCCGATTTCTGCTCCCGCGCCGGCGGAACCCTCATCAAACACGTCCGGGCCGGGTCGAAGGTGAAGGTCATATGGCTCACTCAGGGCGAGTCGGACGAAAGCTCGTTCCTGATCCAGCAGCGCCCCGGGATTTCCGTCGACGAGGTGCGCCGGATCCGCGAGAAAGAGGCCTTCGCCTGCGCCGAAGTGGTTGGCGCCGAGGGCAAGATGTTCGGGTTCGGCGACGGCCCCCTGCGGATGACGCCGGAGCGCATGGAGATGCTGGCGCGGGAGATGGCCGACTTCAAGCCCAACCTGATCCTGACCCACTGGAAAGATGAACTCACCTACCCGACCCATTGGCGGACCTCGCGCAGCGTGATTGAAGCCGCCCAGATGGCGCGGGTCTCCTGGGACATCCGTTTCTTCGAGCCGAACATCGGCACCGCCTCGCGGGTCGGCTTCGTGCCGGATCACTACGTGGACATTACCGAGGTCTTCGAGCGCAAGCTGGAGGCCCTCAAGAAACTGGCCGCGCAGCCGCGGCTGGTTTCCGACTACACGGCCTGTAACCGCTGGCGGGGCATCGAGTGCGGCCGCCAATATGCCGAAGCCTTCGTGCGCTGGGCGCCCAAACCGCCGGTCTACGACCTGCTGGGAGCGTAATATGAA
>Ga0272446_1006115_pt1 | contig 12776 bp, 10 predicted proteins | sample YNPCB0061_FD_194587 | JGI IMG/M metagenome (GOLD analysis project Ga0272446, IMG submission 194587) | Hot spring microbial mat communities from Yellowstone National Park, WY, United States - YNP-CB-006-1 | ecosystem: Environmental > Aquatic > Thermal springs > Hot (42-90C) > Sediment | place... | reverse complement strand
CCGTCGTCGTCGATGACCATTTGATGCGCATTTCGCATGTCATTCGCGGCGAAGAGTGGCTTTCCTCAACGCCGAAACACGTGGTGCTGTATGATTTTTTTGGTTGGGAAAAGCCCGTCTTCGCCCATGTGCCACTTCTCTTGAACCCTGACCGCACAAAGCTCTCGAAGCGACAAGGCGATGTTGCCGTTGAAGACTATGTCGCCAAAGGATACAGCAAAGAAGCCTTGGTGAATTTCGTCGCCTTGCTTGGCTGGAATCCGGGAAGCGGAAGCGAACAGGAAATTTTCACGATGGCAGAGTTGGAGGCACAATTTTCGCTCGACCATGTCGGCAAAGCGGGCGCAGTGTTCAACATTGAAAAACTCCAATGGATTGAAAAGCAACACTTGCGTCGGCTCAACGGCGCGGAACTTGCCGCGAGAATTAAACCGATTTTGATGGAGGAGCTCAAAACAAAACAAACGGTGTTTTCTATTGACGCCATTACCAGCGACGGATACTTGTCGGCAGTCGGCGAACTCTTGCGCGAGCGCGTCGATGTCATTAAAGACTATGTTTCTTTCGGCGGATACTTTTTCTTCGAGCCTGAACAGTACGAAGAAGAATCCGTCAAGAAACGCTGGACGGAACAAACCAATCCGTTGCTTTTGGAATTTTGTGAGCGGCTGCGGGCGCTGCCAGAATTTTCAGCGGCAACAATTGAACATGCGCTTAACGAGTTTGCCCACTCCAAAGGCTTGAAAGCTGCCGCACTCGTTCATCCGATTCGCTTGGCAACGACGGGCATTAGCATCGGCGCAAGTTTGTATCACACGCTTGAAATTTTAGGCAAAGACGCTGTGTTGCGCCGCATTGAGAAAGCCGTGCAACGCATTGCGCCAGAAATCGTCGGGGATAGACGCTGATTTGCGTAAGCGTTATTGAGATGTCCAACATATCAACGGAGAAACTTATGGAGACCGTAGAAACCACACCAACCTCAGAAATCGTAGAAACCGTTTCGCAATACGAGTTAGAAAGGGGAAAGCCCGTGCCGCGAGAAAGACACAGCCTTGTTCAAGCAAATATCATTGGGCAGCTATACACCTACCGTTCACAATACACCGTTCTTTCCGAGATTGACATTGTCGCCGACGGCAAGCCTTACACGCCCGACATCTGCCTTTACCCCAAACGCCCGATTAACTGGACGACGGAAGGAGAACAGCCGATTACCGACCCGCCGCTTATCGCCGTTGAAATTATGTCCCAAACCCAGACCGTCGAACAATTGATGAAGAAAGCTAACGCTTATCTCAATGCGGGCGCGGGCGCAGCATGGGTCGTCATTCCCTCGCTTCAAACGCTGACGGTGATGAAGCGAAACGCTAAACCTGACACGCACACGCGCGGCATTGTGAAAGATGACGCAACGGGCGTTGAGGTAAACCTTGACGAGATTTTTCGAACCTCGTGAGCAACGTTTTCATCGGGCTTGGCTCGAACATCGGCAATCGCCTTCAACATCTGCGCAGCGCGCTGCATTTAATTCGCCGTTTGGAATCGACAAGGCTCGTTGCTGTCTCAAGCCTTTATGAGACGCCGCCGCTTGGCTTCACCGAACAGGAAAGTTTCTACAACGCCGTTTGCCAAATTGACACGACGCTCGTCCCGCTTGCGCTGCTGCACGAGTTAAAATCCATTGAGCGCACACTCGGACGCCCCGAAAAATATGAACGCTGGCGTCCACGCCCGATTGACCTTGATATTTTGCTATACGACGCGCTTGTTGTTCAAAACGACGCGGTCTCGATTCCGCACCTCGAGTTACCGAATCGAAAATTCGTCCTTGTGCCGCTTCTCGATATTGCCAATCCTGTTCACCCTGTTTTGAAAAAGCCAATGTCTGAGTTGCTCGCCGAAACGACCGACCGCTCCGAAATTCGTCAATTGCCAGAACGGCTGCTGGAAGTTTTCTAAACTTGGCGTAACTTCCTTGCAGGAAAATGAACATCTATTAAAACATTTGGGAGTAACACTATGAGTCGCACGCCAGAGCATCAATTATCGCCGGAACAATTCAAACGCCTTTCTCGCATCGTCAATGCAGGCAAAGAGTTGCTTTCAAAATTGCTGACCAATGACGCGGAATTAACGTCGCTGATAAATGGCTTAAATGGCGGCTATGTCGCGCCGCAATTTGGCGGCGATGTCATTCGAGATGGCGCCCGTGTTTTGCCGACCGGACGCAACATTCACGCAATGGATCCGTGGCGCGTGCCGTCTGAACTTGCGATGCAGCGCGGCGAGCGCATCGCGCGTCAGCTCATTGAGCTGCATCACGCCGAAACAGGGCAGTTTCCTGAAACCATCGCGCAAGTGCTGTGGGGAATGGACACGATTAAAACCAAAGGCGAACCTGTTGCGATTGCGTTGGGCTTGATGGGCTCGCGCCCCGAGAAAGACGGTCAAGGAAAAATCTCTGCCTACAAGCTCATTCCGCTTGCCGAACTTGGTCGCCCGCGCGTTGATGTATTGATGACCGCGTCGGGAATTTTTCGCGACACGTTTGCCATGCAAATCGATTTCCTCGATAAACTCGTCAAGGACGCCGCCGCCGCCGATGAACCCGTTGAGCAAAATTTCATCAAGAAGCATGTGGCGGAAGTTATGCGCGAAAAAAACGTGTCGTTTGAAGAAGCAACCGCCCGCGTCTTTACACAGCGCGAAGGCGACTACGGCAGCTATGTCGATGATATGATTGAAAACTCTAACTGGCAGAGCGACGATGAACTCGGCGATATGTTTATGAAACGCAACGGCTATGCTTACGGCGGCAAAAAGCAAGGCAAGCTGTGCAGCGCAGTGCTGGAATCTTTGATGGCAAAAGTCGACCGCATCTCTCAGGAAATCGATTCCGTCGAGTATGGACTGACCGACCACCAACACTACTTTGCCGAATCGGGCGCGATGCGCCAAGCCATAGCCAAGCGCGGCGGCAAACAGGTGCAGGTTAATTACATTGAGTCTTACACAGCAGACACATCGGTGCGCAGTCTGGAATCGACACTGCGTTTGGAGGCACGCACGAAGCTCTTGAACCCGAAATGGCATGAGGGCATGCTCAAACATGGGCAAAGCGGCGCGGCGGAAATTTCGGCGCGATTTACTTACCTGCTCGGCTGGTCGGCCACCACAAAAGCGGTGGATAAATGGGTATTTGATGAAGCCACGAAAACCTTTGTGCTTGATAAACACATGCGCGAGCGGCTGCAACAGCTCAATCCCGAAGCCTTGAAGAACATCGCCGGACGCCTGCTCGAAGCCGCCGGTCGCGGACTCTGGCAAGCCGACACCGACACGCTCACTCAACTGCGCGACATCTACGCCGATTTGGAAGACCGACTCGAGGGCATTCAAACATCATCGTAAAATCGTTGAACGCTATGATTGACAAAATCGTCATCAATAATTTCCCCGATATGACGGATGAGGAGTTTTACTTGTTTTGTCTGTCGAATCAACAAGTGCAAATCGAGCGCAACGAACAAGGAGAAATTGAACTCATGGCAGCGGCAGGAGGAGACACTGGGGCGCGCGAAATAGAACTTCAGCGACAGGTGGCAAACTGGAACCATCAATATAAGTTAGGCGTCGCTTTCAGCCCCACGACGGGATTTCTCTTGAAACACGGCGCCATGCGTCAGCCCGACGTAGCATGGATTCGGCTCGACCGATGGAACGCGCTGACGGCGGAGCAAAGAGAAAAGTTCGTTCCCATTCCGCCCGACTTCGTTGCCGAGCTGCGCTCGACGAGCGATTCCGTAAAACCGCTTCAAGAAAAAATGGAACGATGGATGGAGAACAACGTCAAACTCGCTTGGCTCATTGACCCAAAGGAACAAACATCTTACATTTATCGCGCCAACGGCGAGCGCATCATCGTCAAGGGGTTCGATAAAACGCTCTCTGGCGAAGACGTGCTGGTTGGGTTCGAGCTTAATCTCTCCGACCTGAAGTAACTCACTCCATTTGCTTGAACGCCTTTTGCGAGGCGATGACGAATAAAATCACGGCAGCTTGCACAACAAGGAAAATTTCTTTCGACACGTCGGCATTGATGGTCAGTCCGCCGTAATCGAGCAGTCCGAACAGCAACGCCGACGCCAAAATCCAAAGCGGGTGGGAGTTGACCAGCATCGCCACTGCAATTCCCAAAAAGCCGACGCCGTTCACGCCGCCCGCTTCGTAGTAGTGTTTATAGCCCATCACATAGTTGGCGCCGACAAGTCCCGCTAGCGCGCCTGCCGCTATAAGCGACACCACCATATGAAAATTTGTGTTGATGCCTGCGTATCGAGCTGCTTCAAGGTTCAGCCCGACTGCGCGAAGTTCATAACCGTATTTTGTTTTATAGACGACCGCATACACTGCTGTCGCAAGCGCAAGCGCCAGAAAGAGCGAGAGGTTTACGGGCGAGCGCGGAAAGAGCCCGGTCAGTGCGTCGAGGCGCGGCATAAATGCACCACGCGAAATTTCAACCGTGCGCATTGTGCCTTCGATGCCAAATTGATAGGCGATTAAATACCCAACCAGCGCATAGGCGGTGAAGTTGAGCATAATCGATGTAATCACTTCGCTGACGCCGAAGCGCGTTTTGAGCAGTGCGATGATGCTCGCCCAACTTGCGCCGCCAAGCATCGCGGCTATTAACCCGATTGGAATTGCCAGCATCGGAGAGAGCGACGGCGACAACGCTGCACCAATTGCTGCACACACAATCGTGCCGACGGCTGCTTGCCCTTCCCCGCCGATGTTGAAGAGTCCAGCTTTGAACGGCAAGGCAACGGCGAGTCCTGTCAGCACCAGCGGCGTCGCTCGAAATAAGACTTGTCCAACGCCGTAACCCGTGCCGAGCGTCATACTGAACATTTTTCCGTAAATCTCAACGGGGTTTTTGCCGATGGCGATAATCAAGACACCGCCCAAGAGAAACGCTGCCAGCACGGCGAGTATTGGGCGCGACGCTTCAAGGTATTTTGAGGTGTTCATTCGAGTTTGGTTTTTGTCCAAGCCGCAGCGTTACAGTTTATGTGATGAATTGACCGAGTTGTTTTTCAAACTCATTTGGCGTTTCGCGTCTTTTTGCCACCTCAGTTTGTGAAAACTCTTTGCGTATCGCGCCTTTGTAAATGCAGCCAATACGGTCAGCCAGAGAGATGATTTCACTGAGTTCCGCTGAGATGAGCAAGACAGCAATGTTTTTATCGCGCGCGTCAATCACTTTGCGGTGAATGAACTCAATCGCGCCGATGTCGACGCCGCGCGTTGGCTGCGCCAAAATTAAGAGTTTCAAGTTCGGGCGCGTCAGTTCGCGCGCAGTTACCACTTTTTGTTGGTTGCCGCCCGATAAGTTCCCAATGCGCTCACTCGGCGACACGCCCTTGGCGGAACGCACATCAAAGAGGCTCAGCATTTCCGCGCAGAACGCCCACAATTTTTTGAGATTAAATCCAACCACCGATAAAAAATCGCGCTCGTAATGCCGACCGAAAATGATGTTGTCTGAAATTGAAAATGAGTTAATCACGGCATATTTCAAGCGGTCTTCTGGGACATGCGAAACGCCAAGCGCCGCAATTTCTCGCGGTGTCTTTCCCAGTATCGGCGTTCCAGAGAATGCGACACTGCCCGAGACGGTCGCGCCCTCTTCTGGCATTCCCCAGAGCAGTTTCAGCAGTTCCGATTGCCCGTTGCCCTCGACACCCGCAATGCCGTAAATTTCGCCCGCTCGAACCGATAAGGATAAGCCATCGAGGCGCTTTACACCTTTGGCGTCGGTGTAAGTGATATTTTTTATCGATAAAATTTCATCGTTAGGTCGCGCATCATTTTTTTCCACATTCAACAGCACATCGCGCCCGACCATTAGGCGCGCCAGCGTTTCTTTCGTTGCGCTCGCCGCAGGCAGCGTGTCAATCAGTTCGCCTTGACGCATCACGCTCACCCTGTCTGCCAATCGCAAAACCTCATCGAGTTTGTGCGTGATGATGAGAATCGTATTGCCCACCTTCGCTAATGATTTCAGCGTCTTGAAGAGTTGCTCGGTTTCAATCGGCGTCAAGACGGCGGTGGGTTCATCAAGAATTAGAATCGTTGCGTCTCGATACAGCAGTTTCAAAATTTCAACGCGCTGCTGCAAGCCGACCGAGAGCGACTCGACCGTTTCGTAGGGCGAAATAGACAGCCCGAATTTTTCCGACAGTTCAAACAGTCTAACGACAGCTTTTTGTCGGTCAATCAACACGCGGTTTTTCACCGGCTCGTCGCCGAGCATAATGTTCTCGACAACCGTCAGCGGCTCGACAAGCATAAAATGCTGATGCACCATTCCGATGCCCAATTCAATCGCGTGCGCAGGCGAGGCAATACGCCGTTTCTCGCCGTTGATGACAAGGTCGCCCGCGTCGGGTCTGTAAAGTCCGTAAAGAATTTTCATCAGGGTGCTTTTGCCCGCGCCGTTTTCGCCCACGACTGCGTGAATCGAGCCACGCTCGACGGAAAAACTGACGCTGCGATTGGCGTAAAAATCGCCGAAGCGTTTGGTGATACCTTTGAATTCAATTGCGGTGGGCGACATTTGCTGATGTGTGATTTGCAACGTTTTTGAGTATCAAAAAAAATTGTAGTTTGCCAGTGGAAGTTTTCAAAAACCCGCTTTAATGCTCTACATTTCTATGAGATACAAGCAGCACTTGTTTGTCTGCACCAACACGTCGAGTTGCGCGCGACATAACTCCGAAGAAATTCAAAAATACCTCAAAGGTCGGTTGCGCGAGCTTGGCTTGAAAGCCGACGTCCGTGCGAATAAATCCGGTTGCCTCGATGCCTGCGAACACAGCCCTATAACGGTTATCTATCCCGAAGGGATTTGGTATCGTTTAGCGACAGAACAAGATGCAGAGCTTGTTTTGCAACAGCACATCATCGGCGGCAAACCCGTTGAACGCCTGATGGTACGAGAACTTAATCCTCATTACACATTTTCAGAGAGCGCCGCGCATTCGCCGAAACAGCCCGTCTAAACAAGCATCTTCGGTCGTGCGTCAAAAGTGGTGTTGACGCTCCAACACTGCCAGCATAGCTGAACAATGAACTACGTCGTTACGCTTACAATGACGCCATACAGACCATGTCAAGAGCTGAACAGGGTTACGCTTTGCCGTTTGTTGCCTTTGTATCTTCGCTGCTCTCGTCATCCTCTTCTTTTGGCACGCGAGCTACTGCACTGACCGCGTCGCCTTCTTGCAGGCGAATGAGCCGCACGCCCGACGTGTTTCGTCCCATCACGCGAATGTCCGAGACATGCTGTCGATTGACGATACCGTTCTTTGTAATTAAAATCAAGTCGTCTGTATCTGCTACTTCAATCATGGCGACGAGGTTGCCGACTTTTTCGTTGGCTTTGAGCGTAATGACACCTGCTGCGCCGCGTTTGGTCATACGATATTCTTCAAGGTCGCTGCGCTTGCCGTAGCCTGAATCGGTGATGGTGAGTAAGGTAATGTCGTTGCGCCGCGTTGTAACCATAGATACCACTTCTTCGCCTTTCTCCACTTCTGCGCCTTTAACGCCCGTCGCGCTTCTGCCCATCGGGCGCACGTCGCTTTCCATAAATCGAACCGCGTAGCCGGAGTTCTTTGCTAAAATAATTTGGTGCGAGCCGTCGGTCAGTTTCGCCTCGATGAGTTCATCGCCTTTCTCGATATTGACCGCGATGATGCCTGTTTTACGCGGGTTCGAGTATTCCGAGAGTGCAGTTTTTTTAATCATGCCGTTCTTCGTCGCCATCACCACATAGAGCGATTCGCTGAACTCTTTGACGTTGATATAGGCACGAATTTTCTCGCCCGATTCCAACTCCATCAGGTTATTAAGCGAGCGACCCCGCGCAGCGCGCCCAGCTTCGGGAATCTCGTGAACTTTCAGCCAGTAGCATTTGCCGAAGGTTGTGAAAAATAAAATATAGTGATGCGTCGAGGCGATGAACATGTGTTCGACGAAATCTTCGTCTTTTGTCGCCGCGCCAGCGACGCCTTTGCCGCCTCGTCCTTGACGGCGATAATCGTTGACGCGAATCCGCTTGATGAAGCCTTCGTGCGTAATGGTAATCACGACGTCTTCTTCTTTAATCATGCTTTCAAGCGAGAGTTCGGTCGTCTCATATACAATTTCCGTTCTGCGCTCGTCGCCGTAGTCTTTCTTGATTTGCTTGAACTCGTCTTTGATGATTTTATACTGCAACTTTTCGCTGCCCAAAATTGCGTTGAGCTGCTCAATCGTCTTGATGACCTCTTTGTATTCGTCTTCGATTTTTTGTCGTTCCAATCCCGTGAGCCGTTGCAGACGCATATCCAAAACCGCCTTTGCCTGAATTTCCGAGAGCTTGAATTTCGACATCAACCGTTCACGCGCGGTGTCGCCGTCAGCGGCTTTTCGAATCGTTTGAATGACCTCGTCGAGATTGTCCAAACAAATTTTCAAGCCTTCGAGAATATGCGCGCGTTTTTCGGCTTCGGCGAGATCGAACTTCGTGCGGCGAATGACGACCTCGTGCCGATGCTCGATGTAATACTTCATCATCTCTTTCAAATTCAAAATGCGTGGCTGTCCGTCCACCAGCGCCAGCATAATCACGCCGAAGGTCTCTTGCATCTGCGTGTATTTGAAGAGATTGTTCAAGACAACTTTCGTTACGGCGTCTTTTTTGAGGTGAATCATTAGCCGCATGCCGTCTCGGTCCGATTCGTCGCGCACATCGGAAATGCCCTCGATTTTTTTCTCATTCACCAGCTCGGCGATGCGCTCTTGCAGCCTGGCTTTATTGACTTGATAAGGCAGTTCGGTAACGACGATGGTCTCGCGGTCGTTCTTCGGATTAACCTCGATGTTTACTTTGGCACGAATGGTCAATTTCCCGCGCCCTGTTAAGTAAGCCTCTTTAACGCCGTCGTAGCCGTAGATGAGACCGGCGGTCGGAAAATCGGGCGCTTTGACATGCTTCATCAATTGTTCAATCGTGATGTCGGGATTGTCAATGTAAGCCACGAGTCCGTCAATGACTTCCGACAAATTGTGCGGCGGAATGTTTGTTGCCATACCGACGGCAATGCCCGACGACCCGTTGACGAGCAGGTTTGGAAACGCCGAGGGCATGACGGTCGGCTCCTCGAGCGAGTCATCGAAATTGGGCGTGAAATCGACGGTGTTTTTTTCAAGGTCTTTGAGCATCTCGCTGGCGATTTTCATCAATCGCACTTCGGTGTAACGCATCGCAGCGGGCGCATCACCATCGATTGAACCGAAATTGCCTTGACCATCGACGAGCGGATAGCGCAGCGAGAAGTCTTGCACCATTCTGACAATCGTATCATAGACCGCAGTGTCGCCGTGTGGGTGATATTTTCCAAGCACTTCGCCAACGACACGGGCGGATTTTTTGTAAGCCCTGCCAGCCTGCAAGCCCAATTCGCTCATGCCGAACAAGACGCGCCGATGCACAGGCTTTAAGCCATCGCGCACATCGGGCAGGGCGCGACTGACAATGACCGACATCGAGTAATCGATGTAGGAATCGCGCATTTCGTCTTCTATGTTGATGGGAACAATTTTTTCGCGTTGCATAGATGCCTTGCCAAAAGCGGTTGTTTAGAGATGCCTAAGTTCTTTCGGGTTACGGCGACCCGTGAACGCCTAATATAACCCGCGCCACGAAATTTTTTTCACGCAAAAGAGTTGTTTCTCTACCCAGAGGTGCTTACCTTTCTCGAAAGTTTTTGAGACGACAGACCAACACTACATGAAAGACATATCCTTCGACCGCCTACAAGCCCGTTTAGACGAGGAAAAATATCCAAGCCCGTTTGTGTTTAAGTTCATCGCCCCTTTGGAACGGGTGAATGACGTCATTAAAATTTTCAACCCCAGCCCTGTTACCACCAAATCATCGCGCAACGGCAATTACATCAGCGTCACGGCGGAACTTGAAATGCACTCCAGTTCAGAGATTATTTCCATTTACCGCGCCGCCTCCGCCATTGACGGCGTCATTTTGCTCTGACACACATCCCCCAGCCCTTCGCCCTCATTTTTGCAGGGAAAAATTTTTGCTCCGCCTCACTTTTTCTGGAACAATTTACCTTTTTATTACGATTAAGCACCTGTTTTAGGTCGAAGTTGCTATTTCTTCAATTCCACAACACATCAGCTATGCGTTCATCACGCTTACGGCGTTGTATCGGCTTTTTTTTGGCTATCCTTTTCTTGATTTCAGAACAAAGTTTTGCGCAATCAGTTACGCTGAGCGGCTATGTGCGCGACGCGAAAACTGGCGAAGATCTCATCGGCGCGACGGTCTTGCTCAAAGAAATTTCCAAAGGGGCTGCGGCAAATGTGTATGGATTTTATTCCGTCACGGTTGAAGCGGGGACTTACACCGTTGTCGTGCGCAGCGTCGGCTACAAAGAACTTCAACAAACGATTAGCCTTACAGCCAATCTTACCCGAAACTTTCTGCTGGAGCTTGCGCCGCGCGAGGTCGACGAAGTGATTGTCTCCGCCGAAAAACCGTCGTCGAATGTAACCAACACGGAAATGGGCGCGGTCAAACTCGATATTGAGACTTCAAAGCGCGTGCCGGTCATTTTAGGTGAAACGGATATTTTGAAAACGCTTCAACTTCTGCCCGGCGTCTCTGCGCCCGAAGGCTCGACGGGCTTTAGCGTGCGCGGCGGCGGTGCTGACCAGAACCTTATTCTGCTCGATGAAGCCACCATTTACAACGCCTCGCACTTGCTCGGATTTTTCTCCGTCTTCAATTCCGACGCGGTCAAAGATTTCAAACTTTACAAAGCTGCTATTCCCGCCAACTTCGGCGGCAGGCTCTCGTCGGTGCTTGATGTGCGGCAGCGCGACGGCAACTCGAATGAATTTGGATTCAACGGCGGAATCGGGCTGCTCAGCAGCCGCTTGCTCATTGAGGCGCCGATTGTCTCCGAAAAAGGTTCGTTTATGATTGCAGGCAGACGCTCCTACGCCGATTTGTTTTTGAACTTTTCGCCCGATTTTCGCGGCACGGTGCTGTATTTCTACGACCTTAACCTGAAAGCCAATTATACATTGGGCGAGAACGACCGGCTGTTCTTATCGGGCTACTTTGGGCGCGATGACTTCGGCATTCCCGACGCCTTCGGCAACGGCTACGGCAACGGCGCGGTTACGCTGCGCTGGAATCACCTGTTCAGCAAAAGCCTCTTCTCGAACTTCACCGCGCTTTACAGCAACTATGACTACGAACTGCGCATTCTTGCGCCCGGCTCCGAAGTTGAGATTACGTCCAATATCATCACGCCCACATTCAAAGCCGATTTCTCCTACATTTTCAGCGAAGACAACCAAATTGATTTCGGCGTCGAAGCCATTTACTATCAATTTGTGCCGGGCAGAATTGCACCGCTGCGAGATTCGCCGATTCGTCCCGCCGCGCTCGATGAAAAATATGCGCTTGAACCAGCCTTTTACATTCGGCACGAGTTTCCAATTACCAAAGCATTCAGCCTTGATTACGGCGTTAGGTTAAATTTCTTTTACCGACTCGGTCCTGAACCGATTCGCGACTATGTCGACGGCAAGCCGGTTGTCTTCAGCCAAACAACAGGGCGCTACGAGAATGGAACGCCGCTTCGCACCACTGATGTCGCTCGCGGCTCGGTGATTAGCTCGTTCTTCGGACTCGAACCGCGCATCGCACTGCGGCTTTTGCTCGACGACGCTACGTCGCTCAAAGCCAGCTATAACCGCACACGGCAAAATTTGCACCTCATTTCAAACACTGCCTCGCCGACGCCGCTCGATTTATACACGCCGAGCGGACCATTTTTCGAGCCGCAAATCGCCGACCAAATTTCCATCGGCTTCTTCAAGAATTTCCTCAACAACGACGTTGAAGTTTCTCTCGAAGCCTACTACAAAGATTTTCGCAATCTCTTCGATTTCGTCGACGGCGCAGACCTTTTCGGCAACAATAACATCGAGACCGAAGTCCTGCGCGGCATTGGCAGAGCCTACGGCGTAGAACTGTTCGTTAGGAAAAACACAGGGAAACTCACGGGCTGGGTCAGCTACACGCTTGCGCGCTCCGAGCGGCAGGTCGCAGGCGTCGATGGCGGTCCGGGCATCAACGGCGGCAATTGGTATCTTTCGCCTTTCGACCGCACGCACAACTTGAACATTGTCGGCATCTATAAAATCAACGAGTATTGGACGCTCTCCGCCGATTTTGTGCTGCAAACAGGCATTCCAACGAACTTTCCGATTGGTGCGTATGAAATTTCCGGCGCGATTGTGCGACAGTTTCCCGATACGCGCAACGCCGAGCGCTTGCCGCTTTACAATCGTTTAGATGTCTCGGCGCGTTGGGAAGCCAGCGCGCTCGACGCGCGGTTCAAATCCGCGTGGGTGTTCGGGCTTTACAACATCTACAACAACCGCAACGCCGCGTCTATCAATTTCCGTCAAAACAGCAACAATCGCTTTCAGGGGGAAGCCGTGCGATTGGCGTTTTTCGGCATTGTGCCGAGTGTATCGTGGGAATTTCGGTTTTGAGCCTCAACCAGCATTCAACCAATACTTTACCGATGAAATTGACCTTGAAGATTCAACTACTCTGTGTTCTCGCATTCACGCTTGGGCTCTCGGCGTGTCAAGATGTCATTACCGTTGCTGTGCCAAGCGAG
>Ga0272446_1006114_pt1 | contig 12779 bp, 10 predicted proteins | sample YNPCB0061_FD_194587 | JGI IMG/M metagenome (GOLD analysis project Ga0272446, IMG submission 194587) | Hot spring microbial mat communities from Yellowstone National Park, WY, United States - YNP-CB-006-1 | ecosystem: Environmental > Aquatic > Thermal springs > Hot (42-90C) > Sediment | place... | reverse complement strand
GGCCGTTGCGGCCAATACCACCGTTACGCTCCGATTGTCCGTGCGATCCGATCACCAACGCAAGCAAGCCAACGGCGGGGCACTAGCCGAGCATCAATCAGCCAACGCGAACGCGCTCGCAGTCCTCCATCACCGGCATGGGAAAGGAGACGCGGGCTTGGCGAATCGTCTCGCACAGCCCAGGCACATCCAATCCCAGTTCGGCCAGCAATTCGCTGCGTTCACCGTGTTCGACGAAGCGGTCGGGTAGCCCTTTGCGAATGACGTTGCGAGCCGACAGGCCAGCCGCGTTGGCCGCCTCCAGGACGGCACTGCCGAAGCCACCTTCCAGGGTGCCTTCTTCGACCGTGACGACCACCGGCAATTGCTCGATGGCCCGCAGGATGACCTCGCGGTCGAGTGGCTTGATGAAGCGGGCGTTGATGACGCCGATGTTCAGTCCCTCTTCGGCGAGTTTGCGGGCAGCTTGCACGCAGGTACTCAGCAGCGTCCCGCAGGCGATGAAGCAGCCGTCTTCGCCCCAGTCGATCACCTCGGCCCGGCCAAGCTCAATCGGCTGCGGGTCGCGGTCGAGCCGCTCCAGGTTCGCCTTGGGGTAACGCATGGATACGGGGAACGACTGCTGCAAGGCCCAGCGCAACATCGGGGCCACGTCCGCTTCGTCGCCTGGTGCCATGCAGACCATGTTCGGGAAGATGCGCATGTAGGCGATGTCGTAGGTGCCGTGGTGCGTCGGGCCATCGGGACCGGTCAGGCCGGCGCGGTCCATCGTGAAGACGACCGGCAGGTTCTGCAAGGCCACTTCCTGGAAGATTTGGTCGAAGGAGCGTTGCAGGAACGTCGAGTAAATATCGACAATCGGCCTGGCCCCGACCTTGGCCATGCCCGCCGCGAACGCCACCGCGTGCGACTCGCAGATGCCGACATCGTAGAAGCGGCTGGGGAACGCCTCGCGGACTTTTTCGAGCTTGTTGCCCTGACACATCGCCGCCGTCAGCACGACCACGCGCTCGTCTTGCTTCATCTGCTCGAAGATGGCCGCACTGACCGCGTCGGTGTAGGCTTTGCTGCCGCCGCGCTTCAGCGAGATATTGGTGCGTTCGGGGCCGATGGCCTCGAAGACCGGGGGCGTGTGGAACAACACTGGGTCTTCGCTGGCCTGGGGCACGCCGTGGCCCTTCTCGGTCAGCACATGCAACAGGATCGGCCCACGCTGAGTCTTCAGGTCGCGGAGGGTGCGCACCAACGTAGGCAGATCGTGCCCGTCGATTGGCCCGAAGTAGCGGAAGCCCAGCTCCTCGAAGAGCATGCCGTCTTTGAGGCTGGCCTTCAGCCCGTCGCGCAGTTGTTCGAGGGCATTGTGGGCCATCTCGCCGAAGGGCAGCCGATGCAGGAGGTTGCTGAGATTGCGCTTGGCCCCTTGGTAGGTGCTGGTCATGCGGCACTGATCGAGGTAGCGGGCCAGCGCGCCAGTACGCGGGCAGATCGACATCTTGTTGTCGTTGAGAATGACCAGCAAATCCTTTTGCAGCTCGCCGGCGTTGTTGAGCGCTTCAAAGACAATGCCCGACACCATCGCGCCGTCGCCGATGACCGCCACCGACTTGCGGTCGGATTGGCCGAGCAGGTCGTCGCCCGCCTTCAGGCCCAACGCCGTCGAGACGCTGCAACCGGCATGCCCGGTCATGAACAGATCGTAGGGGCTTTCCTTGGGGTTGGGATAGCCCATCAGTCCGCCGCGGGTGCGGATGGTGTCGAACTGGGCGAAGCGGCCCGTAATGAGTTTGTGCGGGTAGATCTGGTGTCCGGTGTCCCAGATCAGCCGATCGCGGCTGAAGTCGTAGACGAGGTGCAAAGCCAACGTCAACTCGACCACGCCGAGGTTGCTGGCAAAGTGAGCCGGTCGCATCTTCAGGACGCGCACGAGTTCATCGCGCATCTCCTGAGCGAGGACTTGCAGTTGCTCCTCCGTAAGCCGGTGCAAATCAGCCGGGCTTTGAATCTGAGGAAGTAAGGTGTACGCTTGCATAATGGTCCATCCTCTCCGATCTATCGGGTCAGTCGCAGTCGCATCCGTGCCTGCGTAAGTTCGACTGACCCTAGTAGTAAGTCGCTTCGCAAAACAGGTTAGCGTGGCATCGTCGTCATCAGCGGTCGCGCCGGGCGAGATGATACGCCAATCGAACCAACGGTTGAGCGGCCTTGCCAAATGGCTCCAGCGTACGAACCGCACGCTGGCACAACTCATCCACAAGTTGTTTGCTCGCTTGCACCCCCAACAAGGCGGGGTAAGTGATTTTATGCTTGTCTGCGTCTTTCTGCGTCCGTTTGCCCGTCTTAGCGGCGTCCCCCTCCACATCGAGCAGATCGTCGGTGATCTGGAAAGCGAGGCCGAAGTCCTTGCCGAACTCATCGAGGCGGCGTAGCTGGCCGTCGTCGAGCCGTTCGCCCGCGCCCACGATAGCCCCCATGCGCAGAGCGGCGCGGTAGAGTGCGCCGGTCTTGCGGGCATGGATCGACTCCAACTGGGCGAGGCTAACTTCGCGGCGGTCGGTGTCGGCGTCTGCGAATCGCCCCTCACCGGCCAAATCGCTCATCTGCCCGCCGACCATCCCCGTCGCCCCCGCGCCGACTGCCAGTTCGCGCACACAGCGTACCGCCACCGGGCCGGGCAACTGTTCGGCCAGCAGTTGAAATGCCAGAGTCAGCAGTGCATCGCCGGCCAGGATGGCGGTCGCCTCATCAAAACGCTTATGACACGTTGGTAAGCCACGGCGCAGGTCGTCGTCATCCATCGCCGGCAAGTCGTCGTGGATGAGTGAGTAGGTATGCACCATCTCAACAGCGCAGGCGGCCGGCAACGCCTGGTCCTCGCTTCCGCCGACGGCCACGCTGGCAAACATGGTCAGCAGCGGGCGCAGTCGCTTGCCAGGGGCCAGCAGGCTGTGACGCATGGCCGCGATCAGCCGTGGGGTTGCTTCCTGCGGGTTCAGCTCATCTAGCGCGCGACGCAACGCCCCATTCACTTTCTCTTGGGAAACCGCAAGATGTTGCATCAGTTCACTAGCATATTCCATGATGCCTCTCTCAGCAGAACACGATGGCCCGGATTATACCAACCCCTGCTTCTGGGTCACCTCAGCCGCCCGGAGCGTCGCTACTCGATCACTCCAACGGTGTTATCCTCCGCCTCCTCCACCGATAGCGTTGCCACCAGTCCACCTGACCAACCAGTCCACCTGACCAACCAGACCACTAGAACGGTGGTGTACCCTCCGTCGATTCTTCTTGCGGGGCTTCTTCCGGGGGGGCCGGCTGGATCAAGCGATGACGCGGACTGGCCGCACCGTTGCCCGCTTGCAACGGCTGGCTGGGCGGCTGTCTGGGCGGCTGCGTCGCCGAGTCGGCGAGCGTATCGGTGAGGCTGCCAGTGAGCGTGCGTGCCCCATACTCGAACGGCTGAAGGATCGGTTCGCCGTTGGCATCCGTACTCAGTTGCAGCACGCGCAATTCGGCCTGTTCGAGTTGCTGCTGGCAGTGGCGAAGCAACTGGACCCCCCGCTCGTAGTGGGCGAGCGTCTCGTCGAGACTAATCGCCGAGTCTTCGAGCGTGCGCACAATCGCCTCTAGCTCGGCCAGGGCTTGCTCGAAGTGAATCGGTTGAGCCGGTGCTTGATCGTTCATGTCGCCTCACTGCTCGAAGGGGTCGCCGGGTGAACGGACTCGACCCGGCAGACGATGATTCCACGGGCGGTCTGAATCACCAGGCGTTGGCCAGGGCTAACGGCACTGGCGCTGCGCACGACTGTTCCATCCCCTCGGCGGGTCAGCGTATAACCGCGCTGCAACACATTCAAGGGGCTGAGCGCGGTGAGACGCGCGGCCAGGGCGGCGAGCCGATCGCGGGCGTGAACCTGCTGCTGGCGGCTGGCCCGGTTCAGGCGAAGCCTCAACTCGTCCAGCCGCTGCCGCGCCAGACGAATCCGCCAGCGTGGCTCGACAAAAGCGCGGCGCTGGCCGAGTTCGTCGAGTCGTTGTCGCGCTGTGACAAGGCGTTGACGCACCGATTGCTGGAGCCGCTTGCCAATCACGGTCAATTCCTTGCAAAGTTCGTTACGGTCGGGGACAATCTCAGTCATCGCCTGGCTTGGCGTCATGCCGCGTCGGTCGGCCACCAAGTCGGCCACGGTGGTGTCGATTTCATGACCAACCGCACTCACGACCGGTACATTAGATTCATAGATGGCCTGCGCCAAAACTTCCGCATTAAATGGCCACAAATCTTCAAGGCTACCGCCCCCCCGCCCCAACACGATCAGATCCGGGGTCAAGACACGCGAAGCGGCCAGAGCGTTGAGTTGCCGAACGGCTTTGGCCAGTTCCTCCGCCGCTCCGTCCCCTTGTACCTGCGTCGGCCGCACCACCACTGACACCAAGGGCCAGCGCTGGGCCAGCACTTCCAGCATATCGTGAACCGCCGCCCCGTTCGGGCTGGTGACCAGGGCAATCAGCCGGGGGAAGCGAGGCAAGGGGCGTTTGCGTTGCGGGGCGAAGTAGCCCGCCGCCAGCAGGCGTTCCTTTAGTTGCCGCAGTGCCAACTCCGCCGCCCCCACACCGACTGGGTGCAGCTCCTCGACGATCAGTTGCAGGTCGCCCCGCGGCACATAGACACTCGGCCGGACTTTCGCCACCACCTCCTGCCCGTCGCGCAACTCGAAGCGCAGCCGCAGGCCGACGGCCCGGTACATCACCGCGCGGAGCGTGCCGGTCTGATCCCGCAACGAGAAATAGCGATGCCCCGAGGCGGGCTTGCTGAGGTTGGCGATTTCCCCACGCACCCAGAACGATTCCAGCGTCTCCAAGAGGCCCTTGAGCAGGTTGGCCAACTCGCCGATGGGGTAGATTGGCGCATCCACAGGCGGCAGAGCGGGAAGGTTGGTCATCGAGTCGGTTCCTCGTCCTCGGCGGCGACGGCGCGGCGGTTGATGCGCGTCAAATATATCGGGTCGCCCTGCTGGTCGCGGAGCGGGGCGATCAGGGTCACCTGTAGTGGCCCGCCGCCGGCCTGCACCTGCAACTGCGACCACTCGGCAGCGTTGAGCAGCACTGGGATCGGCCGCCCCGCGGGCAGTTGGTCTGGCCCGGTCAGTCGGCGCACAGCTCGACCGTAGTAGAACATCATGCCTTCATCCTTGAGGCGAAACAAGTACAGAATCTCGTCAGCGCCGAGCTGCTGGGCGATGGCCGCCGCCGTTTCGCGGACCCAGGCGGTGGCGGTTCGTCCGGGCATCACCGCCACGACAAAGACCACCTTGACCAGCAACCAGCCTAAGAGCAGCGTCCACAGCCACCGGCGGGCGGTCGATTCGCGCAGCCGCAATATCGCCAGAGCAGCTAGGATAGCAAAACCCGGCGCGACTGGACAAGCGTAACGGGCAGCGTGTTCGGCTGGCCAGGTCCAGAACAAGACGTTGGGCACCACCCAGCAGACACCCAACTGCCGCAGCAACCGCTGACCCGGGGTCGGCGGCGGCGTCTGCTGGCCACGTCCGAAAGCGCCTACGAATGCGCCGAGTGCCAGCGCGCTGATCGGCAAAGCCGCCGCCCAGACGACGAGCGGATAACTCAACGACTCGGCCCACGGGTACGCCCGGCCGGCGTGGTGCGGGTCGAAGCGTTGGGCTGCCTCGCGGCTGACCGTGGCGATCAGCGCATCGCTGCCGATCTGCGCGGTGACCAGCCCGGCCCACAGTCCGCATAGCCCCAGCCACAGTGCTATCCCGAGCCAATGCCCTGGTGCGAGCAGGCGGCGTACCTGGCCACGCCAGAGGGCGAAGGGTAAGATAGTCAGATAGAAGAAAGCCGGCGCGGTCCATTTCGTCAGGGTGCCGCCAGCGACCGCCGCCCACGCCAACAGCCAATAGCGGGTGGGGCGTGGCTCGGCGGGATCGAGGGCACGCACCGCCCCGGCAATAGCCGCGGCTACCCAGGCGATCAGCACGGCGTCGATCTCGGCCGACGGGGCTTTGTCCAGCCACACTAGCGACACCGGCACGAGCAAGCCGGCGATCAGCCCAGCCCGCGCCCCGGCGTAGCGGCGCACCAGCCCGGCCAGCAGCAGCACGGTGGCCAGCGCCGCGATGACCGAGGGCAAGCGGGAGGAGACTTCGCAGACTCCGCCCATCGGCCAAGAGCAAAGCACAATCGCCCAGTAATGCCCCGGTGGCTTGGTCAGGAACGGTTCACCGTAGAGCGTCGGGATCAGCAATTGCCCGGCGTACATCTCGGCGGCCACCCGCGCCCGCAGCCCCTCGGTTCGCCACAGCGTGCCGGTGGCGATACCGGGCAGCGTCAGCAGCAGACACCACGCCACCACCAACGCGGTCGGCCGCCGAGCGAGCCAATGGCCGATCAAGCGGCTAGGACCCCGAAGCAGCCGAAGCCAGTGGCTGTCCACGACCGGGGGGGGGGCTTGCGCTTGCTTGGCCATCGTGCCCGAGCCTCCGTGCTCGTTGGTGGTCAATGACGGTAGTATGATAAGATTGACGTAGATTGCCCGCAGAAACAAGCCCAATTTTTTTCAACCGAGTCAACCTAAAGCGCACCGGCTACAATGAAGCTGACAGTGCTGGCCCGGCCAACCACAATCTCAACGCGGAGACACGCCAATGACCGGCTTTGCCAACATCCTGCTACCGACCGACTTCAGCGACTGCGCCCGCCCTGCCTATGGCCTGGCCGCCCAAATCGCCGAGCGCTTCTCTTCCAAGCTATTCCTGCTGCATGTGGTGCAAGACCTGACCTTGCTAATGCCGGATGCGGTCCTGTTCGCCGCCAGCCCGAACGAAGCCCTGGACTCGCTGATTGCCGGGGCCAAGACCCAGCTTGAGCAGATTGTCCGTCAGCATCAACTAGAGCGGTTCACGCTGACGTTGCAGGTGCAAGTGGGCAGCCCGGCTGTCGAGATCGTCGAATATGCCAAGGAGATCAACGCCAGCCTGATCGTGATTGCCACCCACGGACGCACCGGCTTGCAACAACTGCTGCTGGGCAGCGTGGCTAACCGCGTCGTCCAGGTCGCCCCATGCCCGGTGCTGACCGTGCGCAGTCAGTGAGCGACTGAGCAAGTGAGCAGGGATGCGGCGGTTATCAACTGGCTACCGGCGACGACTGGCTATCGGCGACGGCGGCTAGCCGACACGCAACGCCGCAGCGCTCAGCGGACCAGCCCCCGTTGACGCAGGTAGGTGAAGACCAGTTTCTCGAACGGAACCTGGTTGGTCGTGAACAGGTACACGATGCCCCGGCGCGTGCAGAACTCGTAGAGGGCGGCCCGGTAGGCGGCGAGGTTGCGCAGGTAGCGGTCCAGCAGCGGGCGGCTGATGGTCACCTCGGCCTCGTCGGCATCCTCGACATCGACCAGCTTCAGATCGCCCGCTAACGTCGGGTTGACCTCCTCTTCGCACAGAATCTGCACGACATAGATGTCCAGTTGCCGCGCGACCAGATAGCGCAATGCTTCCTCGTAACCCCCCTTGTCCATGAAGTCCGACAGCACCACCACAATCCCCTTGCCGCTGCATTTGATCGAGAACGCGCGGAGGGCAGCGGCCAGGTCGCTCGGCCCAGCCGGCTGGAGTTGATCGAGAAAATCGAGCAGACGCCAGAGATTGCGGCGACCCCGCAGCGGCGGGCTGGACTGCGTCAGTCGGTTGTTGAACGCCTCGATCACCACCCGGTCGAGGTTGGCCAGCCCGATGAACCCCAGGGCGGCGGCCAGTTGCTTGGCCAGGTACAGCTTGGTCGGCGAACCAAAATCCATCGACAAGCTATTGTCCAGCAGCACGGTGAAGTGGAGGTCTTCCTCCTCCAGATACAGCCGCAGAAACAGCTTGTCCAGCCGCGCGAACAGGTTCCAGTCCAGATAGCGCAGGTCATCGCCAACGACATAATTGCGGAAGTCGGCGAACTCGACGCTCTGGCCCTTGCGTTTGCTGAGGCGGTCACCCTTCATCCGGCCTTGCAGAATCTTGCGGGAGACCAGTTCGAGTTGTTCCAGCCGAGCCAAGAATCGCGGCTCCAGCAGCGGGCCGGGGGCGGCGGAGGCGGCGGAGGCGGTAGAGACGGTCGGCTCAGGCATTGTCGTATGCTCCGGGATCGAGCGGGGGATCATCCGGTGCGTCGCACCCGGCTACCAGCCACCCCCTACCCCAGTGTAGCCGCCACCCAGCCAAGTACAAGGGGGCCGACGCGCTCGGCTGTGCGGCGAGCCAGGCGTCGGTCACGGGCGAGTCACGCCACCGTCATAGTGGCATCACGCTAGCGACGGGATAGCATGACGCCACCGCCGGACTAGCCCGGTGCCCTGCCATCGCGGCGGTGGCGGCGTGTATCAGCGCTCGAAGCGGACGACGAGCGTGGCGTATTGCTTGGCCATGTCGTAGTCCTTGCCGTCGTGCGTGCCCTTGACCTCGCGGACGCGGTGGACGCGGACGGCGTAGGTGCCGGGCTTGTCGTAGCTACCTGGCGCGTAGCCTTGGAGGTCGGTTTCGGCCGACTGCCACTTCTGGTCCTTCTGGTCTTTTTGGTCCTTGTTGCCAGCGTTGCCACTTTCCAGAACCGCGACGGTCGCCTTGGCCAGGGGTTGACCGTCGGCATAGACGCGGAAGCGCAGCTTGGTCCCCTCGACGACCGGCACTACCTCGATGGGCAATTGCTCCGACAGCTTGATCTCGGTAGGTTTGGTGCTGATCGGAGTGACCACCGTCTTGGGGAAGTATTGGAGCAGATAGGGCTTGTTCTCGCCTTTTTGGATGATGCCGTAGGTGCAGCTACCGGCAACCACGACGGTATTGGGGGGCAGTTCGACCGTCAACTCGCTCTTGCCGGACTTGAACGTGACCGGCACTTGCTTGCCCGCCGCATCGCGAGCGAACAGCTTCAACCCCGCTTCGACCTTGGCCATCGACACTTTGGTATCGGGTTCGAGGTTGTCGGAGAAAATGATCTTGGTGCCATTCTCCACGACAAAGACAAAGTGAGCCTGGGCGAGTAGAGCCGTGCCGGCGACCAAAGCAAGCGCGAACGCAAAGCGGAACATCATGAGTCTCCTCGGTAAAGGTGCATAATCCCTCAGATGGTAATACTGAGCCAGCGTCCGCTCGGAAAGAGGGCCGGGGGACTAAGCACGCCGAATCCGCTCGCCGAACCGCGCCAGCAACTGATCCCATTGCCGGGGTGACCACCAGATGAGCGGCAGACGCAGTCCCTCCGGGTCGAGTTTGCGCAAAAACGGCGAGGCGATCAGCGCTTGCAGCCCGGCCTCGCCGATGGTGTTTTGACTCAGATCGAGCCGTTGCAACCCCGACAAGAAAGGGCTATTGGCCAGCGAGCGGATGCCCAGATCGCGCAGACGCGGATCGGCCCCGAGCCGGTTGTCGGCTAACGATAGCACTCGCAGGTTACACAAGTGCGGTGAGAGGGCCAGCAGCCGCGCCCCGCCATCACCAATCTCATTGCTATTGAGGGTCAGCTCTTCCAACCGCGTGACGTAGGGCGAGCCGGCCAACGCGGTCGCCCCGATCAGGTGCAGGTTGTTCGCATCCAGATTCAGCACGCGCAGGCGGATCAGATACTTCGCGTGGATCAGAAACTGCATCCGCAGGCCGCCGAGTTGATTTTGCTGCAAGTTCAGTCGAGTCAGATTGTTCAGACGCGACGAGTTGATCAACGCCTCGGCACCGCTTGGCCCAATGTTGTTCTCGGCGAGATTGAAGTGGCGGAGGTTGGTTAGCGTGCCCGAAAGCGCTAGGGCTTGCGCGCCGGTTTCGCCAATCGAGTTACTGCTCAGGTCGAGGGTGGTCAGGTGGGTCAGGGCATCCGAGACGGCCAGTGCCTCGGCCCCGGCATCGCCGATGCGGTTGCGGCCCAGGTACAGTTCGCGTAGCTCACCCAGGTAGGGTGAGCCGGCCAGGATCCGGGCGACGCTATCGCCGATGTGCGAGGCGTAGACGGTCAGCGCGCGTAGCTTGCTGAGCAACGGCGAGTTGGCCAAGGTATGCAGGTAGCCGGCGATGTCGAGCAGTTTGACGTGTCGAATGGGCGTCAGGGCGTAGAGTGCCTCGGCCTGTTCGAGGAAGCGGCGAGCTTCAACGGTGATCTCCTCGACGAAACCGCGACGGAAGACGAAGCCGCTGGCGTAGCGCTTCATCGGGGCCAACCATTCTTCACGGTGCCGATCCAGCAGTTCGCGCTCGCGCTCCTGCAACACGGCCCGCCGCGGATCGCCCCGTTCCAGCGCGGCCAACGCACACTGAACGCGGATGAACTCGCCGCGCGGGTCGTTGCGCTCATCCAGCCAATCGGCCAACACCAACCGCGGCCCTTCGTCGTCCGGTCGGTGCAAGATCGCCTCCATCAGCGCGTTTGCTTCGGGATCAGAGCGATCAATGGTCATGGGTGCAACTCCGCCTGTCAGGGCCAGCAGTAGCTATTATCCGTTAGTATATGACGCTGACGCGACGACCGCAAAGCGAACGAACTCTTTCCGGGACCGCGACGAAGAATACGATAACGGGAGCAGCTAGAGGATTTGTCCACCCATTCAACGGGGTACACATGGCCGAACAGCTACGCCAAGCGGCACCGCTGCCGATTGACTCACCTGGCAACTACAAGCCGATCTCGGGAGTAGCCATCGCTGCGATGGTGGTGGCGGGGCTATCTGGTCTGTTGATGCTGGTGATCGGGCTATTTGTGGTCTTCGCCCGCAAGCCGTTCCTGGTGCCTTTGCTGTTGCTGTTGCCTTTGGCTGGCGTCGGGTTGGCGGTCGCGGCCCGCTGGCATATCGAGAACTCCGAGGGCACACGCACCGGCGAACGGCTGACCGGGTTGGCTTGGTGGGTCAGCGTCTTGTCGGCGGCTGGCTACGCGGCCTACCTGGGGGCCAACGAGTTGGCCGTGCGGCAGCAGTCCACGACCTTTGCCCGCAACTTCTTCAACGAACTGAAGCAGGGTCAGTACGACAAAGCCTTCCTCATGACCATCGGCCCCGCCCAACGCCAGGGCATCGACCCAGTCAAGAACCCCACTGGCCTAGAAGTTCGCTTCGGTGGCCCCGAAGGCCCGCTGACCAACTTTCGCTACAGCGAGTTGATCCGCCTGTTCAAGCGGGCTGGCGACCGCGTCAGCGTGGCCGATACCGGCGTGCGCAGCCCCAGCTACGAAGGCGGGGGCTACCGAATGATCATCAACTTTGAACTGAAGACCCCCGAGGGTATCTTCGACATCCCGTTGGTACTCATCGGCAGCGAGGGCAAAGAGTTCGTGGGCCGGCAGTGGTCGGTCTTGCCCGAGAGTGTCATGAACATCGCCAACCGCAAGTTTACTCGCGCCGGGCGATTGGCCGTCGATGTCGCCACCGACGCGCGCACCGCGATCAACGATTGGCTCAAGCTGCACGCCGAGCGGAAGTTCACTGAGCTGTACGCCATGACCCTGCCAGCAGGGCAACGGCCCAAGCCCGGAGCGGACATCGCCGGCAGCCAGATGGACGAGTTCCTCGAAGGGCGAACGCTCATCCGCCTGCCCGACGGCACCTACCCGGCCAGCAAGTCGTTCGAGTTGCGCAGCATCATTAAGAATGGCACGATTCGCTTCCCCATGAGCCTGCTCAAGCCCGGTCTGGCCGGCTTGCCCGATCTGGTCATCAGCAACGACTCGATTGTCGCCAGCCTGCCGGTGGAGTTGGCCCCGCCGTTGGGCTTTACCTTCCTCGGACGTATCTTCCTGCGTCTGGGCAACCCCGAGGCGGAAAAGATCATCCGCGAGGAGTACGCCAAAAATTGGCCCAACCCGATCATCAGCACCGACTTGCAGCAATCGCTCTTGGGCGAGTTGCCGCCTCGCGATTGGCAGGTGCTGTATATCGAAACGACGCTGCAACCGCCACCGCCGCCCCCCACCGTATCGAAGTAACCCGTGCTGACCAGCGCCGACCGCCTCCCGGCGCTGGCCTATCCCCGCCGCCCCGACACGTCGCACGCACATACCAGACCGCGTCCCCGCCCCCAACAACGACCCTGCATCAACCGACTGCGCCCGTGCTGCTGCTGGTGCGGTCGTCCAGTCTGGTCGTTTTTGCTGGGACCGAGTTTTCGCTCCCACTCGGTGAATACAATTCCATCTTGAACTGACGAACAGATTAAACTACGCTGCACTATTGGGCCGATGTTGTGCAACGTCTCGGTGAACGAGCCGATTGCAGGAGCGCATGCCATGACCGTACCCGACCGCCCCCAGCAGCCGCAGTCCGACCGCCCGTTGCCCGCCCGGCATGGGGTCGGCAGCCGCATTCTGGGGATTGACCCGGGCTTGAAGACCACCGGCTACGCGGTCATCGAGGTGACCGCGTCGGGCGTGGTCCTATGCGAGGCGGGGATTATCCGCTCCGAGCCGACGCAGCGCAGCACAACCGAGTTAGCACCCCGGCTCAAGGCGTTGTACGATGGAGTGGTGGAGGTCTTTGCTCAATATAGACCAACGGTGATGGTCGTCGAGCAACTTTACGCTCACTACCAACACCCGCGCACGGCCATCTTGATGGCCCACGCCCGCGGCGTGTTGCTGCTAGCTGGGGCGCAACACCACGCGGTCGTCTTCAGCTATGCTGCCACGCAGATCAAGAAGACGATCACGGGCAACGGCCGGGCCAGTAAGGAACAGATGCAATACACCATGCAGCGGGAGTTGGGGCTGCCGATCTTGCCCGAACCGGCCGA
>Ga0272446_1006113_pt1 | contig 12782 bp, 11 predicted proteins | sample YNPCB0061_FD_194587 | JGI IMG/M metagenome (GOLD analysis project Ga0272446, IMG submission 194587) | Hot spring microbial mat communities from Yellowstone National Park, WY, United States - YNP-CB-006-1 | ecosystem: Environmental > Aquatic > Thermal springs > Hot (42-90C) > Sediment | place... | reverse complement strand
GTCACGCGGTCGAGGACGAAGAGCGCGAAGCCGGCCGCGACGCCGCCCGCGATCATCTGCGCAACACCGCCGCGGCGGGCGGGGCGCATGGAGAAGCCGGCGGCGAGCAGCGCCATCGCCGCCGCGAGCAGCGGCAGCGCCAGCAGCGACTGGAAGTGCAGCCGGTGGCGCACGGCCGAGAAGCCGGCCTTCTCGAGCACCTCGATGAAGTCCGGCAGGGCCCAGAAGGAGAGGGTGTCCGGACTGGCGAAGGAGTCCTGGATGCGCGCCGGCGTCAGGTCGGTCGGCAGCTCGATCCGCTGCGCCGGGGCGGGCATGCGGTCCGCGCCGAAGCTCACCGCCTCGGCGATCACCCACCGCCCCGGCGCGAGCACCGCCGACGGCGCCTCGACCCGCGCGAGCGGTCGGTCCTCGGCCGAGAGCCGCCAGACCGTCACGGCGTCGAGGCGGAACGCCTCTCCCGGGCGCAGCTCGCGCAGCGGCACGGGCCGGCCCGAAAGGATCGCGACACCGCGCGGATCGAGCCCCGCATCGGCCTGGCGCAGCCACAGCCGCCCGCCGGTCAGCGCCGTGATGCCCGACGCGTTGCGCAGGTATTGCGCATCGAGCCGCTCGGCCCGCGCGAGCATCGCCGAGGAGAGGGGGGAGATCATCGTCGTCGCGAGGGCCCCGAGCGCCACCGCGACCAGCACCGGCCCCGCCAGGAAGCCCCAGGCCGAGACGCCGGCCGCGCGCGCCACGATGAGTTCCGAGGAGCGCGTCAGCCGCCAGAAGGCCGCGATGCCGCCGAGCAGGATGGCGAAGGGCAGGATCTGCATCACCACGAAGGGGACGCGCAGCGCCGCGATCTCGGTGACGAGGCCGAAGGTCGCCTCGGGCCGCGTCGCCGCCCGGCGCAACAGCTCGATCAGGTCGAACAGCGCGACGAGCCCCGCGAGCGCGGCGAGCATCGCCGCCGTCATCGCCGCGAAGCGGCGGGAGACGTAGAGCGTGAGCGTCCGCGCGAAGGTCATGGCGCCGCCGCCACCGGCGGGGGCGCGGCGCGCGGCCAGCCCGGCGCACCGGCCAGCCACCACAGCGCGACCAGCCCCGGCAGCACCGCCTGCAGCCAGATCAGCGGCACCCACATGTTGTCCCGCGCCGCGACGTTGCCCGCGATCAGCCCCATCGCGAGCAGCCCGACCACGAGGCCGATGCCGGTCGCGATGCCGAGACCGCCGCCATGGCGGCGGAACTCCCCGGTCAGGGCGACGGCAAGCGCGACCAGCGCGAAGGAGAGAGCGGTCAGCGGCCCGGCGAGGCGCTGATGCGCCTCGGCGTAGAAGCGGCGTATCTCGCGCTCCCGCAAGCCCTCCGCGGGGTCGGGGGCGAGAAGCTCGGCGATCGAACGCTCGCGCGAATCGCGCGAGCGCACCTCCTCCTCCCGCGTGGCGCGGGCGAGGTCCACGCTGTTCTCTCTGAAGGAGAGGACATTGAGCCTGAGCGGCGGCGAGCCGGAGACCCGCTCGACCTGCTGGCGCACGCCGTTGAGCAGCGTCACGCGCGGCCCGTTCGGCGTGATCGTGATGCGCCCCTGCTCGGCGAGGATGGTCACCGGCGCGCCGGCGTCGCGCTGGTCGTGCACCAGGATCCCGCGCAGCGTCCCGTCGGGGTCGCGGTAGCGCGCATAGACCGTGAGATCGCTGCCGACCTGGCTGAACACGCCTTCCTGCAGCAGCACGCCGACGAGCTGGTTGCGGATCTCGAACTGCCACTGCCGGAACGCGGCATGGGAGAGCGGCACGAGCCAGAGGTTGAGCAGCACGCAGAGCCCGGTCGCGATCACGGCGAGCAGCACCGCGGGCCGGGCCAGCGCCCATTGCGACAGCCCGGCCGCGCGCATCACCACGAGTTCGCGGTCCACGGCGAGGCGCACATAGACGAAGAGCACCACGATGAAGGTGGTGATCGGCAGGATGACGGCGAAGAAGGAGGGCAGCATCAGGCTCGTCAGCTCGAGGAAGACGAGCAGCGACAGCCCGCGGTCGAGCACGAGTTCGATGAAGCGCAGCGACTGCGTGAGCCAGACGAGCGCGGCGAGACCGACCGTCACGGCGAGGAGGCCGATCGAGAGCTGGCGGAAGATGTAGCGGTCGATGCGGGTCATGGGGCAGCAGGCAACCTAGAGGTTTGTCCCCCCCGCCGGAAGCCCGGCGCCGTCCGGGCGGGCGGGCGCGGCGGGGCCCCGCCCGCCCGCGGGGGCCGGCCCCGGCGCCTCGCCTCAGGGCAGGACCTTGCCCGGGTTCATCAGCCCCTGCGGGTCGAGCGCGGCCTTGATGCGGCGCATGGCATCGAGTTCGGCCCCGCCGCGCCAGGAGGCCATCATCTCGGTCTTGAGCCGCCCGATGCCGTGCTCGGCCGAGAAGGAGCCCTCGAGGTCCCGCACCACGCTGTTCACCGCCTCCATGATCTCGTGGCTGCGGGCGAGGAAGGCGGCCGGGTCCATGCCCTCGGGCTGGAGCAGGTTCATGTGGATGTTGCCATCCCCCAGATGGCCGAAGGGCACCGGGCGGATGCCCGGGACCAGCGCCGCGCAGGCGGCCGAGGCGCGGCGGATCAGTTCCGGCACCTTCGAGACCGGCACCGAGACGTCGTTCTTGACCGAGGCGCCCTCCCGGCGCTGCGCCTCGGGGTGCTCCTCGCGGATGCGCCAGATGGCCTGGCGCTTCGCCTCGCTGCCGCCGATGACGGCGTCGAGCACCTCGCCCGCCTCCATCGCCGCGCCGAGGACCTGTTCGGCGAGGCCCTCGAGGTCCGCATCCGGCCGCGTCGAGGCGAGATCGACCAGGACGTAATGGTCGGCACGCTCAGCGAGCGGCCAGGTGACGCCCGGGATGTGCTTGACCGCGAGATCCACGCCCAGGCCCGACATGTATTCGAAGGCACGGATCGCGCTCTCGTCGGCCTCCCGGAAGCGGCGGAAGACGGCGAGCGCGGCGTCCTCGTCCGCGACCGAACAGAACAGCACCTCATTCGCGCGCGGGCGGGCGAAGAGGCGCAGTGTCGCGGCGGTGACGATGCCGAGCGTGCCCTCCGCCCCCACGAAGAGGTGGCGCAGCGCATAGCCCGTGTTGTCCTTGCGCAGCCGCCTGAGCCCGTTCCAGACCTGCCCGTCGGGCAGCACGACCTCGAGGCCGAGCATCAGGTCCCGCGCATTGCCGTAGCGCACCGTGGTGTTGCCCCCGGCATTGGTCGAGAGCACGCCGCCGATGGTCGCCGTCCCCTCGGCGCCGAGGGAGAGGGGAAAGAGGCAGCCCGCCTCGGCCGCCGCGTCCTGCGCCGCCTTAAGCACCACCCCGGCCTCGGCGGTCATGGTCATGTCCACCGGGTCGATCGCCCGGATCCGGTTCAGCCGCGTGAGGGAGAGGACGACCGAACGGCCATCCTCCCCCGGTGTCGCGCCGCCGACCATCGAGGTGTTGCCCCCCTGCGGCACGATGGCGATGCCGGCATCCGCGCAGAGGCGCACGCAGCCGGCGACCTGCTCCGTGCTGGCCGGGCGCAGCACCGCCAGCGCCGCGCCACGGTAGAGCCCGCGCCAGTCGGTGAGGGCGGGCGCGATGTCGGCGGGGTCGGTGAGCAGGCCGGCGGGGCCGAGCAGGGCGGCAAGGGCGGTTGGCAGGGCGGTCTCAGGCATGGGGGGCGACATGCCGCCGAAGCCGCGCCGCGGTCAATCGCGCCGCCCCGGCCGGTGGCACCGCCCCCGCCCCCGGGGGCCATCCCCTGGGGCCGTCAGCGCCTCTCGTCGCGCCCCGGCCGCAGACCGTAGCGCTCGACCAGCGCCCAGACATGGGCGGGGATCATGTTGCGCATCATCCGGGGCTTCCGCCGGCGCAGGTGCGGCACCGTCTCGATCGCCTTCATCTCGACCCGCGCCCGCGCGAATACGAGGCCGCGCGGCCCGAGGCGGGGCTGCAGCCAGGCGAGGATCGGGCGCGCCCAGCGGGGCATCCGGCGCAGCGGCAGCCCGCCCGCGGCGCGCTCGGTGTTGGCCAGGAAGCCGCGCATGGCGGCGGTGCGGCGGCCGGCGCTCTGCGGCGCCTCCAGCACCACCTCCTCGCCCAGAAGGGAGAGCAGCGCCTCCCCGCGCGCATTGCGCACGATCAGCCACTGCGCGCCGGTCCCGCCCATGTAGCCCACGGTGATGTCCGCGAGCGCGTTCGCGTAGTCGACGCAGGTGCGGCAGGTGAGGGGGAAGAAATCCGCCGGCAGGTCGGCGAGCGGCAGCATCAGGAACGGGATCTCGCGCCTGCTCCCGTCCGCGTGCCGGATCTCGACGTGATAGTCGGCGCGGAACTCGAGGTAGGTGACGCTCTCGAGCCGGGGGTCCACCAGCGCGAGGAAGCGGTGGAAGTTCCCGGTGGTGGTGTTGTCCGAGCACGGCGTGCCGATGACGAACACCTCCTCGAAGCCCGGGCGGTCCTGCAGGGCGCGCAGCGCATGGACCTGGCAGGGGATGCCGATGAGCGCGATGCGCCGGTGCCCCGCCGCGGCCGCGGGTTCGAGCAGCGCGAGCAGCGGCGCGAAGCCCATGCGCATGCCCCGGCAGGCCGCCATGTCCTCCGCCCGCGTGACCAGCACGGGGAGGGGCTTCCAGCGGTCCGCGGGGTCGGGGGCGACGGGGTCACGGGGCTCACAGGAAGGCGAGCCCGAGCACCGCCCCGGCGCCGAGCACCCAGAGCGGGGAATGATCCGTCCGCCAGACGAAGAGCGTGGAGGCGGCGGTGATCGCCACCGGCAGCCACCACTCCGCGGTCCCGCGCGCGAGGATGAAGCCTGAGGCCGCGATCAGCCCGACCGCGATCGGCACCAGGCCGCGCTCGATGGTCTTGAGCCACAGCCGCCCCGCGAGCCGCGCCCGCAGGCGGGAGAAGCCGAAGGCCAAGAGCGAGGTGGGCAGCGTCATCGCGAGCACGGCGGTGAGCATGCCGGGCACGCCGCCGACATGCCAGCCGAAGAGGCCGACCACCAGCACGTTCGGCCCCGGCGCCGCCTGCGCCAGCGCGAAGCGCCGCGCGAAGTCGCCGCTGTCCATCCAGCCATGCACCTCGACCACCAAGCGGTGCATCTCGGGCAGCACCGCGATGCCGCCGCCGACCGAGACGAGGGAGATCGCCCCGAAGCCGAGCACGAGCTGCCAGAAGAGCGCGGCGCTCATGGCGCGCGCCTCGCCCGCGAGGCGGCCCAGATGCCGAAGGGGGCGAGGCCGAGCACGGTGTAGGGCAGCGGCAGCCGGAACAGCCCGGCGGCGACGAAGGCGACGAGGCCGACCGCCAGCAGCGCCGGCGGCGGCTTCAGCTTCTCGGTCATCTTGGCCGCGGTGCCGAGGACCATCCCCGCCGCCGCCGCGCCGACGCCGGCCAGCACCGCGCGCATGGTCGGCAACTCGCCATAGGCGTCGTAGAGCATGGCGAGGCCGGCAAGCAGGATCAGCGGCCCGCCGAACATCCCCGCCGGCGCGGCGATGGCCCCGGCGGTGCCGTGGAAGCGGTCCCCCACCATGATCGCGGCATTGAGCGCATTGGGGCCGGGCAGCACCTGGCCGAGGCCGAGCGTCTCGGCATATTCCTGGTCGGTCAGCCAGCGCTTCTCCTCAACGAGGACGCGCCGGGCCCAGGCGTTGATGCCGCCGAAGCCGATCAGGCCGATCTTGCCATAGGTGAGGAAGAGGTCGGCGAGCGTCGGAACCGGACGCGGCGGGGGGTCTTGGGTCATGCGGGAAGAGGGGACAGCGCCGCCGCGCCGGGATCAACCCCCGCGCGGGGAGGGGCCGGCGCCGCGCGGCGCCGGCCCGCCCGCCTCAGGTCTTGCGCACGTTCCACATCAGCGGCACGGGGGAGGGCAGGATGTCCTGCACGTTCCGCCGGAAGGCGGTCGGCTGCCACATCTGCCCGACCGTGACATAGGGCACGACCTCGAAGGCGCGCTTCTGGATCTCGACCGCGATGCGCTTCTGTTCCTCGGGCGAGGCGGCGGCGAGGAAGCGGTCGCGCAGTTCCTCGATCGTCGCATCGGTCGGCCAGCCCGGCCAAGCATTGGCGCCATGGGTGCGCAGCGGCGCGTGCAGGGCGGGGTTGGCGAGATCCGGGCCGACCCACCAGGTGTGGAAGATGTTCCACCCCCCCTGGGTGGGCGGGTTGCGGTTGGCGCGCCGGGCCAGCACCGTGCCCCAGTCGGTCGCCACCAGCTCGACATTCATCCCGAGCCGCTTGAGCAGGTCCTGCGTGACCAGGGACTGGGCGTGGTTGGCCGGGATGTCGGTGGGGCTGATGATGATGACCGGCTCGTTCGCGTAGCCGGCCTCGCGCAGCATCTGCTTCGCGCGCTCGAGGTCGCCGCCGATGGCGCCGGTCCCCTCGTCGGAGGCGAGCGGCGTGCCGCAGGAGAAGAAGGACTTGCACTCCCGGTAGTAGCGGGAGTTGCCCACCACCGCCTCGAGGTAGTCGCGCTGATTGACCGCCATCTGTACCGCCCGCCGGATGGCCGGGTTGTTGAAGGGCGGATGGAGGTGGTTGAAGCGCATCATCAGGATCGAGCCGACCGGGTCGATCTGCTCGATGCGCACGTCGCGGGCGCGCTGCAGCAGCGGCATGAGGTCGAAGGCGGGCTGCTCGTACCAGTCCACCTCGCCGGTCTGGAGCGCGGCGGCGGCGGTGGAGGGGTCGGGGATGATGCGCCACTCGACGCGCTCGACATGCACGCGCTTGCCCCCGGCGGCGGAGGAGGCGGGCTCGTTGCGCGGCACGTAGCCGGCGAACTTCTCATAGACCGCCTGGCTGCCCGGCACCCACTGGTCGCGCAGGAAGCGGAAGGGACCGGAGCCGATCGCCTCGGGGACCGGGGTGTTGGGATCGAGCGTCGCGAAACGCTCCGGCATGATGAAGGGGACCTGGGAGGAGAGCTTGCCGATCGCGTCGAGGAGCAGCGGGAAGGGGCGGGAGAGGCGGATGCGGAAGGTGCGGTCGTCCACCGCCGTCATCTCGGCCACCGCGGCCATCAGGGTCTGGCCGAAGCTGTCGCGGGCGCCCCAGCGGCGGAGGCTCGGCACCACGTCGCGCGCGCGCACCGGCTCGTTGTCGTGGAACTTCAGGCCCTCGCGCAGGCGGAAGGTCCAGACGAGGTCGGTGCCCGAGCCTTCCCAGGATTCGACCATCTGCGGGCGGATCCGGAACTCGGCATCGGTCGCGAACAGCGTGTCGTAGACCATGTAGCCGTGGTTGCGGACGATGTAGCCCGTGGTCCCGACCGGATCGATGGTGGCGAGGTTGGAATGGGGAATGAAGCGCAGCACGTTGCGCGCCGCGCCCTGCGCCACGGCCGGGGCGGCGAGCCCGCCGGCGGCGAGGCCGGCGGCCCCGGCGGCCAGGATGGAACGACGGGTGATCATGGTTTCGGACGCCTCCTCAGCAGGGGTGTGGCCTCCGAGTTACATGCGCCGATGCCGGGCGGCCGGCAAGGCCCCGCCGGCGGCGGGGCGGCGGTCCGCCCTTGACCGGCCCCATGGGACCGCCTAGGCCCCGCCGCGCTTCCATGATAAGCGCCGGGCACCCCAGCGGCCCGCGGCGCGAGTCCGGCCGCCGCCGGGCGGAACGCAGTCGGCATTTGGCACGGGTTCGGCCCGGCAGAACGGAGAGAGTACCGCGATGAGCGACACCGCCGAGAAGGTGAAGAAGATCGTCGTCGAGCACCTCGGCGTCGAGGAGTCGAAGGTGACGCCCGAGGCGTCCTTCATCGACGACCTCGGCGCGGACAGCCTCGACACCGTCGAGCTGGTCATGGCCTTCGAGGAGGCCTTTGGCGTCGAGATCCCGGACGACGCGGCCGAGAAGATCACGACCGTGAAGGACGCGATCGACTACATCGAGAAGCAGAAGGGCGCATAAGGCCCGTCTTGGATAGACTGGGGTCCGGGGAGGGTAGAGCGTGTTCCAGAACGGGTTTGCGCCGCGACGCGTCGTCGTGACCGGCATGGGCATCGCCTGCCCGCTCGGCCTCGGGGTCGAGCATGTGTGGAAGCGGATGCTCGCCGGCCATTCGGGCATCGGCGCGATCCAGTCCTTCGACACCTCGGGCCTGCCGGCCCGGATCGCCGGGCAGGTGCCGGCCGGGGTGAAGGCCGAGGGCGGGCTCGACATCAACGAGTGGATCCCGGTCAAGGACCAGAAGAAGATGGACCGCTTCATCCAGCTCGCGCTCGTCGCGGCGGAGGAGGCGGTCGAGGACGCCGGCTGGCGGCCCGAGGACGAGGAGAGCCGCTGCCGCACCGGCGTCATGATCGGCTCCGGCATCGGCGGGCTCGAGACGATCCACGAGGCGGCGACGCTGGCCGTCCAGGGCAGGGCCAAGCGCATCTCCCCCTTCTTCATCCCCTCGGCGCTGATCAACCTCGCCTCCGGCCAGGTCTCGATCCGCTACGGGTTCAAGGGGCCGAACCATTCGGTGGTGACGGCCTGCGCGACCGGCGTGCACGCGCTCGGCGACGCGGCGCGGCTGATCGCGCTTGGCGATGCCGACGTGATGATCGCCGGCGGGGCCGAGGCGGCGGTCTGCGAACTCGGCGTGGCGGGCTTCTGCGCGGCGCGCGCGCTGTCCACCGGTTACAACGACACGCCCGAGAAGGCCTCCCGCCCCTGGGACGAGGGCCGGGATGGCTTCGTGATGGGCGAGGGCGCGGGCGTCGTCGTGCTCGAGGAATACGAGCACGCGAGGCGGCGCGGCGCGAAGATCCACGCCGAGGTGATCGGCTACGGCATGTCGGGCGATGCCTACCACATCACGGCGCCGGCCGAGGGCCACGAAGGCGCCTTCCGCGCCATGAAGGCCGCGCTGGCCAGCGCCAGGGTGAGCCCGGCCGATGTCCAGTACGTCAACGCCCACGGCACCTCGACGCCGCTCGGCGACGATCTCGAACTGGAGGCGGTGGAGCGGCTCTGGGGCGACGCCGCCCGCGGCCTCGCCATGTCCTCGACCAAGTCGGCGATCGGCCATCTGCTCGGGGCCGCGGGCGCGGTCGAGGGGATCTTCTCCATCCTCGCCATTCGCGACCAGGTCGCCCCGCCCACGCTCAACCTCGAGAAGCCCTCGCGGCAGAGCGTGATCGACCGCGTCGCGCTGGAGGCGCAGCCGCGGCCGATCCGGGTGGCGCTGTCGAACTCCTTCGGTTTTGGCGGCACCAACGCGAGCATCGTCTTCCGCGCCGCGCCCTGAGGCGCCGGGCGCCATGACGGAGGCCGGACGGCGGCGCCGGCGCAGGGCGATGCTGGCGCTGGTCCTGCTGCTCGGCCCGCTCGCCGCCGGCACCTGGATGGCGATGGCCGCCCACCGCGCCTGGACCGCCCCCGGGCCGCTCGCCGAGCCGGCCCGCATCGTCATCCCCCGCGGCGGCACCGAACGCATCGCCGAGGTGCTGGCGCGCGAGGGCGTGATCCGCGACCCCCGCGCCTTCGCCATCGCCGCCTGGCTCACCCGCGGGCACGGCCCGCTGCGCGCCGCCGAGTTCGCCTTCCCGGCCGGCGCGCCGCTCGCGGAGGTATTGCGCATCCTGCGCGAGGCGCGGCCCGTGCAGCGCCGCCTGACCATCGCCGAGGGCCTGACCGCGCACCAGATCCGCGCCGTGCTCGAAGCCGCGGAGGGGCTGACGGGCGAGGTGCCCCCCTTCGCCGAGGGCGAACTCCTGCCCGAGACCTACGCCTATGAGTGGGGCGACGCCCGCGAAGCGCTGGTGCGCCGGGCGCGGGAGGCGATGGAGCGCGCGCTGGCCGAGGCCTGGGCCGGGCGCGCCCCCGACCTGCCCCTGGCCACACCGCGGGAGGCGCTCATCCTCGCCTCCATCATCGAGCGGGAGACCGGCGAGGCCGCAGAGCGCGGGCGCGTCGCCGGCGTTTTCATCAACCGCCTGCGCCGGGGCATGCCGCTGCAGTCGGATCCGACCGTCGCCTATGCCGTGACCGGCGGCGCGCCGATGGACCGCCCGATCAGCCGCGCCGACCTCGCGCGCGAGCATCCGTTCAACACCTACCGCAACCCCGGCCTGCCGCCCGGCCCGATCGCGAGCCCCGGCCGCGCTGCGCTGCTTGCCGCCACGCGGCCCGAGGCGACCGACTTCCTGTATTTCGTCGCCGACGGGACGGGCGGCCACGCCTTCGCCCGCACGCTCGAGGAACACAACCGCAACGTCGCCCGCTGGCGGGAGATCGAGCGGCGCCGGCAGCCGTGAGCGGCGCGGGGCGCCGCTCCGGCCCCCCCCCTCAGCGCTCGGGCAGCAGGCTCTCCGTCCGGCCCATCAGGCGGTAGGCGATGAGCCCGAGCCATTCCCGGAAGGCCCATTCGAACTGCCCGAGCCGTTCCGGGAAGGGCGCATCGTACCAGACCTGCCAAGTGTGGCCGGTGCGGTAGTTGACCGGCCAGGGCACGATCTCCCGCCAGCCCGCCGCGCGGAAGACGCCGACCGAACGCGGCATGTGCGAGGCCGAGGTCACGAGCAGCCAGACCTGGCCCGGCTGCGGCTGCACCAGGCGGAAGGTGTTGACGGCGTTCTCATGCGTGTTGCGCGCCTCGTCCTCGTAGAGCACCCGCTCCGGCGGCACTCCCATCGCGGTCCAGAGTTCGCGGGCGACATCGGCCTCGGTCAGCCGGCCATGCACGAAGGACCCCTGGCCGCCGGTGAAGACGAGCCGCGCCTCGGGGTAGCGCCGGGCGAGGATCACGCCTTCCGTCATGCGCTCCGCCGCCCCGTTGAGGGAGGGAATGCCGCGCGCCTCGGTGATGTTCTGCTCCACCGCCCCGCCGAGGACGATGATGCCGTCCACCCGCTCCGGCGCCACGCCCGGGCGCGGGAAGCGGTCCTCGAGCGGCAGCAGCAGCCACTGGTTCACCGGTGTGGCCACCAGCATCAGGAAGAAGCCGAGGCAGGCGAGCACCAGCCACCGCCCCGACCGCCGCCCCCGCCAGACCAGCAGCAGCCCGAGGAAGCCGAGGATCAGCGCGAAATGCCCCGGCCGCGCGGGGAACCACAGGATCTTGGAGAGCGCGAAGAGGAGGTCGGTCATGGCGCGGCCCCATAGCACGGCCCGGCCCTTCCGCCCCATGCCGCCCTGCCGCATAGTCCGCCGCGATGGCCGATGATGACATCCTCGAGGCGCTGGCGCGGCTCGGCCGCTATGGCGATTCCCTCCAGAAGCTCTGCGATGCCGAGGACTGGGCCGATCCGCGCTTCCGCCTTGTGGTGCGCCGCGCCCTCGGCCGGCGGCCGCGCATCCATCCGCGGCAATGGGAGCAGGCGGCGGCCTTCCTCGCGCTCGCCGAAGCGGGGATGCTGCGGCGGGAGGCGCGCGGGATCGCCTTCGGCAGCGGGCGGGAGCCGCTGACCTACGCCGTCGCCGCGCGCGCCGGGCAGCTGACCGCCACCGACCTCTACGAGGCCGGCACCGCCTGGGCGGTGGCGCGCACGGCGGACCCGCTCGGCTTCGTGCTGGGGGCGGCACCGGCGGGCTTCCCGGCCGAGCGGCTCGCGGTCCACCACATGGACATGCGGGAGATCGCCTATCCCGACGCCTGTTTCGACTTCTGCTATTCGATCTCGGCCTTCGAGCATATCGGCGAGGATCCCGACTTCCTCCGCCACCTGCGCGAGGTGCGGCGCGTCCTCAAGCCGGGGGGGCTCTATGCCCTGACCACCGAGGTGCTGCTCGGGCGTCAGACGCGGCGCACCCGCGGCAACTACGCCTTCACCGTGGACCACCTGCTGCGCCTCTTCGCCGAGGCCGGGCTGCAGGCCGCGCCGGCGGTGGACATGCGCCTCTCCGACTTCGAGGAGAACGCGCCCCGCCCGCTGCAGGGCCTCCTGCACGAGGACCCGGCCGAGCCGCTCTTGCAGGGCCTGACGCTGCGCGACCTCGCCGGCTGCATCTCCGCCCCCGTGCTGTTCCTGCTCCGCCCGGCGGAAGGCGCGGTCCGCCCCGTGGCGGTGCGCGGCCTCGCCGAGACGATGGCCGCGGCCGAGCGCGCGCGGATCAGGCTGCGCACGGCCCGCTTCACGGACTGGGTGCGCCTCAACCCCTTCGGCCAACAGCCGGCGCAGGCGCGCCGCGCGCTCGACCTCTGGGCCAGGACGCCACTGCCCGCCGGGGAGGCGCTCTTCGCCACCCGCAACGCCGATCTCGGCCCCGGCCAGGTGGAGCTGCAGCTGGTGGCGGTGCCCTCACCGGCGATGCCGGCGCGCGGCGTCGTCGCGCTGCGCGTCTTCGCCTCCCGCCCCGGCAGCGGCGAGCCGCCGCGCCTCGTGCACGAGGCGCGGCTCACCGTCAACGATCCCGCCGGGATGCCGGCGGTCCACCGCGCCGCCTTCACGGCCGCCCCGGACGTGGTGCACGCCCTCTACGGCCGGGTGCTGGAGGGGGAGGTGCTGCTCGCCGGGCTCGACATCCAGCTCCGCCGCGCCGAGGCGGCGCCGGGCTGAGCGGCCGGCCCGGCCGCGCGCGGCGGGTCAGCCGGCCTCGGGCATGACGCTGATGCGCCTGACCGCGAAACTGCGCCGCCGGTGATCGGCGGTCGAGGGGTCGATCTCGGCGAAGGTCGCGGTGCGCGGGCCGGTGAGCTGGACCACCGCGCTCCAGCCTTCGCCGCGCGTGGCCTCGGCGTCCAGGCGGAAGGCCAGTTCGACCCCGGGCTCGGCGGGCGTCGCCTCGGTCTTGACGACGCGGCCGGCGACCGTGACGCGGATGCGCGCGGGGTCGAAGCCGACC
>Ga0272446_1006112_pt1 | contig 12783 bp, 11 predicted proteins | sample YNPCB0061_FD_194587 | JGI IMG/M metagenome (GOLD analysis project Ga0272446, IMG submission 194587) | Hot spring microbial mat communities from Yellowstone National Park, WY, United States - YNP-CB-006-1 | ecosystem: Environmental > Aquatic > Thermal springs > Hot (42-90C) > Sediment | place... | reverse complement strand
CCCGCCCGCCCACGCCCCGCTCCCGGGCCCGCTCCCGCGCCGCCTCCCTCAGGCTCCCGTCGCCGGCCATCAGCAGGCGCCAGCGGCCATTCCCGCCCGACGCCCGGGCGAACGCATCGATCAACCCCAGCGGGTTCTTCTGCTCCTCCAGCCGGGCCACCGAAACCACCAGCAGGTCGTCCTCCCGAAAACCCTGCCCGGCCCGCCACGCCTGCCGGGCCTGCGGCTGGTAATAGCGGTCCACCTCAATACCGTTGCGAATCACCGCCGCCGGCTCCCTCCCGTACACCTCCCGAAACGACCGCGCCACTTCGCCCGCCACCGCCACCGCCACCGCCCCGCGCCAAAAGCCCACCCGGTGGATCAGGCGCCCCAGCCCGTCCACCTCGCTGCCGGCCACGTTGTGCACCGTGTGCACCAGGCCTTTCACCCCGCTCATCCAGGCCGCCGGCAACGCATACCGCATCACGTAGGAATGCGTGTGCGCCACGTCCGGCCGGTAGCGCCGGAACACCCCCGCCAGCCGCGAGAAAATGCGCGGGTCCAGCCCCGGCCGTTTTCCCAGGTGCCAGACCGGAATTCCCCGCTCCTCCAGCACCCCCTCGAACCCGCCCTCATAGGCGTCGAAAAGCGCCACCACCGCGGTCTCGAACCGCGCCGGATCCAGCCGGCAGGCCAGCGACACCGCCATCTGCTCGGCGCCCGCGCGCTTCAGCGTCGCCAGTACCTCCACCACCCGGATCTTCATGCGCCTTCGCCCGGGCTCTCAAACGACCGCGCCCATTCGGTCGCGATCAGAGCCGCCATCAGCCAGCTCGGGCTGTATTGCTCCCAGGTCAGCGTCGAAACCCCCGCCGCCCAGGCCGCCAGCATCACCGCCCACAGCGCCCGCTCCACCGGCCGCATCATCAGGACGTACACCACCAGCGTCGTGAGCAGCAAAGCGTACAGGCCGAAGCCCGTCACCCCGCCTTCCACCAGCACCGAAAGAAACGTGTTGTGGGCCACGTACCGGTGTCCCGCCCGCGGGGGCACGCCCAGCCACGGCCGCACCGCCTCCGGGTATGCGCCCGCGCCCACGCCCGCCAGCGGATGCCGCTTCAGCGCCTTCAGTCCCGCCTTCCAGATCTGCGTGCGATTGTGCAGCGTGCCTTGCGCCAGTTCGCTCGGCAGCGTGGCCAGGCGCTCCCGCGAGTGCTCCGGAGCCAGCCGGAACACGCCCGCCAGCAGCAGCACGAGCGGCAGCAGGCTCGCCGCCCGCTCCCATCCCTCCGCCCGCCGCCAGGTCCAGACCGCGAATCCGAATCCCACCAGCGCCGCCACCAGCGCGGTCCGGGAGCCCGTCAGCAGCAAACCGGGCAGAATCGCCAGGATCGCGGCTCGCGAGATCCCGCGCGCCCGCCTCCCGCCCCGCAGCGAAAGATACAGCGCCATGGGTATGGCCAGCGCCAGGATCAGCCCGAAGTCGTTCGGATCGAAGCCCGGCGCCGTGTAACGGCGGTAGTAAGTCTCCCGCCCCTGCCAGTAGCGCAACACCCCGAGGCCGGAAGCCGCCACCGCGCCCAGCACATATGCCAGCAACAGTTGGCTCTGCCTGCTCGCGCTGCGGCACTGGTCCCAGACCAGCCAGAACATGACCCACAACTCGAAGAAGGTCAGCGCCCGGCTGGCCGTCGCCGCCGGATCCAGGCTCCAGAAGTATGTGGCCGCCGACCACAGCACCCACGCGCCTGCCAGTACGATGGCCAGGTTCGGCGGGCGCACCCGCCCGCGCCGCCACGCCGCCGCCGCGCCCGCCGCGAACGCCACCACCCCGAACAAGTGCGACAGCGTGCCCACGCCCGGCGCCCCGGCGCTCTTCTGCCACGGAATCGAAAACACGAACAGCCATAACAGCGCCCAGGCCAGGCGCTCCAGCCGGCCGTTGCCGTCCCCTGGCATCACCCCCGGCGCTCCATGGCGGATAGCGTCCGCGCCAGAATCCAGACTTCGCCCGCAATCTGCACACATGCCGCCGCCGCCAATGCCATCACTGCGCCATACAGGCCGAAGCGTGGCACCAGCAGCCAGGCGGCAATGCCGCAACACGCCGCCACGCAACCCAACAGCGGCGCCTGAACCCGGAACGCGCGCGCGGCGGTGATGACGTAACCGAACGTGGCCGCCAGATAGCCCAGGCCGGCCGCGCCCAGAGCCGCCGTCAACACACCTCCGTAAGCGGCGTATTCCGGACGGTAGACCACGCTCAGCGCCAGTTTCCCCGCCAGCCCCGCCGCCGCCGCGCCGGCCGCTCCCAACCCTAGCGCCAGAGCCCCCAACTGCAAGCTCAGCCGCAAAAAACGCGCCCGGTTCCGCTGGCTGGCGTAGCGCGCCAGCCGGGGCGTAGCCGCCTGCCCGATGGCGTTCACCAGCGTGCTCCCCGCGGTCACAAACGATGCCGCCGCCGCGAACGCGCCCAGTTCCAGCGTGCCCAGGTAGCGTTCAATCGCGTACCGCGGCAGGTTGCTGTTCAGCGCCACCAGCATCAGCACCACGCCCAGCGGCAGCGCCGTCCGCGCGATCTTCCAGCCCTCCCCCCATTCCGGGCGCGCCACCCGCTCGCCCGCCGGGCCTCGCGGCCGGTCGTAAACCAGCAGCACCGCCGCCCGCCCCAGGCCCAGCGCCGCCACTCCCGCCACCAGGCTCCCGGAGGCCCACACTGCCGCCCCGAAAGCCGCCGCCGAAACCACGCTGCGCGCCATCATCGAGCGGGCGATCTGATCCATGCGCTCCCGCCGCTGCATGGCGCCGTAGTAAATGTCGCTGACGTTCTCCACGCTCTGCGCGGCGCCCGTCGCCAGGATCACCGCCGCCAGCGGCCCCCTGTACCCCGCGCCCCAGGCGATGACCGCAATCCCGCCCAGCCCCAGCCCCGTCGTCGCCAGCCGCACCGCCAGATAGTCGCCGAACCGGTGCCGCTCCTCCATGTCCGTGGCCAGCACCGCCCGCAGATTCAGGTGCGACAGCATCACCACCGGCGTCGTCACCGCCACCGCCAGCGCGTACTGCCCCAGCATCTCGCGCCCCCCCAGCTTGGCCGCCAGGCTGAGAATCGCCCACTGCCCCGCCGCATACACCGCGTTGCCCGCCAGCGTCCAGGCGAAATTCCACCCAAGCGAAACCCGCGCGGCAGGAAGGCTCTGCGTCACTCACTCATTTTAGTGCACCCCGCTGATGCCCCCGCGTAGCTGACTAAAATGAGGAACACGCGGCTCGGCGGGGCGTCCGCCGCTCTTCCCCTTTCTTCGCTGCCTGGAGTTCGAGCAGGTCGAGGTCGCGGGGTTGACACCGCAGGGGGTGCGGCATATCCTTCACTCGTGCGGGAGTTCTAAATGGAATTTCCGTTCACCAGGAGGGAACGACATGAGGGTAACAGGTCTTCGACTTCTTCTACTGCTGATCTTCGGATGTGTGTTCAGTACCGCCGCGCCGTTGCCCCCCTGCGTCGGCGGTCATCTCGATCAGTACATCGGCGGCCCGCCGTGCGTTTTTGGAGACCTGACTTTCTCCAATTTCGAATACCAGACCAGCGGCTCTGTGCCCGGTCCTCCCCCTTCCGAAATCCCGATTTGGTTCTCGTTTGATAGCCAAGTTTTCGGTTATCCAGTTCCCATGGTATGGCTCAACGTCCACAGCTCGCTCTTCAGCGCATTCGGAGTCGCAAGCACAGACGTTTCAATCTCCTACGATGTGGAGGTCGCTCCAGGACTGTATGTGGACTCGATCGTCCTGTGGGGCTTCACCGCCAGCGACGGCATGACCGCAAGTGCGGGCCTCTCCCTGGAGTCTCCATGCGGTCTGGGCGGCTGGGACGTCGTCGTGGCGGTCTGCTCGCCTCCGAACCCGTCAGCTTTTACCGTACGCGACCGCGTCGCTGTCTGGACCTATGAACTCTGTCCCGGCTGCATCGCCGACACTGCATTCGCTCAGTTGAACGGGAACGCGTTCCGTGTAGTCCCGGAACCGGCCAGCTTCATTATGCTCGGATCCGGAATCTTTGCGCTCGCCGGCCGGCGGCAAATCCGTCGCCGGCCGCCCCTACAGTGACTCGCTGCCCGGCGTCCGATCCGTAATCGACGGAATCGACAGCAGCGGCTGAGTCTTCAGCGCGGTCAGGGAAAGCGCAAACGATAACCCGGTGGCCAGCACCACCAGCAAAGCCCAGCTCCCGTCCAGGGCGATTACCGCCGCGAATGGGTTGAACACGATTGCAGCCAGGAAAAACCCGGCCGCCCAATAGCGCCTCCTGGCGCGGAGTGCCTGGATTGCCACCAACAGGGCGCTCAGCCCCACCACGAACCGCAGCGGCAGAGCGAAATGGGGCGCGTAGCTCCAAAGCGCCGCCGTCAGCGCCAAAGCGGCAATCGAAATCAACTTCATCGTTTTTGTAAGCACGGAGAACTCCTGGTTCCGCAATGCCCCCTCCCGGCGCTCCACGCCTGTGGAGCCCCGGCCGGGCTTGCTTTCTTGGGTTGAATGTGGAATGTCGGGCGCGCTTACGGGCGCGGGACGCGCCGCTCGCGGGCTGCGCAGTCGGAGTGCAGCTTGGGTCTCCCCTCGTGCACATCCACCTTCCGGCCGTCTACGATGCTGCCGTTCAGCGCGGCAATCGCCCGGTCGGCTTCGGTATCGGTCATTTCGACGAAGGCGAATCCCCGCGACTGGCCCGTCTCCCGGTCCGTCATCAGCTTCAGGTGCGCCACGGTCCCGTGTGGTTCGAACAGCGAGCGGATCGAGTCCGCATTGGTGCCCGCATCCAGGTTGCCTACGAAAATGTTTTTCACGTCGTCTCCTTGCCGTTTGAGAGCGGGCGCGAGGCGGGAGCCGTCAAGGCCAGGTTGGCGGGACAATCAAACGCACCCTCATCATAGCAGGTTTCTCCGCCCCCGGGCGCTGCTCCGCGGTTCGCCTTCTCCCCCTCCCTCCCCTTCCCCTCCTGCTACCCTGAAGAACGCACCCCGATGCCGCCGTCCCTCTCCCCCCAGCAGCAGCGCGCCGTTACCGCGCCCATCGGCCCGGTCCTCGTCCTGGCCGGCCCCGGCGCCGGTAAAACCCGCTGCCTCCACCTCCGCATCGAGCATCTCATCCGCTGCTATGCCGCCGAACCCGCCCGCATCTGTGCCGTCACCTTCACCAATAAGGCCGCCCAGGAGATCCGCGACCGCCTCCGCGCCAGCCTCGGAGAAACCGCCGCCGCCCTCACCCTCGGCACCATCCACGCCCTCTGCCAGGAGATCCTCAAACCCAACGCCGAACTCGCCGGCCTCCCTCCCGGCTACGGCATCGCCGACGAAAAGCACCAGGCCATGATCCTCGCCCGCCTCGGCGTCCGCCCCCAGCGCCACTCCCAGTTGTTGATCCTGTTCGGCCGTTCCCGCCTCGAAGGCCGCCCCCTCACCGAAGGCGACTCCGCCCTCCTCGCCCGCTACACCGAAACCCTGCGCCGCGAGCGCCTCATCGACTACGACGAAATCCTCCAACTCACCCGCGACCTCCTCTCCCGGAATCCCGCCCTCCTCGAGCGCTGCCAGGCCCGCTGGGATCATCTCCTCGTCGACGAAGTCCAGGACCTCGACCCCGCCCAGTACACCATCCTTCGCCTCCTCGCCGAACGTCACCGCAGCCTCTTCGCCGTCGGCGACGACGACCAGTCCATCTTCTCCTGGCGCGGCGCCGACCCCCGCATCATCCTCCGCCTCAGCCGCGATTTCGCCATCGACGACCCCATCGTCCTCGACCTCAACTGGCGTTGCTCCACCGAAATCTTCGACACCGCCCGCCGCATCCTCCCTCCCGGCGAATTGCTCTTCTCCAAACAGATCCGCGCCGTCAAGCCATCCCGGTATCCTATCCGCGTCCTCAGCTTCCGCAACGAAACCGAGGAAACCCGCTGGATCGTCGCCGACATCCTCGAGGACCTCGCCGCCTCCGGCCTGCCCCGCGGCCGCTACGGCGTCCTCTACCGCCGCCACTTGACCGGCGAGACCCTCGAAGACGCCTTCCTCACCGCCGGCATTCCCTGCCAGACCTCCCGCGGCCGGGCCCTGATCGATGACCCCGTCGTCGATCAGCTCGCCACCTCTCTCCGCATCGCCATCGGCTCGGCTACCGGCCTCGAAATCGAGCGCCTCGCGCGCGACGTCCTCGATGAGTCCGTCGTCGCCGCCATCCTCGCCACGCCCGCCCCGTCATTCCTCGCCAGGCTCCGCCACTACGCCTCCCTCCCCGGCAACCCCAATGCCCGGCCCTGCTGGCGCCTCCTCTACCACATCGATAACCTCCGCGGCCTGGTCGCCATTCACACCGCCCCGCCCGGCCGCCTCCCCGCCACTGCCCATACCCTCGAATCTCTCCTCGACGCCATCCTTGCCCTCGGCGTCGGTGAGTACCGCTCGGTGCTCGACCGCCATGCCGCCGCCCTCTCCGACCCCGAGGAATGCGAACCCGCCCGCGCGCTGGCCCGGCGCCTCCTGAACGCCGCCACCCTCTGCCTCCCCAGGTCCGGCGGCGTCGAAGTCCCGGCGGCCGTCATGCTCCGCAAGACCTTGCCCGCCCTCCCCGTCGAATACGCCCCCGCCGCCCCTGACACCCCCCTCCCGGATATCCTCACCCTCTTTAAGGCCCTCCAACTCGCCACCTCCCGCCGTCACCGCCCGTTCCTCACCGAGTTCGTCGCCTTCGACACCGAAACCACCGGCAATGACCCCGCCACCTGCGAGGTCGTGGAACTGGCCGCCGTGCGCGTGCGAGACGGCCGGATCGTCGGCCGCTTCCAGCAACTCGTCAAGCCCGCCTGCCCCGTTTCGCCTGGGGCGGCCAGAATCCATGGCTACACCGACGCCGCCCTCGCCTCCCAGCCTCCCTTCGATCAGGTCTGGCCGCGCTTCCGCGCCTTCGCCGGCCCCAGCGTCCTGGTGGCCCACAACGGCTTCCGCTTCGACCTCCCCGTCCTCAAACGCCTCAGCGCCCCGCTGGGCGGCATGGACGACATGCCCGTCTTCGACACCCTCCCCCTGGCCCGCAGCCTCTTCAACAGCGGCAACAGCTTGAGCGCCCTCGCCGCCCGCTTCGGCATCGACCCCGGCCGCGGCCACCACGCCCTCGACGACTCCATCTGCCTCGCCCAGGTCTTCATCCGCCTCCAGGACGAACACCTCCGCCGCGCCCGCGTCACCTCCCTCGCCCACCTGCTCGACTGCCTCGCCGCCGGCCTCGCCCTCGAAGCCCGCCCCGATCTCTCCCCCGAAGCCCAAATCCTGTTCGAGGCCGGACGTCGCCAGGCGTTCCGCCACCACTCCACCATCCTCGAAACCTACCGCCAGGAGCATGCCCCCGGCTCGATCACCCCCGAGGAACTCGAGCGCCGCCTCGGAGGCAGCGAATTCCGCGACCAGGTCCGCAAGCAGCGCGCACCCGATGAGCGCTTCCCGGAGCTCTACCAGCGCCTCCGCACCCTCGCCGAAGCCTGCCACGCCCCCCAGCTCCCCGATGCCGCGCGCCTCTTCCTCGACCGCCTGGCCCTGTCCCGCTCCGACGGCGCCGAAACCGACCCCCACCGCGTCGCCCTCCTCACCTTCCACGCCACCAAGGGCCTCGAGTTCTCCCGCGTCTACCTGGTCGGCATCGAAGACAACGAAGTCCCCGGCTACTACCCCCTCGCCGATCAAATCGATGCGGAGATTCGCGAAGCCCGCCGCCTCGTCTACACCGCCATGACCCGCGCCGAGGACCGCCTCACCATCACCCGCTGCCGCACCCGCAACGGCCGCAACAGCGGCGGCTCTCGGTTCCTCGATGAAATGGGTCTTTCCCCGCCAAATCCTTCCGCCCGCTAACCCCACCGCGAAGCCCGCCGCCGGGCTGCCGGAGGAATAGTCGTCTGGCTCCCATTGCTCCACATCCATTCTGCCCGCCCCCCTGCTGGCGGACGGCAGTAACCTGACTACCCTGCAATCTCTCGGATATCGATCAGGTAGATCTGGCGCCCGGCGCCGGCATGTGGTGAATCGATGGTTACCATCTTGCCGTCCGGGCTGAAACGCGGGTGGGTGTCGCAGCGCCATTCGCCGGAATACTCCTCCGGCGACCTGAAGTGTCCTAACCAGTACCGCTTGTTGGTCTTGGTGTTGTACAGGTAGGGGTTCTGATTGCGGTTCTTGTCGGGGTATGTGTCGTTCAGAATCCACTCTTTATTGGGCAGGTACGAGCAATGTCCATTGACGGTCATGACACCTTCACCCACTACTTCCACCTTTCCGGTGCGGTCCTCGTAAAGGTAGAAGCGGTCTCCGCGGGAGGGATGCCAGGACCATGCCAGCACGTTTCGCGCGTCGCGCCAGATGAAGTGCGAGGTCTTACCGTAAGGGTCGAGCACAAAAAGCTCTTGCCCTTCCAGATTGGCCGTGAACATGCGCGTCTCGAAGCTCCGGCCCTGCTTCGGGCCGCGCCAGCGGTGCAGAAAGATGAAGCGTTTCCCATCTGGCGCGAACAGGAGATGGTTATACCAGTGCTTGGCCTCGTCGAGTCCTCCTGCTTCGTAAGGAATCCGCAAAGCGGTGGCGTAAGGGATGATCAGCTCGCGTTTGCCAGTCCGGAGGTTCATGCGCCAGATGCCGTCGTTCTCTGGAGCCCGGATGTCCTTGTTGGCGTCGACGGCTCCGACATAACCGTACCCGGGCCGGCAGTCCTGTAGGCGCGCGAAGTTGGGAGTCACGGCCCAGTGCCCGTCAGGACTGAGCGTGTAGATCGGACCGGGCAGCGTCCGCTGCTTGCGGGTCTTCACGTCCAGGATGCGAGCCACGAAGCGGTCCCCCTCACGGTCGTTCCAAATGACCTCGGAGGTCGAGCCCGGAATCCATTGGAGCATGCAGCCCTGCTGCCAGCACCAGGCGCGGCTCTCGCCGAGTTCGATCCACCGGTCTCCATCGGCCAGGTCGATCATACCCAGCTTGATGATGTCGTTCGCACGGGGCGTGCGGTGTTCGAATCCGACCTCCATGCCGAGCACGTACCGGCTTGTTGGGTCGAATTGCAATTTGTCGTAGTAGCCGAACCAGTGAAACTTCGGCCCGCGCGTAATGGCTCGAACCGGGGGCAGTTCTTCGTTCGCACCGCGACTCAAGCCTGCCAAGCCAGCACCCAGAAGGTGCAGAAAGCTCCGGCGGAAAACCCGTAGTTCCTTTATCATCTTCATTGCCGGCCACCTTCCTCAATAATTCAATTCTCCACCACGGCATGGTCGATTGCCCGATCTGGCAGCCGCCGCAGCTCGATTTTTGGGTTCGTCTCCCAGAAGAACCGGCGGGCACTCCCGTCAGCGCAGCGCCGGCGCCATCACCGGCGCGTAGCCCTGGGCCCGTGGCGCAATCCGCCGCAGCCGATCCATCAGCCGCTCGAATGGCGAACGCGATAGCCGTATCCGTGACCTCCTTTTCAACATGGCTCTGGATGATGGCGCCATTGGCGAGCGGAAAATGCGCGCTCCCGAACGCCCACAGCTTTGCAGCCGCTGCTTCGGCTTGCAGCAAGGAATATTCACTTATGTCGCCCATCGTCCCTCCAACAATGGCAATGGTGTTGAAAGCGGCCGCGTCGCCAAGCCGTACGGGGCGTCCGGCCGCGACCCGGCCCTTTGTCTGCCTGCCCGGCACGATCCGAATTGGCCATGATTGGCCATGCAGCTTGGTGGAACGCCGCGGCCGTTCCTGGCATACTGGTAGTGATCCTGGCAAAGGAGCCGCCATGACCGTCAGCGCACATTTCGATGGCAAGGTCATCGTCCCCGACGAGCCGCTCGACCTGCCTCAGAACCAAGCATTGATCTTGCAGATCCAGACTGTGAGCGGTGAGGGTACGCCGGCGGAGGAGTCCGTTTTGAGCTGGCTGGCCGCCAATGCGGTCGACAGCGATGCATTGCCCGTAGACCTCGCGGACCGCCACGACCATTACCTCTACGGCCGTTCCTCAAGCAACGAGCAACGGTAGTGGCCACCTGCTTCGCCGACACCTCCTTCTGGATCGCGCTCTCCAGCAGACGGGACCAGCACCATTCTCGAGCCGTCGCTTGGCACGCGGCGGTGATGCGGAGCGGCAGCAAGATCGTAACGACCGAAGCTGTCCTGTGGGAGTGGCTCAACGCTCTCGCGGACGCCACGACGCGCGCCATTGCGGCCGAGGGCTATCGACGGGCTCATGCCGACGCCCGGGTCGAAGTGGTTCCCTTCGAGTACGAACTGAACACTGCCGCCGTCGACCTTTACCGGGATCGCGCCGGCAAGGCCTGGAGCCTCACAGATTGCCTGTCCTTCGTGGTCATGGAGAATCGCCGTCTTGCCGAAGCCCTCACGACCGATCACCATTTCGAGCAGGCCGGCCTGAAAGCGCTGATGCTCTCTCTGCCGAGTCTTTGAGCAGCGATCGCTGCTCCCACTGAGTTTTGCCCACGTCTCCGCGCCCTAATTGACTTATTGCGTGGTCCAAATTTCGGGGTCCATTATAGAAATCGTGCAGAGTGTGGGCGGCCGGACAGCATCTTCCCGCGTGAAGCTCGGCCAGATCGCTTCCGCTTTTCTTTCGATCGGGGTGGCATCATTCAGCCTGGCGGCGCTCGGCGAAGCCCAGGCCGAGCTGACGCGCAAGAAAAAATGGCTCACCGATGAGGAGTACATGCAGGGGCTCGGGCTGGCGCAGATAATGCCCGGAGCCCCAACAGTGAACCTGACCTCGTTTCTCGGATACCGGCTCGGCGGACTGCCGGGCGCCGGAGCAGCCACGGTATCGTTTCTCATCCCCTGCTTTTTCTCCATGCTGCTGCTGGCGTACGTGTATCTGGACCACGGGAGGATGCCAGTGGTCGCGAATCTGTTTCATGGGCTCGCCGCGCTCGTCGTCGGGCTGGTTGCCAACACTGTTCTGAACCTCTGGAAGTCGGGCGTGAAGACCGCGTTCAACTGGGCCATGGCTCTGGCCGGATTTGTATTCGTGTTCCGGTTCCGAATGGGCGTGATCAGGATATTGCTCATCGCCGCCGGAGCGAGCGTGCTGGCAGCTCTTCTCACCCAGCGATTTCCGGCTCTGAGCCGCTGGACGGGAGAACGGACGCCGGAAGCTTCTTCGCTTGCCCGCGCGGGAGATGACGGCTTATGCGTTTCGCGCACCCTGCCGCCCCGCTTCGGCCAAAAGCACTGGGCCGTGCTCCTGGCATCGCTCGGGCTCATCCTGACAATCGATCTCTTCGCCATCCACCTCCGCCCCGAGCTTGTGCAGATGGGCACGAGATTCCTGCGCATCGGGGCGCTGGTTTTCGGAAGCGGATACGCGATGCTTCCATTCATTCAGGACGCGGTCGTCAACCAGTTCCGGTGGCTCACCAACGAGCAGTTTGCCGTCGCGCTTGCGCTCAGCCTCATTACGCCAGGTCCGGTGACGAATATCAGCATTTTCATCGGGTACAAACTGGCCGGCGTGCCCGGCGCGGTGGCAGGGGCGGTGAACATATACTTTCCCGCCTGGGCCATGACGACGATCGTCGCTGACCCTTACGTTCGCGCCGGCAAAGTTGCTTGGGTGAGGCAAGTCACCCGTGGAATCGTGGCCGCGTTTATCGGGACGCTGATCGTGGTGCTGATCAGGCTCGCATCGGACGGCCTCGTGAGCATACCGGCTATCGCGCTGGCGGCGGGAGCATTCACGGCACAGCGGTTCGGCCGAATCGCGACCGTGTGGATCATCCTGGCGGGCGCGCTGATCTCGCTGGCGTTGGGCTCGTCTTGGGGAGTCCGTTCTTAGTAGCGCTTCTCGAAGAACAGGAAGTACGGGTAGGGCAGTTCAGGACAAGCCAGCCGGTGGAGGTGAAGGAGCAGGACGTCGATACCCTTCTCAGCTCCGCGCCTGGTGAAATTCAGGGTAGCGTCACACTGAACCCGGGCGGCCGCAACGTTGACCTGAGTGCGCTGTCCATAGAGATTCGGCCAATCTTCTTCGAAGGGGGCGGCGGGTACGGAGTCTGGAGACCGCCTTCCGCCCGCTAACCCGGCGCCCTCCTGCCCTGCGCTACACTGCCTCCATGTCGATCCCGACTGAACCCATCGGCAGCATCCCCCGCCCGCCGGAGCTGATCGCGGCAATCCAGGCTCGGGCCCTGGGACAACTGGCCCAGCCCGAATTCGACGAAATCGCCTTGCGCGCCCTGCGCGACACCATCCTTCGTTTCGAGGAGACCGGCTCGCCCGTCATCACCGATGGCGAACAAACCAAGCCCAGTTTCGCCACCTACCCCCTTCAAGGCTTGCCCAACCTGGCCCCGGACGGCGTCACCATCCCCTTCGCCGACGGCCACACCCGCCAGCTCCCCCGCCTCACCGCCGGACCGTTTCGGTACCGGACCAACCGCGTGCTCCGCCGCTTCTCACCCGGGGAGCGCACGCGAATCGGCGTCCGCACCTGCCCGGGTGGCGGCCGCGACGCCACTCTGACGGCTCCCCGCGCTGCCCGCCCGCTCCTTACCCTGGTTGGTTGGTCGCCCGCTTCACCCACCGGTAAGCCGCAATCGAGTTCTTCCAGAAGTACTTCTCCGCCACCCTCTGTCCCTTCGCCGTGAAGTACTCCCGCACCAGGCGCAGCACCTCCGGATACGGCGCCCACTGGTCGCTGTTCGGCCAGTCGCTGCCGTATAGCACCCGGTCCTCGCCGAATATCCCGAAGAGCTGATCCAGCCGGTCCCGGTAAAACCCCACATCCAGCGGC
>Ga0272446_1006111_pt1 | contig 12784 bp, 12 predicted proteins | sample YNPCB0061_FD_194587 | JGI IMG/M metagenome (GOLD analysis project Ga0272446, IMG submission 194587) | Hot spring microbial mat communities from Yellowstone National Park, WY, United States - YNP-CB-006-1 | ecosystem: Environmental > Aquatic > Thermal springs > Hot (42-90C) > Sediment | place... | reverse complement strand
CAGGTGTCAAACCTGAGCGGTCAATCATAGGCATTAAGCCGTTAGGACTGTCATCGTCATCACATTCTATTAAGGTTAATGAGCCACAAGTACCTGAATAGATAGCCATTCCCCCATCCGTCATTACGCCCGTTTGGGTATCAATAATAAGCCTTCCACCTGCCGGCACTACTGCAGTAAACCATACATCTCCCCCTTGATAATTAGCACAACCCGGTGCTGGTACTCCAGATGATGCCGTTGCTCCTGCATTCGTGTAATTAGAATAACTACATGAAGTGCCTACTGTTAATGCAATTGCGTTACAAGGGTCATCATTGGTAAGAGGTGGAGGTGGACTCGTTACACAGATTTGGAAATTTCCGCTTCCTGAACCGGTTCCATAGTGATATACCCTGATACGGTAGGTTGCTCCCACAGTAAGACCGGTAAGAGTGTAGGTTTCCAATGCCCCTGAACCTGTGGCATCACGACATACCAAACTTGTTAACCCTCCACATGCACCAGAGTAAACTTGAAATACCGCATCAAAACTTGACCCGCTTTGTACTTGTACAGTATGAGAAGTTGCGGTAGCAGTAAATTGATACCAAACATGAGGAAAATTATTCCTTGAAAAAATCAGCTACCAAGAAGCAGCTTCCGCAAATGATTACGAGTTCATCGGATTTTACGCTTATTGACAATTCATTTTTTAAATGATCCCAATTGATAAAAATCTTACCTATTAATCCTTCGTTTTGTGCCCACTCGTTTAATATATTGGCTTCTAAGCCTCTTTCAACATTAGGTTTTATGAAATAATATTTAGAATCCTTAGGGAACAAAGCAAGCATAGGTTTAACATCTTTATCAGAAACAAAACCTAAAACAAAATGAAGTTTTTTCGTTTCAAAATCTTTTAGATTTTGTAGTAAATGCGATATTCCCGAAATATTATGGGCTACATCCAGCAAAACATTGGTTTCTTTCCATTGGATAAATTCCATTCTACCTTTTAAACCAGAAATTTTTTTTATATTTTTTAACGCATTAATTAGGATTGTCTCTTGAATTAAGGAAAATTGATTTTTCAATTTATTGATAGCTAACAAAATAGTTTTTAAATTTTTTTGTTGATAATTACCGATTAAATCGGTAGTATAAATTTTTCCGTCATAAGTATTTTTAAGGGTTTGAGAAAACCAAGAATGTTGTATTAGTTCCCAATGAAACTCATCTTCTGCAAAAGTTATTGGTGCATTTTCAATAGCAGCTTTTTGTAAAAAAACATTATCCGTTTCGGGGTGGTGCTCACCAATTATAACAGGTATATTGGGTTTAATGATACCTGCTTTTTCAAAAGCAATTTTTTCTAAGGTATTACCCAAAAACATTTGATGGTCATAGGAAATATTTGTAATAATGCTCAAAATCGGATTTATTACATTAGTGGTATCTAACCGACCACCCATTCCTACTTCAATCACTGCCACATCTACTTGTTGTTCTTTGAAATATTCAAAAGCCATAAAAGTAGTATATTCAAAAAAACTGGGTTGTAGTTTGAAGATGATCTCTTGATGTTTTTTTACAAAATTAACAACAAATTCATGAGGTGCATTTTTACCATTAACCTTAAATCTTTCGGTAAAATCTACTAAGTGAGGAGAAGTATATAAACCTACTTTATATCCTGCATGAATTAAAACTGCTGCAATTGCATGGCTCACTGAACCTTTACCATTCGTCCCCCCTACATGTATAGTGATATACGATTGATGCGGTTTCCTAAAATATTCATCTAACATTATAGATTTTTCTAATCCTGGTTTAAAAGCAGCCGTGCCAATTCTATGATAAGCAGGTGTAAATTGATATAAAAAATTTAAAATTTCTGAATAACTATCCATATATTCGTTGCAAAATTAATAGTATTGAATGTAAATAAAATGAATTCTATTCTTACACAAAAAAATGAATATATAGGACTTGGGATTATGTCAGGTAGTTCATTAGATGGTATAGACATAGCTGCCATAAGGTTTTATTTTGATAACCAGGAATTTAAAAATTTTGAAATTTTAAATGGAGAAACTTTTCCTTATGATGAAAGGTGGTTAGCTCGAATTGAGCATTTGCCTTTTGCTTCTGCATTAGATTTTGCTAAAACTCATGTACAATATGGGCATTTACTCGGAAAAAAGGTGATAGAATTTTGTAAAAAATATAAAATCAAACCGGATTTTGTTGCTTCTCATGGTCATACGATTTTTCATCAACCGAAAAAAAGTTTAACTTTTCAAATAGGATGTGGACAAACCTTAGTGAGTTATTTAAAATGCCCCGTTGTTAATGATTTTAGAAGCAAGGATGTTGCCAATGGTGGACAAGGCGCGCCCTTAGTTCCCTTAGTAGAAAAAGAACTTTTTCCAAAAATCAATATTTTTCTTAACCTCGGTGGTTTTGTGAATATTTCGATTTATAAAAATCATCAAATTTTGGGTTACGATATCACCGCTTGTAATCGTGTATTGAATTATTACGCTTGGAAATTTCAAAAAATACCTTTCGACTCTGACGGAAAAATTGCCTCTCAGGGCAAAGCAAACATCGAATTACTCAATTTAGTGAACTCCTTAAATTATTTTCATTTACCTCCTCCTAAAAGTTTAGGAAATGAATGGTTAGAAGAAAATATTTATCCTCTATTGGATGAATGGGCAAAAAAAATAGGTTATGAATCGATTTTAGCGACATGGGTGGAACATATCGTTCATCAAATTCAATTAGCTTTAAAAAATATCAATAATCCTAAGGTTTTAATTACCGGTGGTGGCATAAAAAATAAATTTTTAAAACAATCTATCCAAAAATCCGTAGAGAGTATTGAACTGATAGAAACAAACGAAACCTTAGTAGATTTTAAGGAAAGTTTAGTTTTTGCTTATTTAGGATTAAAAACACTTTTAGGGAAAAAACATTTTTACCTTGATAAAATCACGGGAGGAAAAAATACCGTTTTAGGGAGTGTTCATTTACCATAGATTTTTATGAAAAGATTGAAAAGGAGAAAATCAAAAAAAATTGAATTGTAACACGTTTTTTGAACCTATTTTTCTATTTGTTTACGAAAAATAACCGTAAATGAAAGTGAGTACTAAAAAAATACCTAAAGCATGATATATTAAACTTTTTGAAATTTTGATGGATAAATTCAAAGATTTAGGGTCTGATTGATTATTATTTTTGAGAAGAGATAATAAAACCATAACGGTACTTAAAAATAAAAAAGAAATACTCATTTGGTGAATAAAAGGAATGCTACTAAAAAAATAATCGAGGGAGATTGAGAATGGGATGGCGAGCAATACGACCCAATTAGCTGCGTAAGCAGAGGCTTTTTTCCATAAAATACCGAATAAAAAAAGTACAACAACGGCGGGACTTAAATAACCCGTATATTTTTGGATATAAATAAATGCTTGTCCGAATAAGCTTATACTGGGAGCAATCAAAGCTCCTATGAAGAGAGCACATGCAGAAGCAATTTTACCGATTTTCACTAATTGTTTTGGATTTGCGTTGGGTCTAATTAAAACTTGGTAAATATCTAAGGTAAAAATAGTAGAGGAAGAGTTTACCATGGCACTAATTGAAGAACCGACCGCAGCGGTTAAAGCAGCAAAAGCAATACCTTTAATGCCTATTGGCAAAAATTTTTCCATTAATAAAGGGTAGGCGTCATCTGGATTATTGAGATTGGGAATATGATAATACATAGCGATACCGGGTAAAACTACCATTAAAGGCATGAATATTTTTACCCATGCAGCAAAAAGAATTCCTTTTTGGGCTTCTAATAAATTTTTGGCACCTAAGGCTCTTTGAATAATATATTGGTTCATACCCCAGTAATATAAATTAGCTATCCAAATACCACCGAAAACCATTCCCCAACCTGGAAATTCCATGTATTTTGGATGTTCAGCGGATAAAATCATATCAAAATGAGAAGGATAATTTTGATATAAAAAAGATAAACCCGAAAAAAATCCATTTTGAATATCATAAATAGAAAAATAGGCAGCAGCGACACCACCGAGAATTAATATTATAAGTTGAATGACTTCGGTCCATACCACTGCGGTAAGACCACCTAAAATGGAAGTAGCAGAGGAATAAATAATCAAAAGAAAAATTGCCCATTCTTTGGAAATTCCCATTTTTTCAATGGCTAATGAACCAAGATATAAAACAGAAGAAATATTGACAAATACAAATAAAATAACCCAATAAAAAGCAAGCATGGTTTTAACTTTGGAGTTGTAACGTAATTCTAAAAATTGAGGCATGGTGTAAATTTTATTTTCTAAGAAAAAGGGCATCATGATAAAAGCAATAAAAACTAAACTTGCCGCAGCCATGAATTCATAGGAAGCAACAGCCATTCCAACGGTGTATCCGGTGCTGGTCATCCCTATAAATTGTTCAGCAGAGATATTAGAAGCAATCAAAGCACCGCCAACAGCCCACCATGGCAGCGTATTGCCTGCTAAAAAAAAACCGTGCGCGTTTTGGTCTTTTCTTTTCAATCCAATCCACAAACCCAATCCTACTACAAGGATACCAAACAAAAAATAGAAAATGTAATCTAAAAGTTCCATGAATTACTACCAAGTGTAATTTTGTTCATACCAATTATTTTGAGCTTTTAAGACTAATTCAATGACTTCTCTGGCAACCCCCTCACCACCTTTGGCTTTTGTCGTAAAGGAAGCTATTCTTAAAATATCTAATGCAGCGTCAGCGGGTGCAACAGAAATACCTGATTTTTTCATTACCCAATAATCCGGCATATCATCACCAACGTAAATAACCTCTTCTTCTTTTATTTTCCATTCTTTTATTAGTTTGTCATAAACTTCTAATTTGTTAGGAACGCTCATATAAATGTCTTCTATACCTAAATATTGCAATCTTTTTTTTAAACTTTCCGACTTCCCTCCCGAAATAATTCCTACTTTATAACCTTTTTTTACAGCTAACTGCAAAGCATAACCATCTTTAATAGAAGTTCTTTTCACTTCTTCCCCTGAAAATGAATAAATAAAACCATCAGTTAATACGCCGTCTATATCAAAAAGAAATCCTTTAATTTTTGAAAGGTCAAACATGATTAATAAAAAAATGCAAATTAAAGATTTTTTTTTGTAAATTGTTTCGTAGTTTCAAAATACTTACTAATTTCGCAACCATAAATTTTATTAGTTTAATATGAAAGTTAAAGTATTATTGTCTTTATTAATGGTATTTGCTTTTTTGGTAAATGCACAGGATAAAAGTAAACAAAAAAAGAAAAAAGATTCCAACTTTTTAGAAGAGGTGGATTTTCACCATTATATTCCAGTTGATAATTTTGATTACGATGCTGAGATGTTTATTACTACTGCCGAAGGTTTGCAGGATTTATCTTCCGCTAGTAATTCTGTAATTTTAAGTGCATTACCCAACGAAACTATGTCTATGAATATCAAAAAAATTGCCAAAGATGGTAGTTTCTTATATTCAACCTCTGCTTTAGCGGAAGGAAAAGGTCGTTATCAAGTAACTGCGGATTATACGAAGTATCGTGTAATAAAAGTTTATGATGACCAAAATCAACCGTTAGGTATGGCAAAAGTAGGAATTGGAGTAAGAATTACAGCAAATTATTTTGCTCCTAAAAACCCAAAACAAAATGTTGCGGATTTGCCCAACTTAGGTAATGCGGGTGAAAAAAAAGCGATTGTTGGCTCTATGAGCATGGATGTTATAGGCATAGAATCGCAAAAAGTTACTGAAAGATTGCCTGTGCCTGCTGAAATTAATACAACGAATGTTCAAGTTTTCCTAAGAGCATTACAAACTATTATGTCTAAAGTTTATGAAGATGATGTTCGTTTAAAACCACAAGTTGTAGCCTTAAAACCTGAAAAAGAAGGTCTAACTTTGCTTCAGTTCCAAAAAGAATTGAAAGATAGAATGAACAAAGATAAAGGTAAACAAAAGTAAATATATTTTTTAATATTTGATGAAGGGGGCTGTCTAAAAAGGGTAATTTTTACCCAAAGTCAAAATATCAATATATTGATTTTTAAATAATTAAAAATTCAATTTTTGCTCATAAACGGACTTTTTAGACAGCCTCTTACAATTTCTCTTTCCTTGAGGTTTTTGACCGTATTCGTATAAATTATTTTGTGATACTTATCGCACCCATTTAAAAATACCTTTTCTTTTTTGGGTTCAAAAGATATTGTAACTATATTTGCCGCCTATATTACTCAATGTGGTTAAGATTTGCTGAGATTATTCTAAAGTATAGAAAAGTTTTTCTTTGGGTCATCACTATAACGACAGTTTATATGGGTTATTTGGGCACAAAAGTAGAAATTTTTCAAGAATTTGTTAAAGTGGTACCCGCTGATGACCCTGACTTTGTTCAATATCAAAATTTTAAAAAAACTTTTGGTGAAGATGGAAATGCTTTAATTATCGGAATAGAAACTTCTAATAAACTTTTCGACAAATCTCTATTTACTGAAATTCAATACTTAACAGATTCTCTAAAAAAAATAAATGGAATAAAAAATATATTGAACTATACTTCGCTTCCCGAGCTTTATCGAAATGATACCTTACAAAAATTTGAGGTTATTCCTTTGATACCAGATACTTTTTCTATTGAAAACATAGAAAATCAAATAAAAAAACACCCGTTTTATAAAGATTATATTTTTGATAGCAGTTTTACGACCACCATTTGTGCAGTAAGTTTAACCAACGAAATCCTTAATACAAAGGACAAACACCAATTATTATGGGGAATAATGAACCGTTTTGAGGAGTTAGCAACCAAACACGGTATCCAAGTACACTTTGCGGGTTTACCTTACGTAAGAACTTATAATGCAAAGAAACTCCCACAGGAGTTAATACTTTTCATGGTATTGGCTACTTTGGTAACTGCATTAACTTTATATCTTTTTTATCGTTCATGGTTGCCCGTTATTTTTCCTATGCTTACTATCGCATTGACCGCCGCATGGTCATTAGGATTAATTGCATTATTTGGTTATAAAATAACCATTTTAAATGCTTTGTTACCTCCTTTGCTTGTCATTATTGGCATTCCGAATAGTGTTTACATGATGTCCGATTACCATGAAGAATTTGTTAGATTAGGTAGTAAAGAACAGGCTTTAAAAGCCATGGTTAAAAAATTAGGTATGGTTACATTGATGATTAACGCTAATACAGCTTTCGGTTTTCTTACTCTGTATTTTACGAGCGTTGTAGTACTTCAGCAATTTGGTATCATAGCATTTTTAGGTACTATGATTACTTATTTTCTTACAATTATTATGCTACCGGGTATCTTTTCTCTTTTACCTGACCCTACCTACAAAACTACCAAACACCTTGATGCTAAAAAACTTAACCAATTTATAGAAAACATTGCCGTTATTGTAAAAAATAATAAAAAAGCCATTTATCTCGCTTCTTTTGCTATAACAATTTTTGGTATCATCGGAATTTTTAAGCTTTATGCTGTATCTTTTATGGTAGATGACCTACCCTCAGACTCTGCTATTATGAAAGACCTCAGATTCATGGAAGAAAAATTTGATGGTGTTTTTCCTTATGAAATTATTATTGATACACAAAAGAAAAATGGTTTAAAAAACTATAATACGCTTAAAAAAATTGAAAAAATTCAAGCTGAGTTAGAAAAATTACCGGAACTATCCAAAGGTATTAGTATTGTAAATCTACTCAAACTTAGTAGATATGCTTATTTTGCGAATCAACCGGAACAATACACTTTTCCTTCTAAGGATGAATTAGCATTTATTACAGACTACAGCAGAAATTCCCATTCTAAACAATCAAACTCCATTTTAGACGCTCTAACGGATAGTTTAAACCAAAAAGCAAGAATACAGTTTTATGTCAAAGATATTGGTTCTCAAAAAATTCCTTACTTATTAGCCAAAACCGATAGCATTCTTGCAACAGAATTTCCACCTAATGGAAAAATTAAAACCCAAATCACGGGTACTACGAAGTTATTTTTAAAAGCTAACGAATACCTGGTGGATAACTTATACTGGAGTTTAGTTGCAACCTTCTTAATCATTGGGCTTCAAATGTTTGTTTTGTTTTGGTCATGGAGAATTATGTTGATTAGTCTTTTGGTTAATTTAATTCCTTTGATTGTTACAGCAGGATTGATGGGTTACGGGAATATCCCATTAAAACCTTCAACCGCTCTAATTTACGGTATTGCTTTTGGTATTGCAATTGACAATTCCATTCATTTATTGGCTATGTATTGGAATAGAAGAAAATTAGGAGAAGCTATTCCTGATGCTATCGAAAACAGTATTAAAAAAACGGGTATGAGTATTATTTATACTTCTTGCATTTTGTTAGCAGGTTTTGTGATTTTTACACCTTCTGCTTTTGGTAGCACCAGAGCATTAGGTTTGCTTACCTCTATTACTTTATTTATTGCTTTATTTTCTAATCTCATTTTATTACCCGCGTTAGTAGAACAATTCGATAAACCCTCTTCGAAAGAAGAATTAGAATCGGGCTGGATTAATGAAGAAAATGAATCGAATTCATAAAATCAAAAAAAAACCATTTCACCAAATGAATTAGTAAAATGGTAGAATGAATAAAACAGAAATTTAATTACTACTGTTGGCTTCTTAAATACTTTTCTCTACGGATAGCTTTTTTTATAACTTCTCTTCTTTCTACGGAAGGTTTGACATAAGCAGAGCGTCTTCTAACTTCTTTAAGAATACCAATTCTTTCAAATTTCTTTTTGTAGCGTTTTAACGCTTTGTCTAATGTTTCGCTTTCTTTTACGTCAATAATTATCATGATAAATTTTTTTAATCTGCAAAATTAAAAATTAAAACAAATGAACAAACAAAAATTATAAAATTTTTTGAATTTGCATAGCAATACCCATATTGCCTTCAATTATAATTTTACCAAACATTACAGCCGTCATAGGACTTAAAGAACCTTCTGTTATTGCTTTAAAATCTTCTTTATTGATTTTTACAGTGCAATCAGCTTCTAGATCATTATTAGAAACTACATTAGGAACTTGTTTCGCATCAACTGTTACACAAGTACCGTCTTCAAAAGCAAACTTTACAATGGCACCAATTCCTGAATCGTTACCAACTTTACCAATTACATAATTTGTGATTTCTTCTAAATTCATAATGATTAATTCAATTTTACTGCAAATATAGCTAAAATTTTCTTTAAAGCTAAATTTTCTTCAAAATTTTTTTACATTTTATCAATAAAAAAAAAATTTAAACAATAGTTTTATTGATTTACAAGCAAAGAACTGCCCCAAAAGGACAGTTCTTTGAAGAAAATTTCAAGGGGTTTTATATTTTGATACCTAAGACTTTAGCGAGAGTAGAGCCGATTTCAGCAGGAGATTCAACGACGGTAATTCCGCATGCTTGCATAACAGCCATTTTATCTTTTGCAGCACCTTTCCCACCGGCAATGATAGCTCCGGCGTGTCCCATTCTTCTACCGGGAGGAGCTGTTTGCCCTGCAATAAATCCAACTAATGGTTTTTTGAAATGATTTTTTGCCCATTCAGCGGCAATTTCTTCATTATTACCACCAATTTCACCTATCATAATGACGGCATCGGTATTGGGGTCTTCGTTAAATAATTTCAAAATATCTAAATGGGTAGAACCAATGATAGGGTCACCACCAATTCCTACACAGGTTGATTGACCTAAACCTATCTTAGTGATTTGGTCAACGGTTTCGTAAGTGAGAGTACCTGAGCGGCTGACCACTCCAATTCTACCAGGGTTATGGATAAATCCAGGCATAATTCCTACTTTACATTCACCGGGAGTAATTACGCCGGGGCAGTTCGGTCCTATTAATCTTACGCCTCTGTCTGTAATATATTTTTTGGCGTAAATCATATCTTGAACAGGAATACCTTCTGTAATACAAATAATTAGTTCTATACCTGCGTCTGCAGCTTCCATAATTGCCTCAGCAGCAAAGGCAGGTGGTACAAATATAATTGATACATTTGCACCAGTAGCTTGAACAGCAGATTGTACCGTATTAAATACCGGTTTATTTAAGTGGGTTTGACCACCTTTTCCAGGGGTCACGCCGCCAACTAAATGGGTTCCGTATTCAATCATTTGCGTTGCGTGTAATGTACCTTCGCTTCCCGTGAAGCCCTGTACAATTACTTTGGAATTTTTGTTAACTAAAATACTCATTTTTTTTTATAATTACTCGTTAAAATTATCAACTAAAATTTTTAAACCTTCTTTAAACATGACCAATGGTCGATAATTCAAATCTTCCTTAGCTCTTGAAATATCAGCTAAAGAATGTTTTACATCGCCGCTTCTTTCGGGACCGTATTGAGGTTGAATGTTTGTTCCTAAAATATTATTCAATAGTTCTACTAATTGATTGAGGCTGTAAGATTCACCGCAAGCGATATTGAACACTTTCCCAGCCGCATTAGGTGCAGTACATGCTATAAGATTGGCATCTACATTATTTTTTACAAAAGTAAAATCTCTGCTTTGATTACCGTCTCCGTGTATAGTAGGTGATTGACCGTTTTTTATCATTTTAAGAAATTTTGGAATAACTGCTGCATATTGAGAATTCGGATCTTGTCTCAAACCAAATACATTAAAATACCTTAATGAAACGGTTTCTAAACCATAAATTTGATGAAAAACTTTGCAATAATACTCCCCAGTTAATTTAGAAACCGCATACGGAGATTTAGGATTAGGAATAAAATCTTCGGATTTTGGAGACTTAGGATTATCTCCGTAGACAGAAGAGGAAGAAGCATAAATTACTCTTTTTACATTACATTCTTTTGCAGCGTGTAAAATATTTAATGTTCCATTTACATTCACATCATTGGAGGTAATTGGGTCAAAAATAGAACGTGGTACAGAAGGTAAAGCTGCTTGATGCAAAACAAAATCAATACCTTGACAAGCTTTTTGAACCACATGATAACTTCTTATATCTCCTTCAATTAAATCAATATCATTTTTAAATTTATCTAAATTTGACCTTCTACCCGTAGAAAAATTATCTAATACCCTTACAAAATCTCCTCTTTTTAATAATTCTTCTACGATGTTAGAGCCTATAAAACCCGCTCCGCCCGTTACTAAATATCTTATCATAAATTATCAACGCAAATTTACACTTTTTTTTATGTTTTATTTAAACTTATGTAAAATTATTCTTTTTAAATATCAAGCTTATTATTTCACGCTATTTTTAAATCAAATTTATTTTCTATTGCACAAAACTAATTTCTTAATTTTGCAAGCATGAGAAAAGAACAAGAAGTTTTAAAAAATAAAAAACTTAATATTATTACTTCGTTAATGATTTTTTTATGTTCTGTTACGCTTGGAATTGAAACCTATTTTACAAAAAAATCACTATTTTTTGAAGTTTTGGATTATTTTTTCACATTTTATTTTTTGTTTGAAATTATTATAAGATTTTTGAGTTATTCGCCGAAGTCTCAGTTTTTCAAATTTTATGATTTTCGAGAAAATGAACAAAAACAAAAAGAAATTCAATTTCTTGAAGAAGGGCTTTGGAATTGGTTTGATTTAATCATTGTAATTATTAGTAGCATTAGTTTATTTGAACATTTTTTTGAGCACCCTGAATTTTTAATGGTAAGCCGTTTATTTAGGGTATTCAGAATTTTGAGATTATTGGAGGTAAGTAAAGAACTTAGAGAAGTGGAAACGAAAATTATTAGCATTATACCTACCATTTTTTCATTTGCTTTGTTGCTTGGTGTATTGATGTATATTTATGCGATTGTGGGGGTTAATTTATTTGCTCATCAAAAATATAATAATGCAGATTTTTCCAATTTAGAAAATTCATTATTGACTTTGTTTCAATGTATTACATTAGAAGGTTGGGTAGATATTATGCACCAAGCAAGCGAACATAATAACCATTCATGGTTTGTTAGGGGTTATTTTATAAGTTTTATTATTCTTACCGTTATTGTTAGTTTTAATGTATTTGTAGCGGTTTTAACTTCTCAGGTTCAAGAAAAAATCAGTGCATCACAACAAAAAGAAGAAGAAATCTTAATGTCAAATCTCAATAATAAATTAGATTTACAACATGCTGTATATCTTGAGCAGATTCAAATGTTAAGAAATGAAATAGAAAATTTAAAAATTGAACTACAAAAAAATCAATCTAAATATGGAAATTGAACCCGTAAGTTCTGAGTTTTATGATTTTTTTTCCACTCAATGGGATTTAGAACAAAAACCTAGTAAATGGAAAGAATTTATTGAAATTTTGAGAAATAGAGTACAAGAACTTTATCAAAATGAGCCTGAAAAATTACTTCAAATTTTATATCGTTTAGATGTACCGGAAGAGCAGTTTATTTATGCTACTCAATTAGAAAATTTTAATGATAAGATAGATTATTTAACACAAAAAATTGTTGAAAGGGAGTTGAAGCGTTATGAGTTTAGGAAGAATTATAAGGGGTGAAAATGAAGATACTGGATACTTGTTAGCTGTTAAGCGTGAGGGATGCGGAGGGCGCCGAAACCACCCCGTCCTTCGGACACCCCTCCAATGTTAGGAGGGGCGAAACCACCCCGTCCTTCGGACACCCCTCCAATGTTAGGAGGGGCAAAGGCGGCACTGC
>Ga0272446_1006110_pt1 | contig 12785 bp, 7 predicted proteins | sample YNPCB0061_FD_194587 | JGI IMG/M metagenome (GOLD analysis project Ga0272446, IMG submission 194587) | Hot spring microbial mat communities from Yellowstone National Park, WY, United States - YNP-CB-006-1 | ecosystem: Environmental > Aquatic > Thermal springs > Hot (42-90C) > Sediment | place... | reverse complement strand
GCGGGTGGTCGAGGCGGTCGGTGGGACGAATGTCGAGCTCAACGGCTACGAAGCCGACGATCTGCTGGGGACGCTGGCCGTCAGATTAGCTAAGGAGGGAGTCGAGGTTTCGGTCATGACCAGCGATCGTGACGTTTGGCAGATAATCGCGCCGAAAATCAAGATCATCTCGTTCAAGAAAGGCGTAAGCGAGACCGTGACCTATGACGAGCAGTCGCTCAAGGAACTGACCGGGCTCGAACCACACCAGGTGGTTGATTACAAGGCTTTGCGCGGCGACGCCTCGGATAACTTAAAGGGTGTGCCTGGCATCGGTGAAAAAACAGCAATTGATTTAATTCGGACTTACGGCGGATTAAATGGCATCTTTAGGGCGGCGCACGACCCGAAAAGCAAGTTGACGGATTCCGTCAGGCGTAAGCTTCTCGAAGGCGAGCAGGCGGCGAAAGATACCTTGCCGCTCGTGAAGCTGATTCTGGATGCGCCGATCAAGATCGGGTTGAAAGATATCGTAAGGCGTCAAGTTGACATGGAAGCCGTGCGTCTACTTTTTGGCTCATTGGGATTCAAGACTTTGCTGTCGAGAATGGGCCACGAATATAAGGCAAAGGTCGTGGATAAAACTACGGAAGCGGATAAGAGAGCCGAGGCTGAACAGCCTGATGAAGCAAGACTTTATGTCAAACGCATCTCGTCGTCGGTTGAGGAAGCACTGAAGACGTTAGAAGCGGCTGAGGATGAAGGAGTTCTTTTTGTCCTGCCGGTCGAGGCCAAGCAGACCTCGCTTTTCGCTGACGCGCCGGAAGCGGTGATTGGGTCGGCCGAAAGGATCACGCTTATCCCCCGCGGTATCATGGAAGACGGGAAGGTTGCCAAAGCCTTAAAAAAAATTGTCGAATCGGAAGAAACCAAGAAGGTGTCCCATAACCTGAAAAACCTCTGGCACTGGTGCCGGAAGCGCGGCTGGGAGATGCGGGGTTTGGGTTTCGATACGGAAATCGCGGCCTATCTCTTGGCAGCCGGAGAGGGCGGACATGACCTCGCGTCATTGTCCGCATCCCGGTTAGGCGAGGCTTTACCCGAAGGCGAGGCTTTGCCCACGGCCGAGCTCGAATCGATCAGGAGCCTTAAGCCGATGCTCGAGACGGAGCTTCGGGAGCAGGGGTTGGCGTCGGTCTATGGTAGATTTGAGATGCCGCTTATTCCGGTGCTCGGCGCAATGGAGGACATCGGCATCCTTATTGATCGGAAATATTTCAAGCGGTTGGCCGACGAGTTCGGAAAGGAAAAAAAGCGCCTCGAGCTCAAGATGGTCGCAGAAGCTGGCGAAGAATTTAATCCCGCATCTCCTATTCAGCTTTCACATATCTTGTTCGAGAAGCTTAAACTTCCAACAAAAGGTATAAAGCACGGCAAGAAAGGCATTTCAACCGCGGCTTCGGAAATGGAGAAGTTAGAAGGAATGCATCCAATAATTTCATTAGTCAGTGAATTTCGCGAAATCAGCAAATTACTTTCGACCTACGTTGAAGCCTTACCGGCGCTGGCCGACGCCGAGGGCCGGGTTCATACGACCTTCAATCAAACGGTCACCTCGACGGGCCGTTTGTCTTCAACTAATCCGAATCTGCAAAATATTCCGATCCGCACCGAGTTAGGACGCCGCATTCGGCGCGGTTTCATCGCCAAACCCGGGTTTGAGCTCCTGTCATGCGACTATTCTCAGATTGAACTCAGAATTGTGGCGGCGCTGGCAAACGATGAGAAGATGCTGGAGGCGTTCCGCGACAATCTGGACATCCACACGGCAACCGCGGCCGCCATCTGGCACATCCCGCAGGATTCGGTGTCGAAAGACCAGCGACGTGCAGCCAAAGCTATCAATTTCGGCATCATCTACGGACAGGGACCGCAAGGGCTGGCAAAATCTGCCGGCATAAAATATGAAGAGGCTCGGCATTTCATCGACGAATATTTCCTAACTTATTCCGGCATCCGTGAATATTTGGACCAGACCAAGGCTTTAGCTCACGCGCAAGGCTACGTCGAGACGCTGTTCGGCCGGCGCCGCCCTATTCCGGAGATAAACTCGCCGCGGCCAGAGATCCGTGCGGCCGCTGAACGCATGGCTATAAACATGCCAGTCCAAGGCACGGCCGCCGATATCATAAAGTTGGCCATGGTGGAGGTTGCAAAAAGATTGCCCGAGCTGTCCTCCGCTTCGGCCATGCTCCTGCAGGTCCATGACGAACTCGTCTTTGAAGTGCCCGAAGGTGATGTGAGGAAGCTGGCTTCGGAAATCAAAGACATCATGGAGAATATCGAAAAACTCAAATGTCCGATTGTAGTCGATGCCAAATCAGGCAAAGACTGGGACAGGATGGAGAAGGTAGAATGAAGGAAATCCCCTGCCGCGGCTTGGGATTTTTCTTTTGTCCGTCAGTGGTATAGGCTTAGGGCTATGTTGATCATCTGCTCAGGTCCAGACACTTGGCGTGCACGGCAAAAGGCCCGAGAATTGGTGGACGCCTTCAAAGCCAAGCATGACAAGACCGGCTTCTCGACCGAAGTCATCGTCGGCAAGGATTTGGGTTACGTTCTGGGAGAAATCGGTACACCGTCTATCTTCTGCCCTAAGCGGCTGATTAGGTTCGACGGACTTTTGGAAGGGATTAAGGCTTCAGAAATGAAACTGTTGGCCAAGCGGCTAAAGGAGGACGACGAAAACAATATTGTTCTGACAGTCGAAGACGAGCCGCCGACGGAGAAAATGTTGGCCGAGTTCAAGGACATCAAAGTCGTTCAATATCCTTTCCAGATGTTCGCAGGGCTAAGATTCAGCCAATGGTGCCAAGAGCAGGCAAAAATCCTAAGCGTCGGGAAAGACAAGGCAAACGAACTGGCGAAACGATGTCAAGGAGACTCATGGATGGCGATGAACGAACTGGCTAAATTGTCGGCCTACTCCGAAGCGCCTTGGGCAGAACTTGAATATGAAGCCGGGTCTGTTTATGAAGTAGCAGATGCATTGTTCGCAAAAACTAATAATTGGCGCGAACAAGTCAGGTCAAGATCAGACGAACAGATTTCTTCAATCGTCTTGAATCAAGCCAAGAACGCAATCAAAGTTAAGGATAAGGTTCAGCTGAAAATACCTTATTTTGCGATTAAAAAAATGCAGGGATATTCAGAATCAAGAGTCGTAAAAATATTCTATTCAGCCATAATATCTTTCATCGGATCACGTACCGGTCTGATGACTCAAAACGAAATCGATTCCCTGATATAAAAAATCCCCCTTGCGGGGGTTTTATCTAGCCAAAGCCTTCATTAAGGTTGACTTCTTACGGTTTGCCTTATTTTTCATAACTACGCCTTTTTTTGCGGCTTTGTCTATCGCTTGCTGATAAGCCTTAATAACTTCTTTAGCTTCGTCTTTCTTTCCAGCCTTCAGTAAGGCATTACTTGTGTTCCAGAGGTGCTTTATCTGGGACTTGGTCTTCAGGTTAAGCGCATATCTCTTTTTGGATTTGCGCAAATCTTTCATTGCGGCTTTCTTGTTTGGCATAATAAGTTTATAAAATATAAAAAATTTCGGTAACTAAGTCAAGATTTACATTTGAATCGCTAGAGTGATTGACTTTCGAATGAATTCTAACTAAGCTATTGTAGCAAATCGCTTAATTTAGATAAATTAAAAACATTAATTTATTTAAATATTTTGCGACGCAAGTCTCCATAGTTCAAGGGAAGAACAAGGGACTCCTAAGCCCTAGATGGTGGTTCGAGTCCACCTGGAGACGCCAGGAAAATACGACATTAATTCTAAATTGTTGTATTTTCTAAGCGTCTCCAGCATCTTGACAAAACGGATAAAAATTGTTTCACGTGAAACAATTAATAAATGTTTCACGTGAAACACATGTGCATTGTTTCACGTGAAACATATGGGCCGATAGCTCAGCTGGCTAGAGCGCTGCATTCGCATTGCAGAGGTCGGGGGTTCAAATCCCCCTCGGTCCACCAGATCAAAAAACCCCTCTTGGGGTTTTTTGAATGATTTAACTTGCTAATTCCGCGTCAGCTCTGCTGTGCGGTCACCGATTGGATGTTAGAGTGTGCAGCGTATGCGAGCGGTCAAGACATTGGAGCATAACGCCTATCAAATCCACTATCACTTCGTGACGCCCGTGAAGTACCGTAAAGCCATCTTTGGCAATCTTGACCGGGAACAGACGCTTCACACGACGTGTAAGGAAATCGAACAGCGTTACTCCGTAGTCTTTGAAAAAGTAGGTATAGACACGAATCACGTCCATTACGTCATAAACGCAGCCCCAAAGTACTCTCCCTCTCAAATAATCCAAATAGTCAAAAGCATCATGGCCAAGCAATTGTTCGAAACGCAGCCTGATTTGAGAAAAGAACTTTGGGGCGGTGAACCGTGGACGGACGGTTTCTACGTCGCGACGATTGCCGAAGGCGGAGGAGATCTTAGATCTACCATAGATATCGTGTAGCTTTGCTGAGATGAGATTCCTTAAAATATTTTAAGACTCAAAGGTTATTACAACCCAGGTCTTATAAATGACACTGTTATCTTGTATAATATTATTGACATGCGAATATTGCTAGTTCTTGCTTGCTTGACTCTGGCTTTGTCAATCCATTTTGGATTTAAAAATGGGGCTTTTGCGATGACAAGCACGAACTATCAAATCAATTGGGATTCAATAAATAGCGGCGGATCGGATATCGGAACGTCTACGAATTATTCATTCAGGGATACAGTTGGAGAGCAGGCGACGGGTTTTTCAACTTCTACGAATTACACCATAAGTGCCGGTTATCGGACAGGAGACGAGGCTGGAATGGCCTTGTCTTTTCAGATTGGAACCATAGAAGACGATACTGAACAGGCGTATTTGTCTTACAATACGACGACCAAACAAGTTGTTGTTTCTAATGGATCAGCGTTTTTGGTTAATGATTTCATTGCTGTCATTGAAAATAAAGGCTTAAATCAAAAGATTTCATTCGGTAAAATCAAGACAATCAACGTAAATACCATCACGGTTGACAGATGGGATGGGGATCAAAATTCAGTCGGAGGAATCCCGTCAGGTGGGGATGATTTTGTTTATCGGATGAATGGATATACCATAAAATTTGGTCAATTAAGCCCAACTTCTGCTAAAACCTCGATGACCGGCACCAGGGTTTCTTCTGACGCGCAAAACGGGTATACTGTATATGTCTCTGAAGATGACGATTTAAGATATGGGACATCCACCCATATTCATGGGGTAACAGACGGTCAAGTAACTCTCGGTAGCGAAGAGTATGGTTGGAGGGTTTTTGGGGATAAGGCAACAAATACAGGAAGCGATCTGGCTTTTTCGACGTCCACTATATCAATTCAGCATTCCACTACCAAAACAACGGATTACGAAGGTGTGGGATTGGTCTATAAGATTTCGATAGACAATCGGACGCAGGCAGGGGAATACTCGCACATTATCCAGTATACAATCACTCCAAATTATTGATTTCGTAGTTCGACGCTTGTGCGCTAACAGGAGCGCACGACCGCCGTTCTTCGAAAGGTCGACGCCTTACCGATTGGCGGAAGAACGTTCAATCGGACATGCGTATTTGGATTTCTTTCAACCATGAGGGGGAAAGATCCGAATACGTGCCCCGGCGCTCATGGAGCCGGGATCCAAACCAAAATAATTATGAAAAAATTCCTATCTAAAATATCCTTAGTTGCCATGGCGCTCAGCATGATGCCGACGATGACGGCTAACGCCGCCAATAACATCACGCTGTCGCCGAATTCTGGTTCATCGCCGAACAACTACATGGTCATCAGCTGGACGGCTCAGCAGTATAATGCCCAGCCGACGGCGACGACTATCACGATTAGCGTCGACCAGGGCGCGACTCTTAGCGCGTCATCCACGTCATTGGCTGGAGGGACTGTCTCTATTGCCGGTGATTGGACCTCGACCCTGACATTGACAGTGACGGCCACGACCACGGCCGGTCCGGCCACGTATCCGGTCATCCTGAATACGAGCAGTACCACACCGACCAATTACTCGATAGCCATCCGCTCTTCGAGCCCGGTTGACGTTGGAGCCGCTTTGTTCTACGCCTATGGCGGGAATCAGGTGACGGTCACGGCCAATGTGCCGGCGACGCTTTCGTTCGTCATCAAGGATTCCACGGATACTAATCCCACGAACTCGTGCGCGCTCGGGACTTTGAGCATAGCAGCTTCCTCCACCTGCTCTTACAGATTGAGGATTGCGACCAATGCCGCGAATGGTTTTACGGCGACCATCGCCGCGAATCACGAGCTAGCCACAGGCTCGGCGACCATTACTCAGGTCAATGATAACGCCGCTTCGGCGCCAGGGACAGAACAATACGGTATTGAGGTGTACGGCGCCACGGCTGGTGGACGCGTAGGCGATCAATATACCGGTGCGGTCACAGAAGAGAATGTAGCCAACTACACCTTCCAGACCGATACCTCACCGGTCCCGACCTCGACACAGAACTTCATCAGCTACAATAATGCGTTCGATGCAGGGAGCGCGCCGAATCTAACGAACACCACCCTGGTTAAGCATTTTGCGAACATCAGCGGCGGTACTCCGGCAGGCAGCTATTCCCAGGTTGTCACCTACACAGTGACGGGTTCTTTCTAGGGCATCGGCTCTGCCTTTCGCCCCGGACTCGATCCGGGGCGAGGCTGCAGAACTGAATCATTTAATCACAATATGACAGCACGACGCATGGGTTCGTATTTAGCGGCAGCCACCGCTTGTTTATCGGTAATGCTCCTTTTGGCGAAGCCGGCTTCTGCCGTAACCATATCGCCAATCTTGTTTGATCTAAGCATGGATCCGGGACAGGTCAAGCAAGGTGTTATTCTTGTACAGAATGACACGAATCAGACGCAGACTTACTATGCATCTACCCAGAATTTTGTGGGTAAAGGTGAAGAAGGTCAGCAGGAATTCCTCACGGAGAAAGAAACGACCGGATTAGCTAGCTGGATAAAACTCGAATCGGACAGCGTCACGCTCGACCCGGGCAAATCGGCTGAATTCAAATGGGTTATCAATCTGCCGAAGAATGCCGAGCCAGGAGGTCATTACGCGGCCGTGTTTTTTGCCATGCAGCCAAAAGACGAAAAGGGAACGAGCGTAGGTATCGGTGGTCGGACCGGCGCGCTCTTTTTGGTCAATGTCTCCGGGAACATCCGCGAGTCGGCGAATATCGAGTCGTTCAGGATAATGAACGATGCCGACACGGATAAAGCCAAACCAACCTCGTTGATCAATAGCCTGCCGGCATATTTCGAGACTCGGATTAAGAATACGGGAAGCGTGCATTTGATGCCGGAGGGGAATATCGTCATCAAGAACATCTTCGGCAACACGGTCGGGACCGTCTCAGTCAATCCGACCAAAGGACGCGTCCTGCCGGACGGCATCCGCAAATATCGCACCATGTGGGGATCGAAGGATACGATCGAGGGCAACGGATTCTTCGCCGGACTTAAACGCGAATGGAAGGGCTTCGCCATCGGCAGGTATACGGCTGAATTGGACGCGAAATACGGAACCCAAAACCAATCCTTGAAAGCCAGCGTTTCGTTCTGGATTTTACCATGGCGCATCATACTTCTGGCGCTCATCCTGTTGGTCGCTCTCCTTCTCGGCTTAAAACTCTACAACAAGATGATCATCAAGTCAGCAATGAGCAAATCTAGAAAATAATCCTCGCAATACCGTTTGTCCCCCCGATGTCCTTCGGGGGGCGTGACGGCTCTGGGAGCCATAGCCAGCCAAGTAATGATTCGAGCTTTGAGCTTTTTGCGCAAACCAGCGATTGCATTTTTGTGTTTCGCTGTATTCTTTTTTTCCATAAAAACAAGCTGGGCGGCGACGGCGACGCCGGCTTATGACCAACTTTCCAAGCATTCAAAGAACGCTTTCGCCGACCACGAAATAGTCTTCAGGGCGCCCTCGGGCGTGAACGAACCAACGGATACCATAACAATCGGACTTCCCGATTTTATTTTCGGTTCCGTGGGTATTTCGGACATTGATTTCCATTATGGTTCCACGACCGGTTTCGAGAACGCTACCTCGATCGCGGCCGTAGCGGGTCCTGATGTCTGGGGCGCGGCCGTCGCCGGCACGACCATCACCTTCACCGCACCGACGAATGCGACCACTGGCACGGTTAACCCGTATGCCTATATAGCGATCAGGATTGGGACAGCAGCCGGCGGCATTCACCAGCTTCGGAATCCAGCGACGGCTATGTCAGCCCATGTCAGCATCGGCGGCACGTTCGGCGACAGCAATGATTTCTACATCCCGATTGTCGATGATGACCAGATGGCGGTCACGGCTTTCGTGACGGCGACGTCAACGCCGCCACCGCCATCCGGCGGCGGAGGCGGAGGCACGACCATCAATCCGCCGATCATCTCGTCCATCCAAGTCATCAACATCACGTCGAATTCGGTGCGCGTCATTTGGACGACCGACAAGCCGGCGAACTCGAGCGTTTCTTACGGCCTTGATCTTAGTCATGCCAGTGGTACCGTCAGCGACGGCGCATATGTTGTGAACCATGTTTTGGACATCACGGGACTCGATCCGTCCACCACCTATCATTTCATCGTAAGTTCGACCGATCAGGTCCCGCTGACAACTATTTCGTCCGACCAGACTTTTTCCACCCTGGGGGATGTCGTTCCGCCAGAGATCACGAACGTCCAGGCGGTCAACATCACCGACACCTCAGCTATCATAACCTGGAACACGGACGAACCGGCTAACTCTTTGGTCGAATACGGCACAAGCACGTCTTACGGCTCAAGCCTGACGTCGGCCGGATACGTCACGACCCATGGCTTGATCCTGACCGGCTTGACCGAGGGGACGACATATCATTTTAGAGTTACGTCGGCCGATGTGGCTAACAATACGACGGTCACGACGGACTATGTCTTCACCACGACTATCGACACGACCCCGCCGGCCAACGCGACCCTGTCGGCGACGGCCGGGGATGGTGTCGCGTATCTTAATTGGACCTTGCCACCAGATTCGGATTTAGCTGGCATCCGCGTTATCCGGAAGATGGGCGGATTCCCGACCGGACAGAACGATGGCACCCTGGTGTATGACGGACTTGCGACCTCGACAACCGACCCGGGACTGATGAACGGCGTCACTTATTATTACGGCGCCTATGCATATGATACCCATCACAACTATGCCTCCGGGGCATTGGCCAGTGTCACCCCACTCGGACCTTTAGTAATTCCACCCACTCCGACGACCACGACTTCCACGCCACCGATTCCGCCGACACCCACTCCGACGACCACGACTTCCACGCCACCGGCGGTCATCCCACCCGTAGGCACCACGACCACGGTGCCCAGTGTGACGCCAGCCGGCACGACCACGATTCCGACTGTGCCTTCCGGCGTCGCGACGACCACAGTGCCTGGCGCAATCCAGATAGTCGCCGGATATTACAGCGCAGATGGGAGAGTCGAGCTGTCGCCTGATGCCGGAGGCAATATTGGGATACTGACCGGCAACACGGTCCTAGTCGTCGTGCCGGTGATTGGATTGGGGAATATGCCGTCCCAAATCACCGTGTCAGTCGGCAATTCATTGTTTTCCCTCCAGCCCAATGCAGACGGTTCGGCTTACAGCGGCGTTTTTGTCGCTCCGCCTCCGGGAACCTATCCGTCCATCGTCACGGTGACTTTCCACGATGGATCAATCGGGCAAGGCGCCTACACTCTGCTATCGCAGTCAGGCGGGAGGATCGTCGAAGAGTCGGTGGCCGGAGCGAGCACGCAGGGCGTGGAAGGAGCTCTCATTCAGCTTTTCCGGGAACAGAACGGTATTTGGCAACCATACCTCAGTCCTCAGCGCAGCGGACCGAATGGTGAATTTAGTTTTGTCGTCCCCAACGGAAGATATTATGTCGAAGTCGAGAAGGATGGGTACCGTAAAAAGACGAGTAACCCAATTTACGTTTCCCAAAATGTTTTCCGCGATATCGTGACGTTGATCAAGAATCCGACGATAGTAACTTTGCCGCCAGGCGCACCGATTACCGAACAAATATCAGCTGCAATCTCCAATACCTCAGAGCAGATGGCTTACGGCGTCAAGATAGCGCGCGAAGCGCTCCAAAATCCGACCGTCCAGCAAGCGAACGCCATTGCCGCTCCAACGCTACTCGCCGTCTCTTTGGTGAACTCAGCGAGCGCTTTATCGTTCTTCAACCTGTTGGCTTATCTGCAATATCTCTTCACCCAGCCGATATTACTTTTTGGACGAAGGCGCAAAAAGAAGTGGGGCGTCGTCTTCAACTCGCTGACCAAACAGCCGATAGACTTGGCGATAGTCAGGCTTGTCCATTTCGAATCCAAGCTGGTCATCCGTACGATGGTGACAGATAAATACGGACGTTACCGTTTTTTGGTTCAGCCAGGTAATTTTATGATTGAGGTGGTCAAGCCCGGGTATGTCTTCCCGACCCTGTACTTATCGAATAAAAAGGAGGATGTGGATTATCTTGATTTGTACCATGGGGGTAAGATTGAAGTCACTTCCGACCAAGTCATTGCGTTGAACATCCCGCTTGACCCGGTAACCAGCGAAGAGACGCCGCGCAAAGTGCTACTACGCAAAGTAACACATGCAGTCAGGCATCTTTTGGCATTTTGCGGCATTCCGTTCGGCATCACGGTACTGGTTATATCACCGACTGCGCCGAACGCCTTATTGTTGCTGGCTCAGATTGGAGTCTATATCCTGTTTAGGCGCCTGGCCGTACCGGCTAAACCGAAGAGCTGGGGAATTTCCATCGATGGCAAGACAAAAAAGCCGATATCGAATGTCGTCGTACGTATCTTCGATAAGAAATTCAATAAATTGCTCGAAACTCAAGTTACTGACAGGAACGGCAAGTATGGCTTCTTCGTGCGCAGGAATGTGTATTACATAACCGCTGAAAAACCAGGCTATCAAAAGTTCATCAGTCCTGATATTGATTTGAGCACAAAGGATGAGGCGATCGTGGACCAGAATATCGTTTTAATGCCTGTGGAAAGATAAATATTTAAGTTTTCCACAATAAATCCACAGAGTGGATTTATTTATTTTGGCTTAGTTTGGCTATTTATTCTCTTATGTAACATATTAGTAGCGAAATTATTGAACCGCTGGTAGGAAAATTTGAGGGTAGATTAATGCCCAAAGATTCCTCAATCCGGTGGTTAGATAATTTGCTGCAAGATTGGAATATTTTGGCTCAATTCAGCCACGATGTCACAACAGACATTCCGTACCTTTTCCATATGGACCCGATGGATAATCGGAGCGATTTTCTGTCTATCTTTAGCCTTGATTCCTGCTTTTTCTAAACTGTCCGCCGCCTCCTCCATCCCGCACTTCTTCAACTACCAAGGCCGGCTCATGACATCGGGCGGCACGAACGTGGCCGACGGCAACTATTCCATCAAGTTCTCGCTGTATACGCAGGCTTTTGGTGGTACTCCTATCTGGACGGCTTTAGGCTCAGTCAATTCGCCTATGGCCTTGAATATCACGGTCACGAACGGTTTATTCTCGGTTTTGCTCGGCGATCCCTCTTTCCAAAGCCAGAATCCACTCACGAACGTCGATTGGAACCAGGACAGCCTGTACCTGGGCATCACCGTCGGCTCGGATTCTGAGATGACCCCTAGGAAGAAACTCTCCGCAGTGCCTTTTGCCTTCAATTCCGAGCAATTGCAGGGGCAGTACGCCTCAAGCTCGGCCACGTCCACGGGCGGCGCCCTGTTCGCCATCCACCAGACGGCCGCTGATGCGGCTTCGGCCCAAAGGACAGCCCTCTCCATTAAGACCGAAGGCACCTCCAACCTGAACGACTTCCTGATCGTGGGCAAGAATGACGCTTCCGATGTCTTCACCGTGTCCCGCCAGGGCAATGTCACGACCACGGGCAACCTGGCCGCAAACGGCTCGGTCACCTTGGGCGACGCCGCGACCGACAATGTCGTCTTCAATGCCCATGTCCTGTCCAACGTCTTGCCTTCGACCGACCTGGCATACCGCTTGGGCGATACCTCCCACCGCTGGCTGGGCTTGGACGTCGGCACGGTCACGACCACCAACCTCTACGCCACGACCGTCTCATCCACTAACGGCCTTTTCACGAACGCCACGACTTCCTGGATGGGGGCTACGACCGTCTCGACCACCAACCTCTACGTCAATGGCCAGGCTATCACAGCCGGCGTCCCGGCCACGACCGCCACGCTCCAGACGATTACTTCGAACGGCGCCTCGACCACGAACCTCATCTACGCCTTCGGCGGCCTCAACACCTCCAACCTCACGGCTACGGGCACGACCTCCCTCCAGAACACCACGTTCACCAACGCCACGGCATCGGCTGTCACTTCGACCAACCTGTTTTCGACCTATGGCACGGTCACGACCCTGGGTTCCACTTACTTCACGGCGACCCAAGCCACGGCCACGACCTTCGCCTTCACGAGCGCTTCCGGCTCCAGCCTCCTGGTCTCGGGCAAGAGCGTCTGCCTCCAGGACGGCACGAATTGCCCGGCCGTGCCTGCAGGTTCCTCTATCTGGACTGACAATTCAACGAACGGCACGATCTACAACACCACCTCTTCCCGGGATGTCCTGATCGGAGGT